>Ga0335080_10009673_pt1 | contig 10085 bp, 8 predicted proteins | sample Lox_Sample_34_FD_206720 | JGI IMG/M metagenome (GOLD analysis project Ga0335080, IMG submission 206720) | Soil microbial communities from Loxahatchee National Wildlife Refuge, Florida, United States - Lox_Sample_3.4 | ecosystem: Environmental > Terrestrial > Soil > Wetlands | place: USA: Florida... | reverse complement strand
AGCTGGACCTGTCCTGCTACGACCGGGACTACGCCCCGCAGCAGGAGCGAGAGGCGGCGCGGGCCGAGCACCTCGCCGCCTGGCCGCAGGTCGCGGACGCGGCCGTGGAGTCGCTCGACCAGGTGAGCGCCCCGGTGGCGGAGGCGCTGCTCGGCGCCATCCGCGGCCTGGCGGCCGGCCTGGCCTCGGGTCGCGGCCGCAACCCCGACGAGGCCGTGCTGGCGGCCGCACGGGCCGCGCACGCCCGGCTGGTCGCGCACGTGGAGCGCGCGGCGGCCGGGGGCGACCCCGACCCGTCGCTCGGCGGGCCCGGGCTCGCCGCCCTCATGGGCGAGGCCGAGGCGCTACCGGTCGACCTGGGCAGGCTGGCGGAGCAGGCCGACGCCGAACGGGACCGGCTGCACGCCCTCCTGGCCGACGGATGCGCTGCACTCTACCCCGGTCGGCCTGCCCTCGACGTGGCCCGCGAGCTGGTCCGGGATCACCCGGACGGGGCCGGCGTGATCGAGGCGGCCAGGACATGGACCGAACGGGCCATCGAGTTCACCCGCGACCACGACCTGGTCCCCTACCACGACGGACAGTGCCTGGTCGGGCCCGCGCCCGAGTCACGGCGGTGGGCCACGGCGATGCTGTCGTGGGCCGCGCCCGGCGAGCCCGAGGGCCCTTCGTGGTATCACATCACGCCGCCGGAGCCGTCATGGCCAGCGCGTGACCAGGAAGAGTGGCTGGAGATGTTCAGTCACACCACGCTGCCCGGGATCACGGTGCACGAGGTAGCGCCCGGGCACTTCTCCCACGGCCGCGCGCTGCGGCATGTGACGTCCGAGGTCAGGCGGACCCTGCACTCCAGCGCGTTCATCGAGGGCTGGGCGCACTACGGCGAGGAGCTCTGCGTGCAGGAGGGGTTCGGCGCCGGGGACCCGCGGATCCCGGTCGGCATCTGGCTGGAGGCACTGGTGCGGGTGACCCGGCTGGCGTGCGCCATCGGCGTGCACACGGCCGGGATGACGATCGACGACGCGGCGCGCCGGTTCGAGGCCGATACTCACCTGTCCGGACCCGCGGCGCTGTCCGAGGCCCGGCGGGCCACCTTCGACCCGACCTACGGCCGGTACACCTGGGGCAAGCTGGAGATCCTCAAGCTCCGCGAGCGGGCCAGGAAGGACTGGGGGGCCGGCTTCACCCTGCCGCGCTTCCACAAGGCGATGCTCGACCTCGGCTCCCCGCCGCTCGGCCTCCTCCCCACCGCGCTCGCAAGGGCGGTCTGGGGGGATGGGTCCCCCCAGGAGCGGGGGGTTCCGGGGGGTCGTCCCCCGGGGCCAGCAGAGTAGCCTGGGATCGTGCGCGGACCGACGCTGGTTCTCCGGATCGCCGGCGCGGCCCTGCTGGCGGCGCTCGTGGTGACCGGCTGCGCGTCGGCCGGGGCCACGTCGTCGATCTTCGTCGCCAGCGCCTACGTGCCGCAGCCGACGACGCCGGGCACCACGGTGGCGTACCTGGAGATCCGCAACAACGGCCCGGCCGACAAGCTGATCTCGGTGCAGACCAGCGTGGGCGGCAAGGTACAGCTCCGGGCGCCGGCCGGGCGGCATGCGGGGGCCCTGACCATGCGCACTGTGCCGGACATCCCCATCGCCGCCAACGCGATGACCCGGCTCAACCCGATCTCCTACCACCTGCTGATCACCGGGGCTGGGACCATGCGCGACGGCAAGGACATCACGCTGCGGCTGACCTTCGCCAACGCCGGCACGGTCACGATTCTCGCGATGGTCACCAACCCGCAGTCCGGCGGCAGCAGCTACTTCCTCAACTGATTCCTCAACTGGCCCGTTACGCGGCCAGCCGGGCCACCGCGGCGACGGTAGGGCCGTTCAGCGGCGTCCGGTCGGTGTTGAAGTCCGGCCGCCATTCGGGCAGGCTGACCAGGCCCGGCTCGACCAGCTCGAAGCCGTCGAGCAGGTCCATGATCTGCCGCCGCGAGCGGAGCGTGAACGGCATCCGCGCGCCCGCGTAGGTCGAGGTGGCCTCGGCGAGCATCTCCGGGTCGGCGCCGTCCGAGGTGCCGATCGAGATGGCCAGGTAGCTGCCGGGCGCCATGCGCTCGCGGATCCTGGCCACGATACCCGGCGCGTCCTCGTCGGCACTGATGAAGTGCAGCACGCTGAGCAGCAGGACCGCGACGGGCAGGCCGAAGTCGAGGCATCCGGTCAGCGCGTCCTGGCCGAGCACGGCCTCCGGATCCCGGACGTCCGCACGGACGGTGATGACGCCGTCCCCGGTGGCGAGGAGCGCGTCATTGTGGGCGACCACGATCGGGTCGTGGTCCACGTACACCACCCGCGCGCCCGGGGTGACGTCACGCGCGACCTCGTGCACGCTCGGCGAGGTCGGCAGGCCGCTGCCCAGGTCGAGGAACTGCGAGATGCCCTGCCGGGCCAGGAAGCGGACGGCCCGGCGGAGGAACGCTCGGTTGGCCAGGGCGAGCCGCCTCGGGTCCAGCCGCGACTGCATCAGCTGCTCGGCGGCGGCGCGGTCGGCGGCGAAATTGTCCTTGCCGAAGAGCAGGTAGTCATAGATCCGGGCGATGCTGGGCCGGGTGACATCGACGCCCTCTGGCACCCGGGGCTCGTGCTTCCTGATCATCATGCTCCCTGGCGGGCAAACGCTCGCCGGTGACGCTGCAACCGTTTGCAAGCCTAACGCTATAGCACGCGGCCGTTACCTGCCGGCCAATGCGGCGAAACTTCCTCGCACCGTTACCCGGCCATCTGCGCCGAGGCGGCGGCCCGGCGGGTCAGCGGCATCTTCTCCCGGGTATCCGCGTCCTGTGGCGTGTAGACGACGATCCGCGCCTCGGGCATGGCCGGCACCGCGAGCTCGCTGACGGCCAGGTTCAACGTCCCGGCCCGCGGGTGCAGGTAGGTAAGGACTCGCGGCTCGGGGTCAGCCACCTCGTGCCGGGCCCACAGGTCGGCGAACTCACGGCTCAGGCTGACCAGCCGGCGGATGTCCTCTTCCCAGTCCGGGTCGCCGACGTGCAGGCTGTACGCGGAGCGCATCCGGGCCGCCAGATAGCGGACATGCGTCTCGTAGTCGGGGAACCTGCTGCGGGCGGACGGCTCGGTGACGCAGCACCACAGCGTGTTCTTGTGGACGCACGGCATCGAGTGCCATTCCCAGAACAGTTCCTCGGAGGCGTCGTTGGACATCAGGATGTCGTGCCTGCCGTTGAGCAGGGACGCCGGCAGCGGGTCAAGCGAGCGGACGATCTCGCGGATGGTGTCCGGCACCGCCATGCCCGCGCACTCGGTGCGCAGCGGAGTCGCCTCGGCCAGCCGGTACAGGTGCTCCCGTTCCGCCCGGTCCAGCCGGAGCGTGCTGGCCACCGCGTCGAGTACCTGGGTGCTGGCGTTGATCTGGCGGCCCTGCTCCAGCCAGGTGTACCAGGTGACGCCGACGCCGGCCAGCAGGGCCACTTCCTCGCGCCGCAGCCCCGGCGTGCGGCGGCGGGACCCGGGTGGCATGCCGAAGTCTCCCGGGCTGAGCCGGGCCCGCCGCGCCTTCAGGAACTCGCCGAGCTCTGCCCGCCGAAGTTCACCTGCTCGCCGGCGTTCACCCGACCGCCGTCGTTCACCCGCCTGCTGCGCCCCGTTGTTTCGTGCCGGTCCGTTCTTCGTCTCGTACCTGACCAAGGCCTCTTCCCATCACAAATCTGCCCCAGTCCAACTTAGCGGTCAGCACCGACATTCCGGCGCTGAGCTCGGACCGGAGGACCGGAGCAGGTGACGGGAGGGGTTCGGCGGGCCCCAGGGGGAATGGCCTTGGGAAACCAGGGGCCCGCCGGGTGTAGGGGGTCGGGCGACGTCCCTGGAGCTACTGTCACAGGCCGTCTTTGAACGGCGCTGCAACGGCGCTGGAACGGCGGGTCGCGCCGCAGGTCAGGCGGCCCAGGCGAGCGGGAGGCGCTTGACGCCGCGCTGGAAGTTGGAGCGCAGGAAGGACGGCGGGCCGGCCGCTTCGAGCACGGTGGTGCGCGCCAGCACCTCGGCGAACAGCGCGCGCATCTGGGTGCGGGCCAGGTGAGCGCCCAGGCAGAAATGCGGTCCGTGGCCGAACGCCAGGTGCGGGTTGGGCTGGCGGCGGATGTCGAAACGGCCGGGTTCGGCGAAGACGGCGTCGTCACGGTTGGCCGAGGTGAAGGAGACGACCACCTTTTCTCCCGCACGGATGGGCTGACCGCTTAGCTCACAGTCCGCCGCCGCGGTCCGGCGGAACGTCATCACCGGCGTCCACCAGCGCAGCATCTCGTCGACTGCGACGGTCAGCAGGGCCGGCTCGGCGCGCAGCTCGTGCTGGGCTCGCGGGTGCTCGAGCAGCGCGATGCACGCGCCGGGCAGCCCGTTGCGCAGTGTCTCGTTGCCGGCCACGGCGAACAGCCAGAACATGTTCTCGAACTCGGCCACCGAGACCCGGGCACCGCCCTCGTCCGACTGGGCCAGCAGGATCGACATCACGTCGTCCCCGGGACGGCGGCGTTTCTCCTCGGCGAGCAGGTGGGCGTAGGCGTACAGGTCCGGCATTCCCTCCCGGGTGCGCGGGTCGGGCATCCGCCCGCCGGGGCCCGGCGATGGCCGCTCGGCGAGGGCTTCACGGGCCATGGCCGTGCCCGCCGCCGGGTCGAATTCGGCCGAGGAGGCGTAGTCAGGGTCCTGGTAGCCGATCACCCGGTTGGACCAGTCGAACAGCAGCCAGCGGTCCTGCTCGGGCACCCCGAGCACGTCGGCCAGGGTAAGCAGCGGCAAGTCGGCGGCCACCTCCTTGGCGAAGTCGCACTCGCCGCGCGGGCCGGTGAACACGCGATCGCAGATGGCCTGGGCGTGACCGCGGATGCGGTCCTCGAGCCTGGCCACCGCCCGCGGGGTGAACGACCGGCTGAGCAGCCGCCGCAGCCGGGAGTGCTCCGGCGGATCCATGTTGAGCATCATCCGCCGGACGTAGCGCAGTGCCCCGGGTGTGGCTGGGTCCCGGATCTGGGTCGCGCCCAGCGCGGAGGAGAACAGCTCCGGCCGCCGCAGCACCGATTCCACCTCGGCGTGCCTGAGCACCAGCCAGAAGCCGGGTCCCTCCGGCCAGCCGAGCACCGGGATCTCGGGTACCCACGCCACCGGGGCCTCGCGACGCAGCCGGGCCAGCGCCTCGAACGGCACCCCGTTCACGTAGGTCGCGGGGTCGAAGACGACCTCGGTGTCGGGCCGGGCCGCCGCCATCAATCGCGCCCCAGGAACTCCTCGATCGAGGTCGCGAGCGACACTGGCGACTCGAACATCGGGTAGTGGCCGGCGTCGGGCAGGATCGTCATGTCGGCTTCGGGGAAGTACACCAGCCAGGTCTGCTCCATCACGTCGGCGGACAGGGCCGGGTCGTTCACCCCGACGATCACCTTGACCGGCGTGCTCGGGTCGGCCTGGATCTTGTCCGAGAAGTCCGATTTGGCCCAGGCCTGCAGGTACGCGCCGAACGCCGTCTCGGTGGAGTTCGCCAGCGAGTGCCGGACCACGTGGTTGATGAAGGTCGCGGTCAGCTTGTTACCGGTGGTGAAGTCGATGATCGCCGCGCGGTTGCCCGCGTTGCTGACCGCGCCGGAGAACAGCTGCCAGCCCTGCTCGTCCATGGGCACCGCGCTGGCCGGCACCGGGTTGAGGCCGACCAGCTTGTCCACCCGGTCCGGGGCCTGCAGCAGCGCCTGGAGGGCCACCTTGGCGCCCATCGAGTGCCCGATCACCGAGAACCGGTCCCAGCCCAGCTCGTCGGCGAGGGCGATCGTGTCGGCCCCGGCCTCCTCCATGGTGAACTCGCCGGGCACTTCCTTGCGGCCGCCGTAGCCGCGCAGGTCCATGAAGGCGTAGGTGTAGGCCGAGCGGTCGAGGAAATCAGGCAGCGAGCCCCAGCCCCGGGCCGAGCCGAACCAGCCGTGCACGGCCAGCACGTGGCGGTCACCGGACCCGATGCTCACTAGGGAACTCGTCATGCTGGCCTCCGCTTGGCGTCCTTGCCTATTTAGCAGCCGACTCTAGCCAGCCGACAGGCTCTGCGACCAGCCCTCCGTGATCCCGCTCGTTCACGATCGGCTGAACGGCACGCATAGAACACCCGGTTTGGGTGATGTGCGATCGGCCTCGGGCGGCGGATAATCGGCGACGTGGACAGTCATCTGAGCGCCTCCCTGGGTGACCTCATCGTCATCGCGATCGTCCCGACGGCCCTGCTAGCCGGGTGGCTGATCGCGATCTTCCGGGCCACCCGGGATTACGACCGGCGGGACTAGCCGGTCAGGCCGCGGCACGGCGCCACCGCGGGGGCGGGCGAGGGGAGCCGGGGGCAGCCACCACGACCCGTTCGGGATCAAATCCGCCCTCAGACCGGTGGTGAGTGACTACCCGGCAGGGTCCCTCAGCCTGGCCCCATGCCACCCTGCAACCACCACTGGTACAGGCCGGAGAGGGTGGCGTCGCCGCTGGTGGCGACGCTGAGGATGTCCAGGTCGTCGTAGGTCCAGGCGAGAACGGACTGGCCGGAATCGTCCTCGCAGGAGAAACGGCCGGCCGGCTGGGACGAGGACGCCAGCGTGTAGGTGTTCTGTCCGGGTCCGGGCGAGCAGTTGCCCGTCGGCGCCCCCTGGGCCACCTTGTCGTACATGGCCTGCATCGACGACTGCGTCCGGTAGTGCAGGTAGACCACCGATCCGCCGCTGCCGAGCGCGGCCGGCTGGCATTGGACCCTGGCATCCACGCCCTGGGCGGCGTCGTCCGCGGGCACCGAGACCGGCACGCAGGTGGCCGCGAATCCGGCCGGCACGTGGGCGAGCAGTTCCTGCGACGCGGTGTCCGCGGCGCGCGCGCCGGCCAGGTGGCCGAAGATCAGCCAGCCGCTGGCGGCGAGCACGCCGCCGGTCACCAGGAGCGCCAGCAGCGTCGACAGCACGCTCGGGTGCCGGCGCGGCGGCCGCCGGTTCGGGGATGAGGCGAGCACCGCGTTGAGCCGGCGCACCGTGTCCCGGTCCAGGGTCGCCCGCCACGCGTTGATCTCATCCGGGGCCACGCGCGCGAAGAAGGCGAGCAGGTTGAGATAGCGGTTGGTGGCGTGGGGCAGGCTCATGAAAAGCTGCGCCAGCCGCGGCAGCCAGCGGCGCCGTACCACGGCAGCCTGGTCGAGGACGCCCTTGATGACGAGCTGCGGGCCGAGTTCCTTGCCCGCCAGCAGCCGGTTCATCGTCGCCGCGGTGGCCCCGATGTCGCCACAGCAGGCCGCGGCGATCTGGTCGCCGGACTTGGCCGTGGCCCGCAGGTAGGGGGCCAGGAAGGGCTGCAGGAACTTCACCGAGTCGATGGCCGAGATGGCGAGGAAGATCGGGGTGAGCCGCTGGTGCCTGGCCTTCAGCTGGCCGATGTGCCGCCCGATCAGGTAGGTGAGCTCGGCCTGGTGACCATCGGCGAGAAGGTCGGCGACCAGGCCGCCCTCGATCTCGATCAACCGGGTGCCCAGGTAGCTGGTCATCAGCGAACCGCCGTCGACCTTGTCCTTGACGTAGACGTCGACGTGCTTGCGGTAGTCCAGCCGGGCGCGGACATCGTCGAAGACCGCCTGCAGTTCGGGCAGCGTGGTCTCGCTGACGCGCACCGCGCCGCCCAGCAGCCGGGACCGGTACACCTGCAGGCCGAACCAGAGCATGAAGCCGGCCACGATCACGATGCCGCCGTAGAAGGCCAGCTCCTGCCAGCCGCTGAAAGCGTAGACGGCCATCGCCGCGACGCCGAAGACGATCGCGGCGGCCGACAGCGCGATCATCAGGCGGGAGTGTTCGGCCGGGTGCAGCAGGGCCCGGATATCAAGCGGCGGGGCGGCGCTTAGCCGCGGAGGCGGGCTCGCGGCCGGGGCAGCAGTGGCCGGCGGGGAGAGGCTCGGCGCCGGGGCGGCGGTGGCCGGCGGCGCGGCGCTCGGCGGCACGGTGTCCCGCGTCGGCAGATTGGGCACCGTGGGCGGGCCCATCGACCGCTCCCACCAGGGCACGGTCGCCGTCTCCGCGCCCGGCGCAGCAGAGAATCCCGTGTTCATACCTTTTCAGAGGGTGGCTGCGCTCCGCTTGATACGGCCGGCCAGGGGGCCGCGCAGCGCGAGCGCCGCCAGGACGGTGGCCGCGCCCGCGACCGCCATCGCCGCCGCGGTGCCGACCGACCCGGCCAGCGCGCCCGCGACGGCGGGGGTCAGGCCCTGACCGCCCATCGTCCCGGTCGTGTTGAGGCCGAACCCCTGGCCCCGCCGCCGTTCCGGCAGGCTGTCGAGGAAGGCCTGCTGGATGCCGAGCTGGTAGGCGAAACCGGCGCCGCAGGCCAGCAGGGCCAGGCAGGCCAGCGGCAGCGGCGGGCGGAACACCAGCGCCAGCAGGGGCACTCCCATGACCGCGGCCAGCGGGAACGCTAGCCGCGCGCGCGTGGCGGGCGCGCAGAACCGGCCGACGAGCAGGTCGCCGATCAGCATCCCGGCCGGCATCGCGGCCAGCAGCGGCCCGGCCGCGCTGGCCGGCCGGCCCAGCGATCCGGTGTACGGCACGATCAGCGACTCGGCCCCGGTCACGAACCACCCGGGCAGCCACTGCGCGAGCAGCAGGCCGCGGACGGTCCGGTCCCTGAGCAGCTCGGCGTTGCCGGCCATGGTGGCCCGGACGATCCCGCGGACCCGGCCGCTGGCCTGGCCGCGGGGCGCGCGGGCGCTCCTGGGCCGCAGGCCCAGGCGGGTAACGCCGGCCGCGATCACCAGCGCGCCGCCCGCGGCCAGCAGCAGCCAGCGCACCGGCACGGCGGCCAGCACCGCGCCGCCGATGCCAAGGCCGAGGATCTGGGTACCGGCGCCGGTCAGGTTGAAGACCGAGCGGCCGAGGACGTAGCGGTCCCCGTCGAGCACGTCGGGGAGCAGGCCGGAGATCGCGGCGGTGAACACCGGGGCCTGCGTGGCCGCGACGGCGACCAGAGCCAGCATGGCCGGGACCGGCAGGCCCGGCCACAGGCCGATCACCAGCCCGGGCACGGCGCGGGCCAGCAGGCCCGCCCCGATGACCAGGCGGGGCGGCAGCCGGTCGGCCAGGGCGGTGAACAGGGCGCCGCCGATGGCCTGCGGCGCGAAGCCCATGCTGAACGCCAGCGCGGTCAGGAACGCCGACCGGCTCTGGGCGAAGACGAGCACGGACAGCCCGAGGATCTCGAACTCGAAGCCGAGCACGTACATGAGCATCCCGGCGAACAGCACCCGGAACTCCCGGACCGCGAACACCGCGCGGTACGTGGTGCGTCCCGGCTGCGCCTCGCGCTGGCGCGCCGCGGCGGGCGTGGTGGCGGTCATGAAGAACATCGTCCGTGGCATGGCGCCACGCGGAGTACTCTTTCGTCTCAGGACGAAAGCTGGTGGGCGCGGTGCTGCGGATCGAGGTGCGCAACGAGGACCTGACCATGAGCCGGTTCGCGTTGTCGCCGCTGTGGGAGCTGACGCAGGCGCTGCGGCTGCTGCCCGGCGGGTCGCGCCAGCCGGGCGAGCCGGTGCTGCGCCCGTGGCTGCTCCGCGCCGTTGACCGGTACCGTGCGCTGGCCCGCGGGACGGATCTCGGTGTGATCCGCGTGCTGAGCCCGCCCAGCTGGGGCGCGGACTTCCTGGCCCCGGTCCCGGCGAGCGTGCATACCACGATCGGCGACCTGCTCGAGGCGGTCCGGTCGACGCCCGCGGATCAAGCGCAGCGCGAGGTCGCCGTGGCGCTGGCCCGGCAGCCGCGGGTCGATCCGCGCATCGAGCGCATCCTGACCAGTGACCGGGCGGCCGGGTACGTCGCCGACGTGCTGGCCGCCGCCTGGCACGCGCTGCTCGAGCCGGAATGGCGGACGCTGCGCGCCATCCTCGAACGCGACGTGGTGTACCGCGCCGGGCAGCTCGCGTCGAAGGGCTGGGCCGCCGCGCTGAGCGACCTGCACGCCGACCTGAGCTGGCACCAGGGCCGGATCGAGCTCAGCCGCTGGCCCTCTGACGACGACGCCGAC
>Ga0335080_10009672_pt1 | contig 10085 bp, 9 predicted proteins | sample Lox_Sample_34_FD_206720 | JGI IMG/M metagenome (GOLD analysis project Ga0335080, IMG submission 206720) | Soil microbial communities from Loxahatchee National Wildlife Refuge, Florida, United States - Lox_Sample_3.4 | ecosystem: Environmental > Terrestrial > Soil > Wetlands | place: USA: Florida... | reverse complement strand
GCGCAAATACATAGTTCTTCTCCTCACATGAGCGATCGTCTTTCCGGAAAGGTCGTCGTAATCACGGGCGCGGCGCAAGGCATCGGCTTCGGCTGTGCCAGTTTGATTGCGTCGGAAGGTGCCGCAGTTGTGCTCGGCGACATCCAGACCCAGAAAGGCCAAGACGCCGCGTCAAAGATTCGCGCCGGCGGCGGCAAAGCGCATTTCATTCACTCCGACGTAAAGAAAGAAAGTGATTGCGCCGCCTTGATCGCAGGCGCGCAAAAGACATTTGGCCGGCTCGACGGACTCGTCAACAATGCCGGGTGGTTTCCCCGAGCCACGCTCGAATCCACCACTACGGAACTCTGGGACGAAGTGCTGCAGATTAATTTGCGCGGCGCTTTTTATTGCTGCAAACATGCGGTGCCTGCGATGCGCGCAAATGGCGGCAGTATCGTCAACATGGGGTCGATCTGCGGCATCCAGAGCCTTCCGAACCTCGTCGCTTATGGCGCCGCAAAGGGTGGTCTTCTCTCACTCACCCGCACACTCGCGGGTGCCTTCGCCCGCGATCGCGTCCGCGTCAATTTGGTCATTCCGGGCTGGGTACTCACCGAGGGAGAAATCGCACTGCACCAGGCAGAGGGCCGCACCATGGAAGATTTGAAGAAGGACGCCGAAAAGCTCCCCTTCGGTTGCCATCAGACGCCGCAAGATGCCGCCTACGCTGTCCTCTACCTGCTCAGCAACGAAAGCTGCCAGGTGACCGGGACCGTTCTTCACGTCGACGCGGGCGCCTCAACCCTGCCCATCGCCCCGGGCACATATCCCGGCTAGTCTTCTTTGCCTAAACTCCACGGAGGGGAGAGAAAGATGCCGATTGAACTTCGCGGGCAAGCACCACTCTTGCAGGTCTACGACAGGCCCACATCGGTCCACTTTTATCGCGACCTCCTGGGCTTCGAGCTCGTCACTCATGCGCCGGAATACGTGCCGGGCCGCTTCCATTGGGCACTCCTCCGCCTGCACGGCGTTGAACTGATGCTCAACACCAAGTATGAGTTCGACGACCAGCGCCCGCCGAAACACGCCCTCGAGCACGACATCGGTCTTTATTTCGGCTGCCCAGATGTGGATGCCGCCTACCGTCACTGCCGCGAGCGAGGGATCGATGCAAAGGAACCACACGTGGCGCCGTACGGCATGAAGCAGCTATACATCACAGATCCCGATGGTTTTTCACTTTGCTTTCAGTGGCCCGTTTGACCCGCGTCCGCCCTCGCGAATCACCATCCGCCAAAATGGCGCTTGGGTGTAATGGCCCCGACACCTCGCATGTCTGATTGAATTTGCAGGAGGCTCCCGTGAGCGACGGCCCCGCTTATCCCTACGAAACGCGCTTGAATATCTATTACAAGGCGCTCGAAATCATCGACGAGAAGCAGCTCGCCGACGAGTGCCAGTTCCAGTGGTACAACCAGACCCTGTGCCAGGTGAACGGTTCGGTCGTCCGCCTGGGTGTGTTTCACGGCGAATACCACTGGCACAAGCACGACGAAGACGACGAGTTCTTCTACGTCATCGAAGGCCAATTGTTGATTGACCTGGAAGGTCGCACCGTAACCTTGGCGCCGCGCCAGGGTTTTGTGGTTCCCAAGGGCACAGTACACCGCACGCGCGCCACTCAGCGCACCGTCGTGCTCATGGTGGAAAATGCCGGCATCATTCCAACAGGCAATTAAACGCTGCTTCGCCGGCAAAAGCAGCCAGAATGCTCCGAATATCTAGTTGTTCGCCTCAACCTTATTGCGTGCCGGCTTCGGTTTCTGCCAGAGAATCTCCGAATCGGGCGCCTGATTCGGATAGAAGCGTTCGGACTGCGCATTTGTGGGAACAAGTGAGATATCCACGCGACGATTGTAAGCCAACCAGGTCGTTTGGGAATCGCGTGCCCGCTTGTCGGCTGCGGGGTTCGGATTTCGCGTTTGCAGGTCGGTTACAATCGCTTTGTCCAGCGGTTTCTGCTTGCCGTAAGCAGCGGTTTCAATCTTCTCCGCAGCGACTCCTTGCGAGACCAGGAAGTCCTTAACCCGTTGCACTCGCAGTTCCGACAAGGAATCGTTGTATTTATCCTTCCCGCGTTCGTCCGTGTATCCCCCCAGCGAGAGTTTCGCCTCCGGATCATATTCGAGATACTTTTTGAATCCAGCCGCGAGGTTCGTCAGGGTTTCCTGCTGGCTCCGCACAAGTCCCAGTGTCGGGTCATCCGTCGTGGGATACGCCGTCGGGAAAAAGACGCTTTGCAGCATAACTCCCGGAACGGGTTCGACCGATCCCTTCAGCCGTACCGCGACCACCTTGGTGTCCGAGCCGCCGCATGCGTTCGTCGCCTTTAAAGTGTATTTGAACTCTTCGTCTACCGGACCATTTCCGGTTTGCGTTGGATTGAGCAAGATGGACTTCGTGCCGCTGCGATCGACCGACCCACCCGGGTCCAAAAACACCGCGTCGGAGTTGGACGCGGACCATGTCAGCGTTGTGCTTCCTTGTTCAAGGATTTTGTCGCCGATCCGCCGGTACGACACCTCCACCGGAGACGCGCTCAATGAGGATTGCACCACGGGATTGACTTCCACGGTCGTACTCGGAGTCACGACCCCTCCCGGCCCCGAAGCTGTCAACTGATACGTCGTAGTCTGGCGGGGAGAAATCTCCTTCTCGCCCGTAGTGGGCACTGGACTCATACCGCTCATGTCGGCTTCGACCGTTTCTTTCGAGACCCACGCGAGCTGTGTAGTCTGGTTGCAATCGATTTTTGACGGATTCGCTGAGACCGATCCACTCACAGGCGCCACAACGACGGTGGCACTTGCAGTACCTGCCTTGAAGCGCTGCGCGAGTTCAGGCAATGAGCCGCCAAAGCAATCCTTCTTGCACTCCGAGCCACGCGGCCAGTTCTTGACTTTCTCTTTCCCGTTCTTGATATCGACAATCACCCGCTGGTCGGCCGCCACCGTGATTGGCCCGGACCACAGTTCTTTGCCATATCGCGTCACCGTGACCTGGTGCGTTCCTGGTGGCACCACCAGTTCCTGCCGCCAAAAGAAAAGATCGTGATTGAATTCATCCACATGGCCCACGAAGTACAGCGGCTTCTTGCCGTTCAAAAGCACGGCTGCGGAAGTTGCCCCGTGGATTCCTCCAGTTTCAATCTGAATGCGACCCCGTGGGCCCGGCACCGCTTCCCCAGCCGGCTCCAGTTTGATGTCCAGCGGCACTGTCTTATCTGAATCGATGGAAACTTCGTGCTCCGCGAACTTATATCCGTAATTGGCGACCATCACGTGATGCGCCCCAACGCCGAGCTTGATGACTTGATTCCCGTGGCCCATCGCCTGTCCGTCGACAAACGTATAGGCCTCCTTCGGTGTGACCGACATTGTCAACTTTCCTTGTTTTCCTGATTCTTGAGCGTAGGCAATCGAGCAGAGGAAAAACGCACCGCTACAAGCTAAACAAAAAATTTTCCTTCGTTGAAAGCGACCCATAACCACCTCCCGCGTTTTCTACTCCCCATCAGGCAAATCGCGCTGACTGCGGAGACGCTGGACGGTGGCGTCGCCCGCAATTCTGCCAGCATGAAGAGAGTCCGGCAACAAAATGCAGCGCTCACAGCCTGCCTTTCTGGCCAACGACGCCAGTACCGCAGGCCAGTTAGTTCATTGCACAAAGCTGAGTCTGCCAGCCTGCGGGTACTCCAACACTGTCACTTAACATAGTCCTAGTACTATGAAACGGCGCTGCTGGCTGTTCACCACCTGTATCCTGGCCCTTGCCACTTCCTCGTTCGCTCGAGGCCAGGTTTGGGACTTCCTCGGCCACGCGGAAATCGATCGCAATCATAGCCATGAGAGAATCCAAATCCTTCGCCGCTCCCAGTCCTTTCGTAACATTCAGTTACGGGTCACAGGTGAGCCAATTTTCTTTGACCGTCTGATATTCCACTTCGCGAATGGCACCTCGGAAGAGTTTGTGGTGAGTGGCAGGATTTCACCCGAGGAAAAGAATCGCGTCTTTGAGCTTTCGGATGGACGCACCCTCGACTCCGTCGATCTTTGGTATTACAAGGAGCCTTGGGGGCGTAACCCCCAAGTGAGTCTGTACGGCATCCACCTGGCAGACGTTGAAAGCAAATCGAGCGAGTGACTTACAGCGCCATGCCACCCGAGACTTCGATCCGCTGGCCGTTGACCCAGCGATTCTCGTCAGACAGCAGCGCAGCAATCATCGGGCCAATGTCGTCGGGAACTCCGGCCCGGCCAAGCGCAGTCCATTCGGCGACCCGCTTATTAATTTCCGGATTGTCGCGAACCATCCCGCCGCTGAAATCGGTTTCAATCGCGCCGGGCGCCACTACGTTCACGGTGATTCGCCGCGGCCCAAGTTCCTTGGCCATGTAGCGCGTCAGCATCTCCACCGCGGCCTTCGTCGCTCCATATGCGGAACTGCCCGGCAACGCAACGCGCGCTAGTCCCGAGGAAATGTTAACGATTCGGCCGCCATCTTGTATCAGCGGAAGCAACTTCTGCGTGAGGAAGTAAACTCCTTTGAAGTGAACGTCGACGATCTCGTCGAACTGCGCTTCGGTGGTTTGGTCGAAATTGGCGTGCAGCGAGCCACCCGCATTGTTCACCAGGTAATCAAAGCGCTCCTTGCCCCAGGCCTGCAGAGTTTTTCGCACGTTTTCCACGAATCCGTCGAAAGTGCGAATGTCACCAGTGTTCAGCGCGAATCCGGCCGCCTTTCTCCCCAGTCCTTCGACTTTACGGATGAGTGCTTCGGCTTCTTTCTGATTGGCGCGATACGTGAAAATAAGATCGACCCCGCGCCGCGCGAGATTTATCGCTGTGTTGCGCCCGAGTCCGCGGCTCGCCCCGGTAATAATTGCGATTCGCCCGTTCATCGACGCGACTCCTTCGTTTTTCATAAACGATCTCTTCCTTCCTCTGTTTTTCTGCGCACCAGCAGCTTACGCCCCCGTCGAACGAATCAGCGCTGCGAAGGCGCGGCATGCGCGCTCTGCTGCCCTGGAAAATACTTCCCTTTGTCAAGGTCCTCCAGTAAACCTGCTTCAACCGGCCGCCATCCCAACTCTTCTCGCGTTTGCGCGCACGAGGCCGGGCCGTCGATACCGACGAACAGCGCCATCCATCCAAAGTGCTCGGCCGCTTCTTCCGTGGACTTGCTGACGACTGGCACATTCAGGTGACGCCCCATCACACCGGCGAGCTCTCGAAATGCTACTCCTTCGTCGCCGATCGCGTGATAGGTCGCTCTCGCGGCACTCTTTTCCAGTGCCAGGCGATAGAGACGAGCAGCGTCTAGACGGTGCACGCCGGGCCAGCGATTGTGCCCGCTGCCGATATACGCCGACGCATGCTTCTCCTGTGCAATCTTGATGAGCATTGGAACGAAACCATGATCACCATCGCCATGGACCGACGGGGGAAGCCGCAGCACAGAAACGTGTACACCTCGTTCGGCCAATGCGCCGGCCGCGTCTTCGGATTTGCGCGGAAACGTCGGGATGGCCGTATCTTGCTCCGTCGCCAGGGGGCCTTTACGTTGAATCAGCAAGGTTCCCGAAGTGACGACGAACGGCCGCTTTGAGCCTGCCAGCGTCTCGCCCAACGTCTCGATGGCGCGCCGATCTTTTTCAGCGGCAGTCGCATAATTGTTGAAATCGTGGATAAAGGCGGTGTGAATCACTCCGTCGGACGCCGCGGCACCGCTGCGCAGGCTCTCGAGATCCTCGAGCGAACCGTGATGCACCTTCGCGCCCGCAGCGGCAACCGAGGCGGCTGAAGCGTCCGACCTCGCAAGCCCGAGAACCTCATGTCCCGCATCGAGCAACTCGTGAACAATCGCCGAGCCGATAAAACCGGAAGCGCCTGTAACGAAAACGCGCATTGTATTCCTCCTGAACCTGTTGCCGTTCCCGCCGCTGGGCCGTCGCTTTGACGTAGGGGAGGGACTTTGCTAAAACGGAGTGGCTCTCCGTATTGTTCGATACCCGGAGACTCCCTCCGGTTATATTCATCTATGCCACAGAAACCAACAGCCAGCCCGACTCGCAAGTCCCGTACCGACGCCCAGCGAAATCGACAGCGCATTCTGCAGGTAGCCAAGGAAGCGTTTACCAGGCGGGGCGCAGACGCCAGCCTCGACGATATCGCAAGACAGGCGGGGGTGGGGCCCGGTACCTTATACCGTCATTTCCCGACACGCGATGCCCTGATCGAGGCGGTTTATCATTCCGAGGTGGACAAACTGGCGGCGGCCGCTAGGGAAGCCGCGGCGAAATTGCCTCCGGTAGAAGCGTTGCGCGCGTGGATGCTGCTGTTTGTGGACTATGTGGCTGCGAAGCACATTATTGCACCGGCGCTAAACAGTGTTGTCGGCGGCGCGTCGAGACTGTACGAATCGTCACGAGCGAAGGTCAGCGAAGCGGTTCAGTTGCTCGTGAACCGTGGGATTCAAAGCGGCGAACTCCGCAAAGAGATTGAGCCGTTTGACTTGCTTCGCGCGCTCATCGGCGTCTCTAATGTCGCGGGCGGCCCTGATTGGCAGGAAAGCGCTCGCCGTCTTGTCGACATCCTGATCCAGGGCTCGCTTCAGTCAGGCAGCCAGCCGAGACGTTGACCAGAAACACCCAGACGCCGCAGGTCAGATACGGGGCTTGGTCACCCGTCATGTTGTAACTACTCCGCTGCAGCGGGCTCGAGATCGCCGGCAATCGCGCGATTGAATCGGCCGGCCGTCGTATCGAGAAAGAAACCTTCGCCCGGACCAGCAAGGTAGAACGCGACCGAGTCCGCAAAATTGTTCGCGAACCCGTTGGCAATCCGGATGGTGCCGCGTCCAGTCGACGCATCGAAGGTGACAGTGTCGCTCCGCAGCGAATCGATGGAGACGGAAGCGCCGGTGCTCACCGCGTTCCAGGAAAGAACCGCGTGAGAAAGGTTCTGTAACGCGAGCGATCCCTTGACCGAAACGGGGCCAGGCGAAGAAGGCAGCACCTCCAAGCCGGCTCCCTGCAACTGACCCGAACTGCCTGCGGCGGCTGAAAAGGGCAGGGCCTGGCGCTCGGCAAATCCCGCCTGACGCGTACGAGATGCCTTGCCCGCGTCGGTTTCTAATAACATCAGACGCGAATCGGACGCCACGTAAAAAGCGAACATGGAGTTTCCCGCGGGCGTCACAAGGGCTAGCGTGCCGCGGCCGTTCGTATCCGGCGCGGCGGTCAAGTGGCCAGTGACCGGTGCGGAATCCATCACCGGGTCCACACCGGATTTGCTTTGATCGACAATTCCGGAAACCAACGAATTGCTGCTGACGGCGAGTTTGCCAATGGTCGCGATCCGGTCTGCGGAGTTAGACTCCAACTTGAACGCGAAGTCGCTGGAGATTTTCGCGAGCGAGAACGCAGTTCGATCTTGCCGAATCAGCCGTCCTGACAACGTCATTCCACTCGACTTGGCACCGCTGATCACTCCGGACTGATGATCGGGAGCCAACGTGAAAGCGAACTCTAATGGGCGCCCGGCGCCAGGAGCCGTCACGATCATGCGGCCTTGCAGATTGGCGTCGAGCGTGTACGCTCCAGCAACGCTTGCAACGTGCATACTCGGAGTTAGATCGCGATTCAGATCAATCGAACCGCCGGTGATGTTCCCCGCGCCATCCGCGATCAGGCTTCCCGCAGCCGAAAGCGATTCTCCGGTGGGCGCCGATCCCGAAAACTCGAATGCGATGGGTCCATCGAGCATCGACATCGCGGCGGCCGCGATCGTAAACATGTCCGTAGCGGCATGAACGCGAGTGTCGGATGGCGTGGCCGTGATGGTGATCGAATTGGGAATAGGCGCGTTGGCAGGCGCTTGATACATGACCGTGCTGGTGAAGGCGTTGTTGGTCACGTTCGTCAGAGTGCCAGCGCCGGTCGTTGGCGAGAGCGTCCAGGTGATTCCGGCGGTGTAGCCATTGCTCGACGGCGTGGTAGCGCTGAACGTGTACGTCGCGCCCGCCTGAATTGTCGTCGTAGGATTGGTGATGCTCGCGGTAATGCCTCCGCCGTTCCCACCGTTGCTGCCGCTTCCGTAGCTGCCGCAGCCCGAGCTCACTCCGGCGATCAGCACCGCCGCGAGCAGAGCGGCACGGCGCACTCCAAGATATCTCGCCATTGTTCTTCCGAGACGGCTGATGTTCGATTCATTGGTCACTTGTCTTCCCTCGCTCTTCATGGCAACCTCCAACGCGCTTCCCTGAATTCCGAACGGCGGAGCGGCCATCGGCCCCCGAAGCTCCGCAGGTGTTACGCAACTGAGGCTAAGCAAAGAGCACAGGGGCTGTGTCATGGAGAAGTCAAGAAAATGTCGAGATTGCACGACGTCAATTGGCGGGCCAGTGACAATCGCGCCTCACATACAGTCTGTGCTGTATTTTGCGCGGCCGCTGGATGTTGCATTTCCGCAGACTACGCGCCAGGCGTGCGCGACGGATTCCGGAGAAAATTTCTAGTTGGCAGCGGGAGCATCACTGTTCGAGACGAGTGGCGGACGCACTTTCCTCTTGTGAACCCATAGCCATGCAAACGCCGCGAGCAGTCCTGCGTAGTTTGCGGCCATGAACCACCGGTTCTCCCAGCGAATCCCGTTGAAACCGTAATTCGAGAGCGGCCACAGGAAATGAACGGCGAAGATTCCTTGGTGTGTCGAAATGTCGATAAGGATGTGCAGCGCCCAGCCTAACATCTCGAGGACCGGCCGGCGGAGAATCGTCCAAGCCAGCCCGAAAACAACCGCAAACACCACCAAGCTGTGGCTGCAATGATAGAGCTGCCAGACATACTGAAAATGCGGGGCGCTGCGCGCGTCGGGCAGCAACGAACGCGTGGTGCCGGTCAGGTACCACCAGATCCGAACGATTGCAGGAATCGTAAAGCTAAATAAGTCCGGGAACACTCCCCACATGGCCGCCCATCCGACGCGAAGCGGTTGGCGTGTCTTGAGGTGAACGAATTTTGCGGCGGCGCCAGTCCAAAGAGCATGAGCAAGAATGTCCATCGAGTGGCGGCCAGAGAGCGGCACCTTCAAACGGTCTTTGACGGTTCGCTCCGGTGGTGTCGGATGCTAATCATGCAGAATGTGTGCCTGCGTAGATGTGTTCATCATCACCGCTGGTGACGCCGGAGGTTCTCGCCCCGAGCTCACCGTCTAAGGCATCGCACAAGTTACTGAAATGATGGTAGTTGATAAAGCTCGCATGCAATCAAGTGGGGAGGATGTTTGCATTCTGGCTACAACCCCCCACCCCAGGGGGGTCTCGTATGTGCGGGAATAATTGGACTTAGGTACGATTTTGGGCGTAAGTGCGGGAATGATTGGAGTTAGCGCGGATTTGCTCGGGCTGCTGCACTTGTCAGAACCTAATTTTCAAAGAGCGGTGAGTCGGAAGCGCAACTCCAGCAGCTGATCCCGCCAGCTGGATACTAAAGCAGTGATATTACCATAAGATAATTTACATTCACCAACGAAATTCCGCAAGTGGGTTACGTCCTATCTGTCCCCGAGTTTCCCAACAGGCTCACTTGTTTTCGATATAGCTCGCCTCTACCAAATCCAGTCTTGACTTCAATGGATCGGTTCCCACGATCACCCCCGAATTTGCGAAGTGCAGAATGCGGTCCACCGAAGGATCGTAGCGTGGCCACTCCGGCATTCCTCCGCCGTTCGGATCACCGGTCTTGCCGAACTCGGTCCAATAGCTGCTGGCGATAGCGGCCATAAGCTCGTCGTTTGGAGTGACTTTCTCTTTTACGATTGCGCTGGGAAGATCGAGGGTGAAGGGAATCTCAAAGCCGTGGATGGTTCCCATTAATTGGCCGCGCTGTGCCTCACTGACATATGCGAAGCGATAGACCCAAACGGCATTCCCCGCGCGAGCCATCTCATTGGCAAAATGACGCACCGGTTCGATCATCGTGCGGTCCGCAAAAATTTGTTGCTTGAGTTCGTCGAGCGTCTGGTTGCCTTGTGGATCGT
>Ga0335080_10009670_pt1 | contig 10089 bp, 6 predicted proteins | sample Lox_Sample_34_FD_206720 | JGI IMG/M metagenome (GOLD analysis project Ga0335080, IMG submission 206720) | Soil microbial communities from Loxahatchee National Wildlife Refuge, Florida, United States - Lox_Sample_3.4 | ecosystem: Environmental > Terrestrial > Soil > Wetlands | place: USA: Florida... | reverse complement strand
TGTCCAGGTCATCAAGTCGATCGCACGCGGTCCATGGGCGGCGACTGAGCGCACCCATACCACCTGGTATCAACCGCTCGAAGCACAGGCGGACATCGACCGGGCCATCCACTGGATCATGGGGTTGCTCCCAAACGCGTTCATCAATACCGCGGGAGACCTCACGCTGCTGCCCAGGATCCTCGACGCCGCCAGCCGGTTCAAGCGGCGTCCCTCCGACGAGGAAATGGCGCAGATGCTGGGCACGCAGCGCATGAGCTCGCTGTTCGGGTTGCCTGCGTGAGCGAAGCGCTTGTCCGGCTGTCGTGTGGAGTCCGGCGCACGCGGGCCGTCGCGAGACCGGCATCGGCCGGTCGGAACTGCTCGTGAGGTTTGGCGAAACGCAGCTGCGACGCATCACTCGTCGTGGACCATTCAGGAGCCTGTCATGAAAGCTGTCGCTCTCACCCGTTATCTTCCGATCTCCGACCCGGAATCGCTCCTCGATGTGACGCTACCCGACCCGGTGCCCGCGGGACGTGACATCCTGGTCCGCGTGGCGGCGGTGTCGGTAAATCCGGTAGACACCAAGCAGCGCGCGCCGAGCAGCAAGGTCGAGCCGCAGCCGCGCGTGTTGGGCTGGGACGCGGCAGGGACGGTCGCTGCAGTCGGGCCGGATGTCGCGCTGTTCAAGCCCGGCGACGAGGTCTATTACGCCGGTGACGTCACCCGGGCCGGCTCCAACAGCGAGCTGCAGCTCGTCGACGAGCGCATCGTCGCGCTCAAACCGAGGAAGCTGGACTTCGCGCAAGCCGCGGCCATTCCGCTGACCGCCATCACCGCGTGGGAGGCCTATTTCGACCGCATGAAGATCGATCCCAGCGGCAGAAACCGCGGCGCTACGTTGCTGATCATCGGCGGGGCCGGCGGCGTGGGCTCGATCGGGATCCAGATCGCCAAGATCGCGGGACTTCGGGTGATCGCGACGGCCTCTCGGCGGGAGACCGTCGAGTGGGTGAAACAGCTCGGCGCGGATCACGTCGTCGATCACTCGCAGCCGCTGCGCCCGCAGATCGAGGCGCTGGGGCTGAAGTTCGTCGACTACATCGCGAACTTCAACGACACCGATCGATATTGGGAAGCGACGGGCGATCTCATCCGACCGCAGGGCACGATCGTGCTGATCGTCGGCAACCGCGGACCGCTTGCACAGGACGGCGTGCGCGGAAAGAGCGCGACGGTATGTTGGGAGCTGATGTTCACTCGCCCGCGCTTCAACACGCACGACATGATCGAGCAGCACCATCTGCTGACGCGCGTGGGCGAGCTGATCGATGCGGGCCGCATCTACGGCACCATGCGGGAGTGCGTGCGCCCGATCAACGCGGCAAATCTCCGCGCCGCGCACGCGAAGCTCGAGTCCGGGAAAATGATCGGAAAGCTGGTGCTGGCCGGATGGTAGCGCCGTGCTTGGTTCGGGCCCAACGGCTTGGTCCGGGCGGCGGCGTTGCGATTCCCGACCCGATGCGAGGGGAGCGCAGTCGAACCATGCGGCCGCTGAGCATGTTCACGACCCGGGTCGCCGATCTCCTGTGCGGATGGAGGAAAGTGGTGTCCAACCGGGCGAGCCGGTCGGCTCATCGCTGACGACCCGGGCAGCGATGGACTACGAACAGCTCGTCTCGGCCACCGCGCGCGTTTTCGAGCTCGCAGGCGTGGCGGTGCTGCTGCTCGGGGCGCTGCTGGCGGCAGGACTCTTTGCGGGCCGGCTCGCACGCCGCACCGCTTTCCAAGACGCGTACCATGCTCTACGCGCCGATCTCGGACGGGCGATCCTGCTCGGGCTGGAGCTTCTGGTGATCGCCGACATCATCGGCACCGTGGCCATCGAGCCCACGTTGCAGAACTTGGGAGTGCTCGCCGTCATCGTGGCGATCCGGACCTTCCTCAGCTTCGCGCTCGAGCTGGAGGTGAGCGGGTGCTGGCCCTGGCAGCGCGCGCACGCCGCGGATCGACACTCAGGCCCAGGCGGTCACGGACCGAGCGCGCAGGAGAACCCGGTGGCGCCGCGCACTCCGTAGCGTCCGAGTCGTCCAAGCGCATCCGCCTCGGTTCGCCGGGTCACGCGGTGAGGCTCGACAGAGCGACACTCTTCCGCGACGAACGTGTGTCACCCCGAACGCGATCAGGAGTGCACCATGAACCCGCCGAGACGCGACACCCAAGCCCTGCTGCCCATTCCGTTGCCGGACCCCACGAGCGATGATGCGGCTCGCCCGCGACGAACGTGTGTCAGCCCGAACGCGCTCAGTCGGCCGTATCCCGCGTGACGGCACGTCGGTCGAGGCGAGCTGCCGCTCGGGCCGGTGGCGATCGCGATGGAAGGGTCGGCGAGCAGCCGGGAACGCCCCGGCGTCATCAGAAGCCGAGCTTGGCTTTCTATGGGCTGTTCGAGACCTATCGCAACGGCGAGGAATACCTCGCAGCACCAATGGGATTGCTCGGAATCACGACGCGCGTGGACGTGAGGACCGTGATCGTGCAAGGCCCGGATGCTGCCGTCCTGTTCGAGCTGGAGACGACGCCGGCGGCCGACTGGCAGAAGCCCCGCAGCGGCGAGATCGTCGAGGTCCGCTCAGCCGTTGACGGGCGGCCGTTCGAAGCGGTGTTCAGCAGGGATCATTAGACACTGGACGCACTGCCTAAGGGCGCTGAACGGCCAGTTTCTGTCGTTCACCAAGCCAGATTGGTAGGTTGAAAGCCGCCGTTGGGTTCCTCGCAGAGTAGCAATTTGCCGGCGGCCGCAGAGCAGGGACGGGTACCAGAATGCGTTGATGCAGGCCGTGGTGCAGGCAGGGGGCAGGATCAGCGCGGTGAGCCCATAGATTAGTCCAGAGCCGCGAGCCACAGTCCGGCGCGCCCGTCGGCTTGGGACTTGGGCAAGCGATAGCCGAGCTCGTCGTCGCAGGCCTGGTCGAGGTGCATCAGCGCGGTGGGCCGGAACAATCGCGCAGCAGCCGGCCTAGCCCGATCCAGTCGGCGATGCCGATGCCACACGAGGCGGCCAACGAGAAGCGACCGGCGGATGAGGCGCGCGCTATCGCGCCGAAGGTCGAGCCACCGCCGGGGCCTGCCATGCCACCGGCCTAGCACCTCGAGGCTGGTCTGGTACGGTGCATACATCCTGAAACCCTCGATTCCTCTCGGCCTCGCGCTCGTGTTCCTCATCGGAGCGTGTTCCGCTGGTTGATCACGAGCGGGCAGTTCGACGGTCTGGAGGGGCGGGCGCACCGGACCCTGCAGCACGAGGAAGAGCTCCGAGACGTGCATGCGCGCGACGGTCGGCAACTAGCGTGCGGCCTAATCGTCGGCCCAATACCTGGACACCATGTATGGCATCCTGCGTGCGGCAATCTCGACGTAGCGGGTATTCATAGGAAGTAGCTGCGCGATGCATTCGCGCAACATCTCCGGGTCTTTGTTGCGGAAAGCGCGTTCGAAAGACGGCCGATCCTGGGTTGTGCCGGCGCGAAGCTCGGCCCAGCTCTGATAGATCATCTGGATGGCATCAGCATCCTCGCCCTCGAAGCAGCTGATTAGCAGTGGTGGACTGAGCACGCCGTCCAGCTCGGCTTCGGCCTCCAGCGTCAGAAGCAAGTGCTCCGCACGCTGAACATCCTGGGCATTCAAATTGTGGCGCGAATAGGTCGCGATGAATTCCCACCGAGTCCTGAACGACAGGCGCAGGGCCGTCTGGAACGCAAGCAGCTTGTCCTTCATCTGAGTGGGACGGGAGGATAGCGCTTCGCTGAACACGATGCGGACCATCTCGATGTTGTTGCCCGCCTTTCCCACTTGGAAGACGTGCGGGCGATACAGCGTACCGGACGAACCGATGAAGCTCGCGCATCGCGGAACGTTGGCCTCTGCATTCTGCATGCCGTTCACCACCTCCGCCAGGGTCGTCACCCACTGGTAGTTGCGCGTGAATGGGGGCGCACGCGCCACCAGCTCGGCGAGTGTCTTGCCCTTCATGGAACAGATGCTAGCGTCCTCGACATTGAAAACGTCGACGATGTTACCTGCGTCGGCGACGCGCGAGGCGAATATCGACTCCTTGGTGTGCTCGTCCCGGGCCGCAAGCTGCAGGTCTACATAGGCGCTCTTAAGTTGCCAGTCGAGCCCTCTGGAACGGAGCGCGTCTGCAATTTTTTGTGCCGACGCGCGCAGATCCTCGTCGCTGACCTTGCTGTTGATCGGTCTCATCCCGATCACTGGGTCGCTGCGTTTGAGAAGGTCCGTAAGCAGCGTGAACAAACCCTCTACGTCCCCGAGATAGCCCTGGAACCGCGCGATGCCGTCGAAGGGATGTTGCTTGGCCTCCGGCGGGTATATACACAAGAGACGTGCACCCGGCAGGAAGTTGCCGTGGAAGTGCCCAGTCTCGAAAACAACCCAGGTGTTATCAATGCCAAGCGCCGGATACAGGACAATAAGCCAGTAGGCCCGGCTCAGCGCATCATAGATCTGTTCCTGCCACACCTTGCCGCCGGTGATCGAGTCCTTGGCGACGAATACATTCAGCTTGTCAGGGCCCCACTTCTCCAGAACGTCGCGCAACTCCTGAGCGGCAGCGGCCTGCGCGGACTTGTAGCTTATGAAGATATCGATCCTATTGGTCGCGTGCGCGGTGAGGACCTTCAGGACCGCCTTCGCTTGGCTACGGGGGTCGGTGGTCCTCAACTCCTTCATCATCGGCTGGTTGTCGACGACCGTGTCGAACACCCGCTCAAGATCACGTCGGTCTTCCAGCAACCGCGCGATCTCGTGGTCGGCGCGCAAAACCTCCTTCAACTCGACGCTCACTTGGCCCTCCCTATAGGTCATCGCCGCTTCCGGCCGTGGCTTAGGCGCAGCCTAACCGCTACTGTTCCCGCGCGGCTACCCATAATGGCCCCCGCGCGCACTGCGCATCCTGAGACGCTACCAGCTCCGCCACGGCGCCGGAATCCACCGTTAGTCGTATGACCGCCGCCTCGTTCCCTCCGATGGCGACGTGGTCTGGCTCGTGTGCTTGTGGCTGATCACGATCGAGCATCGCGGGAAACGGATGAGTGGCTAGGGATTTCAACCAAGACATACGCCCCCGCCGGGCTGAACCCGGGTCCTGGATTTGCCTACGAGGGTGGGCAAACTGGTCAGGAGCCGTCTCCAGAGCGGGATAACAGGTGCAGAGAAGCGACGACGAGGAGATGAGCGTCACGCGTTTGCGCGCATGAAGCGATACACACCCTTCTAGCCCGTGGGAGTGGGCGTGGCAAGTACAGCGGCAAGGGTGCACCTAGCTACCAGCTGAATCGCCGGTCGAGGACGAACCCGAACATAGGCACGAGGGGGTGATCCGGGCGGTCCACCGATGGTGCCGTAGAAATTCAGTGGAAGATAAGGCTCCAGATAGCGGACGAGCATGTCTGACCGCATCGGGTCGCATTGCACCTTTCGGGAGACGAGCGCTCCAGCTTACAAGCTGCCTTTCGACGCAACTTGTCTTTCATGGGACCCGAGTTCATGCTCTGCGCTCTTTCTTTCGCTTGCCGAGAGCATGCCGGCCGGCGTTGTCATCGAATATGTGCTCGAAGTGCGGCGCGAGGCACGCGGCATCGGTCGAGTAGCGATGGCGGCCGACGCTCTCTCGACGGGATTGCGCGCGGCGTGAGCAAGGACCGGGCTGCCGGGGCTACGCTGCTCTACGGAGCGTCGGCAATCCAGAGCGTCGAGTCGCTGAGCGTCCCGAGCGCAGCCCCGCCCTGCGGGTTCGAGAGATGCAGGCCGACTCTCTTGTTCCCGTTGGAGGGACCGTCACTGAGTACGGGAACGCTGAAGGTGCCCTGGGTTGCGCCCGCCGGGATCGAGATCGTTCCCGACGAGCCGGTGTAGTTGACGCCGTCCTGCGCCGAACCCAAGTCCACCGTCGTCCAGTCCGCGGACACTGTGGTGGTTGTCGCACCCGTTCGTGTGACCGTGATCGTGGCGGTCCCGTCGTTCTCGCCGGCGACGAAGTCCGCGACGCTGAACTGTATGCGCGAGGGCGCCGTATCGGTGATCGTGAGCACGGCCGTGGACGGCGCGCTCAGATAGGCGCCGGTGAGCGTCACCGTCCCGAGCAACAGGTTCACGGTCTCGTCGCCGTCGTGAACGCTGTCGGGGAGAATGGTGACCAAGAAGCTCCGGCTCGTCACGCCGGGGCCGAACGTCAGCGTCCCGGGGCGGAGGTCGTAATCGGTCCCGGAGATCGCCGTCCCGTCGGTCCCCTTGTAGTCGACGACGACCGTGCCCGCGGTCGATCCCGCGCGGCGCACTTCGATCGTGGCCTTCGACTGTGCCTGGCTAACTTTGTAGGCCGCGGCACTGAAGTGAACGGTGGGACTCGTACTGTTGATGACGAGAGTGGCGGTCGGACGGACACCGAAGCCCGCGCTCGTGGGGGAGCTGAGCGTGAGGTTCACCGTCTGCGGCCCCTCGACCGTCGAGTCGGATAGCATGCGGACCGTGAACGTCTGAACGCTCACCTTCGGCTTGAACGTGAGGTCGCCGCTCGCAGCCTGATAGTCCTGGCCTTGTGTTGCGGTCCCGTCGGAGGTCGCATAGTGGACTGTCGACTGACCGGCCGTGGAGCCGTGCCTGACGACGGTGATCGTCGCGAACTTCGCCCCCTGGCTCACGCCGTAGGTGCTGGCGGAGAACCCGACGGTGGGAGTGCCGCTGGTGATGGTCAGGACCGAACTGGAGACCGCGCCGAGGGACGCACCGCCCTGCGGATCGCTCAGAACAAGGTTCACCGTATGGTCGTCCGCCGCTCCATGCGGAAGGATGGTCACGGTGAACGCCTTCGTCGTCTCCTTTGGCCCGAAAGTGAGCGTCCCTGAGGTGGACTGGTAGTCGACGCCATCCGTTGCCGAGCCTCCGGAGGCGGAGTAGCCCACCGTCACCGCTCCAGCGGTGCCGCCTGTGCGCCTTACCGTGATGGTGGCTGTGCCGACGCTCTCTTTGACCGAGTATGCCGCCGCGCTGAACGCCACCTGGCCGGCGGGATCGTTGTCTTGGATCGTCAGCACCGCGGTGTCGGGCGCCTCGAGGCCGATCGCACCGACGGGGTTGCTGAGCGACAGCAGCACAGTCAGTCCGGGCTTGTTGACGGAGTCGTTCAACGTCTGCACGGTGAAGGTCCGCGCGGAGACGTTGGGGCCGAAGGTGAGCGTGCCGGTGGTCGGCTTGTAATTCTGATTCGCCACGGCCGTGCCGTCCGAAGCCGTGTAGGTGACGCTGACGGTCTCCTCGAGCGGGGCAGACCGGGTCACTGTGATGCGCGCCATGCCGCCCTCGGTGACGCCGAAGTTGGCAGTCTTGAACCGCACTCCATTCACGCCGTAGACCGCGAGTTCGCGATATCCCGCCACGTACACGCGGCCGTTGGCGATCGTCGGAGTGCTGAACTTCGTGGCGCCGGGCGCCCGGTCGGAGGTCCGGCTGTCGCTGCTCCAGAGCAGATGCGAGACGTCGGTCGCGTCGTAGGCTCGGAGGATCGCCGGTCCCGGCGGCCCGCCGCTGCTCGAGGCGCCCTCATCGAGGATCCAGACGATCCCATCGGACGAGCCGTTCGCGGAGACGGCAGGCGTCGGGCCTGGGTACCCGAATGTCTCGTTCGACGTGGAAACCGGGGTGGTCGAGAGCAAACCGTTCGAAAGCGTGAAGTCCTTCAGGCTGTCGCCGGAAGCCGCATAATAGACGTGGCCGTTCCAATACGCCGGCATCCCCCATTCCGCGCTGTCCACCGAGCCAATGGCATCGGTAAGCTCCTGGACCACTCCGTTGGTGTGGCCCGCTCCCGTCTCGAACTGGCCCAGATTGTCCCGGTCGACCAGGAAGATCGTGCCTTCCTTTCCGCTGCCCACGGCGAGGTGCGGATGCGGGCCCGGCTGGTCGGGTAACAGCATCGGCCCGCTCGAGCCGAAGTCATAGTCTCCATTGTCGAGCTGGGCCTGGTCGGCAGGCGTGAAGTAGTCGGAGACAGCCAGCCCGCTGCTCAATTTGAGGAACGAGTCGCCGTAGTCGCCGACGCTCGCATCGAAACCCCCGTTGCCCGTTTCGAGGTAGAGGTTCCCGCTCGCGTCCACCGCCGGCGCTCCGCCGGACTGCCAAATTCCGGCAAGGCCGCAGTTGCTCGACTGATTCGTCGCATTCGGCGTCGTCACAAATGTCCCGACCTGCGCGAGCGTGGTTGCGTTGTAGCCCATGACCCAGCCGTGGTAGTAGGCTCCGGGCGGGTTGATGTCGCACTGTGAGGCCCATGCGATGTAGACCACTCCCCGGGAGAGAACCAAACCCGGGCGCTGCGCCTGATAGAGCGGATCGAATGTGATCGTCGACCCACCGTCACAGCTTCCTGGGACCGAGGCCTGGATCTCCACCGGGCTGTGGGCCTTGTCGAGGCCCGTCGCCACGTTGAGCGCGTGCAGACGTTGCACGAAGCGGAGATTGCCGTGAGGCGCATTCGGATCCGGCTCCTTGGTCCGCACCAGGACGTAAATCGTGCCGTTCGCCGCGTCGATGACGGGCGTGGACGAAATGCCGATCTCGGGCACGAGATCGTCGCAACCGATGTCGCCGGTGGTCGAGATCGTCGTGACGTTGGGGCCCGCCGCAGGACTGATGAAGCTGCGGTGCCAGAGGAGCCCTGCGCCGGGTCCTGCGTTGGAGTCCGCGTCGAACGCATAGACGCTGTCGTGCTCCGTGGCCACGAACACGACGTTGTGGACGCCCTTGCCGGGGATGTTCAGCCTGGGCAGATAGAGCGGCTGACCGTAGGAATAGCCGTCCAGCGCATAGGAAAAGCGCTTCCCGAACCGGCCGGGGGTCACGCTCCCGGGGTTGAGCACAGTCTCGGTGGCGTAGAGGCCCGTGCGGGCCAAGTCGTTGTGGTAGGTGGTGACCGCCGTCTGACCAGCGGCCCGAGAGGCGAGGGCCAGCGTGAATACGGCCCACACGGCTCCTCGAACCGAACGTGAAATGCCCGCGGCTGTCATGGACCACTCCTGACGGGTGAGAGCTCGACCGTATCACAGGCCCCTGCAGGGCTCAAGGCGGGGGCCGCATCCGCCTGCCGCGGCGCCGGGACCGCGGTCGGACAGCGTGCACCGAGGGAGCCGGTTCTGATGGAGTGCGATGACAAGGGCATCGAAATCATCATCTTTAGCGGGAGCGGCGAAGCGAGGCCGTCGAGTCGGCGGGAACGGCGCGGCAAGCACGGCGGCGAACGTGCATTGGGCTGTGTTGGGCATCGGTATCTTCATTGGGCTTACGACGAATAGGTCCCGCAGAAGAGTCGCGCGCGGCCACGTCAGATCGATCGGCGGTTGCGATGCGCGATGGTGGGCGGTCGGGGACTCCCGCGGCGGGTCGGGCCATGGCATTCGAGACCGGGCCAGTTCGGCTGGTAGCAGTCATTCCCGTTGGCGTCGTGAATTCCTCGAATGCGGCTCAGCGGACCCAGCCGGCCGCGACTCCACTGCTCCCTTGGATGGCGCAGATCAGACCGATGGACTCATCATCCCACCGCTGAGGAGATCGCCGGCGCGCAGAGCACAAAGTGATCATGTACGTGGCGCGCAAGACCCATCTGTAAGCAGTACGGCTTCCTATCATCTGCTCTACGAAGCCGACTCATCGTGAGCGGCGCGGTGATAGGGAGGACGTCATGAGTGCGACATCGGCAGCCACGGCTCTTTCGATTGTGCTGGTTCATGGCGGATTCGTGGATGTTTCCGGTTGGCAGGGCGTCCACAACGTCCTGAAGCAGGACGGATACAGCGTCAGTATCGTCCAGCATCCCACGATATCGCTCGGCGACGACGTTGCCGTCACCAAACGAGTCATCGCGGCGCAGGCTGGCCCCGTGATCCTCGTAGGCCATTCGTATGGAGGCGTGGTGATCACGGAAGCCGGCAACGATCCGAAGGTTGCGGCGCTCGTCTACATCGCCGCTGTTGCGCCCGATAGAGGGGAGTCGGTGTCCACGCTCATCAAGGACCCGCCGCCTGCTCAGCAGTTCAT
>Ga0335080_10009669_pt1 | contig 10090 bp, 7 predicted proteins | sample Lox_Sample_34_FD_206720 | JGI IMG/M metagenome (GOLD analysis project Ga0335080, IMG submission 206720) | Soil microbial communities from Loxahatchee National Wildlife Refuge, Florida, United States - Lox_Sample_3.4 | ecosystem: Environmental > Terrestrial > Soil > Wetlands | place: USA: Florida... | reverse complement strand
TACGTGAATTGCTTCTCTGCACTGTCGAATGATGAAAATATCCAGACACGATAGACCTTCCCGCTGAAGTGCCAGAAAAACCTCTCGAAGTCGACAGGATTTCCCCAGTTCATGACCGGCGCGCGGGCAGCACGGATCGGCAGATAGAGATAGAGCGAGAAGCCCAGGAGGAACGGAACCGCCATTCGCACAATTCTCCGGAATCCCTCCTTCCGAAATCCGTGAACAGCAAAATACAGATAGAGGAAACCCGGAGCCAGGAGGATCGTCGTCATGTGATTTGTGAACGAGAGGCCAAGTACAAACGCGAATAACAGCCAGTACCGCTCATTGGTGAACATCCCCGCGTTGCCCGCGAGATTTGCCTTTTCCAGAATCGCTGCCTTCGCGAACGCGAAAAGGAGAATCGAGACCAGAAATACGTGAAGAGGGTACACCTCGATCGACAGGGCGGTCGACCAGTATGTTCCCGAAAAACCAAGGACAAGAGTGCCGAAGAATGCCGGAAGAATAATTGAAACGAAGGATCGTGCATCCATCCGATCGCTCCCTGAATCGGCAGATACTCTTCCGGGGGAGATAGTCGACAGCATGAACACCAGAAAGCGGAAAAAGAAGAACAGCGCCGCCGCACAAAAGAACGCCGCCATCAGGTTTATCTGGTAAATCTCGCGGAATCCGAGAGGAAGATGACTGAAAATCCATCCGGCTGTGGTAAAAAGCGGATATCCCGTTGGATGCGCGATGCCGAGAGTGTAAATGTCAGTCGCCAGTTCCCCGGCGTCAATGAAGTTCACCGTCGGACAGAGCGTGATGAGGTAAACGATAAACGCGAGTATGCAGATCAGCGACCCGATGAGGTACTCGGCATTCCGCCGGGATATTTTCTCAAGCATCGACGTGGAGCAAATGAGGATGATGGTCTGAAGGTACAAAAAAACCCCGGGAAAATCCATGAAGCCGGGTGATGATCGGGGATCGGATATTTGGATTCTAATGCGGATTTCTCTATCTTCTTCGCAATCCATGTCTCTGAATGCATGTCCGAACAGCAGCTCGATCTTTCAAAATTACGGATCGACCGCAGCGAGGAACCCGGGCGGTCGCGATCCACGAAACCGAAGATCTCCATCCTTCTGTACATTGGCGGGGGAATATTTCTCCTCGTCGTCGCGTTTTTCTTCACCAAGGCTCTCGTCGGCGACGAAGATGTCGTCTCGATTACTTCCGTCTCCTTTGTGACCCCTTCACAGGCAACGGCGCTGCTGACTGCCAGCGGATACGTCGTCGCGCAAACCAAGGCATCTGTTGCGTCAAAAGCGACCGGCCGTCTGGTCTACCTCGGATTCAAGGAGGGTGATAAAGTCCGGAAAAACCAAATCATCGCCCGCATCGAGAGCAGTGACGTGGCAGCAGCACTGCAGCAGGCAAAGGCGGATCTCGCCGTTGCCGTAGCAGATAAATACAATGCCGAGCAGATCCTGAAGAGAACGAAAGATCTCTTCGACCGGCAGCTTGCGTCACAATCTGATTTGGATGCCGCGCAGGCACAGTACGATCGCGTGATCGCCACGATCGCCTCCCGCACTGCAAATGAGCAGGCAGCAGAAGTTGCGGTCGAGAATACGAATATCCGGGCACCATTCGACGGCACGATACTGACAAAGAATGCTGATATCGGGGAGGTCGTAGCTCCCTTTGCAGCGGGTGCAAGCTCCCGCGTGGCTGTTGTGACGATAGCTGACATGTCTTCACTCGAAGTCGAAGCCGATGTCTCCGAATCCAATATCGAGCGGATCTCCGCCGGCCAACCGTGCGAGATTTCTCTCGATGCGTATCCGCAGAAACATTACCGGGGTATGGTCGACAAGATCATTCCGACGGCAGACCGTGCCAAGGCAACGATCCTCACCAAAGTGCGGTTTCTCGAAGAGGACAGCCGGGTACTTCCGGAAATGAGCGCGAAGGTTCACTTCCTCTCTGCACGCGACTCTCAATCGATCAACGTCGTTCCGACGCTCGCAGTTGATCCCGCGGCAATCGTCAGGCGGGACAATGCCACCGTCGCATACGTACTCAACGGAACTACGGTGAACGAAGCAGCGGTCGTCACAGGGATCACGATGGGGAATCTCATTGAGATCAAGTCGGGGCTTCAAGCCGGCGACAAGGTCGTGCTTAACCCGTCACCGCACCTTCACTCCGGGTCCGCAGTGAAGGTGAAAGAGTAAATCGTCAGAAGCTCCCCGCGGAAAAGCGCCATCATTAATTCATCTGAAGGGGTATCGATGTCCATTGTTTCAGTAGACAGCATCTCAAAATCGTACTGGCGGGATTCGCAGGAAATTCCCGTGCTGAGCAATATCTCCTTTGAAATTCCCGAGGGTGAATTCTTGGCATTGATGGGTCCGTCCGGATCGGGGAAAACGACACTCCTCAACCTTATCGCCGGCATTGATAAACCCACGAAGGGCGAGATCTCCGTCGCAGGCACGAAGATTTCTTCGCTGAACGAATCAGAACTGGCAAAGTGGCGCGCACGGAATATTGGTTTCATCTTCCAGTTTTATAATCTGATGCCTGTTCTCACCGCATTTGAAAATGTCGAGCTTCCTCTCCTCCTCACCTCGCTCTCGAAAAAGGAACGACGGGAGCGCGCGGAATTTGCGTTAAAGATTGTCGGACTCGGCGATCGCATCAATCACTATCCCAAACAGCTCTCCGGCGGTCAGGAGCAACGGGTGGCTATTGCGCGTGCAATCGTCACGGACCCGACCCTGCTCGTGGCCGATGAACCGACGGGCGATCTCGACAAGATCTCCGCTGAGGAAATTCTCAAGCTTCTCGACCGGCTGAACACCGAATTCAAGAAAACGATTGTCATGGTCACGCACGACCCGCGCGCTGCTGAACGCGCCCACCGGTCACGGCACCTCGACAAAGGCGAACTCTCGTAGAGCATTCCGGATGAAAGTCTTCAAGCTCATCATCAAGAATACGCTGCGCCACCGGCTCCGCAGTATCCTTACGATCCTCGGTATCAGTATTGCCGTTATGTCGTTCGGGTTCATGAGAACCATTGTCACAGCATGGTACGCTGGTGTCGAAGCATCCGCGGCGAACCGGATGATCACGCGGCATGCAGTTTCATTCATCTTCCCGCTCCCGCTTTCCTACCGGGATCAGATACTGAAGATCCCCGGCGTGGAAGAAATATCGTACGCAAACTGGTTTGGCGGAGTCTACAAGGATCCCAACGACTGGAACAATTTCTTTCCTCGCCTGGCGATTGATCCGGAAACGTTTCTCGATCTCTATCCCGAATTCATTTTGTCGGCCGAGGATCGGGAGGCGTTCTTACGTGAGCGGAATGCCTGTATAATAGGTCAAAAGCTCGCCCTTCAGCAGAATCTCCACCGGGGCGATATCATCACCGTCGACGGCGATATTTATCCGGGTAGATGGGATTTTGTTGTCCGTGGAATATACAAAGGGAGGGATAAGACGGTCGATGAGACACAGATGCTCTTCCAGTGGAAGTATCTCGACGAGCAGGTCAAGCAGACTCAGCCCGGTCGTGAGGGAAATGTCGGATGGTATGTGCTGAAGGTGAAGAGCGCATCCGACATTCCGATCGTGGCGAAAACGGTCGACGATATGTTTTACAACTCCAACGCTGGTACAAAAACGGAGACGGAGAAAGAATTCCAGCAGAGTTTCGTTTCGATGTCAAGCGCTATCATCACATCCGTCAAAATGGTCTCGTATGTGATTATCGGAATTATTCTCCTCGTGCTGGCAAATACGATCGTCATGGCTGCGCGCGAACGCACACGGGAATACGCGGTGTTGAAGACCCTCGGATTCTCCGCTGTTCACATTGTGGGACTCATCGGAGGAGAGTCGATGCTCATCGCAGTCAGCGGCGGCTTGCTGGGACTTGCAATGACGTTCCCGATCGCCCGGGGGTTCGCGACGATTTTCCCGACCTTCTTCCCGGTGTTCAATGTCGAGCCGCTCACCATCGTCCTTGCCATTTCCTCTGCTCTGGTTGCCGGAATCGTTGCTGCACTGTTCCCTACGATGAGAACCCTGAGAACAAGGATTGTCGACGGGTTACGCCAGATTGGATAACACACACCGCATCGTACACGAAGCTCAGAAGCCATGTTTGTCGCGATTAAGACGGTTATAGCACTTCTCTCACTGATGATTCTCGCTGTTGCGGCCTTCTCGGGCCGTGACCTGCTCAGCTACATACGGAAGGGATTCTGGACGCGGCGGCTCACGACCACCCTGACGCTTGCCGGTATTACTCTCGTGGTCTTTGTCTTCGCTGCGGTTCTGATGCTCTCCCACGGGGTAGAGGAGACACTCGTGCAGACAGGATCAGACGAAAACGTGATCGTGCTCCGGCGGTCTGCCACGACCGAGCTCGTCAGTCAGATCGACCGCGATGCCGCGAACATCATCAAGACGCAACCCGAAATTGCCGTGGGTCAGGACGGCAAGCCGCTTGCATCAACCGAAGTGTACGTGGTTATCAACCTGCACAAAAAACAGTCGAATGATATGGCCAATGTCTCGGTACGGGGAATTTCACCGGCGGCATTGCAGATCCGCCCGCAGGTCACCGTCACATCCGGGAGGGTGTTCCAGTTCGGGACGCGTGAGATTATGATCGGCTCCAATGTTGCGAAGCAATTTCAGGAATGCGAGATAGGCAAGCAGCTCTATTTCGGCAACGACCACTGGACGATTGTCGGGATATTTTCCGCTCAGGGGGGTGCATTTGAATCGGAAATATGGGGAGATGTCGATCAGCTTTCCGTCGCATTCGGCCGCCCGGTGTTTTCTTCCATGACCTTCCGTATGACTCGCCCGGATCAGCTGGATACCGTGAAAGCACATCTTCAGAAGGATCCGCGAACGCAGTATGTCGAGCTCAAACGCGAGCGGGAATATTATCGCGAGCAATCGCAACTGATGGCGGATTTCATTTCCATCCTCGGGCTCATCGTGACGTTCATTTTCAGCATCGGCGCGATGATCGGGGCAATGATCACGATGTACGCGGCTGTTGCAAACCGGACCATCGAGATCGGTACACTCCGGGCTCTGGGGTTCCGCCGGCGCAACATACTCTCGGCATTTCTCGTCGAATCCATCGTCCTGTCGGTTGTGGGAGGAATCTGCGGCATACTCCTCGCCTCACTGATGGTCTTTGTGCGCATTTCGACGGTAAATTTCGGGACGTTCTCGGAGCTGGCATTTGGTTTCACCCTCTCCCCGTCCATTATATTCTGGACCATGGTATTTTCGATAGCGATGGGAATAGTCGGAGGGTTCCTTCCGGCAGTACGTGCCTCCCGGCTCAACATCGTCAACGCACTCCGTACTTCATAATCCGCCCCCAGATCCTGTTCCAGCAGAACCCGGGTGACCAGCGCGCAGAGCGTGGCGCTTACGAAGATTTTTTGCCTAGGGCAGAGCTAATCGTCCTCAACAGAAGCTCGGCTTTGTACGGTTTCCTCAGGAATCCCTGAAGCTCAAGCTTGCTCATTTCTTCAATTCTTCCCGCATCCAGGAGTCCGCTCGTACCAATGATCTTCACTTCGGGGTGAATCTTTCGCAACGCGCGGATCAGGGCCGGGCCGTCAACAAACGGCATCATGATGTCCGTGAGGACCACATCGATGACATCCCAGTTCCTCGCATAAATTGCCAGTGCTTCGGTGCCATCTGAAGCAGTCATCGTCCGGTACCCGTACGAGTCAAGTGTCCTGCGCGTGATCTCACAGATGGAGGCCTCATCATCAACAATCAGGACAACTTCCTGATCGCCCATCGGATAGGGACCTTCTTCTCCCGCTTCAGCCGTCTCGGCGCTCGGAATCGCCGGGAGGAAAACCTTAAACGTCGTTCCTCTTCCCACTTCGCTGTAAACATTCGTAAACCCGCGGTGGCCCTTCACAATAGAATGAACCGTGGATAATCCGAGCCCCGTCCCTTTCCCCACTTCTTTCGTCGAGAAGAATGGATCGAAGATCTTGTCGATGATGTCTTTCGGTATTCCAACTCCCGTATCAGTAATAGTCACTACCACATATGGTCCGACACGCGCCTCGGAGTGCATCTGGACGTAGTGTTCATCGAGGACCATATTCTCTGCCGCGATGGTGAGAATACCGCCGTTCGGCATGGCATCGCGCGCGTTCACGCAGAGGTTCATGACAACCTGGTGCAGCTGCGTGAGGTCGCCGGCAACCAGCCAGAGTCCGCCCGGAAGAGAGGTTTGGATATGAATATTACGCGGAAAGGTTTCCTCAGAGATATGCTGGATTTCCTTGACGATATGCCTGATATCCATAGGCGCTTTCGTCCCCTCGGCGCCGCGCGCAAATGTCAATACCTGCTGGATGATGTTCTTTCCGCGCATCGCGCTGCTTTCGAGGGTGGAGAGGATATGCTGGCTCTTTTCATCGGCGTGTTGTTTCCGGAGCATTTCAATTGCCAGGAGGATGGGAGACAAAACATTGTTGAGATCATGGGCAATACCTCCGGCAAGTGTTCCCAGACTCTCGAGCCTTTGGGTGCGAAAGAGCTGCGCCTCCAGCGCTTTTCTTTCGGTGATGTCTTCCTTCACGGCAACGAAGTTTGTTATTCTGCCGGTGGTATCGGTAATCGGAGAAATCGATGCGGATTCCCAGAAGAGCGTCCCATCCTTCTTCTTGTTGTGGAATTCCCCTCGCCATTCCTTTCCGGATTTGATGGTCTCCCAAAGCTGTTTATATTCTGCGGGCGAAGATTCTCCGGATTTCAGGAAGCGGGGGTTCTTGCCGATAACCTCCTGCGAGAGATAGCCCGTGATCTGTGTGAACTTTGAATTTGTATATTCAATATTCCCGGTTGAGTCAGTGATGACGATCGAAGAAGGACTTTGTTCGATGGCGTGATAGAGCAGCTTTCGCTCCAGCTCGAAGTCCCGTTTCTCGGTGATATCGCGGGATACAATGACTGCTCCCCGCACCTTCCCCGCCCGATCTTTGAAGACTCTCCCCTGGGATTGCATGAGCCGCGTCCGTCCATCCTGCGAGACTGCACGAAACTCAACCAGATGCGTTCCACCTGTCCGCACCGCCTCGGAAAATATTCCGATGATACGGTCGCGCTCATCCGGATGGACCTGTTCAAAGATGCTCCTCCCGCGGAGTTCCGCCGGATCACCAAACATCATTGCATACGATGGGCTGTTATACAGCTGCCGTCCCTCGACATCGACGACCGCGATAAAATCGACGACGTTTTCGAGAATAAACTGCATCTGTTCTTCACCCTCCCTCAGCTTGTCTTCCGAGTCTCTCAGTTGCTTTTCCGCAGAAGCGTCCCAGAAAAGTATGGAGACCAGGCCGGGAGAAACGCGGACAAGATGGAAGGCCAGGATTCGACCGGCACGCCCGTCTTCAAACGGAAGCTCGAATTTGGCCGGTTCGCCAATTTCCAATACCCGGCGAAGCGCACCGGGAATTTCCGACTGCCGCAGTGCCGGGACAACTTCTTCGAATGGTCTGCCGATCAATTCCTGATGACGGACGCGCAAAATGCTGTCCGCAGATCGATTTGCATGCGAGAGGAGAGGTCTTCCGTCACCGTTTCCCTTGTAAAGATGTGCGCCGATCGGTGCGGACTCAACAATCGTATGGATTAACTGTTCAGCGAACTGGGAAGAATTTGGCATGGAATGGCCTTTGTGATTCCGCGGGTTGCCGGAAAGAGGAATCCCCACTCGTCACCCGGGCACCGAGGTTCAATGGACCCTCTGTCGGTGAATCAGGACGGAGGCGAGAAATGAGAAAGGATCTGGAAGCTTCGGTTGCAGCACCGAAGTGATACTGCAGTTGCAGACGAAAGAACATTGCGCTTCGCAAGGTCGAAGATAAACCCTTCTTGCCCCACTTGAGCGCTGGTGACCAGCGACGACCAGGCATCAACACTCATCGGGATATGTGACGGGAAGTGATCTTCCCTTTACGTCAAATATACTGATCGCCTGATAAAAACGCAATGGAAGTCGCAGTTTTTTAATCTTGAAGGACATTATTCCTGATCCTTCAACTGCTACTGACCAGCCCCCCGTTCCGATCTCCCCAATGGTGTAGCACCCCGATGATTGCAGGGGTTGTATTTTAATGTTGCGGTCAATGTATTTTTTTTGTACATTGGAAGACTTCCAGCAAGAACTCCAAAGGGTATAGAAGTATGGCAAAGATCTGTGATATTTGTGGAAAAAGACCGGTCTACGGTAATAACATCAGTCACGCCCATAACCGGACCCGACGCCGGTGGATTCCGAACCTGCAAAATGTCCGGGCAACGGTGAACGGTAAGACCGCGCGTTTACGGGTTTGCACGACTTGCATTAAGCAGGGGAAGGTCCTTAAGGCAGTGTAAAGCCCTGCTCGTCAGTTTTGTTCCCGAGCCCCGCCGCGTTCCGGCGGGGCTTTTTTTTGTTGTTTGAGAAAGTCGGAGCAAAGAGCTACATTACCCGAACGCATGTCGATCCCCAACTCACTGACGCTCCTCCGCATTCTGCTGACACCGATTTTTGTCATTTTCCTCTTCGCCGAGTCTTCCTTTTTCAAACAGCTCTCTCTCCTCGTCTACATCGTAGCAGCCCTGACGGACTGGTACGACGGGTGGGTTGCGAGGCGATACGGGTACACCTCACGATGGGGAAAGTTTCTTGATCCGCTCGCGGATAAAATCCTCTCCACTGCGGCGCTCATTTCATTCGTCTACCTGAACCTCGTCCCTGCCTGGATGGTCTGGATCATCGTCGTGCGCGATTTCTTCATCACCGGCCTCAGAAGCTATGCGGAATGGAAAGACCGGCCCATCGTCACTTCGAAAACCGCACAGGCCAAGACATTCGGCGAATTTGTGGTCATTTATTATATCCTCATTCTCTACGTACTCAGCAACGTACCAATCATCCGGCACGATTTCGGGTATTACCTCGATACCCTCATGGATACCCGCGTGCTGTTCGGCATGATGCTTCTGGTCACGCTTTCAACAATCGGTACGGGTATCGTGTACGTTTTCGATAACCGAAAACTCCTTCGCGAGCTCTATGAATCTGCACGTGCAGCCGGATAGCTCGTCAAAACCTTCATTACCCGTTCGCCTGATTGCGACCGGACTTTTTTCGGGATACATCCCATTTGCACCGGGTACCGCCGGGAGCCTGCTCGGCCTCGCCGTGTACCTGATTCCCAACTTCGAACAGCCGATGCTATCGTCCATCGCAATTCTGGTTTTTCTCTTCGCGGGAACGGGGGTATCGGGCATCATGGAACGCGCGTACGGGAAGGATCCTTCCATTGTAGTGATCGACGAAGTTGTCGGCATGTGGATCGCACTTTTTCTTCTGCCCAAATCTGCCGCCGCGTGTATCATCGCATTTGTCCTCTTCAGGATTTTTGACATTATTAAGCCCCCGCCTGCACGAACAATGGAGTCACTCCCGGGTGGCTGGGGTATCATGCTCGACGACGTTGCCGCCGCCATCTATGCAAACCTCCTGACTCGCGTGCTTCTGCTCTTTGCTCCTCATGCATAATTCACCAACATCCGACGCGGGGCACCTCCAACCCGGGTTCGTTCAATGAATGCCGTTATCCTCAGCATCGGCGACGAGCTTCTCATCGGACAGGTCGTGAATACCAACGCCGCATTCATCAGCAGACAGCTGGGGTCTGCGGGAATCGATGTCCGACGGGTGGTTGCAGTTGCTGATGAGATTGGTCAAATCCTCGAGTCGCTGCACGAAGAATTTCACCGTCACGATCTTACGGTCATTACCGGTGGGCTCGGTCCGACGCATGATGATATTACGAGAACGGCGATATGCCGGTTTTTCGGGACGGAGCTCGTATCAAATGAAGACGTGCGGAAACAAATCCAACACTGGCTGGCCAGCCGCGACCGCGGGTGGTCTGATGCTGCAGAAAATCAGACACTGGTACCACGCGGCGCGATGGTCATGCCGAACCGAATCGGCACGGCACCCGGAGAAATTCTCACACAG
>Ga0335080_10009668_pt1 | contig 10090 bp, 8 predicted proteins | sample Lox_Sample_34_FD_206720 | JGI IMG/M metagenome (GOLD analysis project Ga0335080, IMG submission 206720) | Soil microbial communities from Loxahatchee National Wildlife Refuge, Florida, United States - Lox_Sample_3.4 | ecosystem: Environmental > Terrestrial > Soil > Wetlands | place: USA: Florida... | reverse complement strand
CCGTCGACATTTCCGTCAAGACGCGCTACACAACCGAAATGAAAGCCGCCATCACCAAGGCCGGCACTCCCATCACCGACTATCTCGAAAAGTATTCCCTGCCCGGCTACATGTGGGACGAAATTGCCGGCGCCGCCCTGATCGATCCCTCCATCATCACCGGCCAGAAGCAGTTCTACATGGACATCGACGTCGATCACGGCCCCAGCTACGGCAAAACTCTTTTCTGGGACCCCAAGACCACGGTCCCGCCCTACCTGCGCCTCGCCAATGTCCAGTTCGACATCGACGCCGAAAAGTTCTATAAGCTGTACATCGACCTGATGACGCACCCGCTCCGCAAGTGAAACCTCAGTGCCGCGAGGGAAGATTCCCCCGTGTTCCTCCGTGTCCCCCGTGGTTAAAGGTCTTTCCACGTCCCTCGAGACCACTGCGGATCGGTACTAAATGGTAAACTCCTTCGGACCAATGACCGCAAAACTGAAACACCTCCTCATCCTGTGCCTGATCGCCACCGCCGCCGCCCAACCCCGCCGCAAAGTCATCGTCAACGAAGACTTCTCCGGTCCCGGCGGCAGCAACATGCAGACGCTGCTCGTCCTCGCGCAATCTCCACAGGTCGATGTGCTCGGTGCCACCGTCGTCAGCGGCGACCAGTGGCGCGACGAAGAAGTTGCCCACACGCTGCGACTGCTCGAAATCATCGGCCGCTCTGATATCCCGGTCGTACCCGGCGCCGCCTTCCCGCTGGTCCGCACCCGCGAGGACTCGCAACTCTGGCAGCAGCGTTACGGCAAAGTCGCCTATGCCGGGGCATGGGACGACCGCTGGTGGCACGAAGCCAACATCATTCCGCCCATGCCGGAAGGCCAGCCCACGACCAAGCCCGCCGGCGAAGACGCTGCCCACTTCCTCATCCGCATGGTGCGTAAGTATCCGCATGAAGTGACGATCTACGAGGGCGGCCCCATGACCAACCTCGCGCTCGCCATCTCACTCGATCCCGAGTTTCCAAACCTGGCGCAAGAACTGGTCTTCATGGGCGGCAGCCTGAGCCCGCAGAGCGACAACCCAGAGTGGGCCAACACGCCACGGCACGAATTCAATTTCTGGTTCGATCCGGAAGCCGCCAATATCGTCCTCCGCGCCCCCTGGAAGAAGATCACCTGCACCCCGGTCGACATCTCCGTGAAGACCAGCCTCACGCCCGCCATGGTCAAGCAACTCGAGGCCAGTGACACCCCCATCGGCCGATACATCGCCAGGTATTACCAGTCCTGGCCCGGCGCCGACATTATGTGGGACGAACTGGCCGCCGCCGCGTGGATCGATCCCTCGATCATCACGAAGAAGGAAACTCGCTACATGAGCGTGAATCTCGATCGCGGCGCCGGATACGGCGACACCCTCACCTGGTCAGAAAAGGACAAGCCGGCAATCACCGTGCAGCCAGTTGAAATCCAGCAGGACCTGGACAAAGAGAAGTTCGATCGGATGTTCGTCAGCCTGATGACCGCGCCCGCGCCCAAGGCGCACTGACAGCGCCTGTTCAAGGCTTCGTTGGTTCCACCTGTGCGGGAGTTTTGTCGCGCAGCGAAACCACAAACTGCTGGATCTCATGCCTCTCCCGCGCGAACTGCTCCGCCGATTTCCTGGCCAACTGCTGGTGCAATTTCAGCTCGTACCGGGCGCGCGTATCTTCCCCCGCTCGCCGGTAGGCCAGCCCTAATCGATAGTGGGCTTCCTCAAGCTGAGGATCAATCTCGATTGCGTGCTTATACGCCGCGATCGCCTTCGGATAGTCACCCTGGTCCACGTGGACAATGCCGAGCTGTAAATAAGCAGGCGCGAGTTTGGGATCGAGTTCGACCGCCTTCTTCAGCAGCGAATCAACCTGATCGACGATTGCCGCGTCTCGCGCCGTCTCCGGCTGCTTCCACAGAGCGGTCGCGTAGTAGTACTTCGCCAGCGCGTTGTTGGGCTGCAGCCGCGCAAAGCGTTCCATGCGCTCTATGTAGCCCTTCGCTCGCACCGCCTCGACGTTCTGCATTCTGCCCAGAAACAAATAGGGCACAGCATCATTTGGATTTACATCCGACGCCTGGCACAAACAGTCAACCGCGCGCTGGTACGCGCCGCGCACGTGCCACGACACACCCAGCCCGATCAGCATCCGCGCTGATTGCGGAAATAGCCGGTTCCCTTTGGCAAACACTTCCGCCGCAGGTTCAGTGGCCCGATGCAAAAGCAGTTCCGTCCCCCAGTCGAACAGGTTCGCTTCACTCGCGCTTAGTTCAGCCGCCCGCTGGTATTCGCGGACGGCGTCGAGCGGATTGCGCCGCTCCTCTTCCACGTTGCCGAGCAAATGATGCAGTGCAGACTGATCCTGCGGACTCAGGTCCTGCCGTGCCAGCAACGACTGGATCTTCGCATGGGCGTCCACGAACCGGCCGGCATTCGCGTATGCCATAGCCAGCGCGTACGCCGTCGCATATTCGCCCGGGGCACGCCCGGCAGCCCCTTCCAGTTCCGGAATCGACCTGGAAGTCGCACCCGCTCCCCCGGTCGCCCCTTTGCTCAACGAGACGGTTTCCCGCGACAGCGATTCGTCCGTGCGAACCATCACGTCTGAACCATGCCCGCCGAGATTGCTCGCGTCCGCCACACCCGCGACGCTGAACTGCGGCTCCTCATAAAACTGCGGCGTGGCAGAAGCTTGCTCGCCTGCCACTCGCTTTTTGTCGGTCACGCCGCTCGGCTGGCATTGTGCCAGAAGCATTGCAGCCGGCATCGCAGCAACTCCCAGGATGACAGCGCGCCTTAGTAGGAATCCGATCCTGCGACTCAAAGGCAGACAGCCCATAAGAAACCGGAAATCACGATGCACAATCAATTCACTCTTCAAGCGTATTCTACCCCTCCCCTGTTGCCGGGACAGACCGATTTCAGATGTCTGGCGAAGTGCGCGATTCGGAATTACAATGCAGCGTCTTCCAACCGGGGTGAAGGATTCACGCGAGGGCGCGCGAATGAAGAGACTAAGGGTCACTGTGGCGCTGTGCACGTTCCTGTTGCTGGCGGCCGGCGTTGGCTGGGGTCAGAAGATTAAAGTGATCGTTGACCAGGATGCCCGCGGTCCAGCTACGACTGACATGCAGTCGATCCTGATCTTCCTCCAGTCCGACAAGTTCGATGTTCTCGGCATCACCACCGTCAGCGGCGACCAGTGGGTGCGCGAAGAAACGCAGCGCACCTTGCGACTGCTGGAGATCGCGGAACGCACCGACGTTCCAGTCGCCCAGGGCGCAGAGTTTCCACTGTTGAATTCCAAGGACGAGACCGAACGCTGGGAGGCGCTCTACGGTAAGCTTCGCTACAAGGGAGCGTGGAGCGATTTTTCGAATCGCCCGGCCAACACGCCGCCTGCATTCCGTGCTGGATACCACGAGCCCAACGTCGTGCCTCCCCTCATTGAGGGCGAACCGCACATTAAGGCGTTAGACGAGACCGCGGCGCACTTTATCGTGCGTATAGTGCATGAGTATCCCGGTGAAGTCGTAATCTGGGCCGGAGGCCCGCTAACCAACATTGCGCTCGCTCTGCGACTCGACCCCGAAGTAGCGACGCTTGCCAAGGAGCTCGTACTCATGGGCAGCGGAATGTATGCCGACAACGGCGGCATCGGTGGTGTGGACGCCCGGCGTGATCACCATCACGCCGGTAGACGTGTCGGTCAAGACGAAGCTGGGCAAGGAAATTCAGGCTGCCATCGCAAAAGCCGACACGCCCGTAGCTCGCTATCTGACCACCTACTCGGTTGAGAGCTTCATGTGGGACGAGCTTTCCGCCGCGGCCATGGTGGATCCTTCCATCATCACCGGGCAAAAAGAACTGTACGTCGACATCGACGTCGACCACGGCCCCAGCTATGGGCAAACGCTGTTCTGGGGACCAGAGGCCCAGGTTCCGCCCTACGAGCGGAAGGCGACCGTCCAGTTCGACGTCGACGCGCCCAAGCTCTACGACCTCTATATCAAGCTGATGACGCGGCAGCCGGGTAAACAGTGATTTCCCCTGTGACCTCTGTGTCCCCCGTTGGTTGCACCCTTTCTCAACCTCAGAGGACACATAGCACACAGGGGCAAGCACGGAGCAAAGCAAATTTCGAAGGAGCAATCGTGAAATCCAGGCGATCATTCGACGTGACACGACGAAACTTTGTGACTTCTTCGGTGGCCGCAATTGCAGCAAGCGCGTTCACGCACGACACATCGGCATTTGCGGGACAGGCTGCCGCCGGCCGCAGCCCCTCCCGCGTCATCATCGACACCGACCCTGGCGTCGATGACGCCCTCGCCCTGCTGCTGGCCATGCGTTCGCCCGAGCTGACGATCGAGGGCATCACCCCGGTCGCCGGTAACGTTCCCCTCGAACTCACCCTGCCCAACGCTTTGCGGTTGGTCGAGATCGCTGGGCGTACCGACATCCCTGTCGCTGCGGGAGCGCGTGTGCCGCTCGTCCGCCGCTTAGTCACAGCGCAATATGCACACGGCGAGAACGGGTTAGGCGGAGCCGTCTTTCCTGATCCGGCCACCAAGCCGGTCGCTGGGCCCGCGGCCGAATTCATCCGGCGTATCGTGCGCCAGTATCCGCACGAAGTCACGCTCATCACGCTTGGTCCGCTGACGAATATCGCGACCGCACTGAATGGCGATCCGGAATTGGCGGCGCTTGTGCGTGGCCTGACCATGATGGGCGGATCACTCTCGGGCGGAAACATCACGCCCGCTGCGGAGTTCAACGTCTACGTCGATCCTGAAGCCGCGCGCATCGTGTTTCAATCGGGCATTCCTATCACTATGGTCGGCCTCGACGTCACCCGCAAGACTTCGCTCACGGAAGATCACATTCGCACGCTCGAAGCCGCGCAGAATCCGTCCGCGCAGGCGGCGGCGAAGATCGGACACAATGCTATCCAGCACAATCGCGAACGCGGTTTTCTCGTCGGCCCGAACATGCACGACTCGCTGGCCGTAGCGGCGTTTCTTGATCCTACAATTTTGAAGTGGCAGGAGTTCTATGTGGATGTGGAGACAACAGGCGAACTGACTGCCGGCGAGACGCTGGGATATAGTCCCGTCGCCGGCGATTTGAAGCGCAAGCCGGGCATGGACAAAGACGCAGCGTCGGGCATGGTGATTCGCGGATCAGCGCCAACGCTGGCCGGCACGAAGACGTCTCCCGTCGTCCGCGACAAGTGGGTGCCGAATACCAATGTGGCGGTGGATGTGGATTCGAGGAGATTCTTTGAATTGCTGATTCGGCGGCTGGCGGGGAAGCAAAACCCCTGAACCACAGGGGAGAATTTGTCATCCCGAGCGGAGGGATCTGCAGTTTTTGCCGCTGCCGACGACTCCAGATCCCTCGTCGCATGCGCTCCTCGGGATGACAAGGGTTGAGAGTTTTGCCAAATCGAGTTTGAGGTGACCAATGCAATCGGGCCGAATCCGGGCTTTCCTGCTCGCCGCACTCCTAATCTCGTGCCTTTCTTCCTGGGGCGCCGACAAACGCAAGGTCATCGTCGACCAGGACGCTGCCGGCCCCGCGGGCACCGACCTGCAATCGACGCTGCTGCTGATCCAATCGCCGCAAACCGAAGTTCTGGGCATCACCGTTGTTACCGGCGACGCCTGGCTCAAGTCCGAAGTCGCGCACACTCTGCGCATGCTCGAACTCATCGGACGCACCGACATCCCGGTCGTCCCCGGCGCCGAGTACCCGCTGGTTCGCACCAAAGAAGAAACCGAACTGTGGCAACAGCGCTTTGGCTCGGTCGAGTGGCTCGGCGCCTGGACTCCTCGCTTCTATCATCCGCCGGACGATCTTGGCCCGATGCCGGAGGGCAAGCCCGCCACCAAGGCTGCCGACGACGACGCTGGGCATTTCCTCGTCCGCATGGTGCATAAGTACCCGAACGAGGTCACCATCTATGCCGGCGGGCCGATGACGAACATTGCTCTGGCCATCTCCATCGACCCGGACTTTCCGCGGCTGGTCAAAGAGCTGGTGTTCATGGGCGCGAGTCTGAGCCCGGTGACCGACGACCCCGAGTTTGCCAACACGCCGCGGCACGAGTTCAACCTGTGGTTCGATCCCGAGGCGGCGCACATCATGTTGCGCGCGCCTTGGAAGAGGATTGTCTGCACGCCAGTCGATATCTCCGTGAAGACGCGCCTGAGGAAGGAACTGATCGAGCGGGTTAAAGCCGGTAACTCGCTGGCAGCGAAGTATGTCGGAACTTATGCCCGCTTGTTCGGCGAATATAACTACCTCTGGGACGAGCTGGCTGCCCTGTCGTGGCTCGATCCGAGTCTGATTACGAAGAGCGAGACTCGCTATATGGACGTCGACCTCGATCGCGGCGCGAATTACGGCAACACGCTGACCTGGAACGATAAAGACAAACCGAAGGCCGAGGTGCGTCCGGTGGAGATTCAGGTGGATCTGGATACGGAGAGGTTCTACGGGATGTTTGTGGAGTTGCTAAAGGCGGCAACGCCGAAACCATAGCTGCGGAGCCCATTAACCAGTTGATAATGGCGCACCCCCCTCCCCCTCCCCCTTCGTGACGCAAAATCTTGGAAACACAGGGCTTGCCACACGCTTATGTGGCAAAATCTTGAGCCGCAAGGACTTAAGGCAAAATATTCTGGACAAAGGAGTTATGGAAGACCAGTTCTCAGTTCTCAGTTCTCAGTTCTCAGTTCCCAGTTCTCAGTTCTCAGTTCTCAGTTCTCAGTTCCCAGTTCTCAGTTCCCAGTTCTCAGTTCCCAGTTCCCAGTTCTCAGTTCCTCGTTCTCTGTTTCACGGCTCACGGCTCACGACTCACCAAGCCCGCATTCATGCCGGCCCTGAAACGGCCCGGCTGAAGCCGAGCTCCTTCAAAACTGATTTACGAGATGGTTTCTCAGTTTTCCAGTAGAGTCAGAACCCTCTCCAACTTCACGGAAGGGGACAGGGTAGAAGCTGTTGCTATGTTGTCAATGAGCTATTCAACTGTCATTCTAATTATCTTCGTATGGTGGAGGGTTGTCAAGAGCCAGCGTCACAGAGCCGGGGATTCATCGAAGGCGGAGACGGGAACCCCGAGTTTGTTTCCTGTGAACGTTTCGAAGACGGCGCCGGGTTACACTTACGCGCTGATGTGGCCCACTCGCCCAACGAAAGAGAGAACCGGTGCGGGCGAAGTTCCAGGAGTGACTTTGCAGATCAAGCCTCGTCCCGTCAGAGTTTGGGCAAGGTCAAAAGCCCACTCATTCTCACAAAACGCGAATGAGCGGGGCACCCGACGTGCTCACCAATGACCATCCAGAACGTCGTTTCCCAATGACTGCAGCAGATTGATTCTCTGACGCTCGATTCTAACTGCCGTCTGAGGTGAACATGACAGTCCGTGAGATGGTTCGAATTGCCGATGCTTCTGGGGCCGCGGCTATGTCCAAAATCGCTGTCGGATTTGTCTTCCTGTTGGTTTCGGGAGGCAGCCCGTTGTGGGCGCAAGGTAATCCTTTGAGCAAGGACTTGAGAGCGGATTACAAGAACATCAGGGACTTTTTCATCCGGGCCGCGGAAAAAATGCCCGAAGAGAACTACGGCTTCAAGCCGTCGCCTGATGTGCGCAGCTTTGGCCAACAGGTTGGCCATGTCGCGGACGACCAATACAACCTTTGCGCTCCGGCCAAGGGAGAGACCAGGAAGGCGGCCTACACACATATCGAGGACACGCTTTCCAAAAAGGCGGAGTTGGTCGCCGCCCTGCGAGAGGCTTTCGCGTACTGCGACGGCGCATACGACGCGATCACGGATGCTTCCGGCGTCGAGATGGTCAAGTTCGGATCGACGGACAGAACCAGATTCGAGATGCTGAATTGGAATCTGTGGCATACCTGGGAGCACTACGGAAATGTGGTGGTCTATCTGCGCATGAAAGGCCTCGTACCGCCGAGCAGTGAGAGGATGCAGATGAATCGATGATCGCGATCGTATGAGAGTGGTTTCGCCCGCCGTGTGTCCGGACACGGAGGTTGGTTGTTACGCGCGGGTGTGAACACCGCTCTTGAAATTGTCCAGCATGTGACTGCAAGTGCGCATGGTGAAGGCGACGATGGGCATGGTGGTCGTCTTGTCGGTGCTGCTGGGGAAAATACCGGCGTCACAGATGTAGAGGTTGGGAACGTCGTGGGTCTGCGCCCACTTGTTGGTCACGTACTTTTTGGGATCATTTCCGAACCTGCACACGCCGGTTTCGTGCAGACTGGTGCCGGGACGGTCCGGCTCATCGTCGGCGCCCCAGAACTCCCCTCCCATGGCCTTAAAGAGGTCGATCAGGACTTGCTTTGAATGCTCCCACATCAGGAGTTCGTTCGGGCCCCATTGAAAATGGAAGCGCAGCTGAGGAACGCCGAAGATGTCTTTCTTGTCGGGGTCGATGTCGACATAGTTCGTGGGGCTGGGAAGAGTCGGCGCCTGGATGAGCGCGCCCACTGTGGTCGGATAGTAACGCTTGATGTCGCGCTTGAACTTTGAGCCAAAGCCTTCGATCTGGCCGTAATAGCCCGGGAACTCGCCACAACCGCCGCCCATGTACAGGGAATAGCCGCGGATGAACTTCTCTTCGCGCGGATTGGTCAAGTTCTGCCAGCGCGGCATCCAGGCGACGGTGGAATCGGCGATATTGTCCGGCGTCGCCGGCTGCCCCAGCAGTTGCGGGAGATAACCGTAGCCCGGGTTGCCATACAGGTGCTCGCAGAGGTTGCGGCCCAGTTGTCCGCTGGAATTGGCGATCCCCGCGGGCCAGTGGCGCGACTTCGAATTGAGCATGATGTGCGCGGTCTCGACACACGACGCCGCCAGAACGATCACCTTGGCGTAAACTTCCACTTCTTTTTTGGTGGCGCGGTCCACGTACGCGACACCCTTCGCCATGCCGCTCTCATCGACCAGAACCGCCCGCACTAAGGCGTTCGTCACGAGTGTCAGGTTCCTGGTGGCCTCCGCGTCGGGGATCGCGAACCAGGTGGGAGAGAAAAAGGCTCCGACATCGCAACCCCGGCTACAATTGCCGCAGTAGTGGCACTTAGGATGGCCATTGTGGGGAACCGTGAGCTGGGCGCAACGGTCGGGCAAGTAGGGCACGCCGATTTTCTCGGCGCCTTTCTGGATGATGTAGTCGATGCAGCGCAACGGCAGCGGCGGCAGGTAGTCGCCGTCAGGATTGCTGGGCCGATTCTGCACGGTGCTGGCCACACCCATGTACCGCTCAGCTTTCGAAAACCACGGCGACATTTCGGAATAGTCCACCGGCCAGTTGTCGCCAAATCCGTCGAGATCGGCGGCCTTGAAATCAATGTCGCCGAAGCGCGCGGAAGATCGTCCCCAGAAATTGGCCTTGCCTCCGGTTGCCTTACAACGCTTCCAGTACCAGTCGGTGCCGGGAGCGTTCGAGTAAGCGACGTCGTGCTCAAACAGGTCTCGCCCGTCGCTGTATTCGGACTCTTCCACGGAATAAGGTTCCTGGTGGGGCTTGTCCTTGAAACGCAGGGGATCGCCGTAGCCGCGAAATTTCAGGTCATAGACCTGCCGATGACCGCGATAGTCCTTTTCAGGATCGATGCGCGGACCCGAGTTCAAGGCGCAGACACGCAGACCGGCCTCGCACAAAACCTTCATCGCTGTGCTGCCGCCGGCGCCGGTTCCAACCACAATCGCATCGTAGACTTTGGCCGCCAAGGAAGTTCTCTCTAGTTGGGATTGGAGTAGTCAGGAACCGCTGGAATCGCCGGTTCTCGAAGCCGGGCATGTTCCAGATCGTCAGGATGAGGACAGCCGGGCATCTGTGGCCATGCGGTCTGCAGGCCCGGATATCCGATACTCTGCAGTCCTATTTTCGTAGTGTAGTAGCCGACTACGGTGTAGTCGCGCATCATCTGAAAGAACGCGCGGCCACTTTCGGTCGTGGGTTTGAACTTTGCTTTGTAAGCGAGTTCATCGAGCAAGCTGCTCTGTTGTTCCTGCGTACAGTCCATGAACT
>Ga0335080_10009666_pt1 | contig 10091 bp, 9 predicted proteins | sample Lox_Sample_34_FD_206720 | JGI IMG/M metagenome (GOLD analysis project Ga0335080, IMG submission 206720) | Soil microbial communities from Loxahatchee National Wildlife Refuge, Florida, United States - Lox_Sample_3.4 | ecosystem: Environmental > Terrestrial > Soil > Wetlands | place: USA: Florida... | reverse complement strand
GCAAGTTCACGCGCGACTCGAAGTTTCCCGATCCCAACGACCAGCGGCACGACTGGTCGCGTGCGCAGATTGCGCACACCGTGGACGAGGTGGAGCGGTTCCGTTTCCTCGAGGCCTCCGCCGGCTCGATGGTGCGCGCCGCGGTCGCCTACCCGCTGTCCTTCCCCGAGGTTTCCGCGGTGCTGCTCGGCACCAAGAACGCCGCTCAGGCAAGCATCAATTTCGGTGCCATCCCGGGGGCGCGACTCGATGGGGCGAGTCTCGAGCGCATCCTGGCCGTGCAGGAGGCGATCGATGCCGGGCAGCAGCGCGGCCTGCGGGCGACGGTGCGGCGGCTGCTCGGTCACACCTGAGGCTTCGGCGCGCCTGCCGCGTGCAGCGGCGGGAAGCGCGCCGCCTGCTCGAGCTCATCCAGGGTCTTGGTGTTGCGCACGTACTGCTGCGCGGCATCAAAGCGCGGCTGCCAGTCCCAGGGGGTCGTGCGTCCCACGCGCAAGGCAGCATCCACCAGCGCACGGCGCTGCTGGCTGGCGCGCACCGCCTGGTGCAGCGACTCGAGTGACCATCCGCGTTGCACGCGCTCGCGGAACGGGACTGCCTCCGGGGTAGCGGCGAGATTGCGACGTTCGTCGGGATCGTCATTCAGGTCATACAGCTGGTCTGGATCGGCAGGGCAGTGAATGAACTTGTGGCGTCCGGTGCGGATCATGACGATCGGTGCGATCGCGCCCTCGGCGAGGTACTCGGCACGTACTTCGTCGTGACCGCCGCGCTGCTCCAGGTGCGGCAGCAGGCTGCGGCCTTCGATGGGTGCGAGCAGCGGAGCTGCCGCTCCGCCGCCGGCGATCTCGGTCAGTGTCGGCAGCACATCGATCAGCGACACCGATTGCGTCACCGCGTGGGGTGCAAACAGCTGCGGCGCGTGGATGAGCAGCGGGACGCGGCAGGCTCCCTCGAAGAAGCTCATCTTGTACCAGAGGCCACGCTCGCCCAGCATCTCGCCGTGGTCAGCCAGGACGATGACCACCGTATCCTCAGCCAGAGCGGCGTCCCGCAACGTCCCGAGCAGCAAGCCCACCTGGTCATCGACGTAGGACACCGCGCCGTAATACGCGTGCCGTGCCGCGCGAACCTGGGTGTCCGTGACTTCCTGCAGGTGCATGCCGCATACGTGCCGCAGCCGCTTCGAGTGCGGATCCAGCGCCTCGGGCGCCAGCCGCACGCGCGGCATGTCGATGTCGGCGTCGCGATAGCGGTCCCAGTACTCCTGCGTGATCGCGAATGGGTCGTGCGGGTGCGTCAGCGAGACCACCAGGCAGAACGGGCGGCGGTCGTTGCTGCGTGCCATGTCGAGCAGCTGACGGCGGGCACGAAAGACCACCTCGTCGTCGAAGTCGATCTGGTTGGTACGCACGCAGGGGCCGGCCTGGGTGACCGAATCCATGTTGTGGTACCAGCTCGGCCGCCGCTCGAAGTGCTCCCAGTCCGGGGTCCAGCCGAAGTCAGCGGGGTAGATGTCGGTCGTGAGCCGTTCCTCGAAACCGTGCAGCTGATCCGCGCCGCAGAAGTGCATCTTGCCGCTGAGTGCAGTGCGATAGCCGGCGAGGCGCAGGTAGTGCGCGAAGGTCGGCACCTGTGCCGGGAACTCCGCCGCGTTGTCGTAGGCACCGATTGCCGAGGGCAGCCGCCCGGACATGAACGCGTAACGCGACGGCGCGCACAGCGGGCTGTTGCAGTAGGCCGAGCGAAACACCACCGCCTGCGCGGCCAGCGCATCCAGATGGGGCGTCCTGGCGATGCGATTGCCGTAGGCACCGAGCGCGAACGGCGTCAGCTGGTCGGCCATCAGGATCAAGAAGTTGGGCTTGCGCGCCATGATGGGCCTCGTTCGCATTGATGCGCCTCGCATCGGCCGGGGCCACTTCCTACAATTACCCCCGGTCAGAGCAGCGGCAGGGTAGCGCAGATGAACAGCCAATGCCGGCGCAGTACGCCGGGCGAGGACATGGTCCGTGAAGGCGCGGCGCGCGTGGCGGCGCACCGGGTGCGCAGCGTGCTGCTGGCGTCACTGATGAGCGCGGCGGTAACAAGCGGCAGCGCGCAGGCGCCCGCGAGCGATGCGGCCGCGCAGATCCGGGCGCTGGAGCTGGCGCAGAACGTCGCGATCGCGCACGGTGACGCCGCGGCCATGGCGAAAGTGACCAGCGAGGATTTCGCCTTCATCACGCCGCGGGGATTTCTCCTGAGTCGCGCGCAGATGCTCCAGGGGCTCAGCAACGGGGAGTTTACCTACGAGTACCGCCAGATCAGCGACCTCAACATCCGCGTGTATGGAGATGCGGCCGTCGTCACCGGGCAGTCGCTGCACACCATTCAGCAGGGAGGCCGGGAGTGGTCTGATGGCTACCGTTACTCACGCACCTATGTGCGTCAGCATGGTGGATGGCTCGTCGTTCTGTGGCAGAGCACGCGCGAAGACTGACGGCAAGCCGGCGCAGTGAACCAACCGCGCACGAGGTAGGTCTCAAGGAAGAGCCGACCTCACAGAAGAACAATGACCGTACGATCGACACGCCATGCTGTGTTCGTCGTTGTCGTGGCAGCCCACGCATTGGTCATCTATGTAATCGAGCGCTGCCTGGCGCCGCCGCGGACCCGCACACCGACCGAGTCCCCCGCCATGGTCGTTACGTTTCTTCAGGAGCTGCGCCTGCCGCCAAGTCCGGACTCGGCGCAGCCGGCACCGCGCGCTGCCCTCGGCGAGCCCGCCAATGATATCCAGCCAACACCGGATCAGCCCTCCCAGGAGCAACCCACCAACGCGATCACCGACTGGAGCGCACAGGCCCGCGCGGCGGCCGCGGAAACCCTCCGGCGGCAGCGTGAGCAGAAAGAGCAGCGCGCCTTCTTACACTCATTCGCCGAGCCCGTTGCGCCGGTGAACCCGGGAATCTTTGGCTCCGAGAGCGCGAACCGCAGGTCGGGACTGGTGGAGGGCGGTGAGCGATTCTGGGTGAGTGACAACTGCTACTTTGATTTTCCGCGGCACCCGCCGCTACCGCATGCAGCCGGCGAGTTTCATCTGCTGACGCGCGAATGCAAGCCGCCGCCCACCGGTGGCGGCAGCGAGCTGTTCAAGGATCTCTCACCGGACTACCTCAAGGCGTCGCCGTCAGACGGCGGCCTTCCTGCGCCGTCTCACAAACCCGCTCCGAGCGCCACGGCGAATTAACACCGCGTTCGAGCGTGCAAGGGATTGCCCGGCCGGCGCCCGTACCGGGCGACCGACCTGGCAATGCCAAGACGTCTACCTCGTCGCCGGACTCAGGTCGATCTTCGGCTGAAACAGCTGCGTCAGTGAAGTCGGCGCAGTGTCTGCCGAGGTCGCGCTGCTCGAGGCAGCGGTCACCGACGATCCTCCGTTCGAGGTAGGCGTAATGATGAACGACTTCTTCGGCGGGCCATGGCCGCTGCCATCCTGTGCAAATGCAGCACCGGCGAACGCGGATGCCATGACGACCAGGGTGATGGTTGCAATCTTCATAGTTAGTCTCCTCCATACGCAGTGGACGGCGCCGGCGAAGTGAGTGCGCGCTCCGTCAGCAAAATCGCCGGATATTGTTTCCGTCAGTCAGCGCCGTATGAGGGATCTGTCGCGCGGGCCGGGCGACTCTCACCTCGCGTGCCACAACGCAGACTTTCATCGTCCGCTGAGACCGGCAGCCCTCAGGAAACAGGTAGAGCGTGAAAGTCGCGAACTCTGGCGACTCTACGGATTGCAGTCCCGGCCCCGGGGCCTAAGCCAATGAGGGAGCTTTGCAGTGAGTCGAGTCAATGTTGCGGTTGCGGTCGAGGATGATGCGCAGGGCCGGATTTATGAGGTCGCGGCCGCGTGCCGCGCACTCGGCCTCGCCCACAGCACAACGCTGGCCATGGTCGGCGTGCTGACGGGCTCTATGGAGTCCGGCGACCTAGCGAAACTGCTGGCTGTCCCGGGAGTGCTGGCGGTCGAGGTCAAACACGAGTTGACCTCGGAGATTACGGTGCAGGCCGAGTGCCCCGGGCGCCGAAACTGAACGGGAACACCTGCGCCGCGCTCGGGGAACTCGCCGCAGGCTGCACGGCCAGGACATAACTGCCCGGGCTGAGACGCGCAGCGTCCGCATAGCAGTGCACGTAACCGTCGGCGCCCAGGGCAAGATCCCCGAGCATCCCAACCGGTTGCGCACTGCCGCCGCCATTCTGGCGCAGCAAGGTGACGCGGAAGCGCAGAGTCGCATCGCGCGTACCCGGAGCTGCACGGATTTCGATCAGCCCGGCCGCCGGCAGGTCAAGCTCGGGCCCCGAGCCGCCACGCATCGAGACAAAGGTAAAGTGCGCCGCAACCGCGGCATCGGCAGGGCTGCGTGCCTCGAGCGAGGCCAGCAGGAGCGGCGATGGCCCCATGACACGCGGCAGCCAGAGCAAGAGCGCAAGTCCGGCGAGGCCGGCCGCGGCGAGCATGGGACCCCAGCTGCGCAGCCGAGGACGTCGCGCGCTGGCCTTCTGGAAATATCCCTGGGAGCGCAATTGCTGGAGGCCGGCACGCATCCGCAGGGTCTGCTCGAGTTCGCGTACCAGCGCCGGATCGTTCACCAGTTGATCCTCGAAGGCGCGGCGCTCGTCGTCCGACAGGCGCCCGACGATGAAGTCCTGCATGGTCGCGAAATCTCGGGCAGCGTTGATCACTGCGGACCTCCAATGGCAGGGGAGTCGGAGCTCGGCGCCGATGCAACCGAGGCGGCGCTGGATTGAGGTGCAGTCGCAAAGCCTGCGGGCCCGGTGCTCGAAAGACACAGTCCCAGAGTGGCAACGGCCAGCAGATCGGCTTTGCGGAACCCACGGTGCTCAACGAGTTCCCTGAAACGATTGCGCGCGCGAAAGATCACGCGGTTGAAGTGTTCCTCTGACAACTGCAGCTCACGACAGATCTGCTCCCGGTCCTCATCGTCGAGATAGAAGCGCACGAGGACCTCGCGGTCCCGGACAACGGGCATCTCCTCGAGCATCCGCCGCGCCGCGGTGGCCCATTGCCGCCCACGCACGCTCTCCCAGTCGGCATCGTCGTCGGTGGCCGGCAGCTCCTCCAGCGCCTCGGCGCTGGACACCGCGCTGCGGTCCTTGCGGCGGTGATTGCGCAGATGATTGAGCGCAACGCGGTACAGGTAGCCACCCAGATTCTCCGGGTGGGCGATCTCGCCGCGACGCAGCTTCTCGAGGGTCGTGACCGCGGCATCCTGGAGGATATCCGCCGCCACCTCAGGATCACGTACCCGGCGCAATATCAGCGCGCGAAGGCCGGGAAAGTCGCGATAGACTGCGGCGAGGTGGGAAACGGGGTCCGCGACCGGCGCGGGGAGGTCCGTTTCGGGGGCAAGCAACCCCGCGGGCGCTGCTTGGTCATCAACACCAATCATGGGCTCAGTATAAGCTGCGATTGGCAGCCCCGGCAGCTTTCCACGCGTGCTGGGCGGGTCATTCGTTGTCTGGCCGGCCTCGTGGCCGCCGCGGCGGCGATGCCCGGATTTGCAGCCGGTTCATCCTGCGCCAGCGCCCTCGGAGCGCCAGCAGTCGCGGCAGGCCCTTTGAAGGCGCTCGGCACTGAGCCCGTTTCCGCCACCGTTCGCGTCGTACCCGGGCACTCGTACCTCGTCCAGGTTGCTGAACGCGATAACGACGTACTACTCGAGGTTCTTGACGCGGGGGGGCGGTTCATCGCCCGCGCGGACCATCCTGAGCGTCGCACCGGAACCCAGCGCGCACTCGTGACCGCCGGGGGCTCTTCGTCCTTTCTCATCCGTGTACATGGAACTGAGCATGCAGGTGCCGCAGGCACGGCATCTGTGCAAGTCTTTGATCTTTCAGCGGTGGAGGTGCGCGCTGACTGCCTGGTGAGCCTAAAGGATCTGGCCGCGGCGGATGCCGATTATGCCGCTGGCGTGGAGATCTACCGGGGTCACGCCTTATCGCGGCCCCAGGGAGCGCACGAGGCCTTTCTGCGGGCGGCGCAGGCATATTCGGCCGCCGAGCGTGCGCTCGGTGCATCCGGGGATTCGGCACTTCAGGGACAGGCGGCGCTTGCCCTCGCCGGCGTCGAGTACTTTTACCTGCAGGACTGGGCGAAGGCGGCGGCATGGGCGGATACGGCTGCGGCACTCCTTGCTCCTTCCGATCCCTACCGGCAGGCCCGCGCGCAGGCGATCCTGGCCGCGGCCTGGATCGAGATCGGCTCGACGGCCGCTGGCCAGGCGGTCCCGGGCTTCGGCGGCAGTCCAGGCGAGCTGCTGGCTCGCGCACGCCACCTTCTTCGCCAGCTACAGCAGTTCCATCTGAAGCGCGGCGAGCGTTACGACGCGGCCTTGCAGCTTACGAACATCGGACTCAGCTACCTGAACGAGGGCAGCTATCCGGAGTGCGTGAAGGCATCAGCCGCCGCAAGTTCAATGTTCGGGTCCTTGCATGAGGTACAGCGTCGCGCGCAGGCATCGCAGAACCAGGCGCTGTGCCTCTGGGGGCTTGGTCAGCTTCCGGAGGCGCAGCGCGAGTTCCAGCGTGCGCTCAACGACATAGGTCCTGAGCCGTATCCCGTCATTTACATGGCAGCCCTCACTAACACGGCGCTTGCGGACTATGCGCTGGGACACCTGGATGAGTCGCTGCGTCTTTACGATCAGGCGCTGGCCTTCACACAGAAGGTTCAGGCCCCGCGCGATGAGGCCTACTGTCTCTACGGCATTGGCGTGAACTATTACGCCCTCGGGGACCGCCAGCGCGCCCGGGAGTTCCTCGAGCGCTCGCTCGCGATTCGCACGGTTGCCCTAGACGGTCGCGGACGCATGGCGAGCCTGCGCGCGCTCGCGACCATCGATGCCGAGCAGGGCAGACTCGAGCAGGCCCTCGCTGCCGATCGCGAGGCGCTCAGCCTCGCGATCGCCCCGTCGGCGATCGCGCGCATCAAGATCCAGCAGGCGAATCACACCGCAGCCGCCGGTCGTCCGGCGGATGCCAAAGCGATGCTGGATGAGGTCATTGCGGCAGGCGCCAAAGTCGGGCCGCTGATTCAGGCCGAGGCGCTGCTGCAGCGGGCCGTGCTGCTGCGCAGCCTGGGTCGCCCGCAGGAGGCGCTGACGGATCTTGCGGCCGCGCGGCCCCGCCTGCATACCTTCGGTAGCGTCATGGAAGAGTTTGAGGGTGACCTCGAGCTTGCCCGGGGGCTGCGGCTTGTGGGACAGCCTCAAGCGGCACTCACGGCGGTCGAGCAGGCACTGGCACAATCCGATGCCGTCCGCCTGCAAACCGCAAATCCCGAGCTGCGGGCGCAGCTGCAATCGCCCCTGCGACCGGCCTACGACCTCAAGCTCGAATTGCTGAGGGACCGGTACGAACAGGCCGTAGGCGACGGCAGGACTGCCGACGCCAAGCTGTTCGCGACGGCGGGCTTTGCCACCGCGGATGCTTCGCGCGCGCATTCATTTGCGGACGTCGCAGCCCAAAAATACTCGCCCGCGCTGCGACGGGAGCTCGCGGACGATTTCAGCCGCCGCGAGGCGCTCTATCGCGAGCTGTCCGCGCGGCGATTTGCCCTGGATTCGCGACTGGAGCGCTCGGGGACCGATGACCCGCGTGCCCAGCGCCTGATCGCGGATATCGCCGAGCTGCGGCGCGAAGCCGATACGATTAACACGCGGATTGCGAGTCGCACCGTCAAGGCCGGCGCACCGGCTCGCAGCGGCGGTGCCCGCGCGCGCATTCCCGCCCTAACGAGCGACACCGCACTAGTGTCGTACTGGCTCGGCGGCACCTCCAGCTACGCATGGGTCGTGCTGCCCGGAGAAATCCAGTGGATAAGACTGCCAGCGCCGAGCGCCATCACGGCACAGGCCACGGCGTTCCACCGCTCGCTCACCCGCCTGGTCGATCTGCCGCTCGCGCGGCGACTCCAGGACGCTGGCGCTCTTTACAGCCTCGTGCTGCGACCGTTGGAGCCATGGCTCATGGGCGTGCACAACTGGGTCATCGTTCCGGACGGGGCGCTCGCGTACGTGCCCTTTGTGGCTCTGCAGATAGAAAAAGGACAGACGCGATCATTCGTGGTGTCAGAGCACGATATTGCCGTGACGCCGGCGGCCTGGATGCTCGAGAAGAACCAGGAGCGCAGCGCACCGCAGGAGCGGCGCAGGATCCTGCTGGTGGCCGACCCGGTTTACCAGGCTGACGACCCACGCCTCGCGTCAACCGCAAGACCACCGCCGCTGAAGCCCAGCGAGCGTCCGGCTCCGAGCCAGCGGCAGTACCGGCGACTGCCCTTTACCGCGGAAGAGGCCGCCGGGATCTCGGCACAGTTCGCTCCCGAAGACGTGGACGAACTGCTCGGAGTCAATGCCACCCGCGAGCGGCTGCTGGCCCTGGACTGGTCGCAATACCGCTTCATCCATATTGCAACCCATGGGATTGTGGACGCGCAGGTGCCGCAGTTATCCGCACTGATCCTCGGGTCCTACGACGCCAAGGGGGAGGTCGCAGACCACGCCGTGCGTGTCGCAGACGTCTCCGTGCGCACGCTGGCTGCGGACGTGGCGGTGCTCAGTGCTTGCGAGACCGCCCTGGGGCCTGAGATCCGCAGTGAGGGGTTGGTGGGCATGAGTTCCACCATGCTGGCCCGCGGTGCGCGCGCCGTGGTGGCCTCCCTGTGGCCGGTGCCGGATGAGATTGGCGCTCGCCTGATGACAGATTTCTATCAGCATATGCTGCATGACTCGATGCGGCCGGAGGCGGCATTAGGAAGCGCGATGCGCTCGGTGGCGTTGCGCGACCGGGCGGCTGATCCGGCACTCTGGGCGGCATTCCAGGTCTCGGTGGCCGCGCTACCGAGCCAGCGCCCGACGACTATGAAGGTTGCGACCGTGGATGTGCGACATGGCAGTCTCCCTCGAGGACTACCGACTCCAGGTTATTGAGCAGCTCAAGGCAGCTTCCGGAGCCGCGCGAGTGCGCGACCTTCTGGCCGAGGTCGATCTGGTGCTCGCGAGTGCACGGCTGAGTTCGGCGGCCCAGAAGGCATTCTGGGAGAGTCTGGACAGTGATCTGGACAATCTGGCCGAGGGATCAAAGGGCGTGCTGGGCAAGGACGCGGCCGCCGCGCTCAGCGCAGTAATAACTGCCGCACGCGGTGCGCTCTTAAAGTACCGCAGCCCCCTCAAGGCGCATGCGGCCAAATCGGCCGATTGAGGGCTGCCAGCGGGCTGTGCAGAGTTCGACGGCGTGCATCGCCTGGGCTCCCGGGGCTTGTCGCGCGCACTTGCGGCCCCAGGCTGATGGTGGTACCTAGCCCTGCATACACGTAGCGGTCACCAAATGCGCGCCTGAGCGCCAGAAATGCGGGCTCTCCGGTGCAGTGACCCGGTGCCACGTAGTCGACCTTCGCAGTATCGAGCAGCAGGTTGGTCGACTGGGTAATGATCTCGTCCGACGCTGCCAGCAGATGAAACCCGCCCGCGATCAGGTGGATGTGCGGATCGATCACGCGCGCGGCTGCCAGGACCTTGTCTAAGCCCGGGTGAGAGCATCCGACCACCAGCACCAGGCCTTCCGGTGTCTGTATGGCCAGGGTCAGCTCCTTTAATTCGAGAGTCGTGGGCTTCTCCGAGGTCAATGCGATCAGATGGATTCCAGGCAGGATCTCGGTCGTCTGGTCGATGAGCTCAAAACGGCCGCGCGACCAGGCGCTGCCAAACACCAATTGGTCCGGAGGTGAGCCGTCGTAATAGCGCATGTAAGGCGGCAAGTCGTCGCTTCTTCTATAGAAGGAGCTGGGCAAGGAGGCGCCGTAGACGCCGAAGTTCTCCTTCGGCGCATAGATCTTCACGTGCGGATTCACCTTGAGCAGGTAGTCCATGCCTCCCATATGGTCCCCGTGCCGATGAGACATGACGACGAAATCCAGATGTGCCAGGTCGATGCCGAGGGCCCTGGAGTTGCTCTCCAGAATATCCGGGTTATTGCCGGTGTCGAACAGAATGCGCTTGCCGTTGGCCTCGATGAGCGCCGAGTAA
>Ga0335080_10009665_pt1 | contig 10092 bp, 7 predicted proteins | sample Lox_Sample_34_FD_206720 | JGI IMG/M metagenome (GOLD analysis project Ga0335080, IMG submission 206720) | Soil microbial communities from Loxahatchee National Wildlife Refuge, Florida, United States - Lox_Sample_3.4 | ecosystem: Environmental > Terrestrial > Soil > Wetlands | place: USA: Florida... | reverse complement strand
TCATCAACCGGCTGGCTGAGCAGAGCGAAGTGCCCATCAAGAACATCGTTGCTCACCGAGATGGCCGGCTTTATGACACCGAGATCAAAGGCATCGACCAAGCCCTGCAAAAGCTCAAGGAGGAACAGCTCATCGACACCAATGCGGCCGTGACGTTCGTCGAGATTGCGAAGAGCGCACCGGCGCCACTCCGTTTGTTCGCCATCTCGATAAAGGGCAACGGTGACCGTTACGTGGATAACCCCCAGGTTGGCAACTATTACCCCCTCAGCGAATCGGAAGGGTTCGTTTGCACCACCGGCCGCGCTTTCGGGCACAAGGGCACCACCAAGCCTCTCCACGTAAAAAAGAAGTCAGGGCCGCTTACCCTGGAACAGTGCCTCCAAGATATTTTCTCGCTGAGTTGCCTGGCGTGGACGCGCCCCGAGGACTGTTCCCGCGACCCGATCACGATCAAGCTCAACGACCGCTGGTTGGGCGAGGACGGCACTGACATCGAGGAGGAAGATGAAACCGACGAAATTACGGAGGAGGAAAAGACGAAATGAGCGCCATCGGATTTGATTCCTGCTTTTACGCCCGGCTGAACGAATTCTCCCGGTCGCTGAACCACGTCTTGCTCGCCGCCGATACACCGACCTTTGCAACCGATAACGACTGGCGGCAGACGTTGGAATTGGTGCAGACACTAGCGGACCGGAGCAGCGCTTCTCTCGCGGCGTCTTCGGTCGCGGCGTCGCTCACTGGACGAATGGGAGAGAAGACTTTTTGGGCCGACGTGGCGAATGCCCTCGTTGCACGGAAGTTGGATTCCGCGGCGAAGAAGGAGCTGAGCGCGCTGGCCTGGTCGCTCGACGACGAGAGGACGGCTGTACTGGCCCGGATGCGACATGCTTGAGGATTATCTACAGAGCGCTGCCTCCCAGTTAATCGAGCGCGCGTCCGGCCTCAAGGGCAAGTTGCCCCGGCCCCCACGTCAAGAGTTCGAGCGTCTCGCGACGCAGTGTTGCGACGGCATCGATTGCGCAATCCGGGAACTGACCGCGCTACGTGATAATGCCGCTTGGAAGAAGCCAGAGAACGCGCCCGTCCGGTTACTTGAATTCCGGCGAATCGCATCCAACGTCGACCGGTTGGAGAACGAGGCCGTGGCGCCCATCGTGCGCAGTAGTAAGGACGAGGGCGCCATGGTGAAGCTACTCTACCGGATGAGCAACGAGATCGTTTATCCAATCGAGCTACCCACAGTAAGCATGCTCTCGCAGAACTATTTTTTCATCCGCACCGACTTCAAGTTGATGTGCATCCCGCTGATGGAGACGCAATTTCTTCTCCACCTGCCAGATGTGTATCATGAGCTGGCCCACCCGCTGTTCCGGACCCAATACGACCCGCGGACCAAAGGGTGGCTTGAGGCGTTCCTGCTTGCTAAGGCACTGATCTATGACCATTTGCGAAAGCAGATTGTGGCAGCCGAAAGCTCGCGCACACCTGATGCCATTATGCTGTTGCTCATGCATGCGCGGGAGAATTGGACTTGCCGTTGGATGGAGGAGATCTTTTGCGACCTCTTCGGACTCTTTTCGGTCGGCCCCGCGTTTGCCTGGGCACACCTTCACCTCCATGCGGAACGGGGTAGGACTGCTTTTCAACTTCCACAAAGACGATCCAGCCACCCGGCAGATGCCGCCCGCATGACGGTGTTGCTGGATGGCCTAGTCCTAATCAGCGAAAACCGAGTTGCTGCGGAAATCGAGAGCCGTTGGCGCAATCTGTTGGCTGTCGCTGGTCAAATAGAACCTGCAGATTTTCAGCGTTACTACCCGGATAAAATTCTGAGGCAAGTGGTCGAGGCGGCCTATGATGGTTACTGCAAAATGGGTTGTCGTCCTTGGCCCCAACCGACCGAAGACAATGTACGGAGCATCTTGAATGACGCCTGGCGTAAATTCTGGAATTCGCCACAGGATTTTGTCGCATGGGAAAAAGCAACGGCTACAACTATGTTCACGTAACCGAAAGACAGATGTTGTTGAACGAATTCGACTCTAACTGAGATGTCTCTTCGAAGCCGCTAGGAGATCTTCGAAAACTGTCGTCCGAGACGACAAAATCTCTTTGAGAACTGCAGAATCTGGTCCGATCGGAAATGCGCGTTTACTTTGCCAGTTACCGACTTAATACCCGGAATACAGTCGCTCGCGTACAAAGATGATAGGTTTCTCGGTTCAGAACTTTATTTTCCAGTTCAGGAATTTATTCTCCAGTTCAGAACTTTATTTTCTTCCCACAACACAGCACAACAAGAGGATTTATTTTTCACTCCACCGTCACGCTCTTGGCCAGATTGCGGGGTTTGTCCACGTCGCAGCCGCGCGCGACGGCGATGTGATAGGCGAACAACTGCAGCGGCACGCTCGCCAGAATCGGATTGATCGGTTCCAGAGTCTTCGGCAGATAAATCACGTCGTTGGCCACTTTCCTGATTTGTTTGTCGCCTTCGGTCGCCAGCGCGATGATGGGCCCTTTGCGCGCCCGAATCATCGCCAGGTTCGCCATCGTCTTGTCATAAACCGAATCCTGCGGCACCAGGAACACCGTCGGGGTCTTCGGGTCAATCAGCGCAATCGGGCCGTGCTTCATTTCCGCCGCCGAATAGCCCTCGGCGTGGATGTAGGAAATTTCCTTCAGCTTGAGCGCGCCTTCCAGCGCAATCGGGAACGTGTACCCGCGGCTCAGGAAAAAGAAGTCGTCAGCCTTGTGATATTTCTTCGCCAGTTTCTTGAACGCGTTGTTTTGCGCCAGAATGGATTCAAGCTGCATCGGCACGGCTTCGAGCGCGTGCAGGATCTCCAGCGCGCGCCGGGCGGAAAGATTCCGCATCCGGCCCAGATGCACCGCCAGCAACGCCAGAATCGTCAGCGTGGACACGAACGCCTTGGTGGACGCCACGCCGATTTCCGGGCCGGCGTGCATGTAAATGCCGCCGTCGGATTCCCGCGCGACGGTGCTGCCGACAACATTGACAATGGCCAGCGCGCGATGGCCGCGGCGCCGGGCTTCGCGCAGCGCGGCGAGCGTGTCGGCCGTCTCGCCGGATTGCGAGATGACCAGCAGCACGGTGTTTTTTTCCAGCGGCGCATTGCGGTAACAAAATTCGTGCGCGAACTCGACCTCCACCGGAATTTGCGCCAGTTCCTCGATCAGATACTCGCCCACCAGCGCCGCGTGCCAGCTCGTGCCGCTGGCGGCGATGACGATTCGGTCAATCGCCCGTAATTCGGCAGACGTGAGATTCAGACCGCCGAACCTGGCGGTCGCGCCCTCCTTGTCCACCCGGCCGCGCAGTGCGTTTTCCACGGTACGCGGCTGCTCGAATATTTCCTTGAGCATGAAATGCGCGTGTTTGCCGCGTACGGCGTCCTCCTGGCTGAACTCCAGGTTGCTGACCTGGACGTTGGCGGTGTCGGTGCCGAGATTCAAAACCTCGAAGCGCTCGGGCGTGATGGTGGCTACGTCGTAATCGTTGAGGTAAACGACCTTTTTCGTGTGCGCGGCTCCGGCAAAAGCATTAACGTCGCTGGCCAGGAAATTCTCACCGGCGCCGATGCCGATGATGAGGGGCGAACCGCGCCGGGCGCCGACGATGGCATCCGGCTGATCGGAACAAATCACCGCAATGCCGTAGGTGCCGATGACTTCCCGCAGCGCGTCGCAGACCGCCTGAGTGAGCGGGTTGGCGCCGGGAGCGCCAGCGTCTCGCTGGCCGGTTGTGGATCCGGCAGACAAACCTGCCGGCGGGACGCCGGCGCTCCCAGGCTGCCGCCGTTTCTGGTAATAATCGCCAATGAGATGCGCGAGCACCTCGGTATCAGTGCCGGATTTGAACTTGTGGCCGGCGGCCAGCAGCTTTTGCCGGAGCGCGTCGAAATTCTCGATGACGCCATTGTGGACCACGGCAATCCGGCCGGATTGGTCGAGGTGCGGATGGGAATTGATGTCCGAGGGCGGGCCGTGCGTGGCCCAGCGCGTGTGGCCGATGCCGAGATTTCCCGCGACCGGTTGGGATTTCAAAAGGCGGGCCAGCCCTTCGCTGATTTTCCCCTTTTTCTTGCGCACGACCAGTACGCCGCCGTCCAGCACGGCCACGCCCGCACTGTCGTAGCCGCGATATTCCAGCCGCCGCAAGCCCTCGAGCAGGATGGGCGAAACCGCTTTTTTACCGACGTATCCAATAATGCCGCACATAAATTAAAATCGTCTGGTAGGGCCGACCTGCTGGTCGGCCAGGACGCGCGGCAGCGCGCCCCTACCGTTCCTGTCTCAATATCCAATCCGCCGCGCCGTTCAAGTCGTCCACCACCACGGCGCGTTTTAATTTTTCCGCCTCAACCTTTTCCGTATCCGCGCCGTACCCGGTGCGGACCAGAATACTTTTCTTCACGCCGGCGTTCCAGCCGCATTCCAGATCAATCCGCTTGTCGCCGATCATGAAACTCTGCGCCAGGTCCACGCCGAATTCGTCGCGCGCGTCGAATAAAAACTGCGGCGACGGCTTGCGGCCGCGGCTGGGCTGGTCGGGCGCTTCGGGCGCGATGTAAATTTTTCCCAGGTGCACGCCGGTCCGGGCCAGTTCGCGGCGCAAATGCTCGTTCACGCGTTCCACGTCCGCAAGCGTGAAGTAGCCGCGCCCGATACCGGACTGGTTGGAAACAACGAACAGTTTGAAGCCGGCGTCCACGAGCCGCTTCAGCGCCGCCGCCATCCCGGGGAGAAAGGCCACGTCCTCAACGCGGTGCAGATAATTCCGCTCCTCGATCAGCACGCCGTCGCGATCCAGAAAAACGGCCGGTTTCATTTTGGCGATTGTGGTCTGGATTGGCTGTAGTGTCGAGCCTGCGGCTCGATTGAGCGTTGGGGCGAGCGCGCCCGCGAGCTGTTTAACAGGAGGAAACCGAGGCAACGAAGGCTGAGCATCGCGCAGACCTGTCCTCCGAAGTTCTACGGAAACGAAGGATGGATGACGCAGATTTGCGCAGATTCAAAGGCTGGAATTTACTTCGATGTCCGGCGTTCAGCGTTCGATGTTCGATGTTCTCGTCCTTTTCGGCCTTTAGCATTTAGCCTTGGATCGGCGCCCGTTCTTGATTTGTGCGGGTTTGATGACGATTACGAGAACGAGAACGAGGACGAGTAAGACCAGGAAGGGGCGCCAACCGGCGGTTTGATTTTGGCAAGAATGGAATTGAATTTTTCCCGCGCTGGCGCATCCTGTCCAGCCTGTATATTTTTTAAAACCAACACATACATCAAATGAGCAATGGTAAATTGGGCATTCTGGTCGGTGGCGGCCCCGCTCCGGGGCTGAACGGCGTCATCTCCGCCGCCACCATCGAAGGCATCGATCAAGGTTACGAAGTCGTCGGGTTCTGCGACGGTTTTAAATGGCTGGCCCAGGGCGACGCCCAGCATTGGATCCCGCTGACCATCCGCGACGTGAAGGGGATTCACATCAAGGGCGGCTCCATCCTCGGCACCGCGCGCACCAACCCCACCAAGTCCGCGGAACAGATGAAGAACGTCTTCTCCGTTTTCGAGAAACTCGGCATCACCGCGCTGGTCACCATCGGCGGCGACGACACCGCCTTTTCCGCCAGCGTCGTAGCCAAGGAAAGCAAGGGCCGCATCAAGGTCGCCCACGTGCCCAAGACGATTGACAACGACCTGCCGCTGCCGGGATCCACACCCACCTTCGGCTACGAGACGGCGCGCCACAACGGCGTTTATATCGTCCGCAATCTGATGGAAGACGCGCGCACCACGTCGCGCTGGTATCTCATCATCAGCATGGGCCGCGCGGCCGGCCACCTCGCGCTCGGCATCGCCAAGGCCGCCGCCGCCACGCTCGCCATCATCCCGGAGGAATTCCGTAACCGCCCGTGCACCGTGGACGAGGTGTGCGACATCATCGTCGGCTCCATCATCAAGCGCCGTGCCGCCGGCTCGCTCTACGGCCTGGTCGTCCTCGCCGAAGGCCTCGTCGAGTCGCTGGGCGAAAAAGGCCTGGTCGAAGCGATGCCGAAAGGCGAAATCGAGCGGTTCGGCAAGGTGATGCGCGACGAGCATGGCCACTTGCGCCTGGGCGAAATCGAGTTCGGCCGGCTGATGAAGGAACTGCTGACCCAGCGCCTGGAAGTGCTCGGCATTAAGATGTCTTTCATCGACAAGGACCTCGGCTATGAATTGCGCTGCGCCGACCCGATTCCGTTCGACGCCGAGTACACGCGCGACCTCGGTTACGCGGCAGTGAAGTTTCTGCTGTCGCCCGAAGCCAAAAAATACGGCGCCATCATCAGCTTCGTGGACGGCAAGATGAATCCGCTACAGTTCGAGAAGATGCTCGACCCGAAGACGGGCCGCATGCAGAACCGCAAGGTGAACGTGGACGGCGAGGCGTACGAATGCGCCTGCGCTTACATGATCAAGCTGGAACGCGCGGATTTCGACGACGCCAAACAGCTCGCCAAACTGGCCGCTGTGGTCAAGATGACCCCGAAGGAATTCAAAGCCCGCTTTGACTACCTGGTCGGGGTGAAGTAGAATTTTATCGGACCGCGGCTGTCTCAGCCGTCGCCGTGGACCGGATGACCCGAACCAGGTACCACGTGGTGGCGGGATTGCCGAGCGGGAGTTCCCAGCCGCCTTCGAGACGCCGGCCCCGGAGAGGTTCGCCCATCGGCCGCGCCGCGCCGTCGAGCGGAATCAATTGCACGCCAACCGCCCCCTCAATTTCATGCAACGTTACCCAGCCGGTCACCGGCTCAATCAACGTCGGCCCTTTGCCGTACTGCGTCCAGAGCGTCCGCCGCTCATTCCATTTTGCGCCACTGTTCTGCCAGCGAGAGCAGGCGGTCAGCAGCATCGTCGCCGACTGCGACAGCGGCTTGCCATCCAGCGATGAAACGGTGATGGCGCAGAAATCGTTTTTCACGTCGGCGGACAACTGGCTTGTTGCCCGGCCATTGGCTTTCACGAAACCGATAAGCCCCTGCGTGCGGTCCGTGTCAATCGTCACCAATCCCCCCTGCTCGTTCGAAACCTGCCAGGCCAACTCGCCGGTGTCGGAAACAATCCGGTTGGTTTCCTCCGCCGTGAACGTCGCGGTCGGCTCGCAGTCCAGGCATCGGACGCGGGAACCGTGAATCAAGGGCAGCGACAACGGAAATCCCGGCGTGAAATACGGCCGCTCCGATTCCGGCAGGCGTGCGCTTTCGTTGATCTGCTCCGCGGAATAGCTGCGCAATTCCGTTTTCGCCGCCGGCTTCACATCGGGCCGCAGAAACAGCAGCGCGCCGGCTTCCATCTGCACCATCTTGACCGGGTCCAGCGTGATGTCGAACGGGTCGGTGACGAAATGTTGCCAGCCGGAAATCTTCGGCTCGAACGTGTAAAAGAAAACGCCGTCCCAATCCTGAAACGCCCCGTAAGCAGCCAGGAGCGGAAACATTTCGCAGGCGAATTCGCTCGGGTTGGGTTCGTTCACCTCGCTCACCGTGAACGGTTTGCCGGCGAACGCCGACCGCGTGAGCTTGACGATCGCGGAATGCAGCGGGTCGTTCACCATCGGCGTGTTGCGGGCGCCGTAAATGGCCGGGTGCTGCCAGTAAACATGCGCATCCACGATGTCCAGCTTCGACGTGGACCGGAGCAAAGGCAGGCCGGGAATCCAATACGTGTGGTCAGCAGTGCCGGTGACCAGCGATTTCACCCCCAGGGTTTCCTTCAGGTATTTCTCCATGTCGAGGAAAAAGCCGGTCTCCATTTCGGTGTAAAAGGCCGCCTCGGCATAAAACCGTTCCCTGGGCGCCGCGCTGAATTCCTCGCGCCGGAGCCGCGGGACGGGCGCGTCGCCCTTCACCCCGGCCTCGGCGCGCAACCGGCTCAATTCCTCCGGGGATTTCGTTTTCGCCAGCCACTCGTTGTAATTGGCTGTCAGCAACTTTTCATACGCCGGCGGCAGGTCCAGTTGATAGCGGAGCTGGTTGGTGTTAACCAATTCGCCACGCAGCCAGTTGCGCATCCAGAATTCCAGGATCGAGTTTTCGTTGACGATTTCAACGATGGCCACCGCCGGTTCGTTGGCATACGTCGAGCGGATGTAAGGATTGTAATGCGTGAGCAATTGCTTCGCATAATCGCGCTGAAGTTCCAGCAGCCGGTCCTCGAAATACGTCATGCCCTTGGCCACGCCGATTAATTTATAATCCGGCACACCGTCGCCCGCCTTGTAGGTTCGTCCGACGTTCAGGTTCAGGTCCGAATAAATGCCGCGTTTCTTGAGTTCGGCGATGAAGAAATCGAGCCGGTCGAGCCGCTCGGGATCCAGCGTCAACGAGTTGGTGCGGTCGCCTTCAATCAATCCCTGGGGACGTTCGTGAGTCGTCCGGTCCAGGAAATGGAACCGGACGCAACTGATGCCATACCGCGCCAGTTCCGCCGCCCAAACGGACGCCGCGTTCGTGGGCGGCAACATGGTTGAACCCTTGCTCCAGCCGGTGAGATTGACGCCCCAGATGCGAAACCGCTGGCCGTCGGGCTTGACCAGGTGTCCGTCCTTGACCCGGATGAACCCGTCCCTGCCCGCCGGCGCATCGAGCAAAAAAGAAACATCCGCCGCCGAATTCGTCCGTCCCGCATGATCAATGACGAACGGCTGCCAGGGAATCTCCTGTGCCCGCGCAATGCCGGCGCACAACATTGCCAAGAGCAATACGTTTTGGAGGTGAAATTTCATCGTTTTTTGTAGGTTATGCAGAAAACGGAGAATCGGCAAACTTCTGATGAGCGGTGCTGAAGCCACCGCACTCCAGACGCTGACGCGACCAGCGGGCATCCTGGAAACACGCAAAGCGTTTGGACTGCGGCGCGTTCACCGCCGCTCTTTTCCCTGGGTATGCAGTATCCGCGCGCAATGCCCCGCGCCAGGGTTGTCTTTTTCTTCAAGCAATGGGGCGGCGTCTGCAAATCCGAGACCGGCCGCGAACTGGATGGCCAGACTTACGATGAATTGCCCAAGCGCCAGCCAATCCCGGTTCCGAGTCTGGAATTTCGCCGGAATGCCCTGGAGCAATCGGCAGCGGTACGAGCCCGAAAATCGAATTAAGCCGCGTGTGTCTGAATTCTCTCTGCATACTGTTCCAAGAACAGTATTTGCCGCGGGGTTTCGACTGCAACTCTCTCAATCGCTCGAACTCGTTGCATGGCAGTCCCGGCCCTCTCACCCTGAGAAATAAGATACAGGGCCAGTACTGTACCTGTCCTCCCGAGTCCGGCTTCACAGTGGACGGCAACTGGTCGCTGTGCTGCGCGTTGCTCGGTAACGAAGCGAACGAACTCTTCCGTTTGCTCTATTGTCGGTACGCCGCCGTCCGGCACTGGCAAGCAAAGAAACGTGAACCCGGCCGACTGATAAACTGATGCATCGCTTGGAATGTTAAGGAGCGAAACGACAGCACGCACGCCAGCCGAATACAATGCTGGCAACTCGTCATCAAATGCCGTCAACCTGCCGCCGCCAGCCAGACGACGCTCCTGATGAACGAACGGCATCGGCATCCCGGCCAGGACACCTGGAATCACCCACCACAGCAGATTGTTTTTCGGAGAACCGCTCATGACGTAACGTATGCGATGTAGTCTCCTTACAATTTAATCAGAAAGAAAGACTTTCGCGGTGGAGAGTCAACCCAACTAAAGCAAAATAATCGATGGCGGGTAGAAGATTGGATATCGAAGATGGAGGATGGCGAAGGCTGTTCGTCTTCCGTCATTTTCACGCGGGCTCGTGATTGGTCAGGTTCCAGAAGTTTTGCCCTGGGGTGCACTCGGCGAATTTTTCTTTAGCAATTCCAGATATTGTTCGATCAATTCCGGTCCATGCACCGGCGACCAATGACCGGCGACAATGATTTTGATGTCAAGGTTGAGCCGCTTAAGCTTGCGCAGTGTCTTGGGATACTCCGTGAGATTGGCGAAAGCCAGATTGCCAAGCTGTTCCTTCAGAATGCAGCCGCCATAGAGTACCTTCTCCTC
>Ga0335080_10009664_pt1 | contig 10092 bp, 13 predicted proteins | sample Lox_Sample_34_FD_206720 | JGI IMG/M metagenome (GOLD analysis project Ga0335080, IMG submission 206720) | Soil microbial communities from Loxahatchee National Wildlife Refuge, Florida, United States - Lox_Sample_3.4 | ecosystem: Environmental > Terrestrial > Soil > Wetlands | place: USA... | reverse complement strand
GGGACGCGCGTGAACTTCTCCCCTTCCGTCGAAGCCGCCAGCCGGTGCTGCGCCACTTTCTTCAGCTCCTCGATGGCCTTTGCCGTCCAGGCTCCGGTGTGGATCACGTCCACCGGCTTGCCGGGCTGGTACAGATTCATCGGGACCATGGCGAACTGCAGGCTCCCGCCGCCCTGCAGGAAAGTCACCGCGTAGTCGTCGGGTATGGCCAGCAGTTTTCGCAGCAGGCGCTCGGCGTTGCCGCTGATCTCCTCGAATTCGGGCGACCGGTGGCTCATTTCCATCACGGACATGCCCGTGCCGCGATAGTCCAGCAGCTCCTCGCGCATCCGCTCGAGCACGGAAAGCGGCAGCGCTGCCGGCCCGGCGTTGAAATTGTGTGCGCGCTTGACGGCGCGTTCCGAACTGGTCACTGGATTCACGATGGAACGTCCTTGTCTTGAAATTTCGCGGTGTCCGGTGCCTCGTCGCCGCCCCGGAACATCCAGCATAGCAGAACTTCCGTGGCCTGGGCGCGTCCCCCCGCCCGGCTCCGGGGATGAATGGCGTCCAATTTGGCGTTACAGTAGGTGTACGATCCGCGTCAGGCGGCTCAGTCGACAACTAGGAGAAATCGGAAATGAAAACTTCGCTCACTGCAGCGCTCCGCGTGCTGCCCTACTTCCTGCTCGCGGTGGCACTGGTCGCGATGACCTACCCGGCGATTCATGCGCCGGTCACGCACGCCGACGATCAGCCCATCCCGGCCGTCGGCAGCGTGGCTCCCGACTTCACTTTGGATTCCCAGGAAGGCAGGCCCATCAGCCTGCACGATTTCAAGGGCAAGTGGGTTGTTCTGTATTTCTATCCCAAGGACCAGACCCCCGGCTGCACCATCGAAGCGCATGCCTTCCAGCGCGATCAGGCCCAGTACGAAGCCAAGAACGCCGTCGTGGTCGGCGTCAGCGTCGACTCGGTCGAATCCCACAAGGAGTGGTGCGCCAAGGACGGCATGAGCTTCAAGATGCTCTCCGATGCGGACAAGAAAGTCGCGGCCACTTACGGCTCGACCATGACCATTCCCCAGGCGCCTCAGCTGGGCACGGTCGCGGCGCGCAACACCTTCATCATCGACCCGGCCGGGAAGATCGTGAAGGAGTTCATCAAGGTCAATCCGCAGGGACACAGCGAGGAGATCCTCGCGTGGTTAACGCAGAACGCTAAGTAGCGGACGAGGCATCGGTCGTGGTATCAATGGGGCAGGCAGGCTTCCCTGAGGGGCCTGCCCCATTTCGCGACTGGAAAGCCACCCAGTGACCCCGCGGCACGGCGAATTCGAGCGCACGGCGTTGCCACACTCCCGGAGCTTACTCCGCGTGGCGCGGCGCCTTACGTCGGACTCCGTGGCTGCTGAGGATCTGGTGCAAGAGACGTACCTGCGAGCGTGGCGCAGTTTCGATCAGTTTCAGCCCGGCACGAACATCCGGGCGTGGCTGTTCCGGATCTTGTTCAACGCGTTCTATGCGCAGGGCCGGCAGATCAGCGCGGCGCCGGTTGTGGTTTCGCTGGACGCTCCGGGGGTGGACCCGGGGCCGGCCCGGTCGCCGGGCTTGTCGCTTGCCGATGCCGCCGAAGTTGCCGCGGCCCTGGACTCGCTTTCCGTGGACCACCGCACCGTAATCCTGCTGGCGGTGGTCGAGGGATTTACGTGCCGCGAGCTGGCGGACATCCTGTCGCTGCCGATCGGCACGGTGATGTCGCGCTTGAGCCGTGGGCGGCAGGCGATGCGTCAGCGGCTGGCCGCCGCGTCACCGAAAGTTTTTGAGGCGCGGGCCGGAGTAGGCCGCGCGGAGAGGGAACTGTGACCGTCATGAATTGCTCGGACATTTCCGAACTCGCTCCTCTCTACCTGGCTGGAGAGATGGATCGCGATCGCGCCGCCCAGTTCGACTCCCATCTGAAAACCTGCTCCGAGTGCTTTCGCGAACTCGAGACCCAGGCTCGGCTCGACGCCCGCCTCCGGGAGATTCTGCTGGCGGAGGAAGCCGATGTGTCTCGTGTGAACCGCCGTGTTCGCGAGCTGCTGGCCACGGATACCCTGGCTGAGGCCGTAAGGCAAGTCGAGCAGGCGCGCCGCGCGCGCCGCCGCTGGGTCACGGCAGCCATGGGAATCGCCGCGGCCGTCCTGCTGCTCGTGTCCAGCTACCTCGCGTTTCCGGGGAAGGCTTCGCAGGTGTATGCCGACGCCGCCGAAGATCACCAGATGGAAGTTGTGGACCACGGGCCGCGCTCCTGGACCTCCGATCCCGCGCAGATCGCCGCGCTGGCGCGGAAACTGGGCGTCGACATTGCCGTGCCCGCCACGCTCTCCTCGGGTTTTCGCCTCGAACACGCCAAGATCTGCGGGCTGGACGGGCGGGCCTATTTGCATGTGGTTTATACCGACGGCACGCGCGAGTTTTCGCTGTTTCTGCGAACCCGCGACAGTGAGAATTTCAACGCCGCCATCCGCGGATTGTCGAATGGGCGGCTGCTGCGCGAGTGCGCTTCCGGCAAGGAACATGTCACTTCCTTCGTGACTCCTCATTTGAACGCGGTGGTCGCCACGGACCAGCCCAGCGCCGCAAGCCTCGCCTACGCCCGCCTGGCGTCGGCCGCGATTCAGGACTAGCTCGGCTTCCGTCGCTTTTTTCCGCCTTTCCGCGCCTTGAAGTTTTCCTGGCCAGACAGTAGACTGAACGTTCACGCCAAATACGCGGAGTGATACGGAATGCTTCTGTCACGGGATTTCGTCGGCCACATGTCGAAGGAAGTGGTGAAGCGCCTGGTGGCCGCGAAAATGATTGAAACCAACGGTGTTGACGCCCTCACGCAGCAGGTCCGGCAGGTCATGGCCGACGAAATCGCCGTCGAGGACCGGCTCAACGAGGAAGCGCGCGAGATCATGGCCAAGAATTCCGACGAGATGCGCCGGACCGGCGTCTCCTATCAGGAGATGTTCAAGAAGATCAAGAGCCATCTGGCCAAGGAAAGGAAGCTGATCCTCCGGTAGGGAGGATGCCTTCATGCGACTGAGCCGCGAAAAGACCGTCCGACTCTCTCACCGCATTATCGATTTCCTGGTTTCCAGCCCCCAAGTGGATTTCGTCGAGGACCGCGACACGATTCGCACCGAGATCGTGAACATCCTTACGTCGCTGCTGAAGGTCGAGGAGCAGGTGGATACCGAGGCGCGCGCCAAGATCGCGTCGCAGAAGAAGGAAATCCTCGAAGGCAGCGAGGAGTGGGACATTCTCTACCGCAAATACTACGGCGAAGGACTCAAGCGCCTCGGCGTCGCCGAGGTCCACACCCACTAGCCGCGCCGAAATCCCTAGTTTTGCGGGTCGTCCGTGCGGTGCTTCAGCGTCGGGCGGTCGCCGTCGTCGGTCGAAGTCGAATCCCCCGATGACCCGGAATTCCCGCCGTTGGAGCCGCCGCTGGCCGTGCTGTTCGGGTCCGTGTTGCCGCCCTTGTTCTGATCGGTCTTCTTGCGCAGCGTGGGCTTGTTGGTCTTGCTGTCTTTCACCTTCAAATTCGCGTTGATCATCTGCATGCGGGCCTTGATCATGTCGAATTCGGAGGTCGTGACGATGTACTGGTCGCGCGCCGGCAGAATGGTGGCGATTTCCTTCTGGATGTTTTCGATGCGGTCCGGCGTCGGCGGGTGCGTGGCGAAAACCTTCGGAATCGTGCCCGGCTCCTTCCTCTCGTCCGCCTGAACCTTTTCAAAGAAAGAAACGAAGGAGTTCGGGTCGTAGCCGGCCTTGTACATGTACTGCAGCCCGAGGTAGTCCGCTTCGGCTTCGTCGCCGCGCGAGAACTTCAAGAACGTCAGAGGAATCGCGAAGTTCATGCCCTGGTAGATCGCGTACCCCGCCCAGCTGTAGGGAATGAAAATCATCGCGGGGATCGAGGCGAGCTGCAGGATCGTCGCCTTGCTCTGCTCCCGCGTTCCGTGCCGCGCGCACACGTGCGCGATTTCATGGGCCATCACTCCGGCGAGTTCGGATTCTTCGTCCGCGTGAAGAATCAGGCCGCTATTCACGTAAAAGAACCCGCCGGGAAGCGCGAAGGCGTTCACCACGTCCGAATCGATAACCTTGATGGTGAAGGGGACCTTCGCGTCCGAGTTGCGGACCAGGTTCTGGCCCACGCGGTTCACGTATTCCGTGATCACCGGGTCGTCGATGAACTTGGCGCTCTTCTCCACTTCCTGCGAGAGCTGCTTGCCGATGGCGATATCCGTCTCGAGCGAGTAAAACTCCGGGCCGTGGCCGATCTTGCGGTTTCCGATGGCGTTGACGTCGTCCTCGGTGCCGGCCTTCACCTTGGAGTTCTGCGCGCCCGGCTGAGCAGCGCCCTGAGCTTGCGGGTCGCCAGACGGGGCCGGCGCCGTGGACGGCGCAGGCGATTGCTGATCCGGAGGCGCGGCGGATGGCTGGTTCTGCGGCGCGCCCGCGGCGGGAAGCGTGATCAGAGCCGCGGCGACTAAAGTGGCCATCCACTGGGTCGCAAACGATTTCTTCATCGGGACCTCCGGAAGGAACCTGGCCCGATTATACACCCGGGCCGCAGGATCGTTCGTCAAGGGTTGGATGACGAAAGGCGCGGCGGGGTTTTCCGTCAGGCCGCCCGATCGGCCTCCGCCAACCACTATTCCTTCAATTGGCGCTTCAGACTGTCCATCTCGGCGCGCAGCCGGGAGAGCCGGCTGGCCACCGAAAGTTCGTAGACGAAGAAGACGGCCCATACGGCCACCCACGCGGCGAAAAGGAAGTGGAAATTCTTCACAATAACTCCTTGGCTGCGAGAGGCTTCGGCGAGCTAGAGCCCGACTCGGCGGCCAGGCGCAGCTCGTCAAGTTCGTGGCGCAGCCTTTCCAGGCGGTAGCGATCCACTAGGACGATGAGCATCATGACGGTCATGGTGACCACAGCGACCAGCAGGACTCTTCCCATGGCCGGGTCGAGCCCCGAGTCCTTGCCTCCCATGATGACCGGGGAAGGATGCTGGCCTACCCAGAGGCGGTTCGACGCATACACCAAAGGCGCGTCCAGGAACGCGAAGATGCCGAAAATCGCCGAGAGTGTGGCGCGGCGCTGCGGTTCTTCAATCAAGCCGCGCAGGATCAAGTAAGAGATATAGAGAATCCAGAGGATAAAGCAAGTGGTGAGCCGCGGGTCCCACGTCCACCAGATTCCCCATGCGGGCTTGCCCCACAGTACGCCCGTAATCAAACCCGCGGTGCAAGCGGCCACACCCACTTCGACGGAAGAGACGCCGAGCCAATCCCAGCGTGGCTGGCGCGTGACGAGCCAAGCGATGTTCGCGATGAACGCGATGGTGAGCGCGGTAAACATGGCCGCCCAACTGCCGAGGTGGAAGTAAAAGATGCGCTGGATTTCATGCATGGTGCGCTCGTCGGGCGCGATGAAGAGCGCGGCGTAGCCCGCGAAAAAAACGAGCGCGGCGGCGGCGACGGTAATGGGGACGCGGGATTTCATGCGAGCGGCGTCATTCCTCCAACAGGAAATCGGAAAGCAGCCACGAAGCCGTCAGAAACACGATATCAAATCCGGCCAGGAATGCGAGCCAGGCCCGGTCGAGCGCGGGATTCTCGGCGAAGAGCGACGCGGTTGTCTCCACGGCGGCGATCAGCAGCGGCGCGAGGATGGGAAGCAACAACAGCGGCAGCAGCAGTTCGCGCATGCGGGCGTGCGCGGCGACCGCCGAGAACACCGTGCCGGTAATCACCAGGCCGAGCGTGCCGAGCACGAAAACCAGGGCCAATGGCGCGACAACCGAGGTGAGCGAAATGTTGTAGAGCACCGCGAACACGGGCACCAGGATCGCTTCGGCGAGGCAGAGGAAGATCAGATTCGCCAGCATCTTGCCGAGCAGGATGGCAAACGGCGAGACGGGCGCCATGCGCAGGGCATCGAGAGTCGAATTCGATTGCTCGCGCGCGAACGACGGATTGAGCATCAGCGATCCGGCGAAAAGAAACGCGATCCAGAGCAGGCCGGGGCCATAGCGGCGGGACTCGCCCGCCGTCGGGTCAAAGGCAAAACTGAAAAGCACCACGATCACCAGCGCAAAGACGATCGTGGTGGTCAGAAGTTCGCGGGCCCGAAATTCAAGGCGCAACTCCTTGCCCAGAACGATTGCGGCGGCGCGAGCGGTGCTCATGGCCTCTTCATGCCTCCGCGCGCAGCTCCGCGAGCAGCGTGCGCGCATCGCCGCCCGGGCCGCTGTCGCGTTCCACACGTCCGGCGTCGAGCGCGATGGCGCGCGTGGCCAGGTCGAGCGATTCGTTGCGCGCGTGAGTGCTCATGATGACGGTGGCGCCTTCGGACCGCAGGCGCGCGAGAGTTTCGCCCAGCCAGGCCAGGCCCTGCCGGTCGAGCCCGGCGGCAGGTTCGTCGAGCAGAAGAAGCCGCGGGGCGGGCAGCAGCGCGCGGGCGATCGAGAGCCTCTGCCGCATGCCGCGCGAGAAAGTGCGCACGAGACTGCCGGAACGCGAAACGAGGCCGCAGTCGGCTAGCGCCTGCTCGACGCGTGCCCGGCGGTTTTCGAGCGCGTACATCTCGGCGAAGAAGTTCAGGTTCTCGGCGGCGGTGAGCTCGTCGTAGAGCAGGGTGTTGTGGGCCACCATCCCGATTCGGTCGCGCAGCGTTTCGGGTGATTCAACGCCGGCTTCGGAGAAGGACACACGCCCGTGCGTCGGGGTGGAGAGGTGCGCGGCGATGCGAAGCAGGGTGGTCTTGCCGGCGCCATTGGGGCCGAGCAGCGCGACGAATTCGCCGCGCGAGATTTCCAGCGAGATTCCACGCAGCGCGAGAAGCGAGCCGAAGCGCTTTTCGACCGATGCAAACGAGATTCCCAAGCCGGCGGCAGCCACGGCGGAAGTATAAGACGATACGGGCGGCGACGGGGCTGGAGTCGAAAGCGCTCCGGCCAAATGCTACCCCTTCACCAGGTCGCGGAGGGCCTGCTGAATGCGTTCGCGTGCGGCGGCGTAGTCGGAGTCCGTGATGGTGCCGGCTTCGCGGCGGAGCTCGAGCTTGAAGAGCATGTCCTTCAACTCGTCGAGGCTGCCGCGGACTTCGCGGTCGAGATGAGCAGCGACATCGGCCGATTTCGCCGGAGCCGGAGCGGCGTTCGCGGCCGGCTCCGCGCCGACGGCGGCTCCTGGCGCGCCGGCGGGCACCCCAGCGGTTTGGGGCTGGCGCATGACGAAAATCAAGCCCAGGGCGAACAGCGCGGCGAACCCGGCGACGACGATCCATTTGAGGTCGTCGATGCGCGCGGGCAGCGTGGTGACGCTGGCCGAAGGCGCTTCGTTGCCGGTCTCGATGCGCGAATTGACGGACGGATTCTGCGAGTTGTCTCCGCCTCCCTGGCCCGCGTCCGCGTCCGAGGGAGGCGGCGCGGTGCCGGAAACGGAAACAGAGATGGGCGTGTTCGCGGCGACGGTATTGCGCGTGTAGGCGTTGAAGCCCTGCGCCTGTCCTGCAGCGGAAAATCCCGCGGCGGAAATTCGCAGTGAGGGCGCGGCAAAGACTCCGAGGTGCTCGACGGCATAAGGCGAGGCAACGTGCAGCGTCGTTTGATTCGAAAGGTAGGGAACCTTGTAAACCAGGCTGACCTGGCTGTCGCCCGGGCGGAAGGGATAGGCAATCGCTTGCCGGTTGCTGCCCTTGTCGATCGGAGTCTGGACCACGGGCATGCCGTTCGCGGCGCCCGCGGAGATGTTGCTAATCTGCGCGTCTTTCGGGAGAGAGAAAACGAAGGATCCGTCGGCGCGATAGTAGGCCATGGGCGGCTGCGTGGTGTTGGTGACCGTATATTCCTCGGTGACGGTGAGGTCGGCGCCGGTCGGTTGCACGATGATGGCGTGGACGACGACGGAAAAAGCGCTCGGCTTGTCGGTTGGCTCGTAGACAGTGACGTCGACGGTGGATTTATCGGGCGTGGCAGGCTCGTGATAGTTCACGCCGCGATAAACCGCGCGGATGAGCATAGGCCCGGCGCCGAGACCGGGATGGTCGAAGCGGTACTGGCCGCTCGCGTCGGTCTTGGTGTTGGCGACAGGCTGCATACCGCCCTGGAGCTGGATCAGGATCATGTCCACGCCGGCCGCAGGTTTGTTGGTCGTGCCGTTGGTGACCGTGCCGGTGACCGTGCCGGCGAAAGCGGGGAGGGCGGCAAAGAGAATTCCCAGGGCTAAAGCCCAGAGTCTCTCGGGGCGACGATTCGCGGGGCTAAAGCCCCGCGCTTCCACCAGATTTTTCATGCGCGGGGGCCTTTCGCGGAGGCAGCCTGGCGGGTGGCGGGAGTGGGCGCGCCGCCGGTGACGATGTCCATCTCGGCCAGGACGCGCGCGGCTTCCACTTCGAGCGACTGTTTGATCTCCTCGTAGTCGGCTTCGGAGAATTTCCCCGCGCGATGCTCGAAACGCAGGTCGCGAAGGTTTTCGTAAATGGCATCGCGGCGTTCCATGAGCTGGTCGAGCTTGGTGCGATGGGGCTGCGCGTCGGAAGGCTCGGGGCGCACGCCGAAGATGAAGATCAGCACCGCGAGCGTGAGCAGGACGCAGGCGACGGCGATGTCGATGTTACTCATGGGATTCTCGATCCGCTTCGCGGCGGGCGCGATCGAGCAGCTCCGGTGGGACGGACGGGCCGCCCGCGGGCAGGAGCGCGTGGCGCCGCCAGCGGCGCACCACTTCCCAGATCAGATAGAGCGCGATCAGCGGCGCGACGACCGGCATGATCCAAACGAGCCAGGTGAAACCCTTCCTCGGCGGCTCCGGGAGCACGGTCGGGCCATATTCCTGGACGAACGATTGCAGGACTAGATCGTCGGAATCGCCGCGATTGACCCGCTCGGCGACCTCCTTCTGCATGGCCTTCGCGGTGTCGCAAGGGCCGGAGAAGGCGCCTCCGGTGTGGTTGCAGGTGCCGGCCGTGTCGTTGCAGCCGCCACACATGCACATCACTTTCCTGGAGAGGGCCTTGGCGCGTTCGGCGTTCTGGGCGCCGGATGGCGGCGCGAGAAAGCAGGAAAGCAGGGCGAGAATCAGGGCGATTCGGGTCGCCAGGGCCCCCCAGCCCGCCGCATGGGGGATTGCAAAATCGCGTTTTTGTCTCGAATAGAACGTGCACCGATCGTTTGTTTTCAACGGGTTGCGGCGATTTCTATTCATATGCAGTCTCGAATAGAAAAAGGGGTAGAAATCACACCGCCTTGGGCGAGCCGGCCCCAGCGGCGCGGCGCCGACGGCCCACGGTTGCGACCGACCTGGGCCGGAGCCCACTCCAAGCCGCCCGCTTCCGCGCAGGGCCCGAAGTGCGCTTCCGCCGGAGCCGGAAGGCCCGGGCATCTCTGAAACAAGTTGCTCATCGGGTCCATGTTAGGCATTCGCGTCAAGGGAAAACAAGGACCTGCGCCCGTGGACTTAATCATCGGAGCCCGAGCGGTGGATGGGAGCGCTGGCGACGGGGCTGGGCGCGGCTTCGCCGACCCAGGGGCGGTCAGTGGCAGCGCCCAGGACGAGGGCGGCGCGGCGTTCGGGAATCATCGCCAGGAGCGTTCCGAGCACGAGGACGATGCCGCCGAACCAAATCCATTTCACCAGCGGATTCAGATACGCGTGGACTACCGGGACATTCCTATCCGGGTCGCGGCCGGCATAGACCACGTAGAGGTCCTGGATGGCGGTGCTTTCGATGGCGACGACCGTTTCGGTGACCTGGCTGGTGCGGAAGAGGCGGCGCTCGGGGTAGAGCATCATTGTGGAATGGCCGTTGCGAAAAACCTCGAGAGTGGCGCGATTGGATTCGTAGTTGTCGGTGGAGGGCTGGTCGAAATTCTGGCAGACGATGGTGTAGGGGCCGATGGTCAGCCTGTCGCCGATGTTCATTTCCTTCTGGATGTCCTGTTTGAACGCGGAACCGGCGATGCCGACGAAGATCATGACCATGGCAAAGTGAACGATGTAGCCGCCGTAGCGGCGGGTGTTGCGCATGGTGAGCTCGCCGGCGGCGCTGAGGAGGTTCGTGCCGTCGC
>Ga0335080_10009663_pt1 | contig 10092 bp, 5 predicted proteins | sample Lox_Sample_34_FD_206720 | JGI IMG/M metagenome (GOLD analysis project Ga0335080, IMG submission 206720) | Soil microbial communities from Loxahatchee National Wildlife Refuge, Florida, United States - Lox_Sample_3.4 | ecosystem: Environmental > Terrestrial > Soil > Wetlands | place: USA: Florida... | reverse complement strand
CGACGTCTGCGACGTTCCGGACGCGACTGATTGCCCGATCGATCCAACCACGGGGAATCCCTTTCCCAACAACCAGCTTCCTTACATCGATCCCAATGGCAAGGCGTTGCTGCCGATGATTCCCGAGGCCAACTCGGGATCGGGCGCGAATTCCATCTTCGCGGCCGCGGTGGGGCAGCCCACCCGCTGGCGGGAGGAACTGGTGCGGCTGGATCATGACTTCAGCCCCAAACTGCGAGCCACGTTTCGCTACATTCATGACTCATGGGATACGACGAACGCGACCGTCACCTGGGGCGAAGAGAGCTTTCCTACGATCGGCACCCGCTTCACAGGCCCGGGCGTGAGCATCGTCGGCCGGCTCACCGCGACGGCTTCGCCCACGCTGCTGAATGAATTCGTCGCCAGCTACACCACCGATCACATTACGCAGAACAATACGAACCCCTCGGTATGGACTCGAACCGCGGCTTTCACCATGACCGGTCTGTTCAACAACTTCGGAGGCAAGCTGCCCGATTTCTGTATTTCGACCAACGGCGCTTATGGGGGCGGATTCTGCGAAGGCCCGACGGCATTTCCCTGGCAGAACTCGAATCCTACGTACACGCTTCGCGACAACGTTTCGAAGAAGATCGGCAAACACAATCTCGAGTTCGGCGGATATTTTGTGGCTGCGGAAAAGAACGAGCTGGCCTACGTCGATCTGGAGGGCGATCTCAGCTTCGATACAACTTATCCGGTTTCGACGGGCAATGCTTTCGCGGACCTGCTGCTGGGGAGGATTGCAAGTTACTCCCAGGACAGCCTGCAGCCCAAGTACTACATCCGCTACAAGATGTTTGAGCCCTACGTTCAGGATGACTTCCACATCACCAAGAACCTGACGCTGAATCTGGGCCTGCGGGTCAGCCTGTTCGGGACTTTTTACGATCGCAAAAAGCAGGTCTACAACTGGGATCCGGCTGCCTTTGACCCCAAGACGGCTCCGCGGATCGATGTCGATGGAGACGTGACGGGACAGGAAGGCGCATTGATCATCACCCCCGGGACGACACCCTACGATGGGTTGGTGCAATGCGGCGCTCCCGGAGTTCCGCGTGGATGCATGAAGGGACATTTGTTCAACCCTGCTCCGCGCGTAGGGTTTGCCTGGGACCCGCTGGGGAACGGGAAGATGGCGATCCGCGCCGCTTACGGCATCTTTTTTGACCACACTAACGGAGAAGAGGCGAACGCGGAAAATCTGGAAGGAACGCCGCCGCTGGTTCAAGAGCCAACCCAATACAACATCGAAGGCTACACCAGTATCGGCGGCCAGGGATTGCTGTTTCCACTCTCCACCATCTCCATCCCGGACAGAGTGCTCTGGCCCTATGTTCAACAATGGCATCTGGATGTGCAGCGCGACCTGATCAAGGGGACGGTGGCTACGCTGGCGTATGTGGGAAGTCGAGGGACGCACCTGACCTTGCAGCGGGAATACAACCAGACGCCGACGCTGCCCCTGGCGCTAAATCCCTTTGGACCGGGACAACCCATTACCGATGACATCTGCGAAAGCCAGGGCGGCACGGCGACGCATCCGACTTTCGACGTCAATGGCAGAACCGTAACCGGGCAGCCCGCGATCAATCTCACGGTAGCCTGCGGCAACGATCCCAACCCGTTCCGTCCCTATTACAGCCTGGGCAACATCGAGCGGGTAGAACCAGAAGCGTTCTCCGACTACAATGCCCTGCAATTTTCCCTGCGTAAGACGACGGGCGCGCTGACATTGAGCGTCGCATACACCTACAGCCATTCGCTCGATGACTCCTCGGACAAGTTCGACAGCAATTTCGTCGACTCAAACAATATCCGCGGGAACTACGCCAGCTCGAACTTCGACCAGCGCCACATCCTGACGGCAAGCTGGGTCTACGAACTGCCGTTCTTCAAACGCAAAAGCTGGGCGCACGTGCTGCTCGGAGGATGGCAGTATGCCGGCATCATGACCATGCAGACGGGTGAGCCATTTTCCGTGATCAATGGCGTGTACGGCGACAGCGCCGGAGTGGCCAATGGGTCGGGGACGGGATCCTATGCGGATGTTGTGGGGGATCCGAACTCCGTGCCGGCGAACAAGTACAACCCCGATCCTGCCATCAAGGGACCATTGCTATTTAATCCGAACGCTTACGTGCAGACGCGAGGGCTGACCTTTGGCGATTCAGGGCGGAACAGCCTACCCATTCCCCGGCGGACGAATTTCGATATGGCGGTTTACAAGGTTTTCAAACCGACGGAGAGGATCGACGTGCAGTTTCGCGCCGAAGGCTTCAATATTTTCAACCACACGCAATGGCAGGGGCCGCCCGCACTGAACAACAATGTCGGCACCGACAACTTCATGCGTCCGAGCGGAGCCCACATGCCCCGGGTGATACAGTTCGCGCTGAAAGTGGTCTTCTGAAGGCGGTTTTCTGTGGCAGGGGGCGACTGGAGAGCGTTCCAGCGGCTTTAGCAAAACATCTTCAACGGGGTCGGATTGAAAGAGGGATGGCCCGGCGGATCACACGGCGCAGCTTTCTCGGCGCTCTCGGAGCGGTCTCAGCCGCGGCGGCGGGAGCGAGTTCGGCTTTCCGTGAAGCCGCCTGGGCCGGCAGGGTGCGATCTCCTTTCCGCGTAAGCATCATCAGCGACGAAATCTCGGCGGACTTTGGCCGAGCGTGCGAAGTAGCGTCGCGCGAATTCGGGATGCAGTGGATCGAATTGCGCACGCTGTGGGACAAAAACCTCATTCACCTGGATTCGAAGGAGGTCAGCGAGGCGCAACGCATCGTCAGAAAGTATGGGCTGCAGGTGAGCGATATCGCCAGCCCGCTCTTCAAAGTAGATTTCAAGGGCGCGCCGCGGTCAAGGTTCAGCGAGCAAGACGATTTTCACGCTGACTTCACCTTCGATCAACAAGATGAGGTTCTGGAACGCGCCCTGGAGCTGGCCAGAATCTTCCAGGCAGATCGCGTGCGCTGCTTCGATTTCTGGAGGCTGGACGACCCGGTTCCCTACCGGACGGCCATAAATCAGAAGCTTCTGGAGGCAGCCGTGAAAGCCGGGAAAAGAGGCATGACGCTCATGCTGGAAAACGATGTCGGGCTTAACACCGCGACCGGGGCGGAGGCGGCACAAGTCATGAAGGCAATCAAGTCTCCGCATCTGATGTTGAATTGGGATCCCGGGAATGCCACCGCTAGCAGGGAGAAGGCCTATCCGGACGGCTATCACTTGTTGCCCAAGGAGCGGATTGGCCATTGTCACTGCAAGGACATCGTGAAAAAGGGCGGCGAGTTCGAGTCGGCGCCGATGGGCGACGGCATCGTGGACTGGCGGGGGCAATTCGCGGCGCTGAAACGTGACGGCTATGGCTTTGCAGTAAGCCTGGAAACGGAATGGACGGGGGGCGGCACGCCCGAGGAGTCGTCACGGCAAAGCTGGGCGGGAATGAAAAAGTTGTTGCAGGAGGCGAAGGCCGGATAAACGGCGCGGCCGATTGGGGAAAAGGGCAGGCAATCAAGCCCGAGTTCTATTGCGTTATGTCAGATGAGAGCGAGTAAGAGGAGCAAGCTGTAAGAATCGATGGCGGGGCAGAACATTGAACGTCGAGAAATCCTGCGCATGCTTGCCATGGCCGCAAGCGCAGCGGCATTTCCGGGATTCAGCAAGTGGAGCTTTGGCGGTGCAAGCCCAGGCAGCCTTCAGCAGATCAGGCCGGCATTGTACCAGCCGCTGTTCTTCGGCGCGTCCGAGTATGCGGTGATCGAGCGGCTCACCGAGATGATCATTCCAGCGGATGAAACGCCGGGCGCGAGCGAAGCCGGGGTGGCGGAGTTCATCGACCTTATGGTATCGAGAGACGGGAATTTGCAGCGCGATTTCCGGGGCGGGCTGGCGTGGCTGGAAGGGCACAGCAGGAAAACGGGTGGAAGAGCATTCATCAAACTGAGTGAGCAAGAGCAAACTGCCATGCTGGAGAGGCTGGCCTACAAAAGCAAGTTCAAGCCGGGCACGGAACGGGGCCGCAAGTTTTTCGGGCTGGTCCGCGAATACACGGTGATGGGTTTTTATACGAGCGAAGTTGGTTTGAAGCAGCTGGACTTTCCCGGACTGCGCTTTTATGCCGCGTCGCCCGCGTGTCCGCATACCGACGATCCCGAACACCGGCATCTACCGCCGCCAAGATACTGAGATGGCCAGGCAAATCTACGATGTGATCGTGGTGGGTACCGGCGCAGGCGGAGGCATGGCCATCAAGACTCTCTGTGAAGCCGGACTCGAGGTGTGCGCCTTGAACTCGGGGCGCCGCCTGGAAGCGGAAAAAGACTTTCGCAATCACCGCATGCCGTGGCAGCTGAAGTACCGGGGCTTTGGAGATCCCCGGACGCATCCCCACGGGCAGCCTACCGTTGTCGGCGACACAGAGTATGTGCAAGGAGTGTGGGAGGAGGAACTCGCCTATACGACGGCGCCAGGAACGGAGTGGATGTGGCCGCGCTGCTCTGCGGTCGGGGGAAGGACTAACTTCTGGGGAAGGAGTTCGGCGCGCTTCGCGGGCATGGATTTTCGTGCCGCCTCGCTCGACGGCTATGACGTCGACTGGCCGGTCAGCTATGAGGAGATTGCGCCCTATTACACCCGGGCGGAGAAGATGATAGGAGTGGCGAGCACGATCCAGAACCGGCCGAGCAACCCTGACGGCAGTTATCTGCCGGCGATGAATTTCCGCTGCTTCGACCGCATACTCGAGGCGGGGGCCGCCAAAATGGGGGTGCCGTATCTGCCGGACCGCATCGCCCAGCTAACGGTCGAGCACGAGGGCCATCCTGCCTGCCATTACTGTGGCGACTGCACCAGCGGGTGCGAGGTCGGGGCCTTCTTTTCGACGCCGTGGTTCTTGCTTCCTTCCGCCGAAGCGAGCGGCAATCTGGAGCTGCGGACCAACGCGCTGGTGAGGAGTGTTCTCACGGACAAAGAAGGAAATGCAGCGGGAGTAGCCTACTTCGACCGCAGCACACGGCAGGAGCGGGAGGTGCACGGACGAGCGGTGGTTGTGGCCGCGTCGTGCATTGAGAGCACGCGCATCATGCTGAATTCGAAATCCAGGCGCTGGCCGACGGGGCTCGCAAATTCCAGCGGACAACTGGGCCGCAACCTGTGTGACCATGTTTATGGCGTGGCGGCTTCGGGGTTTGTGGAACAGTTGGTGGGACAGCCCAGCTTTCCGGACAACGTTTCGGATTCCTCGATCGCCTGGATGCCGCGCTGGCAAAATCTCAAGCACCCGCACGAAGAGCAGTTTATCCGCGGCTACGCGGTCTATCCCGATGGCGGATGCTGGGAATTCCCCGCATACTACGATGACATTGAAGGATTCGGGGTGGAATTCAAGCGGGAGATAAAACGGCGCTATCCGGCGCCGGTCAGCTTCATGACACAGATACCGACACTGGCGTCCAAGAAAAACTATGTGGAGATCGATCCGGAGGCGAAAGACTCGTACGGCATACCCAAGGTGCGGATTCATTTTCAGTGGGGGGAGAACGAGCTAAGAATGTGGGACCATGCCCGGACCGTCTGCAAAGAGTTGTTACGAGTCAGCGGCGGGGCGTTGACGTACAGTGCCGAAGAACCCGAGATTCCGGGCTACAGCCAGCATGAGACAGGGACCTGCCGGATGGGGAACGATCCCAGGGAATTCGTGACGAACCGATTCGGCCAAACCCATGACATCGCCAATCTGTACGTCTGCGATGCCGGCGTGTTTGTAAACCCCACCGACAAGCCGCCGGTGCTCTCCATCCTCGCCTTCACGCTGCGCACGAGCGAACACATCATCGAGCGGTTCCGAAGCGGAGATCATTGACACCCCACTCAATACCAGACCAGAGTGGTCATAGAGTCCTGCGGCAGGAGGACGTCGGCCGCGGCCAGCGGTGTCTGAACGATGACCGGACGCGCGGGGCCGGAATTGGTCAGGATCAGGACATTCTGTCCATCGGGGTTGATGAAGGCGGCGTGGCTGACTTCCGGCAGCGGGCACTGAGAATCAAAGCGCCTGGCGCCGCGGCGAATGCAGCGGGAGAAATGGGCAAGAGTCCAGTACAGGCCGCTGCGAACGATTTCTTTGCTTTGCGAGTGAATGGTGATGACGCCACCACAATTGAAGGGGCCGATGTTGGGGCGGCCCTGCTGGTCGAGCGCAAGGTTCCAGGCCGTGATCGAGCGGCACCAGTTGTGGAGGACTGCGGTAAAAGTCTGCCCCCACTTAACCCAGTCGGTGAGGTAAGCAGGGTCCGTGTAGTCGGAGCCGCCTTCAGTCCAGTGCATGGGAACGCCGGGATGAAGCTGGTGAACCCTGCTCATCATCTCCGGGGTGCCGGAGTAACCATGCCAGGCCAGGCCGGCGGCGAATTGGCGAAGATCGGGGTCGTCGAGCTCGCAGGTGGCGCGGCCCCAGAGGTCGTAGTTGTGATCCAGAATCCAGATTGCCGTCGATTGGCGGTTTTGTTTGAGCAGCGGGCCGAGGTAATCGCGCACGAAGCGGATTTCGGATTCCTGAGGCCAGATGCAGGCGGGCATGCGGCCATCCTGATCGGTGTCCACTTCATTTTGCGGGGTGACTGCCTGAATAGAAACACCCTCGGCGGCATAAGCCTGAAGAAATTTCAGAAAGTATTGGGCATAGGCGGCGAGGTATTTCGGCCGCATGGAGCCGCCCAGCAGCGAAGCGCCGGACTTCATCCAGCCGGGAGGGCTCCATGGCGAAGCGAACAGAAAGAGATCGGGGTTAATGCTGCGCGCCTGGCGCAGGACCGGCAGAATATAGTCGCGGTCGCGCGCGATCGAGAAACGCGCGAGCTCCGGATCGGGATCGCCGTCATCATAGCTGTAGGGGCCGGTCGAGTAATCACTCGATCCCATACATATCCGGCAGACACCGAGGGCCATTTCCGACGGAGCGAAGAGTTCACGCAGCAATTGGTCTAGCGACGAAGGAGAGAGATGAATCAGGTTATAACAGGAGGCCTCAGTAAACGCTGCGCCGAAGCCGAGAATCTCCTGGAATTGCAGGCCAGGATTGAGGGCAACGATGGGGACGGCCCCTTCCCGCCTGGGGCGCCACCGGACAGGGTCGGCGGGGGCAAAGCGGCGATTGCCGCTGGTTACAAAGACTTTGATTTCGGAGGGCTCCGGCGAAGCTGCGGGACTTTGCGGCAAGGCAGCCAAGCTCTTGCCACCGATGGCGGAGGTCAATCCGCAAAGCGACCATTTGAGCACGTCTCGTCGAGTGCGATCGGAAGGCATGTCGCGGAGTGCGATCCTTCGAGGAGGCAAGGATAGCACCCAGGGGGCCAGGTCTGTGGAGGACCGCGCTGAATTTTATATTCTTGTAACGGAGCTAATAACCACATGGTGAATCGCAACTGGGTTTCCGCACTTGTCCTTCTAATTTTGACGCCGCTGCTTAACGCACAGGTTCCGGCAAAGGCCGAGGTAGAGTCACGAGTGGACTCGATCCTGGGCATGATGACGCTGGAAGACAAGATCGAGCTGCTTGGGGGCATCGATGACTACTACACCCGACCCAACCCCCGGGCCGGCATTCCGCAGTTGCGCATGTCGGACGGACCGCTGGGCGTGCACGACTACGGGCTGACAACGGCGTATCCCGCGGGAATCGCGCTGGCGGCCTCATGGAATACCGACCTTGCGCATCGTGTGGGCACCGCCATGGGCAAGGATGCGAGGGCGCGAGGGGTCAACATCATTCTGGCGCCCGGACTGAACATCTACCGGGCACCGATGTGCGGCCGCAACTTCGAATATTTCGGCGAGGATCCATTTCTGGCGGCGCGGATGGCAGTGTCGGAAATCAGCGGCATTCAAAGCCAGCGGGTGATGGCCACCGCCAAGCACTTCGCCGGCAATAACCAGGAGTATGACCGCCACCATATCAGTTCCGATATCGACGAGAGAACGTTGCGCGAGATATACCTGCCGGCTTTTGAAGCCGCGGTCCGGGAAGCCCACGTGGGCGCGATTATGGACGCCTACAATCCGGTCAACGGTGTGCACATGACGCAGAATCAACATCTGAACCTTGACATCCTCAAGCGCCAGTGGGGCTTCGACGGCATCCTGATGTCCGATTGGGAGGCGACGCACGACGGCGTGGCGGCGGCAAATGGCGGCCTCGACCTGGAGATGCCATTTCCCAAATTCATGAACCAGCAGACCCTTTCAGCAGCGGTGAAAGATGGCAGAGTGCCGACGGCGACAATTGACGACAAGGTGAGGAGAATCCTGCGGAAGGACGCAGAATTCGGATTTCTTGATCAGCCACGGACCGACACCGATATCCCCCTTTACAACGAGGAAGGGCGCAAGGTGGCCCTGGAAGCGGCACGGGAGGGCATGGTTCTGCTCAAGAACTCGAACTCACTGCTGCCTCTCGATAAAGCCAAGCTGAAGACGGTGGCGGTAATCGGGCCGGACGCCTATCCCGCGGTGCCCGGTGGCGGGGGCAGCTCCGAGACCAAGCCTTTCCACGAGGTCAGCTTTCTGGAGGGCATCAGCGACTACCTGGGGTCCGACGTGAAGGTGCTATATGCAGTGGACACGCCCTTCCTGCTTGAGGTCTTCCGCACGTCTGAGTTCAGAACTGCTCCCAATGGAGATCCGGGCCTGAACGGAGAGTACTTCACGAACGAGAACCTGCAGGGAAGACCGGCGCTGGTGCGGCGCGATGTAAGAATCGGGTTCAAGTGGCAGGATGGCAGCTTCGCACCCGGCGAGCCAGTCGACCACTTTTCGGTTCGGTGGACCGGATACTTCATTCCGCCCAGCACCGGCGACTTCACGTTCTATACGTCGGCGGACGACGGAGTGCGGCTCTTTCTCGATGATAAGCCGGTCATCGAAGACTGGCAGCGCCATGCGGAGACGCTCGACACTTATTCGACATATCTGGAAGCAGGACACGCTTACAAGATCCGGCTGGAATATTTCGAAGGCGATGGAACCGCGACTATGGGATTCGGCGTGGCCCCGGCAGAAAAATATGTCGGCGGACAAACCAAGGAGCTTGCCGCGAAGGCCGATGCAGCCATCGTTTGTGTAGGTTTCAACGCCAAGAATGAGGGTGAAGATTCCGATCGGCGGTTTGCGTTGCCTGGCGGTCAGGATGAGCTGATCCGTCAGGTCAGCAGCGTCAACAAGAACACGATCGTCGTCATCACCGCGGGCGGGAACGTTGACATGACGCCGTGGATCGACAACGTTTCGGGGGTGATTCATGCCTGGTATCCGGGCCAGGAGGGTGGCACCGCGCTGGCGCAACTTCTGTTTGGCGAGTTCAGTCCTTCGGGAAAACTTCCGGTTTCCTTTGAGCGTCGATGGGAAGACAACGCCACCTATCACAGCTACTACCCCGAGGCGGGCACAAAGCACGTCAAGTATTCCGAAGGCGTCTTCCTGGGTTACCGGCACTTCGACCGGTCGCAGACCAAGCCCTTATTTCCGTTCGGCTTCGGACTCTCCTACACGACGTTTGAGTACAGCAATCTGACAGTGAGTCCGGCGATGGGCAATGCCAGCGATCCTATCACCGTGACATTTGACGTCAAGAACACGGGCCAACGAGAAGGGGCGGAGATTGCCGAAGTCTACGTGGGCGACTCCCACTCCAGTGTTCCGCGGCCGGTAAAAGAGCTTAAGGGATTCGCGAAAGTTGACTTGAAACCGGGCGAGAGCGGCCATTTGAGCGTGAGCCTCGATCGCCGCGCATTTTCATATTACGACGTTGGCGGAAACGACTGGAAGGCGGAACCAGGCGAATTTGACATCGAGGTAGGAAGTTCCTCCGATGATCTGCGGCTGCGGGGAACGTTCAAGCTGAACCAGTGAGGGACAACGGGGAAGAGGGCTTGGGGGAAAATAAAAGAGCTGTGACATTGGTTATGCTCGAGCCACCAGCTCCTGCGAGGGAGTCAGCGGCGTGGACGCATGCACCGTCACAGCTCTCTGAGATGATCACCGCTTTCGCAGTTCCGA
>Ga0335080_10009661_pt1 | contig 10093 bp, 13 predicted proteins | sample Lox_Sample_34_FD_206720 | JGI IMG/M metagenome (GOLD analysis project Ga0335080, IMG submission 206720) | Soil microbial communities from Loxahatchee National Wildlife Refuge, Florida, United States - Lox_Sample_3.4 | ecosystem: Environmental > Terrestrial > Soil > Wetlands | place: USA... | reverse complement strand
TCCCGCCGGCCGCGCGCCGCCGTGGGATTGAGCGCCGCTATTTCCCGAACGCGCCGGCGGACTTGAGCCGCGCGATCTCGTCGTCGGAGATTCCCAGCACATCCTTCAGCACCTCGCTCGTATGCTCGCCAAGGGTCGGTGATGGCGTCGGCTTCTTCGCCGGCGTTCCCGACATGCGCACCGGCGAGCCGATCACGCGCACGGTGCCGGCCCGCGGATGCACGACCTCGTGCACCACGCCGCGCGCCTTGACCTGCGGATGCTCGACGACCTGCGCGACGTCGTTGATCGCGCCCACCGGGATGTCGTTGGCGAGCAGGATCTTCTCCCACTCCTCGTAAGTTCTGGTCAGAAAGATCTGCTGCAGCCGCGGAATCAGGGTGTCGCGGTTGCGCGCGCGCTCGTGAGTGGAGCGGTAACGCACATCCTGCAGCAGCTCGGGGCAGCCGATGACCGGGCACAGAATCTGCCAGAGCTTCTCGCCCGCGATCGCGATCGCGAGATCGCGCGTCTTGGTCTGGAATGTCTGGTACGGCACGACCACCGCATAGGCGTTGCCCATCGGCCGCGGCACCACGCCGTCGGCGAAATAGTTCGCGATCGCGGTGGTCAGGAGCGCCAACTGCCCTTCCATCATCGACACGTCGATGTACTGGCCCTGTCCGGTCTTTTCCTTGACGCGCAGCGCGAGCATGATGCCGTACGCCGCGTAGAGGCCCGCGGTCATGTCGGCAATCGAAACGCCCGCTCGCGTGCCGCGGCTGCCCGGCTCGCCGGTCACGCTCACCATGCCGCTTTCGCATTGCAGGATGAGGTCGAGCGCCGCGCGGTCGCAATACGGGCCGTCCTGGCCAAAGCCCGACACCGAGCAGTAGACGATGCCGGGATTGCGCTTGCGCGCGGCCTCGTAATCGACGCCGAGCTTCTTGACCGCGCCGACCCGGTAGTTTTCGAGCACGACATCGCAACGCTCGACGAGACGGAAGAAGAGCTCCTTGCCGGCAGCGCTCTTGAGGTCGATCGCAAGGCCGCGCTTGTTGCGGTGCAGGCTCACGAAGTACGCGGTCTCGCCGCCCGGCATTGGCGCGCCCCAGCCGCGCGCAAGATCGCCCGCGCCCGGCGGCTCGACTTTGAGCACCTGCGCGCCGAAATCGGCGAGCATGGTCGAGCAGAACGGCCCGGCCAGCGCGTGGCTCAAGTCGAGAATGCGGACGTCTTCGAGCGGATACTTCATGCGGATGCGAAGTCTACCCGGAAACGGCGCCCGCGTGCTTGGCGAGGAACGTGCGCACCGCCTGCACGAAGCCGCGCGGGTTGTCGAGTGTCACGTGGTGGTCGCTCGCCGCGATCTCGGCGAGCTCGACCTGCGGGCAGCGCGATTTCACCTCGGCGTACACCTGCGGAGAGATGCGCGCGCTGAGTGCGCCTTTGACGAGCAGCGCGGGAATCCTGATGCGGTTCCAGCACGGCAATCCGTCGACGGTCTCGCGCGTCGCGTAGACGTTGCGGTCGAACTTGTGGCGCCAGCTGCCGTCCGGCATCTGCCGCGCGCTGACTTGCGCGAGGTAGCGCACTGTCTCCGGCGCGGTGGTCGTGCTCGCCGGTCTCAGCTTGTAGCGCGCGACGAAATCCTGGCGCGACGCGTACGTGCTGCCCGGTCTCGATCCGACCTCGCGCAGGCGCGCGACGCGATCGGGTGTCATCACCAGCGTGGAATCGACGACGACGAGCGCCCGCGCGCGGCCCGGATGGGCGGCCGCGTACGTAAGCGATATCGTGCCGCCCATCGAGTGGCCGACCAGCACGAAATCGCGCAGGTCGAGATTCCCGACCACTTCGGCGAGGTCGGCCGCATAGCGCTCGTACGAATAGTCGGGTGGTTCCGCCCACTCGCTGTCGCCGTGGCCGCGCTGGTCGAGCGCGAGCACGTGGTGGTCGCGCGCGAAATCCCCTGCCACGAAGTCGAACCAGTGCGCGTGCGCCGCGCCGCCGTGCACGCATAGCATCGCGGGCTTCCCCGCCTTGCCATAGTCGAGATAGTGCAGCTTGAGCCCGGCAGCCATGACGTGCCTGCTCGTGTGCGAAGCTGCCTTGAAATGGGGTTGTGCGCGCGAGTCCATGCGGTTCAGTCGAACAGTGCGGGCGCCGTATCGCGCAGAGCTTCCACGCCGGGCCTGCTTAACGCGCCGACGCGCACGCCGAGCAGGCGAATGCGCCGGTCGAGCGCGACGCGCTTCAGGCATGCACCCGCCGCGCGGCGGATCGCGTTGGCGTCCCGCGTCGGCGCTTCCAGCGTCTGGTCGCGTGTGACGGTCTTGAAGTTGTCGTAGCGGAGCTTCAACCCTATGGTGCGGCCGACGTAGCCCTTGCGCTCGAGATCGCCGGCCACACGCACGCACAGATCCGTGAATATGCGCGAGAGCGCGGCGCGGTCACGCACCGGGTGCAGATCGTCCTCGAACGTGGTTTCGCGGCTGATCGATTTGGGCTCGCTGTAGGTCACCACCTCGCGTTCGTCCCGCCCGTGCGCCGCACTCGACATCCACGCGCCATAGCGCGCGCCGAATTGCGCAGCGAGCCGGGCCGGATCCGCCGCGGCGAGCTCGCCGATGGTGCGGATGCCGAGCGTCTCGAGCCGCGCGCCCGCTTTGGGACCGATGCCGTTCAGCTTGCGCACCGGCAGCGGCCATACGCGCTCGGGCACGTCGGACTCGCGCAATACGGTGATGCCGGCCGGCTTGTCGAGTTCGGACGCGATCTTGGAGAGCAGCTTGTTCGGCGTGACGCCGAGCGAACACGAGAGACCCGTCGCCTCCAGCACCGCCTGCTGAATTGCCAGCGCAACTTCACGCGCGCGCTCCCACGGGTCGAGCGCGCCGCCGGAGGCGCGGGCCGCGACGAGCTGCGTGAGGTCGATGTAGATTTCGTCGATGCCGCGGTCCTCGATATCGGGTGCGATTGCGCGCACCGCGTCCTTGAACAGCCGCGAGTAGCGCCGGTACTCGTCGAAATCCGCCGGCAGCAATACGGCGTCGGGAGCGAGCTTGGCGGCTTTCATCAATCCCATGCCCGAATGCACGCCGAGCGCGCGGGCTTCGTAGGTCGCGGTCGTGATGACCCCGCGGCCGGTGTAATTGCGCAGCGTCGCGAAATTTCCGCCCTCACCCGGGGGTGCCGCGCGCCGGCCGCCGATCACCACCGGCCTCCCGCGCAGCTGCGGATAGCGCAGAAGCTCGACCGAGGCGTAAAACGCGTCCATGTCGAGGTGCGCGACGATGCGCGGCGACGGAATCATGCGTGGCGGATGAAGCCGGGGCGAATTGTGAACGCGTTATTGTAGAATGACTGCGGCCGGAGTATCGATCCCATGAGATGGAAAGATTGCGCACTTCTGTGCGCGATGCAATTTCTCACCACGGCGGCGCTCGCGCAGACCTATCCCGCGAAGCCGATCCGGCTGATCGTGCCGTATCCACCGGGCGGCGCGAACGACAATATCGCGCGCCCGCTCGCGCTCGAGCTCACCGACAGCCTGGGCGTGCAGGTCATCCTCGAGAATCGCGGCGGCGGCGGCGCGCTGATCGGCGCCGACATCGTCGCCAAGGCGACGGCGGACGGCTACACGCTGCTCTTCTGCTCGACCGCCACGCAGGCGACCAGCCCGCAGCTCATCAGGAACGCGCCGTACGACCCGATCAAGGACTTCACGCCCGTGATACTGATCGCGACCACGCCGGTCATGGCGGTCGTCACCAACAAGTTCCCGGCCTCTACGCTCAAGGAGCTGGTCGACGCCGCGAAGGCTGCGCCGGGCAAGATCACGTACGGCTCGGGCGGCACCGGCTCGGTATCGCACCTGTCGGTGGAGATCTTCAAAGCGATGGCGGGCATCGACTTGCTGCACGTCCCCTACAAGGGCGGCGGCGAATCGCTGACCGACACCATCGGCGGGCGCATCGACATGCAGATCAACAGCGCCCCCTCGGTCTCGCCGCATGTGAAGAACGGGCGGCTGAAGGGCCTCGCGCTCGCGCGCGCGAGCCGCTGGCCCGATCTGCCGAACATTCCGACCTTCGCCGAATCCGGCTGGCCGCAGTATCAGGCGAACGGCTGGTACGGCCTGTGCGCTCCCGCGCACACGCCGATGGCCGTGATCGACCGCCTGCAGCGCGATGCCGCGCAGGCGGTTGCCGCCGCGGAATTCCGCGAGCGCCTCACGGTGCTGGTAGCCGATCCGGCGGGCAGCACGCCCGCGGAATTCGCCGCCTACATCCGCAGGCAATACGACATGTACGGCAAAGTCATCCGCGCGACCGGCGCACACGCGGAATAGTCGCGCATTTCCGCTGTCCAAGCCTCGGCGAAAGGAGAATCCAATGAGCAAACTGCCGACGAGAAAACGCATTGCCACCCAAACCCGCCGCAACAGCAAGTTGCGTGCCTCACAACGCCGGGGCCGGTCGACGCCTGAAAACACGTCCGTGAAGGATCAAAAACTGGCGGCGGACGAAATCCGGCGGGCAATCGATGATGGCATGCAGGACTTGCGCATGAAAATGCCGGATTGATCGCGGGCGGTGACGACATCCTGGAGATTTCACATGGCTCAATCACGCACGGATTCCACGCTGAGGAAGCGCAAGGTCGTCGCGCACGACAAGTGGATGGCGGCGCGCAAGGCGCTGCTCGCGAAGGAAAAAAAGTTCACCAAGCTGCGTGATCAGCTCAACGTGCAGCGCCGCGCGCTGCCCTGGGAGAAAGTCGAAAAGCGCTACGCGTTCGAAGGTCCCGGGGGACAGCAGACCCTCGCGGAGCTGTTCGATGGCAGGAGCCAGCTCGTCGTCTACCACTTCATGTTCGGCCCCGACTGGCAGGCGGGCTGCCCGCATTGCTCGCACTGGGCCGACAATTTCAACGGCGTCATCGTGCATCTCAACCAGCGCGACGTGACGATGGTCGCCGTGTCGCGCGCGCCGCTCGCGAAGCTCATGGCGTACCGTCAGCGCATGGGGTGGAGCTTCAAGTGGCTGTCGTCGCTCGGCAGCGACTTCAATTTCGATAACGGCGTGTCCTTCACGCCCGAGGAAACAGCGCGCAAGAAGGCGCTCTACAACTACGTGCTGCAGGATCCCGAGGTGTCGGAACACGAGGGCATCAGCGTGTTCTACAAGGACGCCGCGGGCGCCGTGTTCCATACCTATTCGACGTACGCCCGCGGTATCGACATGATGAACGTCGACTACAACTTCCTCGACCTGGTGCCCAAGGGCCGCGACGAGGGCGGGCGCGGCCCGTTCTGGGTGCGCCGCCACGACGAGTACGGCAAGTAGCCTTCGCACCGCCGCCGCGTCTTGATCTGAATTAGTTTATCCTCTGTCTCCCATGGCTGAGACGGATACGGCGCGCGGACGCGAGGCGGTCGACGCGATTTACCGCGCCGAGTCGCGCCGCGTGCTGGCCACGCTGATCCGCCTGCTCGGCGATTTCGATCTCGCCGAGGAAGCGCTGCACGAGGCGTTCCGGGCGGCGCTCGAGCAATGGCCGGGGGAGGGCGTTCCGGAGAATCCGCGTGCCTGGCTTGTGTCGGCAGGCCGCTTCAAGGCGATCGATGCGATACGCAAGCGCGCCCGGCTTACGTCGCTCGACGACGCGCCCGAGCACGCCGAAGTCGTCGGCGAGGATGCCGCGGAATGGAGCGACGACAGCGTCGAGGACGACCGCCTGCGGCTCATCTTCACCTGCTGCCACACGGCTCTCGCGCCCGACGCGCAGGTCGCACTCACGCTGCGCGAGGTGTGCGGCTTGACGACAGAGGAGATCGCGCACGCGTTCCTGACTCCTCCTTCCACGCTGGCGCAGCGCATCGTGCGCGCCAAGGCGAAAATCCGCGACGCCCGCATTCCGTACGAGGTGCCGGCGCGCGCCGAGCTGCCGGAACGCCTGGATAGCGTTCTGCGCGTGGTTTACCTGGTGTTCAACGAAGGCTATTCGGCGTCGTCGGGTGCCGCTCTGACGCGCCATGACCTGTCCGGCGAAGCGATCCGCCTCGGTCGTTTGTTGATGGAGCTCCTGCCCGAGCCCGAAGCGATCGGCTTGCTCGCTCTGATGCTCCTGCATGAATCCCGTCGCGCCGCACGCACTTCGACCGATGGCGACATCATCCTGCTCGACCAGCAGAATCGCGCGCTGTGGAATCGCGAGTTGATCGCGGAAGGCACGGCACTGGTCGAGCGCGCGTTCGCATCGCGGCGCTTCGGCCCCTACTCGATACAGGCGGCGATTTCGGCAGTACATGCCGGCGCACCGCGAGCTGAGGACACGGATTGGTCCGAAATCGTCGCGCTCTACGAGGTGCTCGTGCGCATGAATCCCTCGCCCGTCGTGGAGCTCAATCGCGCGGTGGCCGTAGCGATGCGCGACGGCCCGGCGGCGGGGCTCCCCCTCGTCGACGCCATCCTGGCGCGGGGCGAGCTCGCGGAATACCGTCTCGTGCATGCGGCGCGCGCCGACCTGTGCCGGCGGCTTGGCCGGACCGCCGATGCTCGCGCGGCATATGAGCGGGCGCTCACATTGACCCAGCAGGACAGCGAGCGGCGCTTCATCGAGCGCAGGCTGACCGAGCTCGCGGGTTGAAATAATTTTAATCCGCCGATGTCGATTAGGCATGGCGCCGCACGACTAGAGGTAACAGCCCCGTTGAAATCAGGGAGTAATCAATGAAATACCTTTGTCTGGTCTACGTCGACGAAAAGCGGCTTGACGAGCTGCCCGACGAGGATTGCGTGGCCTACGACACCGCAATACGCAAGAATGGCCATTGCCTGGCCTCCGAGGCGCTCGAGTCCGTGCAGACCGCCACCACGGTGCGGATTCGCAACGGCAAGGCCTCCGTCACCGACGGCCCCTTCGCTGAGACCAAGGAGCAGCTGGCCGGCTTCTACATGATCGAAGCCCGCGACCTGAACGAAGCCATCCAGATCGCCTCCGGCATTCCGCCGGCGCGCGTGGGCAGCATCGAGGTGCGTCCGATACGGCCGATACGCGAGACGGTGGCCGCGGCCGGGCCGAAAAACCGCGCGGCACGAGTGACAGGAAGCTGACATGAAATACGTGTGTCTGGGATACATCGCGGAGGGCAAGTTTGAGGGCATGTCCGAAGCCGAGCGCAACGCCTTCGTCGACAAGTGCTTCACCTACGATGATGAACTGCGCAAAGGCGGCCATTTCACCGGCGGCGAAGCGCTGCAGGGGCCCCGCAACGCGGTAACCCTGCGCTTCCAGGGCGGCAAGGTCACGGTCACCGACGGCCCGTATGCGGAGACCAAGGAGCAAATCGGCGGCATCCTGATCCTTGAAGCCAACGACCTCAATCACGCCATCCAGCTGATGTCAAAGCACCCCGGCGTGCAGGCAGGTCCCTTCGAGATCCGCCCCGCCGCCGATCTGAGCAGCATGATTCACGAGAGCGAGCGGCGGCGTTCCAGCCGCATTAAGTCATAACCCGTGTTGCTGCACTTCGCGGCGACCGGACAATCAAGGAGAACGACATGCGATTCATGATCATCGTCAAGTCCAACGGCGACTGCGCATCCAGCGGAAATCTGGACGAGAAATTTCTGAGCGAGATGAAAAAATTCAACGACGATCTCGCCAAGGCCGGTGCGCTGCTCGCGCTCGAGGGCTTGCACCCGAGCGCCAAGGGCGCGCGCGTCAAGCAATCAGGAGGCAAATGGACCGTGATCGACGGGCCATTCGCCGAAACGAAGGAGCTGATCGGCGGCTACTGGCTGTGGCAGATGAAGTCGAAGGAAGAAGCGATCGAATGGGTCAAGCGCTGCCCCGTATCGGCGCATGGGGATGGCGAGATCGAGATCCGCGAGGTGCGCGATCCCGAGGAGTTCAGCGCCCGCTTCGCACCCTCGCTATACGGGGCGACGCGACACGCGCCTGCGGCTGGGAAACGCGCCGCGCGCAGTCATTGACCACAAGGAGCCGTCCATGCAGGTCCAACCCTATCTGTTTTTCGAGGGCCGCTGCGAAGAGGCGGTCAATTTCTACGTCAAGGCGCTGGGCGCCAAGGTTGAGACGCTGATGCGCATGAAAGACAGCCCGGAGCCGCCACAGCCCGGCATGTGCCCGCCGGGATCGGACAACAAGATCATGCATGCCGCGCTGCGCATCGGCGGCACCGTGGTCATGGCCTCCGACGGCCGCTGCTCGGGCAAGTCCAGTTTCCAGGGCTTTTCGCTGTCGCTCGACGCGAAGAGCGAGGCGGACGCGAAAAAAATGTTCGCTGCGCTCAGCGACGGCGGCGAAGTGCGCATGCCGCTGGGCAAAACGTTCTTCTCGCCGTGCTTCGGCATGGTCGCCGATCGCTTCGGCGTAGCGTGGATGGTCATCGTGATGCCGGCGCAGCCAGGAGCCTCGAAATGAAAACCGCAATACGCAAGCCGTCCGGGTCGCGCGCGGCCACGGGTCCCGTCGCGCTGCTCGTTGCCACGCGCAAGGGCGCATTCATATTGAAGTCGGACAAGGCGCGCCGCGCGTGGAAGACTGTTGGGCCGATGTTCTTCGGTCATACCGTTCACCACATGGTGCTCGATCCGCGCGACCAGCGCACGCTCTTGGTCGCGGCGCGCACCGGGCATCTCGGACCCACCATCTACCGCTCAACCGATTTCGGCAAAAGCTGGAAGGAAGCGTCGAAGCCGCCTGCGTTTCCGAAAGTGCCGGAGGGGCAGAAAGGCCGCGTTGTTGATCACACGTTCTGGCTGACGCCGGGCCACGAGAGCGAGCCGAAGGCCTGGTACGCCGGCACTTCGCCGCAGGGACTGTTCCGCAGCGAGGACGGCGGCGACACCTGGGCCCCCGTCTCCGGCTTCAATGACAACCCGATGTACCAGAGCTGGACCGGCGGCGAGCAGGACGGCACGCCCGACGGACCCAAGATGCACTCGGTGATCGTCGACCCGCGCAACGCGCGCCACCTCTACATCGGCATGTCGAGCGGCGGCGTGTTCGAGAGCGCCGACAAGGGCGCGAGCTGGAAACCGCTCAACGCGGGCTGCCGCGCCGACTTCCGCCCCGATCCGTACCCCGAGTACGGGCACGACCCGCATTGCGTGCGGCTCCATCCGCTCGCCCCCGATATCCTGTACCAGCAGAACCACTGCGGCATTTACCGCATGGATCGCCGCGCCGGCCAATGGGAGCGCATCGGCGACAACATGCCCAAGAACGTCGGCGATATCGGCTTCCCCATGGTGCTGCACCCGCGCGATCCCGACACGGCGTGGGTGTTTCCGATGGACGGCACTGCGGTATGGCCGCGCACGAGCCCGGGCGGCAAGCCCGCCGCGTACGTGACGCGCAATGCGGGCAAGACCTGGAAACGGCTCGATGCCGGGCTGCCGAGGAGCCAGGGCTGGTTCACCGTCAAGCGCCAGGCTATGGACGCGGACGCACGCGAGCCGCTCGGCCTATATTTCGGCACCACCGGCGGCGACATCTGGGCAAGCACCAACGAGGGCGCGAAATGGTCGTGCATCGCGCGCCACCTGCCGGAAATCTACGCGGTGGAGGCGGTCGCGGCGGCGCGATGAAAGTCCTGATTCCGGATCCGCTGCGCTCCTACACGGACGAGCGGCGGCAGGTCGAGGCCGGCGGCGCAACGCTCGCCGAGGTACTCGCCGACCTCGACCGGCGCTATCCGGGCATACGCTTTCGCATGATCGACGAGCAGGACGCGATCCGCCGCCATGTCCGCATCTTCGTCAACGGCGGCGAGGTGCGCGCGCTCAGCGTGCCGCTCAAGGACTCCGACGAAGTTTTCATCGTACAGGCGCTGAGCGGCGGCTGAAGCGCGCCAGTATACTAGCGGCTTCGCACTTTCCCCGGAAACGTCATGGCCGCCAAACCCCGGATCGCGCTGATCGGCTACTTCGCGCCCGATATCATTGCCGAGATCACCAGACGCGTCCCGCCCGGTTTCGAATTCGATGCGGTGAAGGACGGCGGCCGCGAGGAACTGATGCGCGTCGTCAAGGACGCCGACTATTTCATCGGCTTTGGTGAATGGAAGATCGGCGCCGAC
>Ga0335080_10009660_pt1 | contig 10094 bp, 7 predicted proteins | sample Lox_Sample_34_FD_206720 | JGI IMG/M metagenome (GOLD analysis project Ga0335080, IMG submission 206720) | Soil microbial communities from Loxahatchee National Wildlife Refuge, Florida, United States - Lox_Sample_3.4 | ecosystem: Environmental > Terrestrial > Soil > Wetlands | place: USA: Florida... | reverse complement strand
GGTTGAACGACCCGCCGCCGATCATCGAGCCGACCACGACGCCGGTCAGCATGAACAGTCCGAGTTTCCTTTTGTCGCTCTTGGCTGCGACAGGGTTGGCAGTCCCACCTGCCACGGCCCCCGGTTTCCCAGCTACGTCGACCATGTTGAATCTCCCGATTTGGTCACTTGATGTCGATCCCGCGGCGTATCCGCGGCATCCCCAACTCCCGCACAGGCTAGGAAATAACAGCGAAGCGTGCATTGCGCTGGATCAAATACGCCGCGCGTTGCGCCGCCATCCCTGGCATTCGCGCGCGGGACAAACCTCTCCGCCGCGCCGACGGAGATCCCCGCGCTTCCGCAATGATCAAGCACGCGGACCGGATGGATCCGGTCCGCGTTGCACACGCCGCTATGCCTTCAGGCAATAGGCCCGATACGTGCCGTCGGTGACTTCGATGCCGTGGTTCTCATGGGTGTAACCGGGGAACTGACGGTCGAATGCCTCGAGCGATTTCAGATAGCCCAGGATCGGACCGTCCGCGGGGCCGGCGGATTCACCCGGCATCAGCAGCGGAATTCCCGGCGGATAGGGAACGATGCCGGTCGCCACGGTCCTGCCCGCCATCTGGTCCAGCGGCACCTGCTCGACGTCGCCGCGCACCAGCCGCTCATAGGTCTGGATCGGGCTCAGCACGGCCTTCGGCAGGGTGGAGAAGGCTTCGGCCATGAGCGCGGTGCTGCGCTGCTTGCGCAGCTCCTCGAACATGGATTGCGCGAGGTCCTTGAGGCCCATGTCGCCGTAACGCGCGGGATGTGCCGCGACGAGGTTCGGCAGGACCTGGCGCAACGGTGCATTGGCGTCGTAGTCGCGCTTGAAGTCGAGCATCGCGTTCACCAGCGTGCCCCACTTGCCCTTGGTGATGCCGAGCGAGAACAGCACCAGCACGGTGAAGTTCGTGGTCTTCTCGACCACGATGCCCTGCTGGCCGAGATAGGACGTGAGCACGCTCGCCGGGATGCCCCAGCTCTCCAGCGCGCCGGACCTGGAAAGGCCGGGCGTCAGCAGCGAGACCTTGATCGGGTCGAGCATGCAATAGCCGTCCTCGAGGTCGCCGAAGCCGTGCCAGTCGTCGCCCGGATGCAGCACCCAGCAATCGGGCTCCCTGAGCAGCAGGTCGTCGGAGGCGAGATGGAAGGCGGTCTGCCGCGTCGTGCCCGGCTCGCGGATGGTGGTCGGTTGCCAGACATTGAAGAACCAGTCGCGCTTGTCGCCGAACTCGGCCCTGATGCGCGCGATGGTCTTGCGGAAGGCGATCGCCTCGCGGATCGATTCGCTCGTCAGGGTCTCGCCTGCGGCGCCGTCCATCATGGCGGCGCTGATGTCGTTGGAGGCGATGATCGCGTATTGCGGCGAGGTCGAGGCATGCATCATGAAGGCCTCGTTGAACCGCCCGTGCTCGATCGGCCGCCGGCCGTCGCGCACATGGATGAACGACGCCTGGGACAAGGCCGCCAGCAACTTGTGGGTCGAATGCGTCGCGAACACGGTCGGCCGGTCGGCGCCATGCGCCTTGGGGTCGCCGTGCATGGCGAAGCGCTCGCGATAGATCGGGTTGAACTTGGCGTAGCCGTACCAGGCTTCGTCGAAATGCAGGCGATCGACGCTGCCGCCGAGCAGCTCCTCGACGCGGGTCACGTTGTAGCAGAGCCCGTCATAGGTCGAATTGGTGATGACCGCATGGACCGGCGTCGGATCGACGCCCGGGCGAACGAGCACGTTGGACGCAATCGACTGCTTGATGGCTTCCCGGGTCAGCCGCTGCGGCGGGATCGGGCCGATGATGCCGTAGTGGTTGCGCGACGGCATCAGATAGGTCGGGATGGCGCCCGAGAGCGTCATCGAATGCTCGACCGACTTGTGGCAGTTGCGGTCGCAGAGTGCGATCTGATCGCGGGTCACGCTCGACATCAGCACGACGCGATTCGACGTCGACGTGCCGTTGGTGACCGTGTAGCTGCGGTGGGCGCCGAACACCCGGGCGGCGTAGCGCTCGCTCTCGCCGATCGGGCCGGAATGGTCGAGCAGCGAGCCGAGCTCGCCGACCGAGATCGAGAGGTCGGAACGCAGCAGGCTCTCGCCGAAGAAGTCGAAGAAGGCCCGGCCGACCGGGGACTTCAGGAACGCCGTTCCGCCGGCATGGCCGGGCGTGTGCCAGGAATATTCGTGCTGCTTCGCGAACTCGACCAGGGCGGCAAACATCGGCGGCAGCAGGCGGGCGCGATAGCGCTCGATCGCCGCGTAGATCCGGCCGGCGATGAAGTCGGGCGTATCCTCGAGCAGCCAGATGAAGTCGTCGCCGTGCTGCATCGCCGTCGCCGGGATGCTCGAAGCCGCGCTGCGGTTGGCCAGCAGGAAGACGGGAACCGTCGCATTGTGCGCGCGCACCTCCGCTAGGAATGCGGCGCCGGCGGCATGCGTGCTGTCGCTCTTCAAGTCCCAGTCGAGGATGACGCACTGGATTCCCGAATCCGAGCCGAAGTTGGCCCTGGCGTCGTCGATGGACGTGGCGGTTATGACATGGACTTGCTGGTCGGATAGGGCCTGGACGAGGTCCCGCGAGGCTCGCCCCGCCGCCGTCTCGTCATCCAATTCGTCGTCGACAAAGAGAACCTGTCGCGAAAGACCGCTGATCGGCTTGTTCATGGCCTGATTCCCATAGCATGAAGGCAACCAGCCGCGACCGGCCGCCGAGGATCGTAGCCCGCAGACTAGCGGGCTCCGTGGGAACGGCATTGAGGTAGCTCAATTCTGCTGAGCTGATGGCGCGGTCGCGCCTCACCAAGCGAGACGGCGGAGACTGCCGGATGATGTCAGGCGAGGCGCTCTCTTATGATGAGGGCTGTCGCGAGGAAAGCGGCGACGCCGATGCGTCCGCGCACCCGATCGTCACCCCAAGCATGACGACCGTGGTGTGGAGAGCGAGGAGAATGGCGACGGTATGTGTCGGTCCGGTTACCCTTCGACCACCGTCAGCTGGCGCTGCAGCACGGCGATGATCTGGGCGAGGTCGCGGCTGGACTTGATCTGGCGGTTGCGGCTGAGGAGCACGTAGTTCGGCTCCTTGTCGCCGCGCAGCATCACCTTGGTGACGGTGAAGACCGGCTGCTCCTGGCTGCGGCGGAAGATCGAGAAGATCGCCATGTTGGAGCGGTGGTCGATGGCGTAGTCCCGCCAGACCCCGCGGGTCACCTGGCGGCTATAGGCGCCCAACAAATGGTTGAGGTCGTCGCGGTCGAAGAATACCCCGCGACCCTCGCGCCGATACTCTGAGAGAAGAAGGAGCTGCGCCAATCAGCCTCCCCGCCAGCGTGCGCGAATCGCGACGCACCGCTTCATGACGGAATCATTGCCTCAATCCCCCGCGGCCGTAAAGAGTCGCCTGCGCCTCTCTTGCAAATTCGGCCGGAGACCCTGTTCCTTCGGATCACCCCTCCGGATCGTCAGGGGTTGTTGTAGACCTGGGTCTCCGAGGTGTGCGTCGTCTCCGTGTCCTCGTAACAATCGACGCCGCCTCGGGTCTTGTAGCAGGTGCCGACATAGGCCCGGTGCAGGTTGGCGTTCTGTTGGGCAACCTCGGCCTCGGTCATGCAATATTTGCCGTTCTTCGCGGTGGCGCGCAGGATCGAGCAATCCCCGCCGGTCACCCAGGAGGCGATATGGTCGGACACGGTCTTGCCGCTCTGGTTGAGCGCCACGCCTTCGACGGTCCCGGCGATCGCCACCGGCGGCAGCACGCCGATGGTTTCGCAACCTGCCAAACTCCAGCCGAGACCGCCTAGGGCAGTACTGAGGACCAGCGCCCGGGCAAATGCTGCCGGTCGCCAGGGTCCCGGGGGCCGGTTTCCGGGGTTGCGGGCAAGCATTTCACACATCCTTCCCAATGGGTCGGACAGTTACAAGCAAGTTCCATTCCAGCTATTCCGCCAGCGTAGCGGACCACGGAAATTGCTGCAGGATTCGGCGCCAGCGCTCGTTTGCACTGGCAGGGGCAAGTCGCTATGTTACCGCCCGATTTCGGCCGGCCCGCCGATTCCGGGCCAAGGTCGCTCCGCCGAGGGAATATTAAGTGGCTGATATCTTTCAGGAAGTTGACGAGGACCTGAGGCGCGACAAGGCGCTCGCTTTCTGGAAGAAGTATCAGAACTACATCTTCGGCTTCGCCCTGGTCGCGATTGCGGCGACCGCCGGCGTTTCGGGGTGGAAGACCTATCGCCAGCACCGGATCGAGGCCAACGGCGCCGCCTATCTGACGGCGATGCAGGCGCTGGAGCACGACCAGAAGGCGGCGGCCGCCCAGTTCGACCAGCTCGCCAAGGACGGCGGCGGCTTTGCCATCCTCGCGCGGTTCCAGCAGGCCAACCAGGCCTTGCAGTCCGGCGACAAGGCGAAGGCGGCGGCGCTGTTCTCCGCGATTGCCGGCGACGGCTCGGTCGACAAGGCGATGAAGGATCTCGCGGCGGTGCTCGGGGGTTTCGTGCTGCTCGATGCCGGGAAGCCGGCCGATGCCGCGAAGCTGGTGGATCCGCTGACCGGCGACAACCAGCCCTATCGCTTCTCGGCCCTGGACATCCAGGGCCAGGCGGCGCTGGCCGCCGGCGACAAGAAGAAGGCCAAGGACATCTACACCCAGTTGAAGCAGCTGGGCGCGCTCCCCAATGCGCCGCAAGGCGTCGAGGCGCGGGCCGGAATCATGCTCGACCGGCTGCAGGACTGATGCAAACGAAGGCGGGCCGGATCGTGATGGGGCGGATGATGCCGAGGTTGGGCGGCGCGGTCCTGGTCGCCACGCTGGGTCTGCTCGGCCTTTCGGCCTGCGGGCCGGACAAGGTCCCGCTCCCCGGCGAGCGCGTCTCGGTGCTGCAGCTCAACAAGGAGATGTCGGTCGATCCGACGCTGAACGACACGCCGGTCAGGCTGCCGAAGCCCTACGTCAACAAGGACTGGTCGCAGCCCGGCGGCAACCAGGCCCATGCGATGTACCATCTCGAGGCGGGCACCGGCGCCTTGAAGCAGGTCTGGAGCGTCAGCATCGGCAGCTCCGCCGACAGCTCCAACCGGATCCTGGCCGAGCCGGTGGTCGCCGACGGCAAGGTCTTCACTCTCGACTCCCAGAGCCTGGTGAGCGCCTTCGACGCCGAGACCGGCAAGCGGGTCTGGGAGAACGACCTGACGCCGGACACCGACGACGACAGCCTGTTCGGCGGCGGACTTGCGATCGCGGACGGCCGTGTGTTCGTGACGACGCCCTTTGCGAAGGTGATCGCGCTCGACGAGAAGACCGGCAAGAAGGTCTGGGATGTGGATGCGCCCTCGCCGATGCACGCCCCGCCCGCCGTCAGCGACGGCCGGCTCTTCACCGTCACCATCGACAACCAGCTCGTGGTCTACGCCACCGACGACGGGCGCCGGCTCTGGTCGAACACCGGCGTCGAGGAGGCCGCAGGCTTTCTCGGCGGCGCGACGCCGGCGGTGCTCGGCGACGTGGTGGTCGCGGCCTACACCTCGGGCGACCTGCTCGCCTTCGACGTGGTCAGCGGCCGCACCATCTGGAGCGACAATCTCGCCGGACGCACCGGCGGCAACGCGGTCGCGGCCCTGACCGACATCCGTGGCCGTCCGGTGATCGACCGCGACCGGGCGATCGCCATCGGCAACGGCGGCGTCATGGCGGCGATCGATCTCCATCGCGGCGGCCGGATCTGGGACAACGGCCTCGGCGGCACGCAGATGCCCTGGGTTGCCGGCGACTTCATCTACGTCGTCACCAGCACCAGCGAGGTGCTGTGCCTGACCCGCGACGAGGGCCGGATCAAGTGGATCCAGTCGCTGCCGCCGTTCGAGGACATGGAGGCGAAGACCGATCCGATCTACTGGTCGGGTCCGGTGCTGGTGGAGGACCGGCTGCTGGTGACCGGCTCCAACGGCGTGGCGGTCGCCTTCTCGCCCTATACCGGCAAGCTGCTGGGCAAGCAGACGCTGCCCGACCGCTCGCACCTGCCGCCGGTCGTGGCGAACAAGACCGTCTATATGCTTTCCGACGACGCCGATCTGATCGCCCTGCGATGAGACGGCATAGTACATTGAACCGGCGGAGCAGATTGCGCCGCCGGTGTTTTCAACGCGCGACCGCGGACTAGAGCCAGAGCGAATGCCGAAACGCACCGACATCCAATCGATCCTCATCATCGGCGCCGGGCCGATCGTCATCGGCCAGGCCTGCGAGTTCGACTATTCCGGTGCCCAGGCCTGCAAGGCGCTGAAGCAGGAGGGCTATCGCGTCATCCTGGTGAACTCCAATCCCGCCACCATCATGACCGACCCCAACCTGGCGGACGCGACCTATGTCGAGCCGATCACGCCCGACGTGGTGGCGAAGATCCTGGAGAAGGAGCGGCCGGACGCGGTGCTGCCGACCATGGGCGGCCAGACCGCGCTGAACACGGCGATGGCGCTGGAGAAGTCCGGCAAGCTCCGCGAGCTCGGCATCGAATTGATCGGCGCCAATGCCCGCGCCATCGACATGGCGGAGGACCGGCTGCTGTTCCGCGAGGCCATGGACCGGATCGGGCTCGAGAGCGCGAAGGGCGACCTCGTGAACTCGTTGCCCGACGCCTTGAAGGTGCTGGAGAAGGTGGGCCTGCCGGCGATCATCCGGCCGAGCTTCACCTTGGGCGGCACCGGCGGCGGCATCGCCAACACCCGCGAGGAGTTCGAGAAGATCGTCGCCGGCGGCCTCCAGGCCTCGCCGGTCGGCGAGGTGCTGGTCGAGGAATCCGTGCTCGGCTGGAAGGAGTTCGAGATGGAGGTGGTCCGCGACAAGGCGGACAACTGCATCATCATCTGCTCGATCGAGAACGTCGATCCGATGGGCGTCCATACCGGCGATTCCATCACCGTCGCGCCGGCGCTGACGCTGACCGACAAGGAATACCAGATCATGCGCAACGCCTCGATCGCGGTCTTGCGCGAGATCGGGGTCGATACCGGCGGATCGAACGTGCAGTTCGCGGTCAATCCGGAGACCGGGCGCCTGATCGTGATCGAGATGAATCCCCGGGTCTCGCGCTCGTCTGCCCTGGCGTCGAAGGCGACCGGCTTCCCGATCGCCAAGGTCGCCGCCAAGCTCGCCGTCGGCTACACCCTCGACGAGCTCGCCAACGACATCACACGGGTGACGCCGGCCTCGTTCGAGCCGACCATCGACTACGTCGTCACCAAGATGCCGCGCTTCACCTTCGAGAAATTCCCGGGGGCCGAGCCGATCCTCTCGACCTCGATGAAGTCGGTGGGCGAGGCCATGGCGATCGGCCGCTCGTTCCAGGAATCGGTGCAGAAGGCGCTGCGTTCCATGGAGACCGGCCTCACCGGCTTCAACGAGGTGGTGCTGGAGAAGGACGACAAGCCGTCGATCCTGGCGGCGCTCGGCAAGGCGACGCCGGACCGGCTGCTGGTGATCGCGGAAGCCCTGCGGCGCGGTCTGACGGTCGAGGAGATCCACGCCGCCTCGAAGTTCGATCCCTGGTTCATCCGCCAGATCGAGGCGATCATCCAGGCGGAGAAGCGGATCCGCGAGCACGGTTTGCCACAGGGATCACCAGGGGCCCACGAGGCGCTGCTGCGGCTGAAGCGCAAGGGCTTCTCCGACGCGCGCCTCGCCGAGCTCGCCGGCAGCACCGAGGATGCCGTGGCGAAGCTGCGCCGCGCGCTGAAGGTGCGCCCGGTCTATAAGCGCATCGACACCTGCGCCGCCGAGTTCGCCTCCGCGACGCCCTATATGTATTCCTGCTACGAGGGCGAGAACGTCGATCAGCCGGAGGACGAAGCCGATCCTTCGGAGCGGCGCAAGGTGATCATCCTCGGCGGCGGCCCGAACCGGATCGGGCAGGGGATCGAGTTCGACTATTGCTGCGTCCATGCCGCCTATGCGCTCAAGGAAGCCGGCATCGAGACCATCATGGTCAACTGCAACCCGGAGACGGTCTCGACCGACTACGACACCTCCGACCGGCTCTATTTCGAGCCGCTGACCGCCGAGGACGTGATCGAGCTTGCGCGCGTGGAGCAGCGCAAGGGCACGCTGCTCGGCTGCATCGTGCAGTTCGGCGGGCAGACGCCGCTGAAGCTCGCGGCGGCGCTGGAGAAGGCGGAGATCCCGATCCTCGGCACCTCGCCCGATGCAATCGACCTCGCCGAGGACCGCGAGCGGTTCCAGAGGCTGCTCTACGACCTGAAGCTGCGGCAGCCGGCGAACGGCATCGCCCGCTCGGCCGAGGAGGCGGAGCGCATCGCCCGCGACGTCGGCTATCCGGTGGTGATCCGGCCTTCTTACGTGCTCGGCGGCCGCGCCATGGAGATCGTGCACGAGCCCGACCAGCTGCGGCGCTACATCCGCCGCGCGGTCCAGGTCTCGGGCGACAACCCGGTGCTGATCGACTCCTATCTCGAGGATGCGATCGAGGTCGATGTCGACGCCCTGAGCGACGGCAAGGACGTCTTCGTCGCCGGCATCATGGAGCATATCGAGGAAGCGGGGATCCATTCCGGCGATTCCGCCTGTGCCCTGCCGCCGCACACGCTCTCGCTCGCCGTCATCGCCGAGCTCCGCCGCCAGGCGGTGGCGCTGGCGCTAGGCCTGAAGGTCGTCGGGTTGATGAACATCCAGTTCGCGATCAAGGACGACGAGATCTATGTGCTCGAGGTCAATCCGCGCGCCAGCCGCACCGTGCCCTTCGTCGCCAAGGCGACCGGCCTGCCGATCGCGAAGATCGCAGCAAGGGTGATGGCAGGCGAGGCGCTGGTCGACTTCCGGCTGGACGCCACGAAGCGGCACCATGTGGCGGTCAAGGAGGCGGTCTTCCCGTTCGCGCGCTTCCCCGGCGTCGACATCATCCTCGGGCCCGAGATGAAGTCGACCGGCGAGGTGATGGGGCTTGATTCCAGCTTCGCCCGCGCCTTCCTGAAGGCCCAGCTCGGCGCCGGCCAGCGCCTGCCGAAAACGGGCACGGTCTTCATCTCGCTCAAGGACAAGGACAAGCCCGCCATGGTGCCGGCGGCGCGCCGTCTCCTGGAGATGGGCTTCGACCTCGTGGCCACGCCCGGCACGGCGTCCTTTCTCCGAAACCAGGGCCTCGACGTGCGCGCCATCAACAAGGTGCACCAGGGCTCGCCCCATATCGTCGAGGCCATGCAACGCGGCGAAATCAAATTGGTTTTCAATACGGTAGCCGGTGCCAAGGCGATCGCCGACAGCTTCAGCCTGCGTCAGGCGGCGTTGCTGGGGCAGATTCCCTACTACACCACCATGGCCGGGGCGCTGGCGGCCGTCGAAGCGGTGGGTGCGCTGGCGAGCGGGGACCTTGAAGTCGCCCCCTTGCAATCGTACTTTAACGTTTCGACTGCCTGATAATCTGGCCTGTCGGGTGCGGCTGTCCCGTTAACCTTTTTCGGTTGGCGGAGCCGGTCTCGCCCGAGGGGCGGTTTTGCGTTTCGGAACCTCAAAGCCATGAACAAGATCCCGATGACCGCCGACGGCTTCGGCCGTTTGGAAGAAGAGTTGAAGCAGCTGAAGTCGATCGAGCGACCGGCCATCATCCGGGCGATCGCCGAGGCGCGTGAGCACGGCGACATCTCCGAGAATGCGGAGTATCACGCGGCGCGCGAGCGCCAGAGCTTCATCGAGGGTCGGGTGCTCGAGCTCGAAGACAAGATCGCCCGCGCCGAGGTGATCGACGTCACCAAGCTCTCCGGCAAGGTCATCAAGTTCGGCGCCACCGTGACGCTGATCGACGAGGACACCGACGAGAAGACCGCCTACCAGATCGTCGGCGAGGACGAGGCGGACATCAAGGCGAAGCGGCTCGCCATCACCGCGCCGCTGGCGCGTGCGCTGGTCGGCAAGAAGGTCGGCGATTCCGTCGAGGTCACGACCCCCGGCGGGTCGAAGTCCTACGAGGTCGCGAAAGTCCAGTTCAAGTAAGGCGCGGGCGGTGCGGGCCGGTCCGCTCCTGCTGGCGCTGGTCTGCGTGGTCGTCTTGGGCTTTGCGCCCGA
>Ga0335080_10009657_pt1 | contig 10096 bp, 6 predicted proteins | sample Lox_Sample_34_FD_206720 | JGI IMG/M metagenome (GOLD analysis project Ga0335080, IMG submission 206720) | Soil microbial communities from Loxahatchee National Wildlife Refuge, Florida, United States - Lox_Sample_3.4 | ecosystem: Environmental > Terrestrial > Soil > Wetlands | place: USA: Florida... | reverse complement strand
CTTTTCCTTCGCCAGCTTGAGTACGTCGCTCGAGGTCATTCCGCCTCCTTGGGGTGCGAGATGCGCGCGCGGGGCATAGGCGACCCGGCCGCCCTTCCGGCACCCGCAGCAAGGGCCGTGCCCCAGGCTCCCGGTCGGTGCCATGGTCCGCAACTGATTCCACTGAATAGGCTTGACACCTCCAGTCGGGCTCTTTCATCCGACCCTTGAGACGACACAATTGTGTCGGAATGGTGCGAATGATCCTACAGGAGTGTGGCACAGGTGCGCCCCTCGCGCCGGGTCGCCACCCCCTGGCCCGACCTTCCGCAGGAAAAGTCGACCCCGGCGGGCGCGGTCCCCGCGGAGCGACAGACATGTCGCCCCGGCCCCGTGGAGCGCCAAGAACGTCGGTCGGCGCGACCCGCCTGAACTGCTATGCTGCGGGGCGGCGCTCGTCCGCCCCGGACCTCGGAGCCTGCCGCGAAGCATGGGCGACCATATCGTCGTCTCCCTCACGAGCCAGGACCAGGAGTATCAGGCCCTCCAGGCGGAGGACGCCCGCGAGACCGGCCGGCGCCTGGGCGTCGACGTCGAGGTGCTGTTCGCCGAGGACAACGGCGTGCGGCAGATCCAGCAGCTCTTCCGCCACGTGCACGCGGCCGCGGACGAGCGGCCGGCCGCGCTCCTCGTCCACACGAGGGTCCCGGACGGCCTCCACCGAGTGGCGAGGAACGCCGCCCAGGTGGGGATCGGCTGGCTCCTCCTCAACCGGACCGGGTCCTACCTCGAAGGCCTCCGGCAGGAGCACCCGGGCCTGGCCGTGGGGGCGGTGACGACCGATCACGTCGAGATCGGCCGCATCCACGCCCGCCAGCTGGAAGGGCTCCGCCCGGACGGCGGGTCCGTGCTCTACGTCCAGGGGCCGGCGGACGGACCGGCCGCGAGGCAGCGTCTCGAGGGCATCGAGCAGGCGCTGCGCGGCCGGCCGTACGAGCTGAAGATCCTGAACGGCGAGTGGACCGCAGCGAGCGCCGAGAAGGCGATCGCGGCCTGGCTTCGTCTCCGGACATCGGACCGCTTCGAGCCCTCGGTCGTCGTGTGCCAGAACGACCTCATGGCGCGCGGCACGCGCATGGCCTTCGAGCGCCACCGGCCCGAATGGGGCCGGCTCCCGTTCCTGGGCTGCGACGGCCTCCCGGGGAGCGGCCGGCGCGACGTCGACGAGGGCCGCCTCGCGGGAACGGTCGTCATCCCCTCGTGCAGCGGGCCCGCCGTCGAGCTCGCCGTGGGGTGGGCCCGCGGCGCCGGCGCGCCGCCCCTCCACACGGTCCTCCCTCCCTCGGCCTACCCCGGGGACTGACGAGCCACGGTCGACCGCACACGCCCCGGTCGGACCCCGTCGCGCGGGCGCGGCGACGCGCGAGAGGGCGTCGCGCCGGCTCGCGGCTATACTCGCCGGATCGGGATCCCGGAGTGAAGCCGTCGTGCCGTCGTGCCGCCGCCTTTCTCGGCGCCTTCGTCGCCTGCCTCGCCGCGGCCGGCGCGGGCGCGGAGGAGCCCGTGTCCTTCTTCGGAGGGAGGCTGCGCCTCGGCGGCGAGGTGAGCGGGACGATCGCCCCCAAGGACGAGGGCTGGTTCAACTACAGCGACTACGAGCTCTCCACCCTGCGCCTCTTCCGCCTGGACCTCGCGGCGGAGGCGCGGCTCGCCTCCTTCGCCGAGGTCCTCTTCGAGGCGCGGAGCGACAACCTGCGGGCGCCTGAGGTGTACGCCCTCTACCTCCGCCTGCGGCCGTGGGCCGATCGCGCGGTCGACCTCCAGGCCGGCCTCGTGCCCCCGGTCTTCGGCGCCTTCGCGCGCCGTCGCTACGCCTACGAGAACCCGCTGCCCAGCCTGCCCCTGGCCTACCAGTACCTGACCAGCCTCCGCGAGGACGCGGTCCCTTCGCGGGCGGAGGAGCTCGTGGCCCTGCGCGGCCACGGTTGGCTGGTGCGCTACCCGGTCGGCTCGCCGGACTCCGCGCCCGGCCTTCCCCTCGTGAACGGCGAGAAGTGGGACGCGGGCCTCGAGCTGCGACTCGGCCGGCAGCCGCTGTCGCTCGCCGTCGCCGTCACACAGGGCACGCTCTCCTATCCCGTCGTCCGCGACGAGAACGGCGGCAAGCAGGTCGCGGGCCGGCTCGCCTGGACGCCGTCGCCGGCGCTCGAGGCCGGGATCTCGGCGGCGTCCGGGGAGTTCCTCTCGCGGGAGGTGGAGGACGTCCTGCCCCCGTCCGCCCGCGGGACCTTCCGGCAGAAGGCGCTCGGGCTCGACCTGCAGTGGTCGGCCGGGTACTGGATCGTCCGCGGGGAGGCGGTGTGGAGCCGGTGGAACCTTCCCGCCCTCGACGCGACGCGCATCGAGGACCCGCTCGACGCGCTGGGCGTCTACGGCGAGGTGCGGAGGAAGGTCCGGCCCGGGCTCTTCGTCGCGGGCCGGGTCGAACGGCTGGGCTTCTCCGAGATCGCGACCGTGCTCGGGCCGACGACTTGGGAGGCGCCGGTGACGCGGGTCGAGGCCGGCGCCGGCTGGACGCCGACTCGACACGTCGTCGTGAAGGCCTCGTGGCAGCACAACTGGCGCGACGGAGGGCGGGTCCACGAGAACGACCTCGTCGCCGGGCAGCTGGTGCTGTGGTACTGATGCCCGACCCGACGCCCGACCCGCGCGGAGCGCGGGTCGATCTGAGCCCCCGTCGGTCTGGCCGGCGAAGGCCGTTTCTTCCTTTCCTCCACCCCATCGTCCCCCGCCTCTGTCTCGTGGCTCTTCTCCTCTCGCCCGCCCTGGCTCCCACCCAGGAGGCCCGCTCCGCGGGGGGGATGATCCGCGGCCGCGTCGAGGTGCGGCGCGAGGTCGGGGGGAGCGAGGGCCGGCCGGCGGTGGCCGAGCTCGGCCACCACGCCCCGCGCGACACGCCCGACCGGCGGCGGAGCGTCGTCTACCTGGAGACGGCGCCCCAGGCCGCGTTCGAGGCGCCCGCTCCCGGGCGGGCGGTCCTCGACCAGAGGAACGAGACGTTCGTGCCCTACGTGCTCGCGATCACCGTGGGGAGCACGGTGGACTTCCCGAACTCCGACCGCGTCTACCACAACGTGTTCTCGCTCTCGAAGACGAGGCGCTTCGACCTCGGGCGCTACCCGCGGGGCGAGTCGCGCGCCGTGCGCTTCGACCAGCCCGGGGTCGTGCGGGTCTTCTGCGAGATCCACTCCCACATGAGCGCCTTCATCCTCGTGTTCGCCCACCGCTTCTTCGCGACCACCGACGCCGAGGGCCGCTTCCGCGTCGACGGCGTGCCGCCGGGCCCGTACACTCTGGCGGTCTGGAACGACGGGTCGGTGCGCGACCGGCGGGAGGTTCGGGTGGCCTCGGCGGGAGACGTGGTCGAGCAGGACTTCGTGGTGGAGTGATGGCGTTCCCCCTCCGCTCGCTCCGCTCCCGCGTCTTCGCCGCCACCGCCCTCGTCGCGGTGGTCCCGACCGCCCTCGCCCTCGGCTTCGCCACCCGGCGCGTCACCGAGCAGGCCGAGGCCGAGCTGCGGCGCAGCCTCGAGGAAGCGGCCCGCCTCGCCGAGCAGTACCACCGGACGCGGCTCGAGCTGGCGCGGGAGCGGGCCGTGCTCGTGGCCGACCTGCCGAAGCTCAAGGCCGCGGTCGCCGAGGCCGACCCCCGCACCGCGGAGCCGGTGGCCCGGGACTACCGCGAGCAGGTCCGCTCGGACGTGCTGGTGCTGACCGACCGCGAGGGGCGGACGCTCGTCTCGCTCGGGGCGGACGCCGAGCCCTGGACGGGCTCCGGCAAGCCCTTCCGCGCCGAGGGCAGCCGGCTCCTGGAGACCGTCGACGCTCCCATCCTCGCCGGCGCCGCGCCTCCCGAGGTCCTCGGCCACCTGACCCTCGGCTTCGCGCTCGACGACGCGTTCGCGGAGAGGCTGCGCGCCCTCACCGGCAGCCACGTGGCGGTGGTCGCCGAGGGGCGTGTGTTCGCCTCGACCCTGCCCCGCGCGTACGACGCCGCGCTCGCCGCGGTCGGGGAGAGCGAAGGCGTGCGCACGGTCGACATCGGCGGCGAGGATCACGTGGCGGTGCGCGCGCCCGTCGGCCCCGAGCGCGGCTCGCCCTGCGTGACGGTCCTGCGCTCGCGCGCCGAGGCCCTCCGTCCCCTGCGCACCCTGCGCGTGGCGCTCCTCGTGGCCGCCCTCGCCGCGGTGGGCCTCGGCGTCCTGCTGAGCTGGGCGCTCGCCCGCACCGTCACCCGCCCGCTCCTCGCCCTCACCGGAGCCATGAAGGAGATGGCGGCGACCGGCGACCTCGTGCCCCGTCTCGGACCCTCCCGGCCCTGGGACGACGAGGACGCGCGGCTCGTGGCGCGGACCTTCCGGGGCCTCACCGACTCGATCGCCCGGTTCCAGCGCGAAGCGGCGCTGCGCGAGCGGCTCTCGGCCCTCGGCCGCCTGTCCACGGTCATCGCGCACGAGGTGCGGAACCCTCTGATGATCATCAAGGGCTCGGTCCGGGCGCTCAAGCGGGAGGGTGCGGTGGGCGAGGAGGTCCGGGAGGCGGCGGCCGACATCGACCACGAGGTGGCCCGGCTCGACCGCATCGTGGGCGACGTTCTCGACTTCGCGCGGCCGCTGCGCCTGGAGCTCGCCCCGGTGGACGTCTCCGCCCTGGCCCGGGACGCGGCGCGGGCGGCGCTCGACGGGGTCGACGGGATGACCGCCCGCTTCGTGCTGGAGCCGGCCCCGGGGACGATCGTCACCGACCGCGAGCGGCTGCGGGGCGTCCTCGTGAATCTCGTCGACAACGCGCGGGAGAGCCTGCTCGACAAAGGACGCCCGGACGGGAAGGAGATCGAGGTCGGCGCCCGCCGGGCGGATCCCGGCCGGGTCGTGCTGTGGGTGAGCGACCGGGGGCCGGGCGTCCCGGCCCGCGACCTCCTCCACGTCTTCGAGCCCTACTTCACGACGAAGCGGACCGGCACCGGGCTCGGTCTCGCCATCGCCCGCAAGGTGGTGGAGACGCTCGGGGGCGCCATCCGGCTCGAGAGCCGGGAGGGCGAGGGCACCCGGGTCGAGATCGAGCTGCCCGCCGAGGCGACCCCGCCGCAGGAGGTGCGATGAGATCCCCACACGGCAGCGTCCTCCTCGCCGACGACGAGGAGGGCATCCTGAAGACGCTCGGGCGCGCCCTGCGCGAGGACGGGCACGCGGTCGTGGCCACCGCGAGCGCGGCCGAGGCCCAGCGGCTCCTCGCCGAGCGTCCGTTCGACGTGTTCGTCGTGGACCACCGCATGCCGGGCCGCACCGGGCTCGAGCTGATCCGCGACCTGGCCGCGGCGGTGCCGGAGGGGGAGAGGCCGCAGGTCATCATGATGACCGCCCACGCCACGGTCGAGAACGCGATCGAGGCCATGAAGCTCGGGGCCTACGACTTCCTGCAGAAGCCGTTCGAGGTCGACGAGCTGCTGGTCGCGGTGCGCCGCGCGCTCGAGCACCAGAGCCTGAGCCGCCAGCACCGGTACCTCCTGTCCGAGCGCGAGGAGGAGTTCGACCACTACGGCATCGTGGGCCGGAGCCGCGCCGTCGAGGACCTGCTGCGGAGGATCGAGCTCGTCGCGCGGTCGAAGTCGACCGTGCTCATCACGGGGGAGACCGGCACCGGCAAGGAGCTCGTGGCCCGGGCCATCCACGCCCGGAGCGCCCAGCGCGACATGCCGCTCATCAAGGTCAACTGCGCGGCGATCCCCGAGGCCCTCCTCGAGTCGGAGCTGTTCGGGCACGTGAAGGGCGCCTTCACCGGGGCGACCGCCAACCGGCGGGGCCGGTTCGCCCTCGCCGACGGGGGCACGATCTTCCTCGACGAGATCGGGACCCTCGGCCTCCCGGTGCAGGCCAAGCTCCTCCGCGTGCTGCAGGAGCGGGAGTTCGAGCCGGTCGGCTCCGAGAGGACCGAGTCGGTGGACGTGCGGGTGATCGCGGCCACCAACCGCGACCTGCGGGCGATGGTCGCGGACGGCCGGTTCCAGGAGGACCTCTTCTACCGCCTGAGCGTCATCCCCATCGAGCTGCCGCCCCTGCGCGACCGGCGGGAGGACGTCCCCCTCCTCGTCGAGCACTTCGTGAAGAAGCACGCGCAGCGGGTGGGCCGCCGGATCGACGCCGTGGCCCCGGCGGCGCTCGAGCGCCTCTCGACGTACCCGTGGCCGGGCAACGTGCGCGAGCTCGAGAACGCGGTGGAGCGGGCGGTCGTCCTCGCATCGGGCACCGTCATCGACGCCTCGTCGATCTCGATGCTCGAGCCGGCCCCGGGGCCTGCCCCCGGAGGCCTGCCCTCGGCGCGCCTTCACGAGAACGTCGAATGGGCGGAGCAGGAGTCGGTGCGCCGGGCGCTGCGCCTCGCGAACGGGGTCAAGAAGGACGCGGCGGAGGTCCTGGGCATCAGCCAGCGCGCGCTGAGCTACTACCTCGCGAAGTACCGGGTGAGCTAGATCACGACGAGGGGTGCGGCGAGCGCACCACCCGCACGTCGAACACGGCGCCGGTCGACTCTCCCGGCGGGGGCCGGAAGGAGACGCGGGCACGGTCGCGGCCGCGGAGGAGGCGGTCGGGGATCGGGTACTCCACGGGGAGTTCCTCGCCGGGCCGGTCGTCGAAGAGCGCCTGGGTCGCGACGACCTCTCCCTCGACGAGGACGTCGAAGCGGCGCCTGATCGACTCGCCGCCCCAGTAGGCGACCCGCAGGAGGGCCGGGCCCTCCCGAGGCACCTTCAGCGCGTAGGAGAAGGATCCCCCGCCTCGCGCGGAACGGTAGCGGCGGCCCTGGAGCCAGCCGCTGTCGGAGCGGGCCTCCGCCATCGCGTGCCCCCGCTCGTCGTCCGCGGAGCCCGCCGCCACGACGTCGACCGTCCGCGCGTCCAGCTCCCGGCGGGTTGCCTCCGCGGCCTTGCGCTTCGCCGGCTGCGCCGCCCATTGGGCCTCGGTGACGACGGGGAAATAGACTGCGTAGCGGCGGTCGGTGAGGCGGTAGAAGGCTCGCAGGTCCAGGTCCCTCGGCCGGCCGATCCCCACCGTGCGGAAGGCGAGCGGCTCGCCGGTGGAGCGGGTGCGGGCGAGCGCGGCGGCCGGCGACGGCGCGACGAGGACGGGGGCCTCTCCCGTTTCGTCCCCGTGGAGCTCGGGCGCCATCGGGCCGTAGCGTCTCGCGCCGTCGAGGCCCGCGGTTCCGAGGTCGGCGGCGAGCACGATCGGCCCGTAGAGGAAGGCGCCCACGGACGGGTCGTCGGGCAGGCTCTCGAACCGCAGGCTCATGGGCAGGCGGACCTCGACCACGTCTCCGTCCCGCCACTCCCGCTCGATCGTCGCGTAGGAGCCGGGCCGGCTGTCGTCCGCCTGCGGAGAGCCGTCGACCCGGACCTCGAGCGCGCCCTGCGCCCAGGTCGGGTGGCGCACCCGCAGGCCGAAGCGAGCCGCCTTGGCGAGGCGCAGGACGAGCCTGGTCCCCTCCTCCTCGGGGAAGCGCGTCTCCTGCCGCAGGACGAGGCCCATCTCCGGCCACGTGAGCTCCGAGGCCAGGAAGAGGTCGACGAGGAGGGCGTCGCCCTGCCGGGCGTAGACGGCCTCGCCGAAGCGGGCGGGGTTCTCCATGCCCGTCCCGACGCAGCACCAGAACGAGTCCTCGGCCGTCGAATAGGTGCGGAACGCGCCGGCCTCCATCGAGACGAAGTAGGTGACCCGGCCGGTGGCGGGGTCGTTCGAGGCGAGGATGTGGTTGAAGAGGCCGCGCTCGTAGAAGTCGATCCGCGACGGATCGGCGTCGCGCAGGAAGAGGCGGCGGGAGAGCTTCAGCATGTTGTAGGTGTTGCACGTCTCGGCCGTCGTCTCCCCGAGGTGCCGGGAGAGGTGGGCCACCGGGGAGAAGTGCTCGTCCTCGCTGTGGCCGCCGATCGCGTAGGAGCGGCGGAGGGCGACCTGCCGCCAGAACGTCTCCGAGACCGCGCAGTAGCGCGGCTCGCCCGTCACCTCGCAGTCGCGGGCCGCCCCGATCGCCTTCGGGATCTGGGTGTTCGCGTGGAGGCCGTCGAGCCGGTCCTCGCCGCGGGCGAGAGGGTCGAAGACCGCGCGGTGGTCGAAGAGGCGCGCGAGGCGCAGGTGCTCCGGGTCGCCGGTCGTCACGTAGAGCTCGGTGAGGGCGTCCTCCATGCCTCCGAACTCCGTCTCGAGCATGGCCTGCCACTGGGCGTCGGTGAGGCGCCGGGCCCGCGTGCCGACCCAGGCCGCCATGTCCCGGGCGGTCTCGAGCGCGGTGGCGTCGCCCGTCGCGCGGTGCACGTCGAGGAGGCCGGCGAGGATCTTGTGGAGCGTGTAGTAGGGCGCCCAGACGCCGCGCCGAGCCTCCACCCGGTCGAAGAACTCCTCCGGGAAGGCCGAGAGGTAGCCGGGGGTCATGCCTCTCGCCGGGAGCGCCTGCTGCACCTTCCGCAGCTCGGCCGCGGTCGCGATGGCCCGGGCCTTCGGCCTCTCGTCGCCCGTCGCCTCGTACATCAGGCTGCAGGCGGTGAGGTAGTGGCCGAGGCTGTGCCCCCGCAGCTCGACGTCGGGCGCTTCCCAGCCGCCGTAGGGCCTGGCCGTGGTCGGCAGGCCGGCGTTCAGGCGGAACGAGTGGAGGAGCCGATCGGGATCGAGGCTCAGGAGGTAGTCGAGGCCACGCTGCTGCGCGTCTCGAAAGGGCCCGTCGAGGATCCGCACGTCGCGGAGGGGGAACGCCTCGGCGGCGGGCGGCGCCGGCGCGGCAAGGGCCGGCGGTGCGAGGAGGATGGCGATCGACAGAAGGCAGTTCCGCATGCCGCCGATTATCGCCAAAGAGGCGCGTGGCGTCCCCGCAAGCCGGGGGGGGTGCCCGGGCCGTTGCGGCGGCCCGTGCTTGACCGGCCTGCAGCGTGGCCCTAGCCTGTGGCCGGCGGCAGGGGTGACCATGAGGAAGCTCGTCGAGTGCGTGCCGAACTTCTCGGAGGGCCGAGACCCGGCCGTGATCGACGCGATCGCCGGCTCGATCCGCGGGACGGCGGGGTGCACGCTCCTCGACGTGGACCCCGGGGCGTCCACGAACCGCACGGTCTACACCTTCGTGGGGGCGCCCGAAGCCGTGGTCGCGGGCGCTCTGGCCGCGGCGCGGGTGGCCCGCCAGCGCATCGACATGCGGACTCAGAAGGGCGAGCACCCCCGCGTCGGCGCGCTGGACGTCTGTCCGTTCGTCCCCGTCTCGGCCGTGACGATGGAGGACTGCGTGGCCCTGGCCAACGACTTCGGCCGCCGGGTGGCGGCCGAGCTGGGCGTCCCCGTCTACCTCTACGGGCACGCGGCGAAGGCCGACCACCGGCGCACCCTCCAGCAGATCCGGGCCGGGGAGTACGAGGCCCTGGGGGAGCGGATCGGGAAGCCGGAATGGAAGCCCGACTACGGGCCGGCGGAGCTCGTCCCCGAGTGGGGTGCCACTTGCGCCGGGGCGCGCGACTTCCTCATCGCCTACAACGTGAACGTGCTCGGGACGAAGGAGCAGGCCCACCGGATCGCCCTCGACATCCGCGAGCAGGGCCGCGGCCCGGGCTCGCCGGGCCGGCTGAAGGCCGTGCGCGCGATCGGGTGGTGGGTCGAGGAGTACGCCCTCGCCCAGGTCTCGATCAACCTCGAGGACTACCGAGAGACGCCGCCCCACGTCGCCTTCGAGGCCTGCGCGGAGGAGGCCAGGAGGCTCGGCCTCGGCGTCGTGGGGTCGGAGCTGGTGGGGCTCATCCCGCTCCAGGCCGTTCTCGCGGCGGCCGACCACTACATCGCGAAGGAGGGCCTCTTCGTCCTCGACGAGAGGCAGAAGATCCGCCTCGTGGTCGAGCGGCTCGGGCTCTCCTCGGTGCAGCCGTTCGCCCCCGAGAAGCGCATCATCGAGTACATGATCCCCAAGGCGGACGACGAGCCGCTCGCCTCGACGAGCGTTCGGGGCTTCGTTGAGCTCCTGGGCTCGCGTACCCCGGCGCCGGGCGGGGGCTCGGCCTCCGCCCTCATCGCCGCCATGGGAGCCGCCCT
>Ga0335080_10009655_pt1 | contig 10097 bp, 9 predicted proteins | sample Lox_Sample_34_FD_206720 | JGI IMG/M metagenome (GOLD analysis project Ga0335080, IMG submission 206720) | Soil microbial communities from Loxahatchee National Wildlife Refuge, Florida, United States - Lox_Sample_3.4 | ecosystem: Environmental > Terrestrial > Soil > Wetlands | place: USA: Florida... | reverse complement strand
AAGGACGCATACTTCGGCGCGCCGCGCCGATAGCGTCTTCGGGCGTTGGGCTTTCGAACAAGTCGCGCATCGGCACAACATAGACATCGACGTGGACACCACCAGTGCCGACGCTCACCGCGCGAGCAGGCGTGACCTCCGCCCAAAAGTTCACCACCATCGATCGACGAAATAGTCCAATATTATCAAATATTTATTCTATATTTTCTGGGCCCATGCGCGGTACCCATGCAATCCGGAGGGGTGGCCGATCGGTCTCACCTTTGTTAAGCGTCCGCAGCGACAAAACATTGTAATAACAAGCGGAAGCGGTAGAAATCTCTACCCCTCTCGACTAGTATCCCGCGCCTGAATCGGCTGCGGGGGCGGTCGAAGGACGGCAAGCCACGCAGCGGCGTGCATACCGCCCATCAAGAGCGGAACGCTGCGTGAAGAGGAAGTCGATGAAAGTCACTGACATTGCGGCCCCGGACTATTTCCACAAGGTCGTGGATTGTCAGTGGGCCTGCCCCGCGCACACGCCAGTTCCCGAATATATCCGTTTGATCGCCGCCGGCCGCTACACCGACGCCTATATGATCAATTGGGAGTCGAACGTTTTCCCCGGGATTCTCGGACGCACCTGCGACCGGCCGTGCGAGCCCGCCTGCCGGCGCGGCCGGGTTGAGAAAGACCCGGTCGCCATCTGCCGTCTCAAGCGCGTCGCCGCCGACTTCAAGGACGACATTCACGATCGCCTTCCTAAGCGCCCCGCGCAGAAGAACGGCAAGCGTATCGGCCTCGTGGGCGGCGGCCCCGCATCGCTCGCCGTGGCGCGGAACTTGGCCCCCATGGGTTATGAGTGCGTCGTGTTCGACCAGGATCCGAAATCCGGCGGCATGATGCGCACGCAGATTCCGAAATTCCGGCTTCCTGAAAGCGTGATCGACGAAGAGTGCGGCTACATCCTCGATCTCGGCATCGCATTCGTCGGCGGCAAGCGCATCGACAGCATGAAGGCCCTGCTGGCCGAAAATTTCGATGCAATTTTTGTCGGCTGCGGCGCGCCGCGCGGTCGCGATCTCGATATTCCCGGCCGCAAGGAAGCGGCCAAGAACATTCATATCGGCATCGACTGGCTCTCCAACGTCTCGTTCGGCCATATCAACGCGATCGGCAAGCGGGTGATCGTTCTCGGCGGCGGCAACACCGCGATGGACTGCTGCCGCTCGTCGCGCCGTCTCGGCGGCGAGGACGTGAAAGTCGTGGTGCGGTCAGGCTTCGAGGAAATGAAGGCATCCCCCTGGGAGAAGGAAGATGCCATGCACGAGGACATCCCGATCTTCAATTTCCTCGTGCCAAAGGAATTCACTCACGACAACGGCAAGCTCACCGGCGTCGTGTTCGAGAAGGTCAAAGCCGTTCGCGACGCCAGAGGGCGCCGTGACCTGGTCCCGACCGGCGAGCCGGATCAGCACTTTCCCTGCGATGACGTACTCGTCGCTGTCGGCCAGGAGAACGCGTTCCCCTGGATCGAGCGCGATTGCGATATCGAATTCGACAAATGGGACATGCCCAAGGTCGATCCCAAGACCATGGCATCCACCAATCCCAAAGTGTTTTTCGGCGGCGACGCTGCGTTTGGGCCGAAGAACATCATCTGGGCGGTGGCGCACGGCCACGAGGCGGCGATTTCGATCGATCGTTTCTGCCGCGGCGAGGACATCAATGTGCGCCCGCCGCCGCAGGTTACGGTATCGAGCCAGAAGATGGGCATCCACGAGTGGAGCTACGACAACGAGATCGTGCTCGACAAGCGCTATCGGGTGCCACATCGCGAGAAGGTCACTGCGCTGCGCGACATCAGGGCCGAGGTCGAACTTGGCTACGACGTCGAGCTCGCGCTCAAGGAAGCCGAGCGGTGCCTGAACTGCGACGTGCAGACCGTCTTCACCGGCCAGCTCTGCATCGAGTGCGACGCCTGCGTCGACATCTGCCCCATGGACTGCATCACCTTCACGCAGAACGGCGAGGAAGCGGACCTGCGCACGCGCCTGCAGGCCCCTGCCAAGAATCACACTCAAGACCTCTATGTCGCCAATGACCTGAAAACCGGCCGCGTCATGGTCAAGGACGAGGACGTCTGCCTTCACTGCGGCCTGTGCGCCGAACGTTGTCCCACCGGCGCCTGGGATATGAAGAAATACCTCATCGACATGACGCACGCGGAACAAGCATGCCACTCCAAAGCGTAAACGACTTCGTCATCCGGTTCGCCAACGTCAACGGATCCGGCTCCGCAAGCGCCAACGAACTGTTCGCCCGTTCGGTCTTGCGCATGGGCGTGCCAGTGTCGCCGCGCAACATTTTTCCGTCCAACATTCAGGGCCTGCCAACCTGGTACGAGGTGCGGATTTCCGAGGCCGGCCATCTCGGTGCGCGCGGCGGCATCGACATGATGGTGGCGATGAATCCGCAGACCTGGGACAAGGATGTCGCCTCGATCGAGCCCGGCGGCTATCTGCTCTACGATTCCACCAAGCCCCTGCCGAAGTCGAAATTCCGCGACGACATCACGGTGATCGGCGTGCCGCTGACCGCCATCACCAACTCAACCTATTCCGATCCGCGGCAGCGCCAGTTGTTCAAGAACATCATTTATCTCGGCGCGCTATCGGCATTACTCGACATCGACCCGAAGGCCATCGAGCAACTCATCGGCGAGCAATACAAGGGCAAGGAAAAACTCCTGTCCTCCAACATCCATGCACTGCACCTCGGGCGCGACTATGCGCTGCAAAATTTGAAATGCCCGATCGGCCTGCGCGTGCAAAAGGCCGACAAGGTCGGCGACCGCATCTTCATCGAAGGCAACTCCGCGGCGGCCCTCGGCGCTGTCTATGGCGGCGCCACTGTCTGCGCCTGGTATCCGATCACGCCGTCCTCGTCACTGGCCGATGCCTTTACCAGCCACTGCAAGCGGCTGCGTCACGATCCGGAAACCAAAAAGGCGAAATACGCCATCGTCCAAGGCGAGGACGAGCTTGCTTCGATCGGCATCGTCATCGGCGCGGGCTGGAACGGCGCTCGTGCCTTCACGGCGACCTCAGGCCCCGGCATCTCGCTGATGCAGGAATTCATCGGCTTGTCCTATTTCGCCGAAATCCCGGCCGTCATCATGGACGTGCAGCGCGCCGGCCCGTCCACCGGAATGCCGACCCGCACGCAGCAATGCGACATCATCAGCGCGGCCTATGCCTCGCACGGCGACACCAAGCATGTGCTGCTGTTTCCGGAAGATCCCGCCGAAGCTTTCGAAATGGCGGCGCAGGCGTTCGATCTTGCCGACCGGCTGCAAACCACGATTTTTCTCATGCTCGATCTCGATATCGGGATGAACCATCGGTTGTGCCGGCCGCTGAAATGGGATGACGCCAAGCAGTACGACCGCGGCAAGGTCATGACGGCGGCGATGCTCGACGAGGGCCGCGACTTCGGCCGCTATCTCGACGTCGACGGCGACGGCATTCCGTTCCGCACCTATCCGGGCACGCACCCCACCAAAGGCTCGTACTTTACCCGCGGCACGTCGCGCGACCGCTACGCGCGCTATACCGAAGAGGGCCCAGCCTATCAGGACAATATGCAGCGGCTGCTCCGCAAGTTCGAGACCGCCAAGGACATGGTGCCGCGGCCACTTCAGGCCAACGCCGCCAAGCCGACGAAATACGGCGTGATTTATTTCGGATCGACCTCACCAGCGATGGACGAAGCGATCGGCATGCTGCAGGCGCGCGGACACGAGCTCGACCGTCTGCGTTTGCGCGCGTTCCCGTTCCACTCGAGCGTGCCGAGCTTCATCGCCGAGCATGACTTCGTCTACGTGGTCGAGCAGAACCGCGACAGCCAGTTGCGGTCGCTCATCGTCAACGAACTGAGCATCGATCCGGTGCGGCTGATTCCGATCGTACATTACGACGGCACGCCGATCACCGCCCGGTTCATCGCCGGCGCGATCGGCGATCATCTCGATCAGCTCAAGGTGACGCCGCTGCGGAAAGTCGGCGCCTGACGCGCCTGAAATCGACGATTCAAACCGCCTGGACCGGCGACTTCCCGTCGAGAATAACCTTGAACTCAGCGATCGATCGGGTCGGGATTGACTCTTTCCGGTACTGTGACCGGCTGTGATAGATGCTCTTGTAGAAGCTGCATTCCTGACAGACACCGCGAAATAGCCCGCGCTGCTGTTCCTCGATCAGGCCCATATAGAGCGGATTTCTGGTCGAGACGATTTCGCTCAGCGGCTGTTCGTTCAGATCACCGATCTGCAGCGTCGCGTCGACGTCCACGCAAGCGCAGGCATGAACGAACCCGGTGGACATGATCTGGATGCCGGTGAAGAGCAGCGAACAGGCACCGTTCTTGTAGATGCTCTTGGCATCTACAACGTCGATCTCCAGACCGTCCAAGTCTCCGGGTGCGATCTTGCCGCCCCAACTATGATAGAGCCGCGAACGTTTCACAGGAACCCCGGCATCTTTGTAACGTTCGAGCATCATCAACAGGTCGGTCGATGGACCACGCGGCATATCGCGCGTCGAGCGGATCGCAACGTGGAAGACGCCCGGACGCTGGCCGACAAGCGGCAGAAGCGTCTCGAGGTTTCTCATCAGGCGCAGGTAGATCTTGTGGCTCGACTTGGCGACTTTCACGAAGCTGTCGGCATCGTGGCCATAGACGCTTATGCACATGGATTTGAGCTTCTTGAGCTCAATCAATCGCGCGGTATCCTCGGCGTCGCTGATCGTGAAATTCGTGTAGAACATGTATTCGCGGACGCCCGGATGTCGCTCGAGGAAATCCAGCTTGTCGAAAATGTGCCGGTCCATGAAGATATCGCCCGTACTCGGCGTCAAGTGGAAACGCCGATACCCCATCGCCACCGCCTGATCGACATAATCGGCGAAGCGATCGTTTTTCATGGAAATCTTCGGCGAGTCCTTCTTTGGGTAGGCGCAGAACGAGCACTTGAGATTGCAAGCGCTGCTTGGCTCAATGGCAATTGTGTCGGTCTGGAGCGGGACGATTTCGCGGCCGATGAACCGGTTGGCGTTGATTTCGACGACCGAAGCAAGATTGCGGCCGTAGCGGGCAACCAGCGCTGGATTTATCGTCATGGCGGGACCGCGCTAGCACCATTGCTACAGTTGCAACCTATAGGAAGCTGTCGCTGAAGTCGATGACCGGGGCGGCCGATCCGATGTACGGGCGCCGAAAGAGCGATTGAAAAGGCGTTTACCTGACCCGGTGAGAGACCTATTTGGGTCTGGAGATTGCGGATAAGATCGAGTATATTCAATAGCATGACCTACGTCACAAAACCCAAGTTTCACCATCCGGACCTGCCGATCAATACGCTCGGCTACACGCACCGCGACTATGAGGGCAAAATCTCGACGCTATGCGCCGGTTGCGGGCACGACTCGATCACCGCCGCCATCATCGAAGCGTGCTTCAACCTGTCGATCGAGCCGCACCGCGTAGCGAAGATTTCAGGCATCGGCTGCTCATCGAAGACGCCGGACTATTTCCTCGGCAACTCCCACGGCTTCAATTCCGTGCATGGCCGCATGCCGTCAGTGCTGACCGGCGCCAACTTGGCCAATCGCGACCTGATCTATCTGGGCGTGTCCGGCGACGGCGACAGCGCTTCCATCGGATTCGGCCAATTTGCCCATTCGATCCGTCGCGGCGTCAACATGACCTATATCGTCGAGAACAACGGCGTCTACGGCCTGACCAAAGGCCAGTTCTCGGCGACGGCGGACCGCGGCTCGAAATCGAAGCGGGGCGTCACCAACACCGACAGCGCCATCGATCTCGCGGGCATCGCGCTGCAGCTCGGCGCAAGCTTCGTGGCGCGCAGTTTCTCCGGCGACAAGAAGCAGTTGGTGCCGATCATCGAGGCGGCGATCACGCACAAAGGCGCGGCGTTCATCGATGTGATCTCGCCCTGTGTCGCCTTCAACAACCACGCCGGCTCGACCAAGAGCTTCGACTATGTGCGCGAGCACAACGAAGCGGTGAACCGGCTCGACGTCATCACCGGCCGCGCCCCGATCACGGTCGATTACGCGCCGGGCTCGGTGCAAATCGTCGAGCAGCATGACGGCACGAAGCTGGCGCTGCGCAAGATCGACGCCGATTACGACGTGAACGACCGCCTTGCGGCGATGTCATTTCTTCAGAAGCACGCCGCCAAGGGCCAGGTGGTGACCGGCCTGCTCTATGTCGACGCGGAATCCGAGGACCTGCACAGCCACCTCAATACCGTCGATGTCGCGCTCAATACGCTCGGAGAGAAAGAGCTTTGCCCCGGCACGGCGACGCTCGACAAGATCAACGCCAGCCTGCGGTAGAAGCGCGCGCCTATTTTGCGAAGCTCCAGCGGCGCGTGGCTTCGAGCGATTCGCCGGTTTCGAGGAGGCTCTTAAGGCTGGACAGAATGGCGGGCCAGCCGCTCGAAACCGCTTCGATGAATTTCGATTCCGGCCGGTCGATCTCGTGCGTCACCGTCAGCTTGACCATGTCGCCCTGCTGCTCGATCACATAGCTCAGGCGCGAATAGCCTTCGGCATGCAATTCCGGGCGAAATTCGTTGCGCCACGTCAGCACCAAGCGGCGCGGCGCATCGATCTCGATGATTTCGCCTGAGTCAGCGACCCGCCCGTCGGGAATCATGATGCGCCACGCGGCACCGACTTTCCATTCCGATTCCTGCCAAGTGCCCGCCCAGTATTGCCGCGTGAATTCCGGCTCGATCAGCGCCTGCCAGAGTCTCCCCGGCGTGGTGCGGACGTAGGTGACGTAAACGAACCTTGGCTTGGCGGCGGCCGTCACGACGTGGCCCCTTGTGCGGCGCTCGCGTTCTCACAATACCAATCCGGATAAAGCACCTTGCCGCTCTCGATGAAGCTCTTGAGGCTTGAGAGAATCAGCGGCCAGCCGCGGCTGATTGCCTCGAAGACCTTGCTGCCGTCTGCAAAGCCATCGTGCACGACGGTGAGCTTGACCTGATCCTTCTGCGGCTCGATTTCGAATACGACCCGCGACGGTTCTTCATCAGCCATGTCGCCATGATGCGGCTGAAACGAATAGACAAGGCGGCGCAGCGGATCGACCTCGAGCACGACACCAGTGATATTCTTGGACTGGTGCTTGAGCTCAAGCGCGACCGGCGAGCCGACTTTCCAGTCGGAGACAACGCGCGTGCCATGCCAGAATTGCTCCGTCAACGCGGCATCAGTAAGGGCCGCGAAAACCTTCTCGGGCGTCGATGCGATATAGACGACATACACGAAACTCGGCTTATTCATCACGCTCCTCCAGTCCTTTCTTCAATTCACTCAACATCAGCAGGCGCGAGCGCTCGAACTTTCCAATCCAGCGTTCGGCGATCTCGTGGATCGGCACCGGATTGAGGTAGTGCAGTTTCTCCCTGCCCCGCCACACCGTGGCGACGAGGTTCGCCTCCTCAAGAATAGCCAGATGCTTACTGACGGCCTGCCGCGTCATGGCGAGGCGCGCGCATAGTTCGTTGAGCGTCTGTCCGTTGTCGCCGCGCAGCCTATCAAGTAGTTCCCTACGGCTCGCGTCGGCCAATGCCCTGAACACCGCATCCATGCCGACAATATGCAACCTTTTGGTTGCCTGTCAAGCCGTCAAAATTCGTTACGCTTGGTGCGTCGGTGCTTCACGGGGCCAGCTACTGGATACAGGCGCCCATGTACTGGTTGCTGGCGCCGGCAGGCACGTTGTTGAGGCCTTGCTGGAAGGCGCAGCGCGAGGCACGGTCCTGGAAGGTCTCGATGCCGTGCGGCAGGTTGGGAACGGCCCCTAAGCCCGGAGCGCCAGGGACGATCGTAGGGCCTTGCTGCACCGGCGGCGCGTGGATCGTGACCGGACCGCCGCCTTCAGGTGGAATAGCCGGCGTCCGCGGCAACGGCGTCGGCAGCACCGATCCCGACGACCCGCGCGTCACGAATTTACGGTGTGGAGCTTGTGTGACGAGCGGAGCAACCTGTGCGGGAGGGGCGCTTTCCTGCCGTGCACGGCCCGGCTTTCTGCCACGGTGATCAATCGTCGTGCCGTGCTCCGGCGCCACGATCGAATATGGATATCCCTCGTAGCCCTGCGCCCAGAGGGAGGCAGCTGGCATTGATAGAAGTGTCAGGGAAATACAGGAAACGGCGGCGAAGTTGGGCTTCATGGCGCGCCTCCAACCCGATGCAAATGCATACTCATAATCCCCGGTAAAGGGGCAATGTTCCCCGGCATCATTCCTCGGGAGCATCCTCGATAGGATCGTAGCGCTTGGCATCCAGGCCGAGCAGATTCCAGGATTGCAGCATGTGCGGCGGCAGCGGAGCGGTTACGTCGATCGTACCGCCGCGCGGATGCGGCACGGCGATGCGCCGTGCCAGGAGGTGCAGCTTGTCCTGCATGCCGCCCGGCAGTTGCCAGTTCTCGCGCGCGAAATATTTCGGATCGCCGACGATCGGATGGCCGATATGATCCATATGCGCACGCAACTGATGAGTGCGGCCGGTCACCGGCTTGAGGGAAACCCAGGCGAGGAGCGGTCCCGCCGTTTCCACAACGGCATAGTAGGTGACCGCGTGACTCGCGCCTTTGTCGCCGTGGCGCGCAATGCGCATGAACGACTCGTCCTCGCGCTCTTCCTTCGCCAGAAAGGTCGAGACGCGGCCCTGCGGCACTTTCGGCACGCCAGCAACCAGCGCCCAATAGACCTTTCGCGCCGAGCGTGAGCGAAAGGTTTTGGCAAGCGCCGCCGCGGCGAAGCGCGTCTTGGCGACGAGCAGGCAGCCGGCGGTGTCCTTGTCGAGCCGGTGCACCAGGCGCGGCCGCTGGCCGTGCGCATCGCGCAGCACTTCGAGCATGCCGTCGAGATGCCGTGTAGTGCCGGAGCCGCCCTGCACCGCAAGCCCCATGGGCTTGTTGAGCACGAGAACGTCGGCGTCCTCGTAGAGCGTGATCGATTTCAGGAAGGCGCGGGTCTTCTCGTCAACTTCATTGCCGGGTGTGCGAGGCCCGGGCTGATCGAGCCGCAGCGGCGGGATGCGGACCGACTGGCCAGCCTCGAGCCGATTCTTCGGTTGCGTGCGGCGGCCGTTGACGCGCACCTCGCCTTTGCGGATGACGCGCTGGATATGGGAGAAGCTCAGCCCTGGAAACCGTGCTTCAAGAAAACGGTCGACGCGCATGCCGGATTCGTCGGCGGTGACGGCGACAGTTTGTACTTTTCCCTCCCCCCGCGAGCCGTCGCGAGCGGTGGCGAGGGTCCGCGCCGAAGGTGCCGGAGTGGGGGGAGTTTGCTGAGACGAAAAATGACCCCCACCCCCAACCCCTCCCCGCCGCTCCGCTTCGCTACGCGGGTGGAGGGGAGATCGCAGCCTATCGAATTTACGACCTCCGCGATCCCGCGGCCCGGCGATCCGCTTTCCGCCGCCCGGCTGGCGTGGTCCGCGACTGCCCCTCAAGACGCGCTCCTCGCGGCAGCTGCATCGGCCATCCGCTGAATCTCAGCTACGATCGGGTGCGACCGCCAAAGCAACATCATTCGTGTCTTGGGCATGAACATAATCTTGTCGCCAAAATCCGTGCTGCGCCGAAGAAAAATGGTCACCGGATGAATATTGATCCAGCGATTTTCCGTTACTCGTTCCACCGCGGCGAGGGGCACTACGATTTCTCTTAGATAATTTGAGAAATACAAATTGCCGCCCTCGCATCGAACCCGCTTTAGTCGCACGCAACTCCACCAAATGAAACTCGATCCTGCCACTAAGGCCACCAGAAAAGCCCATTTCATTTTGGGCGGCGCGCCGTAGCTCATCCACACAGTAATCGTACCTATTCCAAAACCCGAAATCCAAAGTGTCGGAAAGACGATCTTAGTTACGAATGTAAGCCGTGAAGACAACAGCGATCCGGTTATCATCGCCCTATCACACCCGATCTTGCTACGAGCGCTCGCGCCGCAGCTTGGCCCAGTATTCCAGCCGCTTCCTGATCTCGCGCTCGAAGCCGCGCTC
>Ga0335080_10009653_pt1 | contig 10097 bp, 8 predicted proteins | sample Lox_Sample_34_FD_206720 | JGI IMG/M metagenome (GOLD analysis project Ga0335080, IMG submission 206720) | Soil microbial communities from Loxahatchee National Wildlife Refuge, Florida, United States - Lox_Sample_3.4 | ecosystem: Environmental > Terrestrial > Soil > Wetlands | place: USA: Florida... | reverse complement strand
CGGCATTATCGCGCTCCTTCTCGATTTGTTCGGGCGGTTCGACGCGAAGAGGATATTGGAAAGCGAGCGCGGAAAGATGCAGACGCGCATCGTAAGAGAGCAGGTTGGCGGAGAAGGGGCCGGAGAGACCAAGCGAGTGACCACAGTGCACGCTGCGACAAAGTGATCTCCGTCTGACTTTGCCGGGCAGGGAAAGAAAGGCCCCCGCCCGGTCGAACACGACGATAAGTGAGAAAGCATACACTCGATGAATCGCGAGTGCGAGACAATGTGCGGGTTGTATGAGCCCGCTGGCTCACCATCCCCAGGGGGAATCCCGGCCTCATGGCCGCCTGCTGGACAGCCTGACGTCCCGAGCTGGCCGTCTCGGCTCGCGGGATCCCAAAAGCGCGGCGCAGGAGTCGCTGAAGCGGTCCTTGCTTGATCCGCGGTCGCAGTCCGCGATCGAATACTACTTTGCCGAGGTGGTTCCCGAAGGGGCGACGCCGCCCGAGTGGCCGCTGGACCGGCTCTTCGCGTGGCTGCACGCCATCCTGCATTACGTGGTTCGGGAAGAGCAGGCACGCGCCGGGTTTCGCCGCGAAGTGCGCCTGGCTTCCGGACCCGGGCATCGCGATCCCGCGCCCGATCCGCTCGCTGCGCTGATCCGGCACGAGCGGCAGCGCATCCTCACGCACTGCATCCCGCGGCTCGGCCGCGACTACCGCGCGGTGATCGAGATGCGCATGCAGGGCCGGCCCAACAGCGAAATTGCCGGCCGGCTCCGCGTGAATCCGAACACCGTAGCTACCCGGCTCAGCCGCGGAATCCGGACGCTGGCCCGATGCATTCGCCACCGAGCCGCAAGTTCTAGAGGTTCGTCGGATGCCTGAAGATCCAATCGACCGCTACGCCCGCGGCGAGCTGCCGCCGGCCGAATCGCGCGGTCTCGCCCTCAAATCGCTCGAGGATCCGGAGCTTTTCGAGGACCTCACTGCCATCGCACTCGCCAAGGCGGCCGTGGCGCCCGGAGCGCGTCCTGCTGCGCTCCGATGGCCGCGCCACGCGCCGATGTGGATGGCGGCGGCTGCTGCTGCTACCGCTGCCGGGCTGGCGCTGGTTGCCGTGTATGGCTTGAAGACGGCACGCACCCCGGCGCCGCGCGCGCGCCCGCCGCTGGCCTGGATCCTGCTGGCCGGCGGAATGCAGGCTCGGGACACCGCCGCCTTCCTCGGCTCCGAAAGCGAAAGCCGCGAGCCGCTGACCCTCGGCCATGTCGTCAAAATCGAGGACGGCATTGCGACCATCGATCTCGGCGGGCTTGACGGGCTCGCCAAAGGGAGCGAGCTCGAGATCGCCGGCGGCAGGCGGCTGGTGGCCGACGCCGTTTTCCGCGAGCGTACGGAAACGCGCCTGACGGGAGCGGGAAAGGTCCGGGTGGACGACGAGGTACGCATTCCCGCGAGTGCTCACCTGCGCGCCCTGCTTGACCAGACCGACGCCCGATACGCGCGGGGCAACGTGCCCGCCGCCCGCGCCGCGGCGGTGCAGGCCGCGCAATTCGCCGAAAGTGCCAAACTCCCGGAACTGCCGGCGGCCTCGAACCGGCTGGCCGTGCTCATGATGCTTAGCGGTGACAATCAAGCCGCTGAACTCCTGCTGCGCCGCGCGTTCGCCACCGCGGCAAGAACCGATCCCGCGTACGCCGAATCCGTCAACAATCTGGGCGTGCTCGCCGAAATCGGCAACCAGCGGCTGCGTGCGGCGGAGCGGTACGCCGAAGCGCTGGCGGCCGCGGACAGCGTGCCGGAAGCCGAAAGACGCGTGATAGAATCCAATCTGACCCGGGCCAGAGGTTCGCCAAAAGACTGATCCGATTCGCGCTGACCTTGTTGGTTTGCGCGCAATTCGTGCATACACAGAACCCCGCTGGGATGCGCTCAGCCAAGGCGTGAAGTGTGCTGTAATTAGTGACACTAGCGGGGGGACGAATGGAGGTTGAATGTTGGTACGAGTGATGTTGGCCGCCTTGATGGCCGCGGGTCTGGTGAGCGCGCAACCCGGCGGCATGGGCGGCATGGGCCAGGGCGAAGGCATGGGCGGCGGCAGCCGCGGCGACCGCAGCGGGATGGGCGAGAACATGGGCAGCATGCCCATGCAGCATCGGCAGACCAGGCTCGAGATGTTTGTCGATAAGCTCAAGCTGAAGTCGGATCAGAAAAGCGAGGTGGAGCGGATCCTCTCGGCGTCGGCGGAGAAGGCCGGACCGGTGCGCGATCAGCTCAATGAAGCGCGGAAGGCGGTGGCCAACGCGATCCTTTCGAAGGCGAGCGATGACGATGTGAAGAAGGCCCTGGCCGACTACGCGACCGTGAGCGCGCAGATGACCGGGATCGAGGCGGACGCGTTCGGCAAGATCTACGCGCTGCTCAAGCCGAACCAGCAGTCCAAGGCGGCGCAGGCGTTCGAGCTGCTGGCGGGCGTGTTCGCCGGCGGCGGTGCGGGCCGCGGGCGCGGAAATCGTGGGGGAGGAGAATAACATGGTTACTCGAATCCTCCTTACAAGCCTGCTGGCCGCGACTCTGATGTTCGCCCAGGGAAAGAAGGGCGGCGGCCAGCAAAATAATATGGGCGGCATGAGCTACAGCCAGCCCAGCCGGCTGGAACGAATCTCCGACATGCTCAAGCTGAACAAGGATCAGAGAAAGGACCTGAAGACCGCGTTCGACGACGCGCAGAAGGAAGCCACGCCGCTGCACGACCAGATCTCGAAGTCGCGGCTGGCGATTGGCGAGGCGGTGGCGGCCGGCAAGAGCCAGGACGAGATTGCCAAGGCTTGCGTGGACGAGGCGCAGTTGGATACGCAGATGGCCGAGATCGAACTACGCGCGTTTGCGAAGGTTTTCGTGGAGCTGGACAAGGACCAGCAGCAGCACGTGGCGCCGCTCTATCAGATGATGCGCGGGCTGTTCAACGGGAAGAACTGGAACGAAACGCAGTAGCGAGGGCGGGCCAGGAGGCGCGCGTTACAGCCACAACACAGGCTGGCGGACGGGCCAGTTTCTGAGCACCTCCTCTACGGTGGGGTCGTGGTCGAGCTTCTGCCAGAGGGCGAGGTACTCGGGCTTGTCGAGCGCCATGCCGGCGAAGAGCAGGCAGGGCTGAGCGATGGGCCATTCTTTGTCATACATGACGTCCGGCGGCTTGGGCCAGGTCTTCTTGTCGAGCATGTAGGGGTACATCCAGGCTACGGCTTTCGCCATGCCGCGGCCATCGGGTAGCTGCCACTTCCAGAGGTCCGGGCCGAGAGTCTGGACCAGGATCGACATGGCGTCGAGGTTGAAGAGCGAATATCCGTAGGGCTTGGTGCGGCGGAGCTCTTCCGGGAAACTGCCATCGGGCGCCATCTGGTTGGGGATGAGGACGTTCTGGAGGCGATTGCGGCACCAGGCAGTCTGCTCACGATCGCCTGTGAGCTGCGCGAAGGCGGCGACCTGGGTACACCAGCAGGTGCCGTGATTGTTCTTGGCGTCGCGCTCCTCGATGCCGTTCCTGCTGGTGGTCATCCACTTGATGTAGTCGGCGAACCAGGGCTTGACCTCGGCGAATTCGAGCACATGCGCGGCGCGAGCGACCTCGACCAGGTGGAGCGTGTCGATAATGCCGGTGCCGCGGCCGGTGAAGCGTCCCTTGATGGCCTGCGCGTATTGCAGGTTGGGGTTCATGCGGGTGGCGTCGTCGACGAACCATGCGCGGAGGTGGCGGGCGGCGGCGGCGGAGTACTTCTTCTCGCCGGTGAGCTTCCAGGCGGCGGCGAGCGCGGGGACGATCAGGCTGAGGCGGACCATGGCGCGGCGGTGCTCGACGAAGTTATCGGGGTTGCTCATGCCGTCGCGCTGGATGTAGGGGCCGTCGGGATTCTTGGGGTCGGGCCACCAGTAGTCGCCTTCGCTGAAGAAATCGTGCTGGCCGCCGGCGGAGCGCGGGCTGGAGGCGGCGGTGACGGTGACAGGCGGCTCGTCGAGGTACTTCGCGGCGGCTCTGAGGACGCGCGGGCGCTCGAAGGCCGCGAGATCGAACCTGGGCGCGGCACGTAGAGCGGCGGGCAGCGCGGCGGCGGTATGGAGGAAGCGCCGGCGGTTCATAGAGGTTTGAACATCAGGTTGCGGTATTGCACGACGCTGCCTTTGTTGTGCTGCTGGAGCGCGCAGTAGCCCCTGGTATAGCGGTTGGAGGACTCGATGGTATCGACGACCACCTTGTCGTTGACCTTGATGACGATGTGGTTGCCCCGGGCGACGATGTGCTGCGTGCCCCAGACATCATCGGGGATGAGGGTTTCGAAGATCTTGACGAAGCCGTAGAGGCTGCCGGTGCGAACGGGGTCGGAGTGGCTGGAATTGACCTGGGCCTCGTAGCCGCGGGGGAAGCCGGGACCCCACGCGGTGCGGAAATACATGCCGGAGTTGCCGCCGTGGTTGATCTTCACTTCGGCTTTGAACTCGCAGTTCTCGCACTCCCGGACCATCCAAAAGAGATGGCTTTGCTCGCCGTCGCCGGTGATGGAGCCGTCGCGGACAGTCCAGGCTTCGGGATTCTGGTTGGCCTTCCAGCCGTCGAGGGTCTTGCCGTCGAACATGGAGATCCAGCCTTCGGGGTCGGCGGCGTGGAGGGACACGGCGGCCACTGCGCAGAGTAAAAGCGTCTTCATAAACGGCATTTTAGAACACACGCGCCTGCGGCGCGGGCGGCCCGGGAGGGCCGCGTTACCGGGCTACGCCGGCGAGCGTCTTGTACGGCCGGCCTACCTCCTGCGCGTCCACCACGGCGACGGCGGCTACGTGGACGATGTCGTTGACTTCGCTGCCGCGCTGCAATACGTGCACGGGGCGGCTGAGTCCGGTGAGGAGCGGTCCGATGCACTCGGCGCCGCCGATGCGCTGCAACAGCTTGTAGGCGATGTTGCCGGCTTCGAGGTTGGGGAAGATGAGGACGTTGGCGCCGCCTTTCAGAGTGCTGAAGGGATAGGTTTCGTCGACGATCTGCGGGGTGACGGCGGTATCGGCCTGCATCTCGCCATCGATCATGAGGCCGGGGGCCTTCTGGCGGACGAGGTCGACGGCGCGGCGAACCTTATCGGAGAGCGGATGGCGCGTGCTGCCGAAGTTGGAGAAGCTGAGCATGGCGACGCGCGGCTCCTGGTTGAAGCGGCGGCATTTTTCGGCGGCCATGATGGCGATTTCGGCGAGCTCTTCGGCGGTGGGCTCGATGTTGACGGTGGCGTCGGCGAGGAAGTAGAGGTCGCCCTTGGCGGTGATGAGGACGTAGACGCCGGCGACGCGATGGACTTCGGGGCGGACGTCGATGACTTCGAGCGCGGGGCGGATGGTGTCGGGGTAGTGGGTGGTGAGGCCGCCGATGAGCGAGTCGGCGTCATTGAGGCGCACCATCATGCTGGCGAAGGTGACCGGATTGCGGAGGGCCTTCATGGCTTCGGTGCGGGTGATGCCTTTGCGCTGGCGAAGGCTGTAGAACTCCTCGACGTACTCATCGAAGCGCGGGAAGCGAGCCGGCTCGACGATGCCGATGCCGTTGAGGTGGAGATGGAGCTCGTCTATTTTGGCGCGGATCACGTCTTCGCGGCCGATAAGGATGGGTGTAGCGATCTTTTCATCGAGGAGGATCTGGCAGGCGCGGAGGATTTTGCTTTCCTCGCCCTCGGTGAAGACGATGCGCTTGGGTTGTTTCTGCGCCTTGGTGATCATGGCGCGCATGACCTCGTAGGCGCGGCCGAGGCGGCGTTCGAGGGCTTCCTTGTATTGCGCGAGGTCGATGGGCTGCTGGGCGACGCCGGTCTCCATGGCGGCCTGGGCGACGGCACAGGCCTCCCAGATGAGGACGCGGGGGTCGAAGGGCTTGGGGATGATGTACTCGCGACCGAACTCGAGGCGGTCGAGGGAGTAGGCGCGGAGGACGGAATCAGGGACGTCTTCCTTGGTGAGCGCGGCGAGGGCGCGGGTGGCGGCGACCTTCATGGTGTCGTTGATGGTAGTGGCGCGGACATCGAGCGCGCCGCGGAAGATGAAGGGGAAGCCGAGGACGTTGTTGACCTGGTTGGGGAAGTCGGAGCGGCCGGTGGCGACGATGGCATCGGGGCGGGCGGCGACGGCTACGTCGTAGGGGATTTCGGGATCGGGGTTGGCGAGGGCGAAGATGACCGGGTTGGGCGCCATGGTCTTGACCATCTCGGGGGTGACGCAGTTGGCGGAGGAGAGGCCGAAGAAGACGTCGGCGCCGACGAGGGCTTCAGCGAGGGTGCGGGCCTCGGTCTTGGAGGCGAAGCGCGCCTTGTAAGCGTTCATGTGCTCGGTACGGCCCTCGAAGATGACGCCCTTGGTATCGCACATGACGATGTTTTCGCGGCGGACGCCGAGGTTGACGTAGTGGGCGGCGCAGGAGATGGCGCTGGCGCCGGCGCCGTTGAAGACGACCTTGATCTGGTCGAGTTTCTTGCCGACGATTTCGCAGGCATTGAGGAGGCCGGCGGCGCTGATGATGGCGGTGCCGTGCTGGTCGTCATGGAAGACCGGGATCTTCATGGTCTTCTTAAGCTCTTCCTCGATATAGAAACATTCCGGGGCCTTTATGTCTTCGAGGTTGATCCCGCCGAAGGTCGGTTCGAGGATCTGGCAGGTGCGGATGATCTCGTCCGGGTTTTCGGTGGCGAGCTCGATATCGAAGACGTCGATATCGGCGAAGCGTTTGAAGAGGACGCCCTTGCCTTCCATGACGGGCTTGCCGGCGAGCGCGCCGATGTTACCGAGTCCGAGGACGGCGGTTCCATTAGACACCACCGCGACGAGGTTGCTCTTGGCGGTGTATTTGTACGCGAGGCTGGGATCGCGCTCGATTTCCTTACACGGGACGGCGACGCCGGGGGTGTAAGCCAGGCTGAGATCGCGCTGGGTACGGCAGGGTTTGGTCGGGGTAACCGAGATTTTGCCTGCGGGAGATGAGGAGTGGTACTCCAGGGCATCTTCGGGTCGTATCTTCATGGGGCAAGGCGCCTTTCATGATAATTATATCCCGTTGTCGGGAATTGGCTCACAGCTATTAGCCTCGTCTGTCAGCTTTTTCGACAAGGGATGGAGAGGATGGCTGGGGTTCGACCCGGGTTCCAGAATCGGTGATTTTGTTGCAAACAAAGGACAGTCTTGGGTTCGTTTGATTATTTCAGAGATGCTTGGGTTCATTCGGGTGTCTTTCCGGGGGATCGGAGAAGGATCCTCCCTGATAAAGAAGTTACCGGGCGCATTGGGGGCGTTCGGGGCGCGGAGGGGGTTAGTGATTGAAGGGATTGGGGCGATTTTGAGCCGGGGTTGGTGAATCAAAGCGAACGGACGGGGGAGCCCATCGATGCTGGAGAAATCAGCGTCGCGGCTGACCAAGGTTGCGCCGAGGGTAACAGTGACACGTTTTACGTCTCGTGCTAGAACTGAATAGGCTCGGTAGCGCACCGACGCCCCGGGTCCAAACCACGCCAGTGCCCACGGCGTTCCCAAAAGAATTGCAACGCTTTGGTGGGGAAAATCACAACTCAGTTTAAGACTTTTACATGGAATACTCCGAATTTTTCAAGATAGCAACCGCACACGCTCCGTTTGGCTTCCAGGAGCTCTTGCGAATGGAGATGACCCATTCGGCGGTTCTCAAAGCTCCGACCGGGCTTGGGAAGACCGACTCGGTTCTTGTTGCCTGGCTGCACAGGCGAGCGACAGAGGCGGACAGTACATCGCGCCGGCTCGTGTGGTGCCTTCCGGGGCGAGCGCTCACTGAACAAGTCGCCAAGGTGGCGGAGAGTCGTGTTGAAAATCTCGTGAAGGCTGGGCTCTCCCGCCGCATACGCGTGTATCGACTGCTGGGGGGCAGCGAAGACAACGACTCGAAGTTGCAACCCGACGAAGAGGCGATTCTAGTCGGCACGCAAGATATCCTGCTGAGCCGCGCGCTGAATCGGGGATACGCACGGAACCCGTTTCGATGGCCGATGGATTTTGCGTTGCTGAACAGCGACTGCTATTGGGTGATGGATGAAGTGCAGCTGCTGGGGGATGGCTTGGCAACCTCGCTGCAGCTGGCCGCGTTTCGCGAGAAATTCGGCGTGTTCGGGTCTGCTCCTTCGTGCTGGATTTCGGCGACGATCGATCCGACGTGGATGGACACGGCGGATTTCCGCGGAAGCTCAGTCAAGGTGATCGGACCGGACAGCGATGATCTCAAGAACGAGACGGTGCGGGCCCGGCTACACGCGGAGAAACGAATGGAGCGGGCGCCGACCAGTTGCCGGCTGCTGCAGGGGGTTGCGGAGTTCGTGGCGGGGGAGCATGCGCCAGGGACGTTGACGCTGGTGATCGCCAACACGGTGCGGCGAGCCGTCGAAATCGGCGCTGCTCTCGAGAAGAAGACCGAGGCCGAGGTGACACTGCTGCACTCGCGATTTCGCGGTGCGGACCGGCGACGGCACGTGGGCGCGGCGTTCTCTCCGGTGCCGGAACAAGGACGGATTGTGGTGGCTACGCAGGTGATCGAAGCCGGCATCGATCTGGACGCGACGCTGATGGTGAGCGACCTGGCGCCTTACACCAGTATGGTGCAGCGGTTTGGACGCGTGAACCGCAAGGGCGAGAGAAGCGGTTGCCGGATCTACTGGGTCGACCGGCCGCTTGGAAGCAAGTTGAAGAAGTTGGCGGAGACGGCCGAGCTGAGCGAGAAAGACCAGGCAAAGGTGTACGCACCTTACGATCCTCTTGAGGTAGCAGCGGCAGAGCAGGTACTAACCGGATTGACCTCGGCGGCTCCGGCGGATCTGCCGCCGTTGGTTACGTCTCCGACTCCCTGGAAACACGTGCTTCGCACGGCGGATCTGCTGGACCTCTTCGATACGAGCCCTGATCTCGGAGGGAATACAATCGATATCTCCCGTTTTGTGCGGAGCGACCCCGAGCGCGATGTTTACGTGCTGTGGCGCGACTGGGACCGCCGGTCCGCGCCGCCCGAGGAGCCCGAGATTGACGACGGCGAACTCTGCCCGGCTCCGATCGGCGACCTGCCGAAGACGGTGTGGTGCTGGAACGCGGGGAAGGGGGAATGGGTCCACCCTGAGACGATCTATCCGGGGATGACCCTGCTGCTGCACTCGTCCGAAGGGATGTACACGGAGGAATACGGGTGGTGGCCGGAGAGTACAGCGCTGGTGGCGCCAGTCGACTTGAGTGGAGCGGCAATCGAGAAAGACAACGAGGACCGAAGGAGCTTTCTAAAATACCGGCAAACGCTCGCTGCCCATACCGACCAGGTGTGCGTGGAGATGCGGCGGTTTATCGGAGGACTGGCGGGACTTGGGCTGGATAGCCATCGGGTTGCGCTAGAGGCGGCGGCACGGCTACACGATTGGGGGAAGGCGCATCGGGTAATGCAGAAGACGTTGCAGGGCACGGAGCCTCCGTACGCCGAACTTCTCGCGAAGCAGATAGGGAACGGGAAGCATGAGCGGCCCTTCTTTCGTCATGAATTTGGCAGCGCGCTGGCGATGGTTGCCACGGGTGAATCCGATTTGGCGGCCTACGTCGTAGCAGCGCATCACGGGCGCATTCGGGTGGTGTTGCGATCGATGCCAGGGGAGCGCGTTGCCAGCCGCGAGCGAGTTCGCGGAATCGAGGAGGGCGAGACGCTCCTGGCATGTTCCCTGGGCAGTGGAGTGGAACGACCCGAGACAGGGCTCACCCTGCGATGGGCGCAACTTGGCTTCGCGGCAGACGGCGCCGCTTCGTGGACGGAACGCGTGATTCGAATGCGCGATGAGCTGGGGCCGTTTCGGCTGGCCTATTTGGAGATGCTGCTGCGGTCGGCGGACGAAGCGGCTAGCGAGAGAGCGGGGCGGGAGGCATCGGCATGAGTTTGATTCGACTGGGTGGCTGCACGGCGGAACCGCTGGGCAGTTATTTGAAGGCGATCGCCGTGCTGCGGCTGGTTACGGAACAGGCGGATCCGGCGGCGCGCGGCCGGTGGCTTGGTCCGTGCTTTAGGCTGGAGACGGCATTGGACGAGGATGCACTGGT
>Ga0335080_10009651_pt1 | contig 10099 bp, 8 predicted proteins | sample Lox_Sample_34_FD_206720 | JGI IMG/M metagenome (GOLD analysis project Ga0335080, IMG submission 206720) | Soil microbial communities from Loxahatchee National Wildlife Refuge, Florida, United States - Lox_Sample_3.4 | ecosystem: Environmental > Terrestrial > Soil > Wetlands | place: USA: Florida... | reverse complement strand
GATGATCCTGATAGAAGACGTGGGACAGCTCGACTTCGTGGCTTTTTTCGAGAAGCTTGAATGCGATGACCATCTCTTCCGTCGAGTAGTCGGCCTGGTTGATAGCGCCGACGGCATGGATGTCCGCCTCTTTTTCGAGCTCCCGGCTGTAGCCGAAGATCGTGGTCTCCACAATCGCCGGCGCCACCGCGCCGAAGAGTATCGAAACGGCTCCGCCGATTCCTCCGGCGTTCCCGCCCGCCGCGCCGATGCCGGCCAGAATATTCGCGGTCAGCGCTTTCTTCCGGTAGCTCCGATTCTCGAGATACGGATGCCGATTCAGGACGTGAGTCTCCTCATGCGCCATCACGCTCGCCAGCTGGGCTTCGTTTTCCAGCAGCGCCAGAAGCCCGCTGTTGAGGTAGATCGAACCGTTGGCCAGTGCGAAAGCGTTGGGAATCGGGTCGCGCAGCACGTGGAATTTCCAAGTCACATGCTCGGGCTCGTCCCCAGGAGGAAGCAGATCGTTGCCAAGCGCCGTGATGTATTCGGTGAGTTTCGGATCGTCGTAGACCAGCCCGCGATCGTTCAGGTGACGGTCCAACTGGTTGGATTTGTCGAGCAGTTCGAGGTCGACGTCGGTAAATTTGAAGGTGGCCGAACCGTGAGCCGGTGTGGGCGTGGGTTCAGTAGTTTGCTGGGCGCCGATGCCCGTACAAGCGATGAAAAGGGTGAGGCCCAGAGTGGCCCGGCGGATAGGGGAACTCCGTCCGCGTCCTGAGCGGGTCTGCATTAGACCGGATGCTAGGTTACGCCGCTGATACTGTCAATCGGCAACGCTCTCGATGGCGGTGGCGGCTACTTCTTCGGGCGCGACTCCGGCGGCACGATCCCGTTCGCCCGGTAGTACGCCACCAGCAGCCCGTAGTGCTCGGCGGAGTGTTCCGTTACGTCTTCCCACGGCTCGATTGTCTTCGCAAAGGACGCATCGGGAAGCGCCTTCAGCGTCGCCTCGGAGTCGCCAATGGCCTTCTCCAGCAGGGCCACGATGCTGGCTTTGGTCGGATATTGCTTCGGGTCCAGCTCATCCCAGTTCACCTTCTCGCCTCGCCCCGCTTTGTCGGCGTACACGATCCCCGACGCCACATGCACCATCACCTCTCCGAACGAGCGCATCTCCGGCTTCAGCCGGAAGGCGTACTTGTCCTCCGGGAAATCCTGCGCCATGGCCAGGATCTTCTTGTTCACGTAGCCGTAGTTGGCACGCACCGTCTTGGCCGTGGGATCAGGCGCCTGAGCCAGGCAGGTTGAGGCGAGGGCCAGCAGCAGGCCCAGTCCGAGGGAAATCCGGGTCAGGGGACGACTGTTCATGTGTGCCTCCGGGAGTGAGTTCTTGAGCCTGTAGACGCTATGGATGCCGCAAACGTGAGCAGGACAAAATAAAACGGGAGGCAGACACCAAGGTGTCCACCTCCCGGGGTGGGTGGGGTTTGTTGCCGTGGCCCAGTAAGGGATTTTGGTTTTCCCGCGCCTGAACCAGCGGCAAACCGGCGTTGAGCCGGTGCCACGTGTACCTACTGCTTTATCACGCGCTCAGAAGGGGTGTCAACCCCTTTAACCCCTATTTCTGGGAGCCTACCGGCGAGTGCAGATCGAGCATTTCGCGTACTTTACGCGCCAAATCGCGCGGGGAATACGGCTTTTGCAGCACCGGAAGGCCTTCCTCCTGAACCTTTTGAAGCTGCGCGATTTCCGGACTGTATCCGGTGGCAAAAATCACCGGCAGTTCGGGCCGGAGTTCGCGGATGCGGGCGTAGATTTCCGGGCCACCGAGCTTCGGCAGCACCACATCGAGGACGGCCAGCGCGATGCGATCGGGATTGGCGCAGAAGTCCGCCACCGCCTGCTCGCCATCGGTGGCCAGCATCACCTGGTATCCCAGGCGCGTGAGGGTCTCGAGGGCGAGCTGCCCGAGGCCTTCGTGATCCTCGACGATCAGTATGGTTTCGCTGCCGCCCCGGACCGGCCCGGCGTCCTCGACCTTTTCGCGGGGCGCGGCGACCTCCATGCTGGCCGGGAAGTAGCAGCGGAACGTCGTGCCTTTTCCCACCTCGCTGTAGACGTTCAGAAAACCTCCGTGCTGGCGAACGATGCCGTAAACGGTAGCCAGGCCGAGCCCCGTGCCTTTGCCCAATCCCTTTGTGGTGAAGAAAGGCTCGAAGATGCGGTCCATTGTCGCCGAGTCCATGCCCATTCCCGTGTCGGTCACGGAGAGGACGGCGTACTTGCCGGGTTGGGCCTGTGGCTGCCAGGCGCAGAATTCCTGGTCAAGAGTGACGTTGGTAGTGTCGATGAGCAGCGACCCGCCATCCGGCATGGCGTCTCGGGAGTTGATGCAGAGATTCATGAGAACCTGTTCGACTTGGGTGGGATCGGCGCGCACAACCCAGAGATCCGGAGCGAGATTCGCCCGGACCTCGATATTTCCGCCGATCACTTTTTCGAGCAGGCTGAGCGTTTCAACCGCCGTTTGATTCAGGTCGACGTTGCGCGGTTCGAGAATCTGGCGGCGGGCGAAGGCCAGCAGTTGGCGCGTGAGGGCGGCGGCGCGCTTGCCCTGCTGCTGGATTTTTTCAAGGTGGCGCCGCAAGCGGGATTCGGCATCGGTCTCGTCGATCCCGAGTTCAGCCCAGCCCAGGATCGCGCCGATCATGTTGTTGAAATCGTGCGCGATGCCGCCGGCCAGTTGGCCGATACCTTCGAATTTCTGGGCGCGAAGCAGTTGCTTCTCGAGCCCGATGCGTTCGGTGACGTTCTCGACCGTGACCTCGGCGCACTCGGATTGCCCATCCGGGTCCATGGCGAGCCGGGCGTTGAGGTGGACGGTGATAATCTTGCCGTCCTTTCGCTTCCATTCGACCGTGCCCTCCACGCGGCCCTGCTTCATGAATTCCGCGGCGAGCCTGGCGCGATCGGGCGGGTTCCTATAGAGAAGATCGCAGTGCTGGATGGCAAGAAGTTCGGCGGGGGACGCGTAGCCGAGCATTTCGGCCAGCGCGGGGTTCACGTGCAGAAGCTCGCCTTCGGGTTCGGAGGCCCACACGATTCCGTGGGTGGCGTTGTCGACCAGGCTGCGGTACCGCGCTTCCGTCTCGCGGCGGGCTTTCTCCGCGCGCCAGCGCTCGGTGATATCGAGGATACTGCCGCGAACCAGCCGCCGACTCGGCGACGGCAACCGTACCAGGTGAACCTCGGCCGGGAATTCCTCGCCGCGTGAGTTGCGGCAACTCCATTCGAAGGACCGGGCTTTGCCGCCCAGCGCGCGGCGGACGTGTTCGCTGGCCGCGGAATCGGAAGGACGTCCGTCCGGCTGGTTCGCGGAGCTGATTCTCGAAGGGCTGCTGCCCAGCAATTCCTGGCGCGTGAAGCCGAAGAGCAGCGTGGCGCGCTCGTTGCAATCCACAAAGCGGTTCTCGTCCACATCGAGCACGACGATCGCTTCGGGAGCATTTTCCACGAGCGTGCGATACCGTTCCTCACTTTCGCGGAGTGCGAGAGCAGCCTTGTTGCGGGCCTCGCGCAGGCCGCGGTCTTCGAGCGACCGCCGGATGGCGATCGGCAGGCGCGCGAGATGATCCTTCAGGATGTAATCAGTGACCCCGAGCTTGATGCACTCGACGGCGAGCTCATCGCCCAGCGTGCCCGTGAGGAGAATAAAAGGAGTTTCCGGGTGGGTTTCGATCACGGCCGCCAGTGCGTCCATCCCGGTCCAGCCCTTCATGCGATAGTCGGAGAGCACCAGGTCGAATTCGCCGTGCTCGAGCTTTGCGACGAACTCCTCGCGCGTGGAAACGGATACCGCCTCGAATGGGATCCCGGCTTTCCTCAGGCTGAGAAGGCACAATTCCAGGTCGGCGGGATCGTCGTCAGCAATCAGAAGCCGCAAAGTTTTCCCAGCTTCCAGCGCTTCAGGCCCTGTCTCGTCCGACATCGATGCCTACGGCTCCTGAGGCGCCGCGAATGCGGCGGCCGGCGGCTTGCAGTTCACCAGCATCCAATACATGCCCAGCTGCTCGACGACTTTCTGAAACTCCCCGAAGTTCACGGGCTTCTGGATGTAGCTGTTCACGCCGAGCTGGTAGCCGCTGACAAGGTCCCGCTCCTCTTTCGAGGAGGTGAGGATGATCGTGGGAATGGCGCGGGTCCGCGAATCGCTTTTGAGGCGCTGCAGGACTTCCAGGCCGTCGACTTTGGGCAGCTTCAGATCGAGGAGGATCAGGGACGGAGCGCGCTCGAATCGGCGGTCGGAATAGGAGGCGCGACAGAAGAGAAAATCGAGGGCCTCGGCTCCGTCGCGGACGTGATGGATATGATTGGCGAGCTTGCTTTTCCGGAGGGCGTGCAGCGTCAGTTCCGCGTCGGACGGATTGTCCTCCACCAGCAGAATCTCGTGCATGCTAAGTGCGGACACTCGAAGCCTCCTTGGTTCCATTCGATCCGGCACCGGCCGGCGGGCGCCCGCCAAGCGTGAACAGGAATGTGGCGCCGCGCCCCAGCTCGGCTTCGGCCCAGATTTCGCCGCCGTGCCGCCGGACGATCCGTTGAACTGTGGCCAGCCCGATGCCCGTGCCTTCGAATTCCTCCTGCTTGTGCAAACGCTGGAAGACGCCGAACAACTTATCGGCATATCGGGGATCGAACCCCACCCCGTTGTCGCGCACAAAGAAAACCGTCTGCCCGTCGAGGTTCCGCGTGCCGACTTCGATTACGGCGGCCTCTCGTCCGCGTGTGAATTTCACGGCATTGGAAAGGAGATTAACGAAGACTAATTTCAAAAGGCCCGGGTCGCATTCGTGTTTCGGAAGCGCTTCGATGCGCCATTCGATATGGCGTCCTAGCTCTTCTTCCGGGAGTTCCGCGATGGCCTGGCGAACGAGATCGCCGAGGCTCACCGTTTGCTGCACCAGGGCGCTACGACCGACGCGCGCAAGATGAATCAGGTCGTCGACGAGCTGCCCCATCTGATTCGCGGCTTGAAGGACGCGATCGAGATAGCGAAGGCCATCGGCGTCGAGATGGCCGGCGTGCTCGTCTCTCAGGATGCGGGCGAAGCCATCGATATGGCGCAGGGGCGCGCGAAGATCGTGCGAGACGGAATAGCTGAACGATTCGAGTTCCTTGTTGGCCGCGCCCAGCTCGTCGAGTTTGTGGCGGAGTTCGGCGTTAAGCTTTTGGATTTCGACGTCCGTGCGGCGGCGGTCGGAGACGTCGCGAATGGAACTGGAAATCAGCGTACCTTTCCCTGTAACAAGCGGGCTGAGGCTGACTTCGACGGGGAATTCGGTTCCGTCCTTGCGCTGGGCGAAGAGGTCGAGGCCTGCGCCCATGGCTCGGGTATGCGGTGCTTGGGAGAAGCGCTCGCGGTCGGCGGCGTGGGTGGAATGGAAGCGGCCTGGGACCAGCATCTCGACGGGCCGCCCGATCATTTCCTGGCGCGAATAGCCGAATAGTTTTTCGGTTTGCGCGTTGACGATCTCGATGCGGCCGAACCGGTCGACGATGACGATGGCGTCGGGAGCGGACTCCAGGAGGCCGCGGAACTTGTCGGCCTCGACTTTTCGCGATGTGATGTCGCGATTGGTTTCGAGAATGGCGAGCGGCTGTCCGGCCGCATCCCGGCGCAAGGCCCAGCGGCTGATGACGGTCACGCTGCGTCCATCGCGACAGCAGTGAACGAGTTCACCTTCCCAGAAGCCGCAGTCGAGAACCTCTTCGACGATTTCGTCGATCGGCTTGGGTGCCTGCGTGCGCAGAAGCTCATGCGTGATTTTGCCTCTGACCTCCGCGCGCTCCCAGCCGTACAGGCGCTCGGCCGCGCGATTCCAGTAGAGGATCTTGCCCGTGAGGCCGCGGACGAAAATGGCATCGTGAGTCAGTTCGAGGAGTTCCGCCTGCTCACGATAGTTGGCCTCGCTGATCCGCAGATCGAGTTCGATTTCCCGACGCTGACTAATTTCATCTTCCAGACTCGCCCTGGCCGAAAGCCACTGCTTGACGTTGGGTATGAGGAGGGCTTGCGGCATCAAGCGAACCAGGGCGATCGCCGTGCCGACAGAAGCTGCAGCCGTGACGGCCTTGATCGCGCCGGCAAGCCAGTAATCCGCGTGCCAGAGGTTCCAGATTTCCATTACGTGTGTCAGGCCGCAGGCGACGATGAAAACTCCGAAAAGCGCGAAGATCCAGTTGAAGGGCAGATCGCGGCGCTTGCGCACGAACCAAAGAAGGGTCACCGGGATCGCGAAGTACGACAGCGCAATCAAGGCGTCCGAAACGACATGGAGCGACACCAGCCGGATATTCCAGAGATAGCAATACCCATGGGGCATGAAGCCGTTGGAGCCGAACAAACGATGGAAAATCTCCAAAGCTGTACCTCTGTGGAGCAGTAGAGGCTAGACCGCTCGTGATCTACTCTAGGCAATATCGGCACAAGAAGGGCTGGACTACGGTCGCAGGCTAGATTCCAGAGGGTCGGCGCGCGACGCGGCTCCCGAACGGCACGTGTGCGCGACGGATTTCGCTCGGCGGCGGTGGGACTTGAGAGGCCGCCGATTCGTTCTATTGAGCGGACGCTGTTTCGCGGGGGTGGGCGACCAGGTACTGGCCGAGCTCGCCGGTGAGCTGGGTCAGGCCGGCACGAACGTTGCGGTCGAGAGCCTCGACGACGTCTGAAACCTTCTTGCCGTTTACCGGTTCATCGTGCGTATACGCGGCAGACCAGACGGTGCTGCCGGCCTTGGGATCGTAGAGCTCGAGCTGGAAAGAAAAGCGGCCGGCGAGGCCGGGTGACTGCACTTCGTCCAGGGCGAACAGCTGGCCTCGGACAATGTAATCGCCGCGCACATTGCTGCTGATGCGCGAAACGGAGCGGTAGCTCCCGGAGGAACGCAACGTCTTGATCACGAGGTCCTGAATCATTCCGGCGGGAGGTTCAGCCCAGCGCTCATATTCGTAGGTGCCCAGCTGGACGGTGCCGCTGCCGTAGACGAGACGATCGTCGCGGTAGAGATGCGCGGCGCTGATGCGAGAGACAAGAAGCGTAACCGGAACCTGCGGCGCCGCGGAAACAGCCGGGGCGGGGCCGGCGTCGAGTACGTAGTACTTTACCGGGCGCGAGCCGCCACAGCCCGCAAGGGACGACGTAAGCAGAATCACCATCGCGGTGTGCCGGATACGGCGGGTCAACACTGTGCTCCTCCCTCTCCTACAGCGCTACTTCGGCGGGGCCTGGCCCGGTTCGCGCGCGGGCAAGCCCGAGGCGCGAATCAGGGTGTAAGGCCGCGTCTTGATGGTCTCGGTGAACTCGTTCATGTTCTCGGTGATGTGGCGCAGATTGTCGATGATCTCGTCCAGATTCTCGGCATTCGCGTTGAGCGTCTGGTCGAGCTGCGAGGTGATGTTGATGGTGCGCTCCAGCGTCTGGCGAAGGTCCGCGATAGCCTTGTGAATCTCCGGCCGGTCTTCGGAGATCATGGAGTCGACGTGCGCGAGCGTGTCGTTGGCCTGCAGCGCGGTCTTGTGGAAGTCGTCGATCAGCGGCGTCAGCTTGGCGCTGGCGGCGTTCACGTTGTTCAGCGTGGAGCGGAGATTCGCCCGGTTCTCCGCCAGCATGCCGTTCAGGTTCGATACCGTGCCGGCGATGTTCTTGCGGTTCTCGTCGTTGAGCAAATCGTCGACCCGATCGAGCGTGACCTTCAACTCCACGACGCGGTCGTTCAGGTGCGTAATCAGGCTGTTGGCGTTGGGCTCAAGCTCCGAAATCATCCCGGCCACATCGGCCAGGCTCGTGTATTCCTTGGAATTAAGCGTCGAGCCTTTCGGCGCGCGCGGCGCGTTCAGCGATCCGGCCAGGATGCCCAGGAAGTTATCGCCGAGCGGGCTGTTGCTGGTAATTTCCGCGACGCTGTCGGTTTTCACCGGGACGCTGGGATCGATATCGAACTCGACTTCCATGCGCGTGGAGTTCGCCGGATCGCTCCGGACCTTGCGCACCCGGCCCACGGGGGGGCCGCCCGCGTAGCGAACCTCCGCGCCAGGGCTGAGGCCGCCCGCGTTCTTGAAATAGGCGCGATAGGGAACATTGCCTTTGCCGAACGTGCCGGAGAGAAGAAAAACGACCAAAACGAGCAGAGCCGCCGCCACCAGGGTAAACAACCCGACCAACGCGTTTTCACGCTTCGATTCCATGCGGTTCCTCAAGAATTCAGACTACATCGCGGACGGCTTCACGGCCGACTGCCCACAACTCCCCGAAAGGTGACGGAGTATATCACGCGGCTGGCGTTTGCCAAGCTCACCGCCGTTCAGGCTGCACTTCGCCGGTCAGCATTTGCAGGTAGTCGATTTCGGCGGCCAACTCGGGTTCGGGCACACGATCGAGGAATTGGCGAACGCGCGGGTTCGTGTTCTGGCGCAGTTGCTCGGGCGTGCCGTTGGCGACAACGTACCCTTTGTCGAGCAGGATCATGCGATCGGCAATCAGGAAGGCGCTGGCCAGCTCGTGCGTCACCACGAGAATGCTGATGCGAAACGCCTTCTTCAGCTTCAGAATCAGTTCGTCGAGACCGGCGGCGATGATGGGATCGAGTCCCGCTGACGGCTCGTCGAAAAACAGGATTTCGGGATCCATGGCCAGCGCGCGCGCGATGGCGGCGCGCTTCTTCATGCCGCCGCTGAGCTGAGCCGGCATGTAGTTCTCAAATCCGGAGAGGCCGACCTGGTCGAGCTTGAGGCGCACCACGATTTCGATCGTGGAATCGTCGAGCTTCGTATGCTCTTTGAGCGGAAGCGCCACATTTTCGCCGACGGTCATCGAACCGAAGAGCGCGCCGCTCTGAAAGGACATGCCCATCTTCTTGCGCAATTCGTCGCGCTCGGCGTCGCCCATTCCGGCGAAATTCTTGCCGTGGATCATGATTTCTCCGGAGCTGGGGCGCTCCAGGCCCACCAGGGTGCGCAGCAGAGTGCTCTTGCCGCAGCCGGAGCCGCCCATAATCACGAGCGTCTCACCGGCCGGCACCTCAAAGTTCACGCCGTGCAGAATCTCGCGCGTGCCGTAGCGCACGTGAAGATCGCGCACGGAAATAGCGACATCGCTGGCATCGCGCCTGGCGTCCGGCTTAGGAATGAGGGGGTCGGCCATGAGCTATTTCACCGGCGCCGTGAAGTAGAAGATGGCCGTGAACACGAGGTCCACGGCGATGACAAAGAAGATGGACTTGACCACCGCGGAAGTGGTCGAGCGGCCCACTTGTTCGGAGCCGAGGCCGGTCGCGAAGCCCTCCTTGCAGCCCACGGCGGTGATCGTGAGGCCGAACATCACGCTTTTGATGAGGCCGCTGGTAATGTCGCGCAGCGCGAGCGCGTTCAGCGTGGCGTGCATGTAGGTGCCCCAGGTAAATCCCGCATTCGTCACGCCGAAAAGGGCTCCGCCGCAGACGCCCATGAAGTCGGCCCACGTAGTGAGGCAGGGCATCATCAGGATCATGGCGAGAAACTTCGGAGCCACCAGAAACCGCACGGGTTCGAGCGCCATCGTTTCGAGCGCGTCGATTTCCTCGTTCACCTTCATCGTGCCGATTTCTGCGGCAAAGGCCGACCCCGAGCGCCCGATGACCATGATCGCGGTCATGAGCGGGCCCAGTTCGCGGGTCACGGCAATCGCCACCGCGTCGGCGACCAATTGCATCGCGCCCAGTTGGCGGAGCTGATAAGCGCCCTGCAACGCCAGAATCAAGCCGACGAAAAACGCGATGAGCGAAACGATCGGAACGGCTTCGACGCCCACGGCCATGGCTTGATGCATAGCCCGGCCCCAGCGCAGCGGGCGGCCGCGAAACGGCTCGACAAAAACGGCGCGACTGGCGCCAAGGGCCAGCCTGGTGAGGCTGCCGACGTATGCGACGCCGTCGACAGTTGCTGCGCCGATGCTTTCGAGGAACGCCATGTGGTGAGCCGGGCGGCCGAGGAGCTACTGAGTTCCGGCGCCTCCCGCGCTGAGCGCTTGCTCCTCGGTATCGTGGACTTCGAAGACCTTAATCAGGCGCGTCAGTTCGAGCAC
>Ga0335080_10009650_pt1 | contig 10099 bp, 8 predicted proteins | sample Lox_Sample_34_FD_206720 | JGI IMG/M metagenome (GOLD analysis project Ga0335080, IMG submission 206720) | Soil microbial communities from Loxahatchee National Wildlife Refuge, Florida, United States - Lox_Sample_3.4 | ecosystem: Environmental > Terrestrial > Soil > Wetlands | place: USA: Florida... | reverse complement strand
TCGGCGCCGAGCCGCGGGAAGCCTGCGAGTATGCGGCGCTCCTCGAGCGCGGCGGGCGGGAGCGGGACCGCGCCCCGGGCCAACAGGACGGCCACGAAGGCGGCCGCCGCGCCGGCCGGGACCATGCAGTCGAATCCGTCGAGGCCGCGCGCCGTGACGCGCGCGGCGATCACGGCGGCCGTGCCGTGGCGCAGCACTCCGGCTCGGTCCGCCGCGGGCGGTTCACCGTCCGTGGCCGCGGCGAGCAGGCGGTGGGCCGCGGGGCCGTAGAGGCCGACCGGACACGATGCGGCGGTCACGTCCTCCCAGCGGCACAGCCTCGGCGGGAGCGAGCGCTCGAACGTGGCGGCCACCGCGGCCGCGGCGTCGGCCGGCACGGCGATCACGAGCGCGTCGGCGAGGCGCGTGATCCAGAGCGGCGAGACGATCATCCCCTTCACGGTGAGCAGCGCGCCGAAGACGTGCGAGCCGTCGCCGGGCTGCTCCACGTCGCAGGTGACCAGGCCCTGCAGGCACGTGAGCCGGCCGCCGCCCACCACGCGGAACACCGCCAGGCCCGGCCGTTCGACGACGCCCGCGTGAGCGGCCAGCGCCTCGCGCGCGGCCGGGCCGACCGCGTCATGCGGGACCAGCGGGCCCGCCTCAGGCGCGGGGGTCAGGCGCGACCTCCCGCAGGAGCGGTTGCAGCTCACCGGGCGTGTGCCCGTCGAACGATGCCCACACCAGATCGGCGCCAGCCGCGTCCGCGGTTCCGAATCCGGTCGTGAGCATCACGCTCCCGGCGCCGAGCGCGCGCGCCGCCTCGAGCCCGGGCCGCGAGTCCTCCACCACGACGGCCCGCACGGTCCCGCCCGGGCCCGCCAGTCGCGCGAGCGCCGTGCGATGGCCCTCGGGGTCCGGCTTCCCGCGCGTGACGTCCTCCGCGCCGACGACGCACTCCACGACGTCGGCGACGCCGGCGTGGGCGAGCCCGGCGCGGATCTCCTCCCGCAGGGCGCCGCTCACCACGGCGACCCGCATGGTCGCGGCCGCCTCGCGGACGAAGCGGCGCACGCCCGGGACGACGGGCACGCCGGCCGCCACCGACTCCGCGTACCAGCGCGCCTTGCGCGCCGCGAGGATGAGGGCCTCGTCCGCCTCGAGCGCGCGGCCCGCGCGATGAAACGCTTGGCCGATGCAGGCCCGGTCGTCGCGGCCGAGGAAGTGCGCGAGATAAGTGGGCTCGTCCAGCGCGATGCGCTCGACCGCCAGCAGGTCGCGCAGCACCGCGAAGTGGATCGGCTCGTCGTCGACGATGACGCCGTTGTAGTCGAGCAGGAGCACGTCGTCCGTGCGGACGCGCTCAGCCACCGTACGCTCGATCCAGCAGCTCGACCGGATGGCGCAGCTCGACGTCGAGCCCCGCCAGCAGCGTGCCCGCACCGATCTGCATCAGGCATCCGGGGTTGCCGGTCGCCACCACGTCGGGTGCCGCGGCCGCGATGGCGGCGATCTTGGCCTCGAGCACCTCCAGGGAGAGGTGCGGCTGGAGCAGCGAGTAGATGCCGGCGCTGCCGCAGCAGCGATCGCTCCCCTCGAGCGGCACGAGCTCGAGCTCCGGGATGGCCGCGAGCAGCGCCAGCGGCGCTTCGGTCACTTGTTGCGCGTGGTGCAGATGGCAGGGCGCGTCGTACGCTACCCGCAGGCGCAGCGGAGCCGCCGGTCGCGGGCCGCGCTCGGCGAGCACCTCGCTGACGTCGCGGACGCGCGCGGCGAACGCGTGGGCTCGCTCCGCCAGCGGATCGTCCGCCAGCCACTCGCCGTACGCCTTGAGCATGGCTCCGCAGCCGGCGCTGTTGGTCACGACCGGCAGTCCCGGGGCGGCGGCGTCGAAGGCCAGCACGTTGCGCCGCGCGAGCGCGCGCGCCGCGCCCGCGTCGCCGGCGTGGGCGGCGAGCGCCCCGCAGCAGACCTGCGCGGCCACCTCGCGCACCGCCACGCCGTTCGCGGCCAGGGCGCGGATGGTGGCGCCGTGCACGTGGCCGAACAGCCCGTCCATCACGCAGCCGCGGAACAGGGCCATCGCGGCGGACGGACGGGCCGGCCGCGCCGCCGGCGGCCGTCGGGCGCCGGCGGAGGGACGGGTCGAGGCCAGCATCGCGAGCGCGAGCAGCGCGGGCGGCGCGAGCGTCGCCTCCGAGGGCCCGGCTCCGTTCGCCGCGCGGGTCGCGCCGCGCGCGAGAGCCTCCGGCAGGCGGGTCGCGCGGGCGAGTCGGGCGAGGCTCCACAGCACCCGCTGGCGGACGGGGCGCGCCAGGATCCACAGCCCCAGGCGGAGCGAGGCGGGCTGGCCGCGGGCCTCGGCGATGCGGGCGCGGGCGGCCTCGAGGGACGGGCCGTACACGACGCCCGACGGGCAGACGCTCTCGCAGGCCCGGCACCCGAGGCAGCGGTCGAGGTGCAGGCCGAGCGCCGGATCGTCGGCCGGCATCCGGCCCGCGGCCAGCGCCCGCATCAGCACGATGCGGCCGCGCGGCGAGTCGGACTCGTCGGCGGTCACCTCGTAGGTCGGACAGGCGGGCAGGCAGAAGCCGCAATGTACGCAGGGATCGAGGCCCGCCCAGGCTCGCGCGGTCACGCGAGGAGCGGAACGGTGAGGATGCCCATCGGATCGAAGACGCGCCGGAGCGCGACGGCCAGGCGTTCCACCGCCGGAGGCAGCATCCCCCACAGTCCCACGGCGGCGCGGGTCGCGGCGTCGGCGCGCTCCAGCGTGACGGGCCAGCGGCGGGCAGCCGCCTCGGCGCGAAGCCGCGCGACCGCGTCGGCGGTGCCGCCGTCCACGCCCACGCGGATCGTGCCGCGCGGCACCGTGACGCTGGCACCCCGCAGCCGCCCGAGATGGCGCTCGGCCAGCGCCACGGCGGCGTTCCACTGCCGGGGCTCGGCGCCGACGCGCAGGACCACCGGCCAGCGGCCGACCAGGTCGCGCCACCGGTTCCAGGCCGCGTCGCCTTCGGTCGTGACCGCGGGGCGCGAGCCCGCGGCGCGCGCGATCACGTCGAGCGCTTCCGCGACGCCGGCGTCGGCGCCGACCGCCCGTGCGGCGAGCGCCCAGGTGCCGCCGGATCCCCAGCCGAGCTGCGCGGCCAGCGCGGGGTCGATCGCCTCCAGCGCCGCGGGCGAGGCGCCGGCCGCGAGCACGGCGGCGCTCGCCCGCTCCGCCCACGCGCGGGAGCCGGTCCACACGGCGCTGCGGTCGGCGCGGGGCCGCGCGCGCAGACGCAGGTGCGCCTGCGCGATCACGCCGAAGGCGCCGTGGCCGCCGATCACCAGCTTGGCGAGGTCGAAGCCCGCGACGTTCTTCACCACCCGGCCGCCGAGCCGCACGACGGTGCCGTCGCCGGCCACCACGACCAGGCCGAGGACGTGGTCGCGCGCGGGTCCGTAGTGCGCCGCCAGCGGGCCGCCGCCGCCGGACGCGAGCGCGCCGCCCAGGGTGCGCGAGGCGGGCCCGGGAGGGTCGAAGGGCAGCCACGCGCCGCTCGCCGCCAGGCGCTCGCCCAGCCGGTCGAGCGGCGTCCCGGACCCCACGGTGACGACCAGGTCGGCGGGATTGAAGTCGGAGATGCCGTCGAGCGCGGCGGCGGTGACCAGCTCGGCGTCGGCCGGCGCGTCGGTCCACCAGCTTCGGGAGCCGCGCACGGCGAGCGCGGCTCGGCGGGTCGCCGCGTCACCGATCCGCGCGGCGAGGGAGGCGAGATCGGCCGGGGTCGCTACGGCGCCGTCGAGCGCTGGCGACACGCTTCCACCTCCGCGCGAGCGCCCGACGTGAAGGCTCGCGCCTCCTCGATCAGGGGCCGGGCGTCCTCCGCCCGCCACCCGGCGAAGCTGCGGCGGTCCCCCTTCATCTCGAAAAGGGTGGCGAAGCCGCTCGGCAGCTGCTCGCGCACCATGCGGCCCAGGTCCTCGTGGGAGCGCTGGGTGTGCCACGGCTCGTCGCGCAGCCACACCCTCACGATCGCCGCCGCCATGACGCCGGGATACGCCTCCTCGATGGCGCGGGCCCCGGAGCCGCCGGCCAGGTGCTGCTCGGCCGCCGCGACCCGGCGCTCCGCGTCGGCGAGCTGCGTGTCCATCTGGGAAATCCAGCGGGTCGGAATCGGCTCGCTCAATCTGCGCTCCACGGTCTCCACTCGCGGCACTGCGCCGTGGGGATGACCTTACCGGGGTTGGCCAGTTCGTCCGGATCGAAGACGCGACGCACCGCCGCCATCAGGCCGAGCTCCTCGGGGCCGAACACCAGGGGCATGTAGGCGAGCTTGTCGAGGCCCACGCCGTGCTCGCCGGTGATGGTGCCGCCGGCAGCCACGCAGGCGCGGATGATCTCGTCGCTCGCGTCGTGGACGCGCTGGAGCTGATCCGGATCCGACGCGTCGAAGCTCAGGTTGGGGTGCAGGTTGCCGTCCCCCGCGTGGAACACGTTGGTCACGCGCAGCCGGTGGCGCTCGCCGATGGCGGCGATGCGCTCGAGCACGTCGGGCAGCGCGGTACGCGGGACCACCGCGTCCTGGACCACCAGGTCGGCGCTGATCCGGCCCATCGCCCCGAAGGCCTTCTTGCGTCCCTGCCACAGCTTCTCGCGCTCGGCGGCATTCCGGGCCACCCGGACGGCGCGCGCGCCGGAGGCCGCGAGCAGCGCCTGGGCGGCCGCCGCATCGGCTTCCACCTCGGCGGGACGGCCGTCGAGCTCCACCAGCAGCACCGCGGCGGCGTCGGCGGGGTAGCCGGCCGCGTAGGCGCTCGCTTCCACCATCTCGATCGCGTTGTGGTCCATCATCTCGAGCGCCGCGGGCACGATGCCGGCCGCGATGATCGCCGTCACGGCTTCGCCCGCGAGCCGCAGGCTCGTGTAGTCGGCCAGCATCGTGCGCACCTGGGCCGGCAGCGGCACCAGGCGCACCGTGATCGCCGTCGCGATGCCGAACATGCCCTCGCTGCCGACGAAGGCGCCGACGAGATCGGGCCCCCAGGCCTCGCCGCCGGGACTGCCCAGCCGCACCATCTCTCCCGTGGGCAGCGCCACCTCGAGCTCCAGCACGTGATTGGTGGTCACGCCGTACTTGAGGCAGTGCGGTCCGCCGGCGTTCTCCGCGACGTTGCCGCCGATGGTGCAGGCGGTCTGGCTCGACGGGTCGGGCGCGTACATCAAGCCGAACGGCGCGGCCGCGCGGCTCAGCGACGCGTTCACGACGCCGGGCTCCACGACCGCGCGGCGGTTGTCGGGATCCAGCTCGAGGATCCGGCCCAGGCGGGTGAGCGTCACCAGCGCGGCCGGCGCCTCGCCCAGGGCGCCGCCCGAGAGGCCGGTGCCGGCGCCACGGGCCACGAAGGGAACGCGGCGGCGGTGCAGCGCGGCCAGCACCCGGCTCACCTCGGCCGCCGAGCCGGGCAGCACGACCAGCGCGGGCGTGCGGCGGAGCGTGGGCAGCCCGTCGGACGCGAAGGTCGCCAGCTCGGCGCGCTCGGTCCGCACGAAGCGCGCACCGACGATCCCGGACAGCTCCTCAGCGAGGTCCGCGAGTTCCATGGGGATGCGCAGCAATGTAGCTTCCCGGCTCTGACACCTCTAGCGACCGCACTGGTCCTCGCCGCGCTCCAGGCCCTTCAGCCCCCGTCGCTCGACCTCAGGATCGGGGACTCCTGGGTGCGGTGGCGCGCGTTCGCGGCCGGAGGACCAGCCGGCGCCGACCCGCTGCTGGCGCGCGCCGTGCGCTGGGAGGACGAGCGGCCCGGCCTCCGGGCCGGCAGCTTCGACGTGCGCGCGTCCGGCGGCCTGCTGGTCAATCGCGTCGCCATCGTGGAGATCGATCCGGCACGCTACCGCTTCGAGCTCGCGGCGGCCGGCCACTTCGCGCCGCGCGCGGCCGACGCCTGGATGGCCGACAGCGGCGTGATCGCCGCGGTCAATACCGGGCTGTTCCGCCGGGGCGGCTCGCCGGAGGGCCTGGTGGTGATCGACGGCGTGCGCCACGGGCGGCGCGCCGCGTGGCTGGACGCCGCGGTCGCCGTCGAAGACGGCCGGCTCGAGCTGCTCCCGCCCCGGGCCACCGACTCGCTCGGCGCGGGCGCGTCCGCGTTCCAGGTCCTGCCCTGGCTGGTGCGCGAGGGGCGCGTGGCCTTCGGCGCCACGTCGGGCCTGCGCCTGTCGCGCACGCACCGCGACCGCCGGCTGACGCTGTGCCTGGGCGCGGACGGCCTGGTGCGGCTGCTGCTCAGCAATTTCGAGGTCTTCGGAGAGCCCGCCGGCACGATCCCGGTCGGGCTCACGATTCCTGAGCAGGCGACGATCGCCGCGGCCGCGGGCTGCACCGCGGCCGTCGCCCTGGACGGCGGCATCTCGGCGCAGCTGGTGGTCCGCTTCCCGCGGCGGCTGCGGCGGATGCCGGGCTGGCGCGAGGTGCCCTTGATGATGCTGGTCCGTGCGCGCTAGCATTGGCGGCGTCGCTCACCGGGAGAATCCCATGACCAAGCTCCGCGCCGTGTGGTTGGCCGCCGGGCTGTGCGCCGCCGCGGCGCCGGCCCTCGCGGCGCAGGCCGATCTCCGGGCCATCTCGGGCAGCTCGCCCACCGACATCTGGGTCGTCGGCGAGGCGCCCGCGGCGCTGCACTGGGACGGCCAGGCCTGGAACGAGATGCCGTTCGGCGTCGGCCGACCGGGCACGCTCACCGGCGTGTGGGCCGGCGGCCCCCGCAACGTGTTCGCCGTGGGCGAAGGCGGCGCCGTGCTGCACTTCGACGGCGGGTCGTGGAGCCGCATGAGCGTGCCGACCGACCATGACCTCGTGGCCGTGACCGGCCGGGCGCCCGACGACGTGTACGCGCTCGCGCAGTCGTCCAACGACCGCGAGGCTCCGCAGCTGCTGCACTACGACGGCAAGGCGTGGACGGCGACGGCGCTGCCCCTGCCGTTCCGGGCCAACGCGCTGGCCCTGGTGCGAGGCGGCGTCCTGGTCGCGGGCTACGCCTACTTCGATCCGCAGCCGTCGGAGCGCCGCCAGGCGGGCATCGTGGCGCGGTGGAGCGGCGGCCGCTGGGTCACGAGCGGCTGGGACGGGCAGAAGGTGGCGGATCCCGTGGTGGGCGCCGCCGGCTGGACCGAGGTCGCGGCGTCCGGAGGCACGCTGTTGCTCTTCGGCACCCGCGAGGACGGCACCCAGGCGATCGCGACGAGCAACGGCGGGGACTGGACCCTGATCCCGCCCGCCGCCTCGGCGATGTCTCGTACGCAGGTGAGGAAGGTCACGCTCGCCGGCGACGCGACGCCGGTGGCGCTGTACGCCGGAGACGGCTTCGCCCGCTACGCCGCGGGCCGGTGGACCGCCGTCACGGGACAGGCGTCCCTGATGCAGATGATGGGCGGCCAGCCGGCCGGCGCGACGCCGGAGGAGCAGCAGCAGGCGATGGCACGGCGGCAGCAGCTGCTGGCGCAGATGCAGGCCAATCCGATGATGATGGCCCTGCGGATGCAGGCGTTCGACATGGGCAGCGCGCGCGCCGTGTGGGGCACCGGCGCCCGGGACTTCTACGTGACCACCTCGGCCGGGCGCATCGTGCACGTCGTGGGCGACGACGCCACCCTCGTCTACGACGCGACCTGCGCCGACCCGGCGAGCGCGGGAACCAATCCGCTCTGCCAGGCGCTCCAGGCCAAGCCGTAACGTCGGCCGGTCGCCGCGGCCGGAGCCAGCGAAAGGGGGCGGCCTCGACCGAGACCGCCCCCATCGTTTCGTCCCGCCCTCACCGCGGCTCGGCTACGCCGCCCGCCAGAACCTCATCAGCGCCTGTCCGTCCGGGCACTCGCGCAGCTTCTCGAACGCGCGCTCGCGAATCTGGCGGATGCGCTCGCGCGTGACGCCCATCAGGGCGCCGATCTTCTCGAGCGTCATCGCCTCGGAGCCCTGCTCCAGGCCATAGTAGAGGTAGAGGATCTTGCGCTCGCGGGGCGTGAGATACTTCTGGAACACGCGGTCGATGAACCCGCGCATCAGCTTGGAGTCGGTCGTCTCCTCGATCTCGCCGCCCTCGACCCCCGCGAACCGCTCGCCGAGCGTCGCCGCGTCGCGATCGGTCCGGTCGACCGGCGCGTCCAGCGAGACTTCCGCGGCCGTCATCCGGCGCGCGGTGCGGACGTTGTCGACCGTGTCCTCGAGCGCCCGGGCGATCTCGCTGTCGGTCGGCTCGCGGCCCAGCTCCTGCGCCAGGACCATCTCGGTGCGCGACATCTTGATGAGCTGCGCGTTCTGGTTGAGCGGGATCCGCACGCTGCGGGTCTGCTCGGCCAGCGCCTTGAGGACGGCCTGGCGCACCCACCACACCGCGTAGGAGATGAACTTCACGCCCTGCTCCGGATCGAACTTCCGGACCGCCTTGAGCAGGCCCTCGTTGCCGATCGCCACGAGCTCCGACAGGTCGAGGCCGTGACCCTGGTACTTCTTCACGTACGAGATGACGAAGCGCAGGTTCGCGGTCACCAGGCGCTCGGCCGCCGCGGGGTCGCCCCTCTGCGCGAGCCGCGCGAGCCGGCGCTCTTCGGCCGGATCGTCGATCAGGGGCAGCTTCTGAATGTCCTGGAGGTACTGGTCGAACGCTCCCGAGGCGCTCTGCCGAAAGAAACTCTTGGGCTTGCCGTGTTGACGCTCCAGCATGCGGGGCCCCTAACGAGTTCGTGTTGGCGCGGAACAAAACGACGCGAGGTGGTGCAACGCGGGGGCCATAATAGGAAGCGCTCGAAACGCGTGTCAAGCGAACGCAATTGTCCACATCACTAAGTTGTTACTCCCGCTCCTGTTGTGGAGCGCCGTACACATTGTTCCATCGTTTAACACCGATTTGAGATTGGAAGTGCAGTATAAGTCAATGGTGTAGTTGATATTACGGCACAGTCTGCAGTTGAATGTCTCGTTGATGCTATTATGATGTCGTTATCTGTTAGCGTCCAGCGCGCTGCGGATCTTGGCGGACTCGACCTCCACCGTCCAGGCACCGTCGGCACTGTGCGCCATCTCGCCGACCGCCGCGGGGAGCGCGAAGCGCACGACTCCCGCGCGGACCTTCTTGTCGGCGCGCATCGCGTCGAGCAGGTCGTCGCACGCGAGGGTCGGCGGCACGGTGGCGGGCAGCTCGAAGCGCTCGAGGAGTTCGAGCACGCGGCGGCGCGTGCCGGTGCGCGCGAGGCCGGTGGCCTCGGCGAGCGACGCTTCCACGGCCATGCCGATCGCGACGGCTTCGCCGTGGAGGAGCGCGTACCCGCTGCGCGATTCGACCGCGTGGCCCACGGTGTGGCCGAAGTTGAGGACCTGGCGGCGCCCGCGCTCCCGCTCGTCGGCCGCGACGATCGCGGCCTTGATGCGGATGCTGCGTTCCACGACGGGCTCGAGGGCGTCGAGCGAGCGCGAGAGGCAGGCGCCCGCCGCGCGCGCGACGTCGTCCGCGTACGCCGCGTCGGCGATGACGCCGTGCTTGATCGCCTCCGCGCAGCCGGCGGCGATCTGGTTGCGGGCCAGCGTGGCGAGCGTCTCGACGTCGGCGAGGACGAAGCGCGGGGCATGGAACGCGCCCACGAGGTTCTTGCCCGCCGGGAGGTCCACGCCGGTCTTCCCGCCGATGGACGCGTCCACCATCGCGAGCACGGTCGTGGGCACCTGGACGTAAGGGATGCCGCGGTGCAGCGTCGCGGCGACGAAGCCCGCCAGGTCGCCGGCGACGCCGCCGCCGAGCGCCACGACGGCCGCGTCGCGCCCGATGCCGTGGGCGATCATCCGGTCGCACAGGTCCGCCCACGTCTCGCGCACCTTGTTCCACTCGCCCGCCGGAAACGCGAACGATCGGGCGGCGAGTCCGTTCGCCTCGAGCAGCGCGAGCACCCGCTCGCCGTACAGCGTCGAGACGCGGCTGTCGGTGATCACGGCGTAGGCGTGGGCCGGGCAGCGTTCGGCGAGCAGCTCCGGCAGCCGGTCGAGGACGCCGCGCCCCACGATGACGTCGTACGCGGCGCCGCGCGATTCGGTGGGCGCGACGGGAATCGTGATCACGATCCCCGGCCTACCACGTGACGTCG
>Ga0335080_10009649_pt1 | contig 10100 bp, 7 predicted proteins | sample Lox_Sample_34_FD_206720 | JGI IMG/M metagenome (GOLD analysis project Ga0335080, IMG submission 206720) | Soil microbial communities from Loxahatchee National Wildlife Refuge, Florida, United States - Lox_Sample_3.4 | ecosystem: Environmental > Terrestrial > Soil > Wetlands | place: USA: Florida... | reverse complement strand
GCACAAACGGTTATTCGGGCGACAACGGCGCGGCCACCAATGCCAGTTTGAAAATTCCTTCCGGCGTGGCAGTGGACGCCTCCGGCAACCTGTTTATTGCGGACTTTGCAAATAACTGCGTTCGCCAGGTGAGCACCAGCGGAATCATCACCACGTTCGCGGGCGGCGGCACGCCAACAAACTATCCAAGCATTGGCGATGGCGGCGCGGCCACTAATGGTGCTTTGTTGAACCCTGAACGCGTGGCGACGGACACCACCGGCAACTTGTTCATTGCGGATAATGGCTTCGACCGCATCCGCGAGGTGAACACCAATGGCATTATCACGACGATAGCGGGTAACGGGGCAGGCGCTCCTTTAGGCGGCGCTTACTCCGGCGATGGCGGCGCCGCCACCAATGCCAGCCTTAATGGTCCTCGAAGCGTGACGGTGGACGCCTACGGCAACCTGTTTATAGCGGATGCTATCAACGGCCGAATTCGCAAGGTAACCAACGCCCAAGGGCCGACTTTGGCGCTGAACAACGTGAGCGCGGCCAACGCGGGCAACTATCAAGTGGTGGTTACCGGTCCCGGCGGCAGCGTGACCAGTAGCGTCGTCACCTTGACCGTCGCTACCTCGCCACTGATTTACCGAACCGTACTCAATTCTGATGGCTATGTGACGCTCAATTTCGTGAGCCTGCCCGGCTCCACTAATGTGGTGCTGCGCGCAACCAACCTTTCGCCGCCCGTCGTCTGGCAGCCACTTTCCACCAACTTCGCCGGGGCGGACGGCGACTGGCAATTCACTGACACCAACGCGGCCAGTAATCAAATGGAGTTCTACCGTTCCCTTACGCCATAACCACCACAACGATTTCGTAAATCGCGAATCGGAGCTCAACCGGTGGTAGCAGGTTCCAGTGGTTTTCTGGAAATTGCGGTCAACGGCGGTTCCCCCGCCAGACGTTTCAGGTTGAAAGTCGGTGACGGGTAAGTCTGCGTTAGCACTGAGCAAGCACTCTCGCTTTGGGGCGTCGCTTCGCCATGCCGGGAAAGCGCCAGAGGACTGGCGCAGTCCAAGACGCTTCGCGTGGTTCGCAGGCCGAGAGAATACTCTGGAAGTTATTTCCCTTGCTGTGCCGAAACAGCCGCAAGTAATCTCCGGCAGCGATGACATCTGATCAGCAAGTTTCGGGATGGGGTGCGATTATTTGCATCGCCTTGGCTTTAGCGTTCGGTGCTTTGCTTTGGCTCGTTTCATACTTTCTGAAAAGTGGTGTCGCGGGATTGGGCGGTCGTTATCGAGGTGCCATTGTTTGCTCCCGAAAGTCGGATCCTTTTGGCTATTGGTGCATCACCGCTCTCTATGTTGTTGCAGCTCTCTTTTGTGTTTATATGGCACACGCTTTCTATCGCAAATATGTCATCACGCCACATGGTTTCATAGATGGACTTAAGCTCCTTCTTGGCCAATAATCCATGGATGCTAGCGTCAGGAGTTTACCGACGTGAAGTGGAGGACGAAGCGCCCACCACGTTGCCGCGTCTATAAAAACGTGGAAATCTCATTGGACAATCCGCGATTTCACAAGCGCGGCTACGGATCAACTCCGCGGATTGAACCGTGATTCCTTGGCGAGTTGTTCCCACAATTTTCTTTCCGTATCCGAAACTTTCGCCGGCACGGCAATTTGCGTCACCACCATCAAGTCACCGCGCGGACCGTTGCGGGTCGGCAGGCCGCGCCCGCGCACACGCAGTTTCTGCCCGCTTTGAGTCCCCGGAGGGATTTTGATGTTTACGCGGCCGTCGGGCGTTGGCACGGAAATTTCCGCGCCCAACACCGCCTCCCACGGCGCCAGTTCGGCTTCATAAATCAAATTGTGGTCTTCCACCTCAAAGTCGGGGTGTCTGGCCAGTCGCACGCGCAAATACAAATCGCCGGCCTCGCCGCCGCTGCTGCCGGCCTCGCCGCGTCCGGCCACCCGCAACTTCTGGCCTTCGGTCACCCCGGGCGGGATCCGGACCTGATAGGTCTCGGTTTTTATCGAACGCCCCACGGGACGACGCACGTTGACCGAGCGCACCGAGCCGCGCATGGCTTCTTCGAGCGTAACCATGATGTCGCCTTCGATGTCGCGTCCGCGTTCAGCCAGTTCCTCCTCCTCCGCGAACCCGCCGCGCGAACCGAAACCGCCGCCGCGCATCCGCGAGCCGAACAGTTGCTCGAAGAAATCGCTGAAGCCGGTGCCGCCGAAATGAAATTCAAACTCCTGGCCGCCGCCGCCGCGCCCACGAAACGCCTGCCCGCGCGAAAAGCCTTCCCAGCCGGGTGGCGGATGAAAGTCCGCGCCGGATTTCCAGTTGGCGCCCAGTTCGTCGTATTTCTTCCGCTTGGCCGGGTCGCTTAATACTTCATACGCCTCGTTGATTTCCTTGAACTTTTCCTCGGCGCGCTTTTTGTCCTTGGCGACATCGGGATGAAATTCGCGGGCGAGTTTGCGGAAGGCTTTTTTGATGTCCGCGTCACCCGCGCTGCGGGGCACGCCAAGAATTTCGTAATAATCTTTGTATTGGACGGGCATTGCCGGAAGAAGCTAAAGCCTAAAGGCTGAAGGCTAAAGTCCAAAAGCGACTCCGCAAAGACGCCATTCCTTTAGCCTTCAGCCTTCAGCGTTCAGCCTTATTTTCTCTTGGTGTTGTCCACACTGAGGTAGCGCGTACCCCCCAGATCGCCGACGCGCCGCCAGATTTTGAGGACGATCCATTTGCCTTTGGCCTGGGCGCAAAGTTTAACGGCGTTGTCGGCGTCCCGTACCGGCTGTTGGTTGATTTCCATGATGATGTCGTTGGGGCGCAAATCGGCGTCGGCGGCATTGGAGTCCTGATCCACGTCGGTAACCACGATGCCCTGCAGACCTGGCGGAAGCTGCAACTGAGCGCGCGCCTGCCGGTCCAGATCGGCCACCGTGACGCCGTCCAGCGCATCTGTTCTTGGATTGGCCAGGGGGGAATTTTTGTCAGGCGTGCCGGTGCCAGCGATTCCATCCGGTAATTTCGCGAGGGAAACGGTCATGGTCTTTTCCCGGCCATTATGGAGCAGTTTGACCGAAATGCTGGTCCCCGGCTCCATTTCCGAAACCATCAGGCGCAGGCTGTTGGCATCATTTACCTTTTTCCCGTTGATTTCGAGGATGACGTCGCCGGATTTGATGCCGGCTTTTTGCGCCGGGGTGTTGGTTTCCACATCGCCGACCAAGGCGCCGCTCTGGTCGGGCAGGTTGAAGCCCTCGGCCAATCCCGGGGTGATGTCCTCGGGAATTATGCCAAGGTAGCCGCGCGTAACCTTGCCGCCGCCGATGAGGCTTTGCATGACGTGCCGCGCCAGATTGACCGGCACCGCAAAGCCGACGCCTTCACTGCCGCCGCTGCTGGAGGCAATCCAGGTATTGATGCCGATGAGCCGCCCGTCGGCATCCACCAGCGCTCCGCCGGAATTGCCCTTGTTGATCGCGGCATCCGTCTGGATAAAATTCTCATACCCATTCATCCCGTAGTGCCGTCCCAATCCGCTGATAATGCCCATCGTGACCGACTGCCCGAGGCCGAAGGGGTTGCCGATGGCGAGCACCACATCGCCCACTTCCAATTGCGCGCTGTCGCCCAGCGTAATGGCGGGCAGATTCTTCGCGTCAATCTTCAGCACCGCCACGTCCGTCGGCGGATCCGTGCCGACCACGGTGGCGGTATATTCCTTGTTGTCGTCCGTATCGCCAATGGCGACCTTGATTTCGTCCGCGTCCTCCACGACATGATTGGCCGTCAGGATGTAGCCGTCAGGTGAGACCACCACGCCCGAGCCGAGGCTTTGTTCCCGCCGGGTGATTTCACGGTTGTCATTTTGTCCGAACTGGTCGCCGAAAAATTGCCGGAAGAGCGGGTCGCTAAAAAACGGATTGCGATAAGGACGCATGTGGATGATATGCGTCGAATAAATATTCACCACGCTGGGCGCGACTTTTTTGACGACGGGTGCGAAACTGGTGCCGAGCTGCGGGCTGCGCTCGAGGGCCGAGGTATCAACTTTGATGGCCGGACCGGCGTCCTTGGCCCAGGACTTCAAATGAAAAATCGCCAGGATGGCCAACGCCACCACCAACGCTGAAAAGAAGCCCGCCAGCGACCTGAAAATAAACTTCATAACTTTCAGGAATTGACATCCCGGCAGCACAAATGTTCAAAGGCCCGGCAGCCGGAGCAGCTACTGTTGCTGCATTTTTTTGACGTCTTCCGGCTTGATGACCTCAATCTTTGCACCCTTCTTTAGTTCCTCAGCGGAGGGCACTTTGATGATGTCGCTCGTGAGCGGTTCCGCCGGTTTGGGCGGGGCCTGATTTTCCATGGACAGCAGGTCAACTTCAAAAATCAAAACGGAATTGGGCGGGATACCGGGCCGGCCGCGCTCGCCATACGCCAGTTCGGGAGGTATGAACAATTGCCACTTGGAACCGGCCTTCATTTTCAAGAGCGCTTCCGTCCAGCCGGCAATGACGCCGGTGACGGGGAACTTGGCGGGCTGACCGCGTTTGAAGGAACTGTCGAATTCCGTGCCATCCAGAAGCGTGCCACGGTAATTCACCGTCACGATGTCCGTGTTGGTGGGTATGGCGCCGGTGCCATCGGTAAGGACCTTGTATTGCAGGCCATCCGGCAGTGTGACGACGCCGGCATTATTTTTGTTGGTGGCCAGAAACGCCTCGCCTTCGGCCTTGTTCTTGACGGCCTGCTCCTCGCGCTTCTTTTGCTGCTCGGCGGCAAACTCTTTTTGGAACGCCATCAGCGTCTCCTGCGCCTCTTCCGGCGTTAGCAGGGTGGAACCCGCCAGCACATCTTTGACGCCGCGGGCGACCAGGTCGCCGTCAACCGGCACCTCCTGGCGCACGAGACTGCGGCCCATGGACATGCCAATGGCATAGCTGACCTTGGACTTTTCATCACTAAAGACATTCGTGCCGTCGGCAAACAACGGGGCGGCGGCGCCCAGACAAACAATCACGGTCCAAACAGTGGTTTTCATAGTTTGATTTTCAGGGGGTGGATTCTCTACCAACCGAATCCAAAAAGCAATCTACTTTTGCAGCCGGAAAAGTCCGTTCGGGCGGGTGCTTAAAATGGTTTGGCGGCTGAACGGTTTGGGTTATGATTGGTCGAAGTTGTGCAATTCATCATGCGCCATTTAAAACTAAGAAATATTGGGTGGATCGCCCTCGCGGCAGGGTTTTGCTTTCTCGTTGCCGCCGGCTGCGTTACCACCCGGAAGGCCCCCCCGGCACCACCCACCAACGCCCTGGCCCCGTCGCGGCTCCAGCCCGGCCCGAACGACGGTCACATCGCCTATTGGACCGCACGCTTTCTGGAGGATTATCATTACTCGCAGGAGCCGCTTGACACGGAAATGTCCAAAAAGTTTTTCGATGACTACGTGGAGACGCTGGATTCGCGCCACGAGAATTTCCTGCAATCGGACCTGGCCGAGTTCGGGCACTACCGGACCAACCTCGACACGCTCACGCTGGGCCGCAAAGACACCGCCGATCTGACACCCGCCTACGTCATCTACCAGCGATTCGTCGAACGCTTCGAACAGCACGTTGCCTACGTGGATGAGCTGCTCCAGCAGGACAAATTCAAGTTCAACACGGACGAACACATTCTGCTCGACCGCAGCCACGCGCCTTATCCCAAGGACCTCGATGAGGCGAGGCAACTCTGGCGGCAGCGTTTGCGCTACGAATATCTGCAGGAAAAACTAAGTCGCGAAATTTCACCGACCAATGACAACGTGATTTTAAACCTGCCGAAGTCGGCGACCGACGAAATCACCGACACGCTCGCGAAGCATTATCGCTGGAATCTGCAAATGGTCACCAACTGGGACAGCGACAATATTCTGCAAGCCTACCTCAACGCCCTGACGCACGCCTACGACCCGCACTCCGATTACCTCAACAACGAACACGCGCAGGATTTTTCCATCGGCATGAGCCTCTCGCTTTTCGGCATCGGCGCGACCCTGACCGAGGACGACGGCTATTGCACCATCAGTTCGCTGGTTCGCGGCGGTCCCGCATTCAAGTGCAAAGAACTCAAGGAAAGAGATCGGATCGTCGCCGTCGCCCAGAGCAATCAGCCGCCCGTCAACGTCGTGGACATGGGGCTGCCCAAGGTGGTGCAGTTGATTCGCGGGCCCAAAGGCACCCAGGTCCGGCTGACCATCAGTCCGGCGGACGACCGCGCGTCGCGCCGCGTCGTGACTTTGATTCGCGATGAGATCAAACTCGAAGAGCAGGAAGCCAAAGCCCGGTTGATCGAATTGCCGGACCACCACGGCGGCACCAACCGCATTGGCGTCATTGACTTGCCGTCGTTTTACGCGCCGGTGGATCTTTCGGGCAACGCCGGCCACTCCAAACAGAATTACGTGTCGGATGACGTCGCCAAATTGATCAAGAAACTCGAACAGGAGAAAATCGCCGGCCTCATTCTCGATTTGCGCAACAACCCGGGTGGTTCGCTGGAAGAAGCCATCAAATTCACCGGCTTGTTCATCAAGGATGGACCGGTGGTCCTGGCCCGCAATTCGGACAGTCGCATTTCCGTTGATTCGGACAACGATCCCGGCGTGGCTTATGACGGCCCGATGGTGGTGCTGGTCAACCGGTTAAGCGCGTCCGCCTCGGAAATTGCCGCCGCCGCGCTGCAGGATTACGGGCGCGCACTGATCGTCGGCGACACTTCCACCTTTGGAAAAGGCACCGTGCAAAACCTGAATCCACTGCGGCCTTTTATCTGGCCGGCCACCCAGTCCGCGACCAATGACCCGGGCACACTCAAAGTCACCATCCGCAAGTTTTATCGCGTGACCGGCGCCTCGACGCAATTGCGGGGCGTGATCCCGGACATCATTCTCCCGGACACGTTGAGCTATTTGACGGAGGTGGCCAGCGAACGCACGCTGGAGCACGCCTTGCCCTGGGACACGTTGCCGCCGGGCGCAATCCAGTCGGTGCATTACACCCGATTGAACCTGGTGCAACCATATCTTGCGCTGTTGCGCGAACGTTCCGATACCCGTATTGCCACCAACCAGGATTTCATCTACATCCAGCAGGACATTGCCGACCTCAAAAAATCGCAAAGCGACGAAGCCCTCGCCGACACGCACAGTCATACGCCTGATGCGGCCACCCCTCAGCCGGCCACCGGCCTGCCGGACGGTCCCACGGGCATGAACCGCTTTGCCTTCCTGGGGGAGGATGATGTCGCGACGCTCAACGAACGCGAAGCGATCAAGGAACGCGAAAAGCTGGCTGCACAGAACAAGGCGCGTGACGCGGAACGCGCGGCGCGCAAAGCGCCTGACGAAAAAATATATGAACTGACGGTCGAGAACTGCGACGAACCCGGCCTGCCACCCTTCCTCGGCGAGACGAATGAAATCACAATCGCCGGTGCGACCAACACGGTGGCCAAGACACCCCGGGAAAGAATGCCGCTACAGCTTGACCCAATGCTCGGTGAGACCGAGAATATTCTCGAGGATTACGTCGCATTGCTGTCAAAAAGCAGCATCCTGATTGCGAACCATCCCGATTTATGAAGTCGCTCATCGCTTTCATCTGTGTGGCCTGCGTGGCCAGCAACACTCTGGCCGGCCCTAATGAAGCCGCGATGCGGCAGGCCCGGGAGGTCTCCGCCAAGATGACTCAAGCGGAACAGGGAAACCCGCCGCCAGCCGCGCCAGCGCGACCGGCCCCGGCGCAAACCGACCCGGTGCTCGCGGCGACGCTGCGGAACATCGCCAATCTGCACACCGATTTTGCCGCTCTGGGCAGCCTGGCGGACACCAATTCCCCCGAAACACAGAAGGAATTGCTGCAAAATGATCTGGCAACGGCGGCTCAAGGCACGAAGCCGTCGTCCGCGTCAGTAGCCAAACTGGCCGATGACCTGGTAACCGCAACTGCCCGGAAAGTGAAAGCCGATGCTTCCCAACAGAAACTGGCGCAGGACGTTCACGCCATTTTCAACAGCTCCCATTTGGCGTCGGCGCAACAGCAGATGATTTTTGACGATACGCGGAAAATTTTACAAAGCAGCGGCGCCGCGCCGGAAGAGGCCACCAATGTCGTCAACGACATCAAACAGATCGCCGCGGAAACCAAATGAGCGCAGTCGCCGGGTCCGTTGTCCAGTGTAAAAAAACCGGGAACTGGTTGGCGGGCCAATGCGGGCCGTTTTGCTCGCATCGGTGCAAAATGATAGACCTGGGCAGGTGGTTCGGCGAGGAACACACGCTTTCCGGGCCGCTGCGTCCGGAGCACCTGGAAAACCTCGGGGAGGAGTAGCGCCGGCGACCGGCTTGCTCCCTTAAAATTTTACAGATGGCAAGCCTGTGCTACCTTCGAGCATTGCGAACCAGGATGAAACTGCCGATTTGCCTTTTACTGGCCGCCGGCGCGCTGAGTGCAGCCGCCCAGGCGCAGCCCACTGATGCTATGAACACGACCAACAAAACGGAAACCGCCACGCTCGGTGGCGGCTGTTTCTGGTGCATGGAAGCCGTCTATGAGCGCCTGCCGGGTGTCATTTCCGTCACCAGCGGCTTTGCGGGCGGCCAGACAGCCAATCCCACTTATCAACAGGTTTGCACCGGTGACACCGGGCATGCCGAGGTCACGCAAATCGTTTTTGACCCGGCGAAAATTTCGTACGCGAAGCTGCTCGACGTGTTCTGGCAGGCGCATGACCCGACTACTTTGAACCGCCAGGGCGCGGACGAAGGCACGCAGTATCGCTCAATCATTCTTTACCACGGCGACGAGCAGAAACTGGCGGCGGAAAAGTCCAAGGCCGAAGCGCAGAAAAATTTCAAGCACGCGATTGTGACCGAAATTGTCCCGTTCACGAAATTTTACGCCGCCGAGGAGCATCACCAGGAATATTACGACAACAATTCCACCGCATTTTACTGCCGGGTGGTCATCGCACCCAAGCTGCACAAGCTGGAAAAGGAAAAGGTGATCCAGCCCACCCCGCAAACCGGTAGCAAATAAAAGTTTGCCGCCCGGACTTATCGGCGCTGCTCGGTTGGCGGCGGTTCATGCCAGGATTTACCGGATTGGTAGAGTTTCAGAAGCTGCTGGTTGATGGCGGCAAAGTTTGTGTCGCCGGCCGCGGTGGCCAACATCACGGCTGTTTCCGCGTTAGTGACCGCATCCGGGAATCGTCCCGCCTCCGCATAAGCCGCCGCCAAAGTACCTACCATGCCCGCCTGTTTGAACGCAGTCAGTTGACAGGCGCGCTCGGCGCATCGGACGGCTTCCGTCCCGTCGCGCACGCCAGCATCCGAACAAGTGGCAAGAATCCAGGCCAGATTATTGAGCGCTTCGGGATAATCCGGTTTGAGTGACAAAGCCTGCCGAAGCTGGGTGACCGCCGCGCGCGCTTCGCCCGCCTGGTAAAGCAACCCGGCCAGCTTCATGCGCGGCTCAATTTTCGGCTTGAACCTTGATTGAAAAATAATCGCGGCCCGAAAATGCAGGATGGCCTCCCGGTTTCTTCCCTCGCTGGCCAAGGCGTCCGCGAAATTTTCATGCGCCACCGGATCATCCGGCTTGAGCTTCAGCGCTACGCGAAACTGCGACCCGGCCGCCGTGAACTTCCGTTGCCGGGCCAGGAGATAGCCGAGGTTCACGTGCGCGCCGGCATTGTCCGGATTATACCGCAGCGACGCCGTGAAATGTTCCATCGCTTCGGAGTCTTTGCCTTGTTTCAACAGGATGACGCCGAGATCATTTTGCACTGGCCAGGCCGCCGGATTTTTGGCGAGCGTGTCGCGGAAGAGCCCTTCCGGCGTGGCGAAAACCTGGGCACGTTTGAAAGTCAACACCGACAACAGCAACAAGACAGCGATGCCCGCGCCTCGAAAAATGCCGGCGGGCAATGAACCCAGTGCCGCCCCAACCAGCGCCATCATGGCAATCATGGACAGATATTGAAGGTGATCCGAAACCTGCCACATCGTGAGAAATTGCGAATCGAAAAAGCCCAG
>Ga0335080_10009648_pt1 | contig 10100 bp, 8 predicted proteins | sample Lox_Sample_34_FD_206720 | JGI IMG/M metagenome (GOLD analysis project Ga0335080, IMG submission 206720) | Soil microbial communities from Loxahatchee National Wildlife Refuge, Florida, United States - Lox_Sample_3.4 | ecosystem: Environmental > Terrestrial > Soil > Wetlands | place: USA: Florida... | reverse complement strand
GGAAATCGAGGAAGTTGTCGAAACCCAGTTTCAGAAATGGTCTCATGGCAGTGAGACCTTGCGCAGATTATGCGCAATCACTTAAGACGTTATGTATAAAAACATCTGGCCCAGGGTCTATGGGAAGGTTGCGCCCAACGCGCTGTTGCGGGCCACCGCCGCGGACGGCAGTGTCATCGCTCTCTTCTGCATGCTGGAACAGCCGATTTACAACGCCGCGTCCGGCAAACTCAGTTTCGTCATGACCTACCTGAACGGCTACCGGAAGCCGGCTTCCAATCTTGCCGTTACCGATGTGAAGCTGGTCATTCTGAACAACGCCGCATCGGCGCTGCCCGAAGACTGGGCCCAATTGATGACCTGCGATACCGGCACGTTCACGCCGGTCAACAGCATAGACGGCACCTGCACGCTCAGCATCCGGCATGCCCATGATAACGTCTTCAGCTACACAAATGCGCCGGCCCGGAAATCCAAGATCCTTACGGTGGGGGATTTCATGCGGAGCTGGAGGACACGCTTCGGCTCAACACATCCCAATGTCTCCATTGTGTACTCCGTTGGAAAAGGCGCTTACAACGCGGTCCAGTTCGCCACCCTTACGAACCCGCTGTATGACGAGGCGACCGGCAATATAAGCTTTACGGCAAAGATCCTGTATGGAACGGCGCCCATCGGATCGAGCGGGCTGCAGGTGACAAATCCGACTCTCATTATTGACGGGTCCTATTCAGAGGAGGACCTGCAAAAACTTCTCAATACCGGACAATGTGAAAACTGCGACCTGCAGGAGGCGGACCTGCAAGGGAAGGACCTGAACGGTGCAGATATCAAGTGGGCAAATCTGAGCTATGCCGATCTGACCGGAACAAATCTCAAGGGCGCCGATATGACCGGCGCAAACCTGACCGGGGCGACGATTGATAAAGCTGATATGGTCGGCGCGACCCTCCTCAATGTCATCGGGCCGACAAGTATGCAGGGGCGTGTCATCAATCTGGTCAATAACTGCGGCATCGACATCTGGGCAGCTGCGTCCGGCAACACCGTGGCGGTACAATGCAGGTCTGACGCCGACTGCAACGGTGGCACGTGCCCGCCCCTGACTGATGCATGCAGCAAGGACCCTAATTGCCACAATTTATGCACGACCTATCCCTGCACATACAACAGCGACTGTCCGGGGACGAACGCATACTGCGGGGGTATCCCCTCTCTCCAACAAGCATCAGGTTGTACAAGCGACAGCCAATGCGGCACCAACCAGCACTGCTATGTAAAGACCGGGCAGTGCGGCTCGCTGAACTGCATCTACGTCCCCATCCCGGTGGGAAATGAGCAGATCGTTTCTCCCCCCGTTTCCTGTACATCGAACAAAGCTTGCGCAAGCGGTCAGTTCTGCTATACGACCACCGCCACAACGGGGACATGCGCCATCTTGCCGACAGCCACACAGGGAAACAGCTGGCAGCTGAAGCCGACCGAGACTACGCCGCTCTTTGTGCCGACCCCCTGGGCGGGGCGGTTCTGGCCGAGAACAGGATGTGCTCTCGTGGGCTCCCCTTGCGACCCGCGAGACGCGGGAACTCTGTCGCAATGCCTGGATGAAGTGGTGGCGAACCAGGATAATGTGACATTGGGCAACCCCATCAAATACTCCGTAAAATGCCGGAACAGCGCCAACTGTGGGCCTGATCCAAGTAATAAAGCGATCGTGGGCGGAATATGCAACCTTTCTGACACACCCGGCTACGATCAGAATCAGCAGCACGCGACCAGCGAATGTACACCCGGTGATGACTCTACCTGCGATGCCGTCAAGGGCAAGGGCTCCAACTACACCTGCATTCCGGAGCAAGTGAGCACAAAACAGGGCGTAATTACGATCGGTATATGCGGATTCAGATACTGCACAACCTATGAATGTTCCTGGAATGGGGCTTCCTGTCTGCCGCAACCTTCTCGTGCGACACCGGCAACTGCGTCGACGAAAATTCTGCGACTACCCAGAATTGCCGCCAGAGCGGTCAAAACTCGCCCACCCTGGCGGAATTGAACATGTTCCTCCCTTCCAAAGGGATCGATTTTTACGACATCAGCCTGGTGGACGGCGCCAATACACCCGTCCAGATAGCACCGGTCCCCAATACCTATGCCACGGGAACCCCTGACGAACAAGCCAATACGAAATGCTCGGGCAGCACCCCCGATCAGGCCAACCAGGTCTGCTGGAATGCCAAACTCGATTACAATTGGGTCTGCGACACAGCGGCGGGGTACTGCGTCAACAAATACTATTGCGGCAGTCCCGGATGTGTTTCCGACTGTTCATCGTATGGGCTGGGGTTGACGGATGCCTCCACCTGGAGCGGGAATCTGGTTCTTTCCAGCGCTCAATGCCCCCAGGAACTGCAACTGCACAATACCGCCGGCGCCTATGTGGGTTGCCTCTCACCACTCAAGGCGTGCGCTTCGGATCACAAGAATGATACGGATCCTTCGCGTGCCAATCTTGGCTGCGACACAACAGTGCCAAATGATGGTACGTATACGGATATGTATCAGTGTACGGGGTCGATTTATGCAAACTCCTGCTACACTGCGGGTGTCGGTACGAACTGCTGCGGCTGTCCGGACTGGATGCCGACGGAGTTCTGCAACAGCACAAACTCGAATCAGTTATGGAAAAACAAGGCATTGCCTTATTACAAGAAATTTCATGCAGCGTCGCCGGATTCCTACACGTACCCCTTCGATGACAAATCCGGTACCTTCACCTGCAGGGGGCAAAGCGATTCCGTCAATGTGAACTACAACATAACCTTTTGCCCGAAATAGGACAATTGATGAGACTGACCTTCGAACTCAATGGCAATGAAACGAGCATCGACATCCGCGAAGACCGGCGGGTGGTGGACCTGCTGCGGGAGGACCTGGGTCTGACCGGGACCAAGGAAGGGTGCGGCACCGGCGAATGCGGCGCCTGCACGATCCTGGTGGACGGCGAGGGCCGCCTTTCCTGCCTGATGGTGGCTGCGCAGCTCGAAGGGAGCCGCGTTACGACGGTGGAAGGGCTGGCAAGGAGTCCGGAAGGTGTTCTGCTCCGCCGGGCGTTCGTGGAAGAGGGGGCGGTGCAGTGCGGTTTCTGCACGCCCGGCATGGAGATGGCCGCCATGGTCTTGCTCGGGCGCGACCGGTTGCCCTCCCGGGAGCGGATCAGGGAAGGGCTCTCCGGCAACCTCTGCCGCTGCACCGGCTACGTCAAGATCGTGGATGCGGTGGAAAGGGCGGCCAGGGACATCAGCGCCCTTGCGGAGGAAGCATGAGAGCGGTCCTGAAACCCGCCTCCCTTGGCGAGCTGTTTTCCTTGCATGACCGGTATCCCGATGCCCTGACCATGGCCGGAGGTACCGACCTGCTGGTCAGGCTGCGCAGGGAAAGGGGCGAAGAGGATCGTCCTCTTTTTTTGCTCTCCGGAATTGCCGAGCTGCAGGGGATCGCCGACACGGGATCGGAAATCTCCATCGGCGCGGCAACAACGCTGTCCCGCATGATCGACGACCCGCTGGCGGCGCGGCATGCGCCGCTCCTTGTCAGTGCTGCCCGGACCATCGGTGCCCCGGCTGTCAGGAACATGGCCACCATCGGCGGAAATATCGGCACTGCCTCGCCGGCCGGCGATCTGCTGCTGCCCCTCTATCTTCTCGGCGCCAATGTGGAGCTGGTCTCGCAGCAGGGGCCGCGGCGGCTCCCCATCGGAGAGTTCATCGCGGGGCCGGGGCGGACCGGGCTTGCCGGTCGCGAGATCATCACCCGCGTCCTTCTTCCCTATGCCGACTCTTTCCCGTTCCAGACCTTCGCCAAGGTGGGCCTGCGCAGGTCTCTGGCTGTGGCCGTGGCGAGCTTTGCCGGGGTGATGCGGCTTGACGCCGAAGGTCACGTGGAGGAGGCGCGCTTTGCCTGGGGGAGCGTGGCGCCGACCATAGTCCGCCTATACCATCTGGAGGAAGAAATAGCCGGCTCCCGGCTCGACTGCGATACGATCCGCGCGGCCGCGGCAACAGCCCGCGGGGGTGTCTCCCCCATTGACGACATCCGCGCCACGGCGGAATACCGGCGCAGCGTGGCAGCAAACCTGCTGGTCCGTTTTCTGGAGGGGATCAATGTCTAGGGACGAGGGGGGGTCGCGAACCGCCCCTACACCCGACGTCTGCGGATTGTTCTCTCCGGGCTTTTTGACCCTGAACTTCCAGTTCGGGCTGGTGACGGCCATTGCCGCGCTCTTCTTCGCCTTCTCGGGGTATCTTCAGTCCCTGGGCGTGAACCCGGCCATGGCCGGCTTCATCATCAGCGCCGATGCGCTGGCGGCCCTGGTCGTCCAGCCGGCCATAACTCCGCTGGTGCATGCCGGCACCGCCAGCCGCTGGCTTGCGGGCGGCTCACTTCTCCTTGCGGCGGCTCTCTTCATGGTTGGTCATGTGACATCCGTGCCTTTGCTGGTCGCCGCCCGCCTGCTGCAGGGGAGCGGCTTCATCTGCGTCCTGGCGGCACTGATCACCAAGGTGGTCCTCTTCATCCCGCCGGAGATGAGCGGCCGCGCCTTCGGCTGGATCTCCCTGGTCCGGCTGGTCCCCTATGCGGTCATCCCGCCTCTCTTCGATCTCTTCCGCATCGCTCCTTCGTCATTCGGCTCCATACTCAATATCGCGGCAGTTGCGGCGCTCATTCCGCTCCTCATCCTGATGCTCCCGCTACCTCGTCATGCCGTGCAGCGGGACGGCCATCCCGTTGCGGGCACGACCGACATGCGCGCCAGCCTGCGCTCCCCCGTGGTGCTCATGCTGCTCATCTCGGTGCTCCTGTTTTTCTGCGGCTATTCCGCCGTTTTCTTCTATCTGAAGCAGTTCGGCGCACATCGGGGAATAGCCGATATCAGCCTTTTCTTTACCATCGCCACGGTTGTGATGATTGCGGCGAGGCTCTTCGGGGGATGGCTCTTCGACCGCTGCAGCAAGGTCCTCCTCTGCGGCGCCGGCCTGTTCCTGGCCTCCGTCTCCTATCTCCTCCTGCCGTTCTGTATCGCCGGCCATATGTTCCTCATCCCCGCCTTCTTCGCGGGTCTGGGCTGGGGGATAGCCATGCCGCTCCAGGCCGCCGTGATGTTCGACATCTCGGAACCGCGGGTACGCGGCATGAACCAGAACCTGCTGATCGTCATGATGCAGGGGGGATTCTTCGTGGGGCCATTCCTGGCGGGGCGCATGATCGCCGTTGCCGGTTATGCCGCGCTCTTCTTTACCCTTGCCGCCGCGACCCTAGCCGCCATGGCCATGATGGCCGGGATCAGGCTCTGCTCAGCCTCGAATCGAAATAGGGGAGATTAAGGGAAGACGGGCTAATATGTGTAGCGCGCCCGGTACCCTGGACACAAGATAATCTTCACGCAGCCATCTTGAGTTGATACTCCTCAAAGGCTTGTCGTGGGCTTCTGAAACCAAGTTTTTCGACCAGCCACAGCTGGTTGTAACGATCCATAAAATCTGCTACTGCCGTTCTCACTTCTTCTACGGTGCGGTAGTTGCGACCATAGATGACCTGCTCTTTGAGAGTCCGATATAACCGTTCAGCGACCCCGTTGGTCTGGGGTTCGGCGACAAACGAGAAGCTCGGTGCAATCCCCCAGAACTTGAGCTGCTTCTGGAAGTGTTCCGAGAGATACTGAGTGCCGTGGTCCATACGCAGAGCAAGCCCACGGGCAACGCTGGCGCCAACTGAACCGAATCTATTCGTTAGCGCCATGGAGAGTGGCTGCAAGGCGGCGAAGCGGTCGCCGTTCTTGCTCACATGCCAGCCGACGCATTCGGCGTTCCAGTGTTCGACGGCGGTGAAGATCCAGCACCAGCCTTCGTCAATGGTGAAGACCTTGGTGCCGTCAGTGCCCCACATGACGTTGGGGGCCACTGTAATGATCTTGCTGGTATGCTCCTTGGGCTGTCCCTGGACAACCCTATGTGGCGAGAGAAGGTTATCCTCTCGCATAAGGCGGAGCACCCGTTTGCGGCCAACCTTGATCCCTTTGACGAACCGAAGGCGCCCCCAGACCTTGCGGTGCCCCTCGCCGATGAAGGTGGATGTGGCTAGGTCAATCCGGATCAGGTCAAGCAGCTCGTCGTCGCTAAGCGGCGTCTTCGGGCCACGTTTCAGCGGCACCAAGGTAACAGCTTTCCTGCTTTGACGGCCGTAGAACGATGAACGGGGTACCTCCCAGGCCGCGCAGACTCGTTGTACGCCGTAAGTTTTACCAGTGGCAGGGGAGATCGTAGCACTCATCGCTTCGACCTCCTCGGTGCCAAAGGGTGCGCACGCCGCGCTTTCTCCCGGAGCAACTCGTTCTCCATGGTGATCTCGCCGATGCGTTTCATTGCAGCATCAAGTTCTGCTGTCAGAGGATCACCCTCACGAGCCTTGAGGGCCGTTTCCATTCCCTGGAGAGCTTTCTGGTGCCACTCTTCCAGGCGATAGATTTCGATGCCCAGCTCCCGGGAGAGAGCATCGATTGATTCACCGCGCATGAGCCGCATCACTACTTCCTTCTTGCGGTTTGCGCTCCAACGTTTCACTTCCGGTGCAGCTTCAGTCGAGCTACGCTCTCCTTCCGCTGCACCGGAGACATTGACATCTTTTTCCATTGACGACCTCCTTGAACACGTAATTTACCTCATTTTCGTGTCCAAGAAAACCGGGGCCGCCATAGATCCCCCTAGATATTTTACAACTTCAAGCAACTGTTGATAACCATCTTCACCCAAAGCGGCCGACTGACCATCGTCTTCGACAAGGGGATGAACTCGGACGATAATATAGCAGCCATAGATGCCCGGAAAGATGTCAACTTCATCACCTGTTAAGCCCCCACTTCATCGGAGCCATCTCCCGCCCTTCGGCGGTTTCGGCGCACGATAATTGTGCGTTTGCGAAGGGCCACATTGAACCTGGGCCTGATATCGGCGAGGAGTGGAACCCCGAAGATCTCGGCGATCATTTCTGGAGGCAAATGTAGAGTGAAACGGCCGCACATTCAGTGAATAACCTCCTCGGCAGCGCAGATGTCGCCCATATAAATTGCTTTTATGTAGCCGCCGATATTCTTGAAGCCAGCTTTGTCAGCCGTCTATTGGATTTCCGATTCTTCACGGCCATTGCCAGCGCCTTTGGCTGGCCGATGATCGTTACCAGCTTTTTCCCCCTTGTAACAGCGGTGTAGATCAGGTTCCTCTCCAGCAGGGTATAGTGCTGCATTGCCAGGGGGATCACCACGGCGGGATATTCCGAACCCTGGCTTTTGTGAATGCTGGTCGCATAAGCGAGCGATACCTCATCCAGTTCCCCGAAGGCGTATTCCACGGTTCTGCCGTCGTAATCCACCTTCAGCAGCGCTTCTTCCTCGTCAATCTCCATAATCCGCCCGATGTCGCCGTTAAAGACTTCCTTGTCGTAGTTGTTGACCGTCTGGATTATCTTGTCGCCTGGAGCAAAGGTGGTTCCGAAGCGGGTAACCTTCGGCTCTCCCTTTTCATTCAGGACATGCTGCAGTTCCGCGTTGAGGGCACGGGCGCCCAGGCCTCCCCGGTTCATGGGGGTGAGCACCTGAACGTCCTTGACCGGGTGAAGTCCGAACCGCTTCGGTATGCGCTCGGTAACTACCTGGAGAAGTTTATCATGGATTTCTTCGGGAGTATCAGCCGGTATGAAATAGAAGTCGGAGAGTTCGCTCCCTTCCGTTTTGAGAGGCATCTCCCCCCTGTTGATCCGGTGCGCGTTCACGATGATACGGGAAGAGGCGGCCTGCCGGAATATTTCGGTCAGCCTTACCGTGGGGATACTCCCTGAGTCGATGATGTCCGCTAGCACCGCCCCGGGGCCAACCGAGGGGAGCTGGTCCACGTCGCCGACAATCATGAGTGCGGCTTTGTCGGGTATTGCCGCCAGCAGCTTGTTCATGAGTGCGATATCCACCATGGATGATTCGTCAATGACCACCAGGTCTGTTTCCAGGGGATTGTCTCTCCCCCTCTTGAAGCCGAATGATTTGGGGTCGAATTCCAGCAGCCGGTGGATCGTTTTCGCCTCGATCCCCGTTGATTCGGTGAGCCGCTTTGCGGCCCGGCCGGTCGGGGCGCATAGAGTGACCGTCATATGTTTTGCCCTGATGGTCAGGAGAATGCTGTTGACCAGGGTGGTCTTGCCGACGCCGGGGCCGCCGGTTATTACAACCATCTTGCTGGAGAGGGCCAGCTTGACAGCCTCCCGTTGTGATTCCGAAAGTGTCAGGCCGGTCTTCTTTTCAACCCAGGGAATCGCCCTGTCGTCGTCGATGACTCCCCAGGGTGGGGCTCCCTTGAGCAGACGGAGAATGCTGGTGGCGGTTCCGGATTCCGCCCTGTGAAGCGAGGTCAAAAACAGGCAGGGTTTCCCCCCGATCTCCTCCTGGACCAGGTTCTCTTCCGCTATCTCCGCGTGAATGGCTTCTTCAAGGATGGGGTCAGCAATTTCCAGCAGCTTTGATGCTTCCTGCAGCAGGGTATCCCACGGTGCGGCGCAATGGCCATCCTCTGCAATTTCCTGCAGCACGTGTCTCACGCCCGCCTGTGCCCGGATCAGGGAGTCCGGGGCTATGCCGAGTTTCATTGCAAGGGCGTCCGCCGTCTTGAAGCCGATCCCGTGGATGTCCAAGGCCAGGCGGTAGGGGTTCTCAGTGACCTTGATAATGGACTCTTCGCCATAGGTCTTGTAAATCCTGACCGCCCGTCCTGTCCCGATTCCGTGGGACTGGAGGAACACCATGATTTCCCGGATGAATTTCTGTTCGGCCCAGGCACCGGTGACCTTCTCCATCCTCTTCCTGCCGATGCCGGGGAGACTCAGAAGCTTTTCCGGTTCAGTCTCGATGACGGTGAAGACATTCTCCCTGAATGCCTTTACCAGCACTTTGGCAAAGTGGGGGCCGATCCCCTTGACCATGCCGGAACCGAGATACTTCTCGATACCTTCGAGAGTGCTGGGGGGAACTACTTTCAGTTGACTGGCCTTGAACTGGAGGCCGTGGGTGCGGTCGTTGTGCCATACCCCGATACACTCAATGTATTCGCCGGGGGTGATGGATGCAGCGGAGCCGATAACGGTGATAAGGTCACGCTGGCCTTTGACCTTGGTGCGGAGAACACAGAAGCCGGACTCCTCGCTATGGAAGGTGACTCTTTCGACGGAGCCGTTAAGACGTTCGAGAGGAGTGTCTGCTTTTTGAGGTGGTTTCATGGGCAACGGATTGGTCCGGAATGTTTACTTGCCACAGCATTTCTTGAATTTGATTCTGCTCCCGCATGTCCAGGCAAAATCCAGCAGGATTTCCGACATTCCCTTTACTCTTTCCGATGTGGTCATTTTGTTTTTGTTCTTGCGTTTCACTATGATTCCCTTGCCAAACAGCCGTTCAGGAGCTCTGCTATGACGAGCCCTATCCATTGGCGCCGGCTTGAATAACTCTACTGTGCACTTCTTGGGTCAGTGTCTCGATACGCTGGGTCAGGTCCTTCACAAGCTCGGTTAATTCAGTATTCTGTTGAAGCAGGTCCATTATCTTTCCGGACTGTTGTGCGGCCAGCATCTGACGCTGCTCTGCCGCCAATGCAAGTGCTTCGCGATGTTGTGCGTCCGCATCTGCATGAGCCTTATCGCGGTCAGCCTGCCGGGTCTGCGCAAGAAGTATGAGCGGAGCGGCATAGGCTGCCTGGAGACTGAAAGCGAGATTGAGCAGGATAAAGGGATAGACGTCGAACTTGGTAAGCCCAAGAACGTTCAGTCCAATCCAGACAGCAACTATCACTGTTTGTGCGACAAGGAAAAGCGGGGTCCCGAAAAACCGGGCAAATGCCTCGGCCTTCAGTGAGAACCAGTCATCTCCGAAGACAGAGCCTAGATGGAGGTGCGGGAGATGAAACCGGAAGTAATTATTCGACGCATTGGTGGCTTGGCCAGGATTTGATATTTTTGGATCTGATGTCATACATTCTCCTATGAAAGAAATCTACTCCTCTTGGTTT
>Ga0335080_10009646_pt1 | contig 10100 bp, 9 predicted proteins | sample Lox_Sample_34_FD_206720 | JGI IMG/M metagenome (GOLD analysis project Ga0335080, IMG submission 206720) | Soil microbial communities from Loxahatchee National Wildlife Refuge, Florida, United States - Lox_Sample_3.4 | ecosystem: Environmental > Terrestrial > Soil > Wetlands | place: USA: Florida... | reverse complement strand
CAGGGGAGGGCACCACCTTCCGGGTGACCCTGCCGGTCACGCTGGCCACGGTGCGCGGGCTCCTGGTGGGCGTCAGCGGACGGGTCTACGCCGTGCCGCTGAGCAGCGTGCTCGACGTGCTCTCGCACGACGGTCAGCCCGGTATCGAGGACCGGCGGACGGTGCTGGTGCGGGGCCGGAACATCCCCGTCGTCTCGCTGGCCGAGACCTTCGGGCTTCCCCGCCGCCCCGAGGGCTCCGCGTACCTGGTGGTGGTGGGCGTGGCCGAGCGCCGCCTGGGGCTGGTGGTGGACGCGCTCCACGGCCAGCGCGATCTGGTCACCCAGGCGCTCGGGCCGCGGCTGGGACACGTGGCCGGGATCAGCGGCGCCGCGGAGGTCGGCCATCACCACACGGTGCTGGTGCTCGACGTGGGTGCGCTGCTGGACGAGGTGCTCCGGGGGCCGCACCTCCTGGTGGCGCAGGCATGAGCGCCGGGCCGTCGACGATGGACGCGCTCCTGGCCCGGTTCCGCTACCGGCCGGACGAGGAGAGCGCGGGCCTGGTCGAGCTGCCGGCCTCGCCGCTCGAGCCCGACCAGCGGACCGGCGCCGACGAGCTGCAGCTCCTGACCTTCGGGCTCGGCTCGTCGGAGTACGCGGTGGCGCTGGGGGCCGTGACCGAGATCCTACGCGCCCGGGCGCTGACCGAGATTCCGCGGGCGAGGCCGCCGCTGCTCGGCATGCTCAACCTGCGGGGCATCATCACCCCGGTGTACGACCCGGCGCTCCGGCTCGGCATCCCCAGCGCCGTTCCGGTCTGCGCCGGGCCGGACTGTGAACGGCCACCTCGGGCCGCCCGGATCCTGGTGGTGCGCACGGCACTCGGCCCCGCTGGCCTCTGGGTGGACCGGGTGCGCGGGGTCCAGCGGGTCCGCTCCGGCGCCCTGGAGCGTCCCTCGGGAGGGCCCACCGGCGGCATCGTCGGGATCCTCAGGACGGTCGACGAGCCCTGCACGGTCGTGGATCCGGAGTGGCTGCTCCGGTGAGCGCGGACTCCCATGCGCTGGACGTCTGCGCCTTCTGGGTGGGCGAGACGGTCTACGGGATCGACGTGGCCCGGGTGGACGAGATCCTCCCGCGCGTGGTGCCCCTCCCGGTGACCGGCGCCCCGCCGCACGTCGAGGGGGTCGTGCACGTCCACGGGACCGCGGTGCCCATCCTCGACCTGCGCCGCCTGCTCCCCGAGGGGACCCCGCCCCGGACCGCGAAGCCGAAGGTCATCCTCGCCCGGATCGGCCGGCGCCGGGTGGGGCTGCGGGTCGACGGGATGGCCGGAGTGCGGCGCTACGGCGAGGCGGAGATCCAGCCCGGAGGCCCCGTCGCGTGTGTGCTGGGAGTGACCGCCGACGGCTGTCGGCTCCTGGATTTGCGCGGCTTGCTGACAAATCGGGCTGCGGAGGCGGGGGCGGGCCAGTAAGCTGATGCCTCGCCCCCGATGAGAGGCTTCCGCGTCCTGGTGGTCGACGACTCGCGCGCCGCACGCCAGGTCCTGGTGTCGGCGATGGAGGCCCTCGGCTCGGGTGCCTGCGACGAGGCGGCCGACGGGGCCGAGGCGCTCAAGCGGTTCGCCTCCGGGGAATATGACCTGGTGGTGACCGACGTGCACATGCCTCGGCTCGACGGGCTCAAGCTCATCCACCACATCCGCTCCGGCGCGCGGGGGGCGAGGGTGCCCATCCTGGTGGTCACCACCGACCGCACCGAGGCGGAGCGCGCCCGTGCCCTGGGAGCCGGGGCGAGCGCCTTCCTCTCCAAGCCGGTGCAGGCCGAGGACGTGAGCCGGGCCGCCGCGTCGCTGCTCGCTCCTCCAGGCTGAGTCCTGGGCTCAGTGCCGGGGGGCGTGCTCCCGTGCTGCAGGTCCTGATGCACGAAGGCGATGGCCATCCTTCCCTCGTCGGGGCTGAGCACGGGGGGCCCGGCCCAACCGAGCGAGCCGGCCCGGGTCAATCCCCTTTTCGAGATCCGGGAGGCGCCGGGCGGGCAGCTAGCGCCGGACGGGCTGCAGCTCCGTCCAGCTGCCCTGGAGAACCTGCCCGGGATTGAATCCGGGAGAGCTGCTGAGCACGTACTCGCCGTTCCCGTTGGCCCAGGCGTGCGTGTAGGAGTTGTCGAGCTTCACGTTCTCGCCGGTGACGGGGTTCCGGTACGTCTGGACACCTCGCATCGCATCGCTCCATCGCTCGCTGTTGAGATCCTGGGACCTCGTCTTGGTGTCGTGACTCTCGCGGATCATCTTCTGAATCTCCTCGTTCGACTGGGCGATGATCCGCGATCGGTCGCGCGCTCCCTGCACGTTGTTCGCCTGCATGCTCGCCTGGACCTCCGCGACGCGAGCCTGCCAGACGGGGTCCACCCTCACGGTCCCGAGCACGGCGCGAAACAGCTTCTCGTTCGCCGGGAGCTCGCCGGGCGGCGCGCGGAGGCCGAAGAGCGAGTCTGCGGTCGACTGGTGCAGCGCCGACTGCGCCATCTGGCCGGTGGCCGGGTTCATGGACGGCATGGCCGTCGAGCGCGTGTAGACCACGGCGGTGATCCACTCCTCGGCCTGACCCTTCCCCGAGGTGATGGCGATCCGCGCCCGGGCCTGGTCGCCGCGGATCCGCATCTGGACCCCGGCTTGGGTGGCCACCGCCTGGGCCTGCTTCACCTGCGCCTGCAGCGTCTGATCGAGATCGGGGATGGGCTCGATGCCGAGAACCTTCGCCCCCGGGCGCAGCCGGGGGACGGCCACCCGCGCGAGGAAGTCCCGGGCGGACATCGGCGGCGCCACCTCGACGGCTGCGCCGCCCATGCGCGCCGCCATCGCGTTCTGGTTCTGCATCGCCTGGCGCATCATCGGGTCGTCCGACCAGCTCCAGCTCCAGCCGGGGAACATCTCGATGGCCAGTCGTCCGTCGGGGCTCGCCGAGCGAAAGGCGAGCTTGACCAGATCGGCCGCGTCACCGATGCGCTGGGCGAGACGCACCTCCCCGTCGAAGCTCCAGCCGGTGGGGATGAGGACCGACATCGCGGGCATCGGCTGCTCGAAGCCGTGGCGATCGATGATCTGCACGCGCTTCAGCCGGAGGTAGCCGGTCTCGGCCGCGACGCCGGAGAGGGGAAGGAGCAGGGCCAGAACGGCCGCTGGACGGAGACGGTCCATCGGGCACCTCCCGCGCGAGGGTCCGACCGAGATCAGCCACCCGGAGGGTGCGAAGCGCAAGCGGCGAGCTGAGGCGCGGGAGAAACCGCCGGGCCGGCACCGGCGGCGTGGCAGACTCCGCCGCGTCCTGAGCCGGAGGGGCAGCGGAGCGCTCGCAGGCGTCACCGTCGTCGCGGTGGTGCTGGTCGTGTGGCCCTGGGCAGCGAGCCCCTTCATGACGCCGAAGTGGGTGGTGGTCGCGGTGGCGGCCCTGGCCGGCGTCGCCCTGCTTCCCCGCGAGGCGAATGGGCCGGCTCCGGTCGCGCTCGCCGCGCTGGCGAACCTCGCGGCCTGCGGAGTGTCGCTCGTGCTCAGCGACGGCCCGCGTCCGTGGTGGACCCTCGCCGGTCCGGTGCTGATCGCCGGGCTCGCGCTCTCCACGCCTCCGGTGCCATGGCCCGCGGTGCTCTGGGCGGGCGGCCTCGAGTCCCTGGTCGTGCTCTTCCAGGCACTCGGGCTGGATCCGTTCGCCACCTTCGCGCCGCATGCCGGCGGTGCCCGGCTGGGGCTCTACGGCACGCTCGGGAATCCGGACTTCGTCGCCTCGGTCCTCTCCCTCACCGTGCCGCTCGGCGTGGTTGCCGCGCTCCGCTCGTCCAGGCCGCGCCTCGCCGGGGCGTCCGTCGCGCTGCAGCTCCTCGGCCTCGCGCTCCTCCGCTCCTTCGCCTCGGCGCTCTCGCTGGCTACTGCCGCCATCGTGGTCGCCCTCGCCGGAGGGCTGCGGGGGACGAGGGGCCTGCGGACCTTCGCGCTCGTCCTCGCCGCCGGGATCGCCGTCACCGCGGTGCCGCTGGTGGGCCGCTCGCCCGGCTCCGTGCTTCGCGGCCGGTGGTACCTGGTCGCGACCGCGGCACCGCACGTCCGCGAGGCGCCCTGGCTGGGGCAGGGCCCCGGGGTGGTGGTCCTCCGCTGGCCCGAGTGGGAGCTCGAGCGGTGGCGCGCGCGATGCGGCACCGACCCCGCCTGCGTGGCTTCGCACCCCGAGAGACGCTTCGCCGCGCTCCAGGACCACGTCCACGACGACTGGCTGGAGCGGCTGCTCGAGTCGGGCATCGCTGGCCTTCTCGCCCTCGTGGCCCTCTTCCTGAGCGCGTTCCTCGCCGCGCTCCGTCGCGGAACCCCCGAGGGCACCGGCGTCGCCGCCGCCCTCGCCTCGCTGGCCGTCCGGGCCACGGTGGACTTCCCGCTCTCCCGTCCGGCGGACCTGGTTCTCCTGGCGGTTCTCTGCGGCGCCGCTGCGCAACGCGGTGTCGTTTCCGTGGACGCTCCCGGTCCTTCTCCGCCAGACTCGCCGCCCCGGGGAGGGGCTTCATGAATCGGCTCGTGGTGCTGTTGGTGCTGGCAGCTCCGGCAGTGGGCGGCGACTGGCAGAAGCGGCAGTCCGACTTCTACGCCAAGACCTCCGCCGAGCGGAAACAGCTCGGGCTGGACTCGAACGCCGTCCGCGCGAGGTACCCGACGCCCGAGGTGCTCTTCTCCGGAACGGGCTCGGATGGCGGCGCCGCCGGGGCCAGGTGCGTCGCCCTCTGCCCCGGGAAGACGGGCAGGTTCGCGCTCAAGGGCAAGCTGCCGCAGGGCAGCCTGGTGCTCGTGCAGAGCAACGACGTCGAGGTGGTGGAGGAGAAGCAGACCGCCAGCGGCTGGGAGGCCACGATCAAGGCGAAGCCCGACGCTCCGCCGGAGATGCTCACCGTCGGCGCGATCGCGGCCGTGTCCGGGATCCAGGTGACGGTACCCGGCCTGGAGATCGGCTGCGAGCACACGTTCACCTTCGAGGTCGCCGGCGACACGATGGTGATGAAGGTCAAGTTCCCCTGCGGCAAGCACGAGACCACCGCCAGCGGCGAGTGGCGGCGAGGCGGCAGGGTCCTCGGGACGTACAGCTACCAGGTGCGGCGCGGCGAGCACTCGCTCTCGCTGTCCCGTCAGGCGAGCCAGGCGGAGGCCACGGCCCAGACCCAGGGGATGATGGACGTCATGCAGTCCAAGCAGTGGAAGGATCTGGACGCCCGGTTCAACGCGGTGATGGCGAAGATGAACGCCTGCACCAAGGGGCCGCAGAGCCAGATGTCCTCCTGCATGCAGGCGCTCCAGCCGGAGATCGACAGCATCAACAAGAGCCGGCAGGCGCTCCTGCAGGAGAACGAGAAGAAGGGCTCGCTCGCGTTCGGCTGCGGCGCGCTCGAGGTGCAGGCCAGCGCCGGACAGCTGAAGGGCACCGCCAGCGAGTGCTCCGGCCATCCCCGCGACGAGCGAGTGCCGGTGACCGGGCACTACACCTCTCCGTAGCGCTGGGTCCGCGCGCGGGGCGCCCGCGCTTAACCTCCGGGCGCTCCGGTTGTTTCGACGGACGGCCGGGCGGGCGCCCGGGTGAACCGAGTGGTGGCGTGACGGGTCGAACGGGCAAGCGGTGGGTTGTCGAGCGGGTGACGGTTCGCCTCGTGCTCGCCGGGCTCGCGCTCTGGACGCCCGCCCGAGCGTCGCTGGGCGAGTCCCGCGCCTCGGTGGCTGTCGACCACCGAGCGCTTCACGGAACCGCGCTGACCGTGAGCGCCACCCAGGCCTACGAGGTGCACGAGATGACGACCGCGGATGGAGGCCGCATCCGCCAGTTCGTCGGTCCCGGAGGCCGGGTCTTCGCCGTCACCTGGTCGGGAAGGTTCCAGCCCGATCTCCAGCAGCTGCTCGCCGCGCACTACGCTGCGTACCTGGCCGCCGCGCGCGCCCACCGGGGAGGGCACCACCTGCTCTCGGTCTCCACCCCCCAGCTGGTGCTGGACGTCGTCCAGCTCCCCCGCGGCTTCGCCGGGAGCGCCCACCTCCCGGCGCTCCTTCCCGCGGGCGTGAAGCCCGAAGAGCTCCGCTGAGGAGAGGCCATGACCCGGGGGCTCCCGTTCCGCATCGGCTGGGTCCTGCTCGCGGTGGTCTCCTCGTCCTGCGGCGACTCGAGCAGCGGGCAGAGCCAGGGCCCACCGCCGAACACGCTGTCGATGACCATCGACCTGGGACCACCGGCGCTGCTGAGCACTGGCCCCGTCTCGGCCAACGTGGCCTATGCCACGATCACCGTCTGCTCGCCGGGGAGCACCATCGCCTGCCAGTCCATCGACCACGTGGTCGTCGATACCGGCTCCACGGGGCTGCGCATCCTGCACGAGGTGCTCTCGCCCTCCGTCGTGCCCCGGCCGGTGGTCGACCCACCGAGCGGGCGGCCGGTGTCCGAGTGCGGGGTGTTCGCCGACGGCTGGACCTGGGGCTCGCTGGACACCGTCGACGTCAACCTGGGCGGGCGGACCATTTCCAGCCTCGTGGCCCACGTCATCGGCGATCCGGCCTCCGGCGCCGCGCCCAGCGGATGCTCGGCCGGGAACGGACCCGAGGAGGACACCGTCGCCGACTTCGGCGCCAACGGCGTGCTCGGGGTCGGCTACTACCTCCAGGATTGCGGGAGCTACTGCGCGGGGCAGATCCCCACCAGCGGCGCTCCGTTCTGGGCCTGCTCCGGTGGGGGCGGGGATCAGGGCTGCACGGCCATCACGCTCGCCGCCACGAGCCAGCCGGCGAACCTGATCGCCCTGCTCCCCAGCGACAACAACGGGCTCGAGGTCCGGTTCCCCTCGACCGGAACGGCCCCGGCCGCGACGCTCTCGGGGACGCTCCTCTTCGGCATCGGCACGCAGACCGACAATCCGCCCGGCTCGGCCAGCTTCCACGTCCTGGCCGCCGACGGGAGCCTCACCACGACCTACGGCGGCAACACCTTCGACCAGAGCCTCGTCGACTCCGGATCGAGCGCGTACTACTTCGCCGACGGCTCCATCGCCCAGTGCGCCTCCTCGGACGTGGGGACCGGCTTCTACTGTCCCCCCTCGGCGATCGACACCAGCGGCACCCTCGCCGGGGCGGAGGTGCGCCCCGCGACGATCGCCTTCACGGTGGGCAACGCGGACCAGCTCTTCACCACCGCGCCCGACGCGGCGGTGTTTCCCTCCCTGGCCGGACCGCTCGGCGGCCTCCAGCTCTCGACCCGGACCTTCGACTGGGGTCTTCCCTTCTTCTACGGCCGGAGCGTCTTCGTCGTCTTCGAGGGCAGGGTGGGGGGCACCACCACCGGCCCGGCGATCGGCTTCTGACCCCCCGCGGGCGGGCTAGGGGGTGATCCGCTCCATCATCCGGGCGAAGGGAATGGTCTCCCGCACGTGGTGGAGCCCGCAGACCCAGGCCACCGTCCGCTCCACGCCGAGGCCGAATCCGGCATGGGGCACCGTCCCGTACTTCCGGAGGTCCAGGTACCAGCCGAAGGCCTCGCGGGGCAGGTGGTGCTCGGCGATGCGCTTCTCCAGCGTCTCGAGATCGTCCTCGCGCTGCCCGCCGCCGATGATCTCCCCGTAGCCTTCCGGGGCGAGCACGTCCATCCCCAGGGTCAGGCGCGCGTCCTCGGGATCGCGCTTGAAGTAGAACGCCTTCAGCTCCACCGGATAGCGGTGGACGATGACCGGCCGGTCGAACTGGCTGGCGAGCACCGTCTCCTCGTCGCCGCCGAAGTCGTCACCGAACTTCGCGGGGTGGCCGGCGGCCTTGAGCCGGTCGATGGCCTGCTCGTAGGTGATGCGCGGGAAGGGCGCCTGGACGTTCTTCAGCTTGGTGACGTCCCGCTCCAGCACCGAGACCAGCTCCTTCTCGTGCGCCTCGAGCACCCGGGCCACGATGAAGGAGACCAGCTGCTCGGCGAGGACCATGTCCCCCTCGAGGTCCAGGTACGCGACCTCGGGCTCGACCATCCAGAACTCGGTCAGGTGGCGCCGGGTCTTGCTCTTCTCGGCGCGGAAGGTGGGCCCGAAGCAGTAGACCTTCCCCAGCGCCGCGGCGGCGGCCTCCATGTACAGCTGCCCGGACTGGGTGAGGTAGGCGTTGCCCAGGTCGAAGTAGGGGACGGTGAAGAGCGTGCTGGTCCCCTCGCAGGCGGCAGGGGTGAAGATGGGTGCGTCCACGAGGGTGAAGCCGTTGCCGTCGAAGTAGTCGCGGATGGCCTTCACCACCGTGGCCCGGACCCGGAGGATGACGTTCTGGCGGGCCGACCGGAGCCAGAGGTGGCGGTGCTCCATCAGGTACGCCACCCCGTGCTCCTTCGGGGTGATGGGGTAGTCCTTGGCCTCGGAGACCACCTCCAGGTCCTTGACCGACAGCTCGTAGCCGATGGGGCTCCGGGCGTCCTTGCGGACCAGGCCGCGGACGATGATCGCCGTCTCCTGACCGAGGTGGTCCGCCCGGGTGAACTGCTCCGGCGAAACGTCGTTCTTGAAGATCACCGCCTGGATGACGCCGGTCCCGTCCCGGACCTGGAGGAAGTGGAGCTTTCCGCTGCTCCGCTTGTTGTAGAGCCAGCCCCGGAGCTCGACCTCCTGGTTCTCGTGGGCGGCGATGTCGCGGATGGTGACGACGGGAGGTGCCATGGCACGGGCTCTCTAGCACCGAGGACGGCCAAACGTTGCGCCCCGGGGGGCCTGCCGGGTAGGACCCACCGATCACGTGATGAAGCTCGGCGAGCGGTACGACCCGAAGTCCCTGGAGCCCACCTGGCAGGCGCGCTGGGAGAAGTCCGGCCTGTTCCGGGCCGACGCCCGCCCCGATGCACCGAAGAAGTACGTGCTGGAGATGCTCCCGTACCCCAGTGGCTCCATGCACATGGGGCACGTCCGCAACTACCTCATCGGCGACGTCTACGCCCGCTACTACCGGATGCGCGGCTTCGACGTCCTTCACCCGATGGGGTGGGACGCCTTCGGGCTTCCCGCGGAGAACGCGGCGATCAAGGACGGGGTCCATCCCGCGGTGCGCACCCGCGAGAACATCGAGAAGTTCCGCGCGGCCATGGTGTCGCTCGGCTTCGCCTACGACTGGAGCCGCGAGGTCAACACCAGCGATCCCGAGTACTACCGGTGGAACCAGTGGTTCTTCCTCCGGCTCTGGGAACGGGACATGGTGTACCGCCGGTTCAGCAAGGTGAACTGGTGCACCGGCTGCCTCACCGTCATCGCCAACGAGCAGGTGAGGGAGGGTCGTTGCGAGCGGTGTGACTCGCCGGTGGTCGACCGGCAGATGCCCGAATGGGCGTTCCGGATCACCCGCAACAGCGAGGACCTCCTCCAGGCCCTGGACGGGCTCACCGCCTGGCCGGAGCGCATCGTCTCCGCCCAGCGCAACTGGATCGGCCGGAGCGAGGGCGCCGAGGCGGACTTCAGGATCGTCGGCGGACGCGCCATCCGGGTATTCACCACCCGCATCGACACCGTGTACGGCGCCACCGCGCTGGTGCTCGCCCCCGACCACCCGATGGTGGAGAGTCTCACCCCCCCGGCCCGGAGGGCCGAGGTCGAGGCCTTCGCGGCGCGCATGGCGGCGATCGGGAAGATCGAGCGTACCGCCGAGGGCGCGCCGAAGGAGGGCGTCTCCATCGGCGCGCAGGCCATCAACCCCTTCACCGGGCAGCCGGTCCCGATCTGGGTCGCCAACTTCGTCCTCAGCGACTACGGAACCGGCGCGCTGATGGCGGTGCCGGCACACGACAGCCGCGACTTCGCCTTCGCCCGGGCCCACGGCATCCCCCTCAGGCAGGTGATCCGCCCGGCCGATGGCCGAGACCTCGGCCCGATCGAGCGATGGACCGAGTCCTTCAACGAGGACGGCATCCTCATCGACTCCGGCGAGTACGCCGGCCTCTCCTCCGCCGAGGCGCGGGAGCGGATGGGGCGGTCGCTCGAGCAGCGCGGGCTCGGCAAGCCCACCGTCACCTATCGGCAGAAGGACTGGGGCTTCAGCCGCCAGCGGTACTGGGGCACGCCCATCCCCATCGTCTACTGCGAGCGCTGCGACCCGGA
>Ga0335080_10009644_pt1 | contig 10101 bp, 8 predicted proteins | sample Lox_Sample_34_FD_206720 | JGI IMG/M metagenome (GOLD analysis project Ga0335080, IMG submission 206720) | Soil microbial communities from Loxahatchee National Wildlife Refuge, Florida, United States - Lox_Sample_3.4 | ecosystem: Environmental > Terrestrial > Soil > Wetlands | place: USA: Florida... | reverse complement strand
TTCGAGAGGTCGGCGAGCTGCTCGGCGAGGGTAACCCGAAGATTCACCGATTGCGCCTGCAACACCTTGTGGGTCAGCTCGGCATACGTGCGCGGGATGATGTCGGCCGCCTTGGCGACCTTGGCGCGATCCGGCCCTCGCACCTCCACCACGAACAGGAGCGCAGGAGGCCCCCCCGCCACCTCTCCCTCGAGCCGCACCTCGACGTCCCGGCGAAGCTTCTCGATCGCCACGTTCGGGTTCTTCCTCCACCCGGGGTAGAAGTCGGTCGTTTCCAGGACCCGCTCCAACACGGGGCGCGCCAGCAGCCCGTGTTTGAGGGTCCTCATCCGATCCTCGAAGGAAGTGATCGAGGTGGGGAAGAAGTCGGGGGGAACCTGATGGGGCTCAATCTGCATCATGGACTCGGCCTGGTATTCAGGGGGCAATGCGCAGATGACCGCGCCCGCCACGAGCAGCACGGACGCCCCCACCCCCATCGCAAGCCACCTGCGACGGCGGAGCGCATCGAACATCTCGCGCACCGTGTAGGTTCGTTCCATTCGCTCCTCCTTACCGATGAGGAAGCTCCCAGCCAAAGCGGAGCCCCACGGTGTTGCGATTGAATGTGGTCACGGTCGAATCGGCACGCGCAAAGCGAGAGGCAGCCAGACCCAACCGAAAGCCGGAAGCGAACAGCCAGGCGACTTCCCCCTCCATCCCGTAGCCGGTCACGCCATTCGCGCCCCACGGGATATCCCCGCTCCGCCACAAGCCGCCATCGACATGAAACTCGATCCGCCGACTCAGCCTCGTCGTGAGCGCAACCTCGGCGGTATCGAAGAGACCGGGGGCGGCAAGCAGGCCGAGGCCTACCCCGTGGCGAAGCGTCACCCTGACCTCCCTCCGGAGCCGTTCCTCGTCGACCATCAACTGCAACGCCGCCTCGGGCAAGACTGACGTGCTACCGGTGAATGATCTCCATAGCGCCGAGCCGACCTGGCCCTCGAGCGTGCCGTGATGGCTGAACCGGTAGCGGGCCACCGAGAAGAGCTCGTTCGCGAGTGAGGTCTGGACCGGGCCCCCGAGCGTGTCGAAGACGTCGAAGCGGTAGATGCCGCCGACTTCCAGCCGCTCGCTCAGAGCCCGCGTGACCTCCAGCCCCGGCACATGGGAGGCGGCCCCCGTCCCGTCATTGAAACGGACCAGGCTCTCGTCGAAGGTGCCGGTCGCCTTCCAGAAGGGGTCGATCCGCCACGCGACGCGCGCGCCACCAGTGGCGACGAAGGCCCCCTGCTGGCTGAAGATCCCCAGCTTCGCGAGCCCGATGGGGTCGGATGCGTAGGTCGCATTGAGCTTCGCGTCGGCCATGAGGCGGGGGGCGAACTGTGAATGGTAGACGAGGCTTCCGCGCTCATTCCAGATGGGGCTGTTCGAGTTCTGCTCGTACATGAGCAGATCCCCGCCAGCGAGAAGGTTCAGTCGCCATGTATGGTCGCGAGCCTCGATTCCAAGATCGGGCGAGACCCTCGACATATCGCCGCCTCGGCCGTTGTACAGGGCGTTGGAGTCGTAGCCCCCCTCCACCGTGAGGCGAGCGACCGGGTCCACCTGCACGGTCGCCGCAGCCGGCACGCTCGTACACAGGATGGCAGCGACGATGGCCGCCGCGCCCGGAAGTCCGACACTGCCCTCGCCGCGCCAAAAGGGCAAATGACGGTCAGACAATTGTCCGCGAGTTGCCATCGCGAAATCAAAACCCTCGTGAACTTGCCGCGTTCCCCAGGACCCTCGAGTCGCACAGCCGCCCTGGCCTACGGAACGTAGAGGACGTCACCGGCCACCAGCCACAGAGCGCCGCCCGCGTCCCCCCGCACCAGTTCTTTCACCGATAGTTTATGTCGCTCCGTCGTCCCGTTGCCCTTCTGGCGCAGGAGCACGACCTCGTCGCCCGCGAACTCGTTCAACCCCCCCGCCGTGGCAAGCGCCTGGGCTACCGAGATCGATCCCCGGAGGGGAAAGGTACCCGCGTGTGCCACCTCGCCCATCACGGAGTACCGCGCCCCGTTGATCTCGCGCACGAGCACCGCCACCGACACGTCCTTCACATACGGCGCAAAGGCCCTGGTCAGCTGCCGGCGGAGCTCATCGGGGGTCTTTCCAGCCGCCTCGACCTCGCCAGCAAGGGGCAGGGAAATGAATCCGTCGGGACGAACCGGCATGGCTCGGCTGAGCTCGGGTTCGTGCCAGACGACGATCTCGAGCACGTCCTCGCTGCCGATCCGGTACTCGGAGGGTGGGCGAGCCGCGACGCGTTCGCCCCTGGCAATGCTGGAGCAAGCCAGTGCAAGAAGCCACAAGACGGAACTCGTTCGACGCATGTCCACTTCACCTCCTGCCGGGGAGAACCGCCCGACCGGCAGCGGCGCACGTCTCAGGCACGCTGCGTGCCACCGAACCGCAAGGGGTGGCGGCAGGGCGTCCCGCATCACGGATGGGCGCGGAGGAAGGCACGGCAGGGACGGCGGCGCTCGCTCTCCGGCCGAACGACGGTGAAATGCGCTTCCGCGCGAGGGGCACCCCGTTTCTCGCGTGGGGTCTTGTCGCGGCGTTGCTCAGCAGCGCGCTCGACATGAGCTTGTGAGGACTGGAATCGAGGCAACCGAAGAGGTGGCACATGATACGGGTAGTGGCGTGGACGGTCGGGCTGTTCGCGGTGGGTTGCGGCATCTGCCACCTCTTTCCAGAGCCGTTCGTGGAGCCGTTGGTATTGCTCGCGCTCGGGGCGACGCTCTATCTCGTGAGTGGACGCGCGCCAAGTTCCCCGCCCACACAAGTGCCGACCCGCACCGAGGGCCAGGAGTCGACGGCGCCCGTGGCGCGGTCGACGGCCGCCCGGTGAGGAACGCGCCGACTCCGCAGCGCATGCGCGCGCGGCGGGAGCGGTGTCGCGCGCCGGGGGGATCGTGAACGGCGCCGCGAAGTGCCCAGCGCTATCGAGAGAAGACCGGCCCGGTCATTCGATCATCGCGGCGTTGCGTGGATCGACGATCTCGCAGTCCTTGATCTTGTACAGCAGCGCCTTGTAGCTGATTTGCAGGCGCTTGGCAGCCCTGCGCTTGTTCCAGCCGCTGCGGATGAGGGCCCTCAGGATCGCCTCGCGCTCCGCGATGCGCGCGGCGCGTCTGCCCACCTCCTTGAGCGGCGCATCTTCGAGCTGGGGCTCCGGCAGACCGCGCGCCGAATCCGCCCCGGCCAGGGATGGAACCCGCCCGCCGGCAGCGGGACGACCCGCCAAGGCGAGTTCCCCGAGCACCATCGAGGGCTCCTTCAGCACGACCAGGCGCCGCACCAGGTTCTCGAGCTCGCGCACGTTGCCTGGCCAGTCGTAGGCGTGAAACCGTTCCATCACCTCGTCGGGGATGCGGTCAAGCCCTCCCCGGTAGCGCCGTAGGTACTTCTCGACGAAGTGGTGCGCCAGCGGGGCGATATCCTCCTTGCGCTCGCGCAGCGGGGGCACGCGGATGGTCACGACATTCAGTCGATAGTAGAGATCCTCCCGGAAGCGGCCGTTCGCGATCTCGCTCTCGAGGTCCCGATTCGTAGCAACCACGACGCGGGCGTCGACGCGGAGTGAGCGCTTGCCGCCGACCCGGTAGAATTCCTCGTCCTGGAGCACCTGGAGGAGCTTCGCCTGCAGGCGCGTATCCATCTCGCCGATCTCGTCGAGGAAGATGGTGCCATGGTGCGCCAGCTCGAACTTGCCGGGCTTCTCGGCGTGGGCTCCAGTGAATGCCCCCTTCTCGTGGCCGAAGAGCTCGCTCTCCAGGAGCTCTCCGGGAAGCGCCGCGCAGTTGATCTTCACGAACGGGCGTTCGGCACGATGGCTCGAGCCGTGGATGCGGCGGGCGACCACGTCCTTGCCCACGCCGCTTTCGCCCACGAGGAGCACCGGAACATCGGTGTCCGCGACGCGCTGGGTGAGCTCCCAAACGCGCTCCATCGCCATCGACGTGGTGACCGGTCCGGGGCTGCTCTCCGGCTCGCTGGGCGCCGCGTCGACCGCTGGCCGCAACCCCATCGCCGCAGCCGCCCGGCCCTCCAGCGTCCTGCGCAGCACGAGATCGAGTTCCGAGGAATTGAACGGCTTCGGCAGGTAGTCGACGGCCCCGGACTTCATCGCCCTCACCACGTTCTCGGCCTCCGAGAGGCCGGACAGGACAACCACCGGAGCCCTACCCTCTGCTTCGCGATACCGGCGCATGAGCTCAAAGCCGTCCAGGTCCGGCAGGACCAGGTCGAGCAACACCGCATCCACGTCGGCCGATCCATGCAGCGCAGCAAGCCCTTCTCCTCCGCTGGCAGCGGCCCTCACCCGATATCCGGCGGCGGAGAGATACTCGCAGAGTGCAGATCGGGCACCCGCGTCGTCTTCGACCACGAGAATGGTGGCGTTCCGATCCATCGCCTTCCTCCAAGCCGGCTACGCACGGAACGGGGCGCAGGACCGCGCCTGCGCTTCGCAGGCTTCGCGTCCCCGAAGTGCCACCGGACGCGAAGCCATTACCGCACCGGAGAAGCTGCGTTCTCTTCCCTTGAGCGGCACGTGCCCAATCGCGTCCCACGCCGATCCGCTCGCTCGACCGGTTGCCAGAGAGTGACGCCCTGGCCCTCCGGGGTCGCGCCGTCGGGGGATGGCAAGGCCCGCCCCTCAGCATCAGTAGACCCGCGCGACCTCTGCACCAGCGTAGTAGGAGCGCAGGATCTGGCGATAGTCCTGACCGGCCTGGGCGCGCCCGATGGCCCCCCACTGGCACATGCCCGCTCCATGTCCCCAACCGCCTCCGCGCAGGACAAATGCGCCGCCCTCGCGATCCACGACGAACATTGCACTCGGGAGGTTGCCGAGGAGACGGCGAATACGCAGCTCCCCCTCGACCACGCTACTGCCCGAGTCCCCGCTCACCGCGAGCGAGAGGGCCCGTCCCGAGGCGCCGCGCCTCGTCACGTCGAGGTGGCGCACGCGGCCCACCCCGAGCGCGGCGACGAGGGCGTCCATCTCGGGCAGCGCGATCCGGCGCTGCCACCGGTACTTCTCCCTCGGCGCCCCTTGCGCCCGGGCGCACCAGGCGCGAGGTGCCGCCGCAAGGAACGCGCGCAACTTGGTTTCGTCCTTGAGCCCAGCGCCCTGCCAGGGCACCACCTCCTCCGCCGGCAGATCGGGCCTGCCGCGCAGGCTCTGGTCGGGAAGCGTCGGCCACACCGCATCGTTGTCCTCGCCGTGGCCGCCGCACAGCGCCGAATAGACGGCATCGACGAGCGCCCGGTCTGCCCGTCCGAAGAGCGCCTCGCCCCTTGTTTCACGAACAGCCAGGTCGGTCGAGGCCGCCTGAGCCATCTCCCCGCGGTAGGCTTGGCAGTGCACCTCGCTGCAGAGCACGTAGGGATCGGTGAGGTGACGGGTACCGATCTGGGCAAGGACGTTGGACCGGGCGGTCACCGCCTGCGCCTTCAGCGCTTCTCGGGGCGATCCGGCCGGGATCTCGCTCGGAACGAGCCCGCGCAAGAGCTCCTCGAGCGAGATCGCGAGAACGGCTGCGAGGCGACCGGAGGAATCGAGCGTGACGATGAGCCGGCCGCGATAGAGGCGATCCTCGTAGCCGTGCGCTCGATACCCGACGTCGTGCTCCACCCGGCCAAGCGTGAATGTCCCGCCGCCATCCACTTCGAGTGACACAAGGGCATCGCCAAGAGCGATCGAGGTACCGACCCCGTCGAAGACCTCGAGGCGACCCGAGGGACGTTGCACCACCTCCGTGAAGACCTGGGTCCGATCCCCGTACCGCGCGAGCGCCTCCTCCGCGAAATTCCGGACGAAGCGCTCGCTGCCGTCGCCGTCGGCGAGCAAGACGGCGCGCCGGTTGTCCACCACATGGCCCTCGATCCCGTAGACACCACCGGTGAAGCGTTGAAGGACCTTGACGCCGCGCCGTTCCCAGACGCGACGGACCTCGGCGAGCCGGTCCCGATCCGCATAGAACGCTTCTCCAAGGAGAGGATAGTGCGCAAGCGCCGCCGGAAGCGCGTCCTTCAGGCGAACGCGAAACGTATCTCCGGCCGGAATCTCGACGGCGGCGCTCCCTCGCGGGCGGAGGCGCGCTCGCGAACGCGATCGGAAGGAGACCTCCTCCTGCCCTTCCATGAGCCGAATGGTGACGAGCGGCGCCCCCCCGGCGGCGAAGTTGAGCCGGTGGCCCCAGAGAAGCTCGAGCGGATCGTCCGGCTCCCGCCACGTGGGTTGCTCCACCTGGTCGGGCTGAGGAAGCGGCGACGTCGTCTCGACCTCGACCGTCCCCGACCTCGGTGCGGGTGGACGAAGATCCCGCGACTCGGCGCTGGCGAGTGCTGCGGCCAAGGACGCGAGCCCTGCCGCAAGATGACGCAGGCGGCCGCTCATGATTCGAGTCTCCGTCCCTTCTCCGCCGCGAGCTCTTCCAGCATCCTTCTCGCTTGGTCTGGCGAGGTCGCGATGGCGCGCGCCGCCTCCTCCAGCCAGATCTTCTCCGTTTCTTCCTGAGCCCGAAGCGATTCGACCATCGTTCTCACCTCGCTCGCGAGCCCGACGAGAAAGTCGCCGCGCCTGAGCGATCGGGGGCGCCCGAGCGAACCCGCCGCCACCGAGCGACAGACGCGGGCGAGCTCCCACGCAGGGCCCGCTATGCGGTGGGTGGTCGCCACCGCCAGGAACAGGAGACACAGCGAGACGCCGGCCACGATCGCGCCCATCCAGAGCATGCGGGAGCGATCCTCGCCTGCCAGCATGGCCGCGACTACCTCATCGGAACGCGGATCCCCGAGCGCGGCGACCTTGCTCGCCTCGGCGCTGGCGCGCCAGACCTGCCAGCCGAAGGCGAGCGAAAGGGTCGTCGCGATCGCAACCAGGTAGGCACCTAGCCGCAGCTGCAGCGAAGGGTCGAGAACGAGGTTGCGCGCCTTGCGGTGCGAGGTCGGCGTCGCCGGAGCAGCGTTGGTCTCTGGGTCTGTCATGGCGGGTATTTCACGAGAGGGTCATTGGCGCTCCAGCAGCCGTCGAGCCAGGTCCTCGGACAGGCTGCGCGCGGCGGCGTCGAGAGCCTGATCCAAGAGCTGGGGAGGAGCAGAACCTCGCGCCGACCTGGCCCGCGCGCCACCCTCGACCATGGCGGCGATGCGTCCCCGGGAGTCGAGGGCCACGAGGGATGCTTTCACCTCGATGCGCCAGGACGCTCCGGTTTTCTCCTCCTCGAGCAAGAGCGCAAAGGGCTTCAGCCGGTACCTGACATCCTCACCCTCGGGCACCACCGCAAACCCGTGCCGCTCCAGCTGGGCGGCCAGCGCATCGCGCAGCCTCACCCGAGCGCTCTGGTCGCCCACGTCGCCCTGCACGTCTTCCACGCATACCGTGCGAGCGCCCTTCAGGATCCGAGCGAGCGCCCGGGAAGCGGCAGCGCGCACGGCTCGATTCGGATCGTGCGCGCTCGCGTCACGCAGCAACGGCACCGCCTCGGCGCCCCCGATGCGCCCGAGCGCGCTCGCGGCCGCCACCCGCACCGCCACCGCATCGTCGTCCGAGAGCACCTTGCACAAGAGCGGCACCCCCTCGCGAGAACCGTGCTGGGCCAGGACAGAGGCGGCCCTCACCCGCACCTTGAGCGAGCTGTCCTTGAGCCCCGCCATGGCGCGCTCGACCCGAGGATCGGCGGCATGTGGCGACGACGAGAAAGAAAGAAGGAGGGCGAGCGTCGCGCGAAGGGCACGCATGGGTCGCCAAAGATTACCTCGCCCGCGACGCTCCATCTGCACGAGCTCGGAACAGCGCGTGAAGGCGGGTAGTCACTTCCCCCACCTGCCCCGACCGTACCACCCGACCGTCGAGGGTGGTGACAGGGAGCACCTCGCGGGCAGTCGAGGTGATGAAGATCTCGTCGGCCGCGGTGAGGTCCTCCACTCGCAGCGATCCCTCGCCCACCTCGATACCGGCCTCGCGAGCGAGCTCGATCACGATCCCGCGCGTCACACCTTCCAGGATGCCGACGGCAAGCGGCGGCGTCAGAATCCGCCCACCGCGAACAAGAAACACGTTGGACGATGCTCCCTCGGTCACCAAGCCCTCGCGATCGAGCAAGAAGGCTTCGTGCGCCCCCAGGAGCCGAGCCTCGCGTGTGGCAAGGACGTTCGAGAGGTGCGCCCCCGTCTTGGCCGTGGTGTCGGCATCCCCCTTGGCACCGTGGCGAACCCCCACGATCCGGCAGGCAACCCCCTCCCGGTACGAGACTTGCTTCGGCGCACGCAATGGGCTTGCCATGACGATCGCCAGCGGATCTCGTGCCGACGCCGGGTCGAGTTCCAGCTCACCGCACCCGCGCGTCATGATGACGCGCAGGGAACGTTGTCCGGCATTCCAGGGAGCAGTGCCCTCCTCCGGAGGATCCTCCCCTTGCGAGGCTGCAAGCGTGCGCAGAATCTCCTCGCGGGTGCGCCGCCCGTCCCACGGCAACCCAAGGCCCAGCCGAGCAGCCGAGCGATCCAGCCGCGCCAAGTGGCGTTCCAGCTCAAAGGGCTCCTGGCGGTACGTGCGCACCACCTCGTACACGCTGTCGCCATACAGGAAGCCGCGATCGAAGACCGAGACTGCCGCTTCCGCGGGAGGCACGATTTGCCCCTGTATGTTGACGACAGTGGTCATTTTCGTGCCTCGAGATTCCCGCCTTCACCCGAAACGTCATCGGGGAAACCCGCGCCTTCAAGCGACGGAAGGACCGGTGGCCATGACCGCTTATTCCGTTGCGTGCCCGCGTTGCACGGCGATTCTACACTTTCGGAACCGCGGAGCAGCCCCGGGGCCCTGCGGGCGGCGGAGTCCCCCTCGGGACGACTGCTCCCCGCCCCGCTGGCATGCAGCCGGAGCAGCGGAGGCTGCCGGCAGCACTTACGGGTCTTTTCCGCCCGCCGTCTCTACCGTCGCACCTCGGAATGGTTGGCTCAACGCAGACAGAATTTTTGCAGTCGACGACACTTGGCAACGAAGATCGGGGAACGATCGGGGCCCCAATGATCGAGACCTCGCCCACGCCCTCCGGACCACGCGGGCTTCCTCTCCGGCCGCGACGCGAACAGCAACGGTGGGTTGCTGGCGACATGACGGCATCGATCACTTCACCCGGAATTGCCACCGGGAAGCCCGCGCCTTGGCGTCGGGAGGAACGGTGGCGGCGAGCGTGTCAGAGGTCGGTGGTCATCTCCATGGTGTTGTGGCTCTTTGAAAACCGACGACACGCTCGATGCCCGCAATGCCGCAGCGGCAGCTGCTGCGACGGGCGGCATGCATGAACCTGCGAGCGGGCTGGGATTGACATGAGAGAGGCGATCGGGAGCATCCCGAGCCCCGCTCCCCCGCAGGCGCTATCCTTCCCCGCCCTGAACAGCGGGCCTGTCGCGCGTGCCGGTCAAATCGAGACGAAGCCTGGGGGCTCCGCCTCGCCGAGATCCTGCTGGCCCACCAAACTGGACGCGACGTCGTTGCGAAACGCCTCGAGCGCATCTTCCGGACCGTTGAAGAAGCCCTGGCGAACCGCAGGGGCCACCCGCGCAGCAGCTTTCTGAGTTGCGACCGCCTCCTGGGCGAGCTCCACGAGCCCGTCCGAAGTGGACAACGAGTCGCTCAGCAAGACGCGCCACGTCCCGTCGATCCGTCGCAGCGTAGCGAGGGTGCGGTTGCCAGCCGTCACCACCGCCTCGTCTCCCGAGATCTCCTCGCTCGCGCGGCGCAGCGCCTCCTCCTCGGCCGCCACGCCATCGCCATAGCCCACAGCGTGGGTCGCCTCGGCCCCAAAGCGCTCGCCCACCGCCTTCTCCAGGTCTCGATAGGCCCTGGACAGGGTGACGAATGCATTGGTAGCGGTCCGCGCATTGGGCGTCGCCAGAAGCTTGGCCGCGCCCTCGGCATCCCCGCCGTGCAGGGCGCCGTAGAAGGCGCGAGCGACGGTGAGGGGCGAAGCGTGCGAGCTCGCCGGTGTTCCGGCCCCCAGGGAGGCCGTGGGCGCAGCACACCCACCGACAAGGAGTACGAGTAGGGGCACAACA
>Ga0335080_10009638_pt1 | contig 10102 bp, 9 predicted proteins | sample Lox_Sample_34_FD_206720 | JGI IMG/M metagenome (GOLD analysis project Ga0335080, IMG submission 206720) | Soil microbial communities from Loxahatchee National Wildlife Refuge, Florida, United States - Lox_Sample_3.4 | ecosystem: Environmental > Terrestrial > Soil > Wetlands | place: USA: Florida... | reverse complement strand
GGTGACCACCGCCGGAGGAGGTCCGGCGGGCGCGGCGGTCAGCACCGGCGGCCCGCGCGTGGCCGCGGCCGGAACCTGCGCGGCGGCGCCTGGCGTGGCCTCCGGCTGCAGCGCGATCGGCTCGTCTGCGCCGCCGTCGTCCTCGCTGCCGAACAGGGCGGCGGTGAGCTCGTGCTCGGGCGGAGCGGGTGCCGTTCTCCCGACCCCCTCCGCGTCGAGCGTCACCTCCGGCCGGCTGTCGTCTCCCCAGAGATGCCGGGGAAAGAAGTCCCGCAGGTGCGGGAAACGGTAGGGGAGGGCGTACGACTCCCCGTCGGTCGAGACCTGGAGGAGGCCCTGGAGCACACCGCCCTCGATCAGGAGCTCGACGGTGGAGGGCTCGATGGGCCCGAACACCTTCCCCTCCCGGTTCCGGACGAAGATCTGCGTGCCGCCGGCCATCCGGGACACTCATACCCTAGCGGAGCCCGGTTTGCGCCCTCAGGGCGCGGTCGGCGCCGCAGGCGCTGAGCTGCAACGGGTCCGGTACTGGGCGAGACGCTTCTCGTATCCGTCCCGGATGTCGAAGGAGATCCCCTCGGGCAGAGCGTCGATGGCGCGAGCCTCGCTCCCGGCCGCCTCGGAGCACCTTCCCAGCCTGGCCTGCACCGCAGCGAGCGTGTCCAGCGTGCTCGCGTCGTAGGGCGCCAGCTCGACTGCGCGGGCGATCAGCGGTGCCGCGTCGGCGGCCCGACCTTGCTGGAGGTACATCCAGGCCAGGTCGTGCTGCGGGGTCGGATCGTCGGCGCGCAGCGCGATGGCCTTCCGGTACGCCGCCTCGCGCTCGACGGCGGCGTTCCTGTCGCCGGCCAGCGCCCCGCCGAGCAGCACCCAGCCGCGGACGTCGTCGGGGTGGGCCTGCGTGAGCCGCCGGGCCAGCGGGAGCCGTTCCTCGGGGCGGACCTCGCGAATGCGCAGCACGAGGGCGTTCGCGCTGCCCGGGTCGAGCTCGAGCGCCTTCGCCAGCTCGGTTCGTGCCTCCTCCTGGTGCCTCGGCTGATCCGGCTCGAACCGAGCGGCGCTCAGGGCCACGCGGGCGCGCTCGGAGTGGACGTCCGCCTCGCTGAGGGCAGCCTCCCGGGTGTCCACCGCCGGAGGGGTGAAGGGAGCGGAGAACTCGGTGTACTCCCCGTGCTTCACGTACTGGTTCAGCGCCTCGTCGAGGTCCGGCGTCGCGAGCCCGGGGCGGATGACCTGCCAGGCCTTCTCCGGGTCGATGCCCTTGGCCAGGAGAATCTGGAGCTGGTCGAACTGCGCTGCGTGGGTGTTGAAGAGCCAGTGCACGAGGAGCCAGCTCATGCCGTAGAGACCGTGCAGCTTCCCCTCGGGACCGCTGGCCACCGGGCCCGACCATCCGAGCGCATCGGCGACGCGGATGCTCCGGAAGGCGTTGTACTTCCGGACGGCCTCGAGGTTGACGGCGCCGACGACGACGCTCTTCCCGTCGGCTCCGGTCCGGACCGTCTCCAGGAACTGGGCCAGCCCCTCCGCGAACCAGCGGGGCTGACGGCGGTAGACGCTCCCGGCCAGGTGGTGCACCAGCTCGTGGCGGAGGATCGAGGTGGTCTCGGTCGTGGCCAGGGACTCGCGGTGCTCCCAGGTGTCGGGCGCCCCGTACATCACCGCGTAGGGGGGAACGTCGTGGAAGAAGATGCCGGCGATCGTCCGCCCGAAGTGCCGCTCGAAATCGAGCCCGTTGGAGAAGACGGTCATCTCGATGCGGTCGCCCGCGGGCAGCCTCGCCCTGGGCCAGGCGGCGGCGATGATCTGTGCGCGGTACCGCTCCACCGTGAGGGCGGCCTCTCGCGCGGCGCGAGAGCCGAGGTCGGTGCGGAGGACGACGTGCGGTGCCTGGACCTCTCGCCAGCCGGAGTCGCCCCGTGCCGGGCCTCCCGCAAGCACCGCCGCCAGGACCGCCGTGGCCACCGATCGTCGCATCGCTCCCTGCGCCCGCGAGGACTCTAGTCGGCGGGCCCGGCCCGTGTCGGGCTAGAAGGGAGCCACATGGACCGCGTGCGGAGCGTCGTGGGGATCGCAGTCGGGTTCGGAGTGTTCGTCCTGGGGTCGATGATGCCGCGCAGCGCGGTCTCCGGGCATCCGGGCATGCCGCCCGGGGCGGGGCTGGTCGCGGGCTCGATCGGCTACGGCGTCGTCTTCGCCGCGATCGCGGGGCTGACCGCAGCGAGCATCGCGGGACGGAAGCAGGTGCAGCACGCGCTGGCGGTGGCCATCCTCATCGCCGTGGGGGCGCTCCTGCACCCGTGGCTGGAGCCCGGCGCCAACCCCCGCTGGCTGGACCTGGCTGCCGCGCTGCTGATGGCCCCGGTCGCGGTCTTCGCCGGATGGGCCCGCGGGCGGATCCAGCCGGGCTGACCGACATGGCTACACCAGCGCGCTCAGCCCGATGAGCGCCATCGAGAGATAGAAGAGGGACTCGCCGGCGATGAGCCCTCCTCCCACCAGCGAGGTGGTGGACATGTCCGCCGGAAGCTCCTCGTCGGTGGGGCGATCGGCCGGGGCCCCGCGCCGGGCCAGCGTGTTCCAGACCGACGAGGCGATGCCGCCTGCGCCCCACCACAGCGCGGTCTGCAGCTCGACGAAGGTGCCGAAGGCGTACGCGTACGGGCTGGGGAGGACGATCGCATCCGCCGTCCAGCCCACCGCGAAGCCGAGGCGAGACCGCTCGACGAACGTCCGGTACCGCGCGCTGGCGCGGAGCACCTTCCGGAGCACCTCGATGGTGAGGCCGAGCACGAAGCCGACCTCCAGCGTGACCAGCTGGGCGGTGGGGAGCTGGCCGAGACCGCGGATCGCGCCGACGAACTTGTAGGTCATGGCCGATTGCCACTGGCCGACCTTCGCCTCGGGGTGGTCGAAGCTGTTGAGCGCCAGCACCGGGTAGGCGGTCATGAAGACGCGCGCCAGCAGCACGCAGAGCACGGCGCCCATCCCGATGCCGAGCACCTGGTAGTAGAACTGGACGCGCCGGTCCGTGCCCAGTCGCCAGCCGGTGGAGCGGTCCTGCTGCATGTCGACCCCCACCGAGCTGCAGATGAGGAGCACCGTCGCCGCGATGATGGCCACCACCGGGTTCCTGAGCCCCATCGCCGACATCAGGAGGACCGCGACCACGAAGGCGCTGGAGATGGGATTCTGGTCGCTGACCCCGGTGGAGATGCCGTTGATGAAGACGAACAGCACGCTCAGGGCGAGGCCGAAGAGGATGTAGCGGGCCGGCTGGTGCATGAGCCCGGTGGCGACCAGCAGGACCGCCCCGGCCCAGAACAGGACCCAGAGGAGCAGCAGGCGGGTGGGAAGGCCGCCGCGCTCCGGGGTCGAGGCCTCGCGCGGCCCTCGCTGCGCCCGTGCCCGCGCCAGTGCCTGGCGGGCGATGACGGAGAGGTCGACGAGCGCGGCGCCCATGATCGAAGCCAGGCCCACGAGAAAGCCCAGGCGGCGAAAGGGCTCGTGCGGGCCGAGCCAGCCATGGGCGCGGAGCCAGGGGCTGAGGAGCCAGCCGATTCCGGCGAAGATCGAGGCAGGGACTGCGATCCGCGACCCGACGATGAGGCCGGCGCCGATGTTGGACATCGACAGCCCGGTGCCGCCGATCCATGCGAAGCGATCGATGAGCCAGCCACCCAGCGCGCCGAGGCCGGCACCCGAGGCGAGGCTGCGGATCGACCGCTGGAGCAGCGTCTTGTCGGTGAGCGCCCGGATGATGTTCGCGACGGCGTAGCCCGAAGGGTAGTCGAGCTTCATCCGGTCGACGAGGATGGGCGTGTAGAGCATGCCCAGCCCCACGCCGAACATCCCCACGCAGGAGATGAAGAGCATCAGCTGCCACGCCGGGGGCAGCTCCATGCCCAGCCAGACGGCGGCCTGGATGAGGACCGCCATCGCGCCCAGCGAGGCGACCGAGGCGGCCATGGTCTGCATGTAGTTCGCGCCGTGACGCCCCTCGGCGCCGTAGGGGTAGGTGACGACGCTGCCGAGGATGCCGGCCAGGATCTGCCCCGGGACGAACACCCCGAGGGTGAAGTTCATGTACGCCGCCGCCACCCCGCCCAGGGGGCCGAGGACGAGCAGCGCCACCGCGGCGAGCATCAGGTGAAAGGCGGGGGACCCCGGACGGGGCAACCAGCCGAACCGCATGCGCGTCTCGTCGCTGCCGGGCAGCGAAGCGTCCATTCGGGCTCCCGGGTGAAGGGGCCACCTTCTCACACCAGGGCTGGAACGGATCCAGGCTTCCGGCCCCGGGCCACGGACACCGGACGGGGTCTTCCGGTGCGCGGTTTGACAGCGGCCCCGGCGCTCTGGCATCACGCCGCGTCGCAGCTCCCCGGCCCCGAAGCTGCCCGTGCTCGAAAGGAGGCCACGATGATGCGCCTCCCGAGCCGTCGGCCCTCGAGGCACTGAACAAGACGAAGTGGATCGACGTCCTCCGTCCGGCGTGACGGCGGCGTCACGCGGGCGACCGGCCCGTCCGGCAGGCGGAGGCACTCCGCTCGGTCGGGAGGTCCGGACGTTCGTCACGTTCGTTTCAACCGGAGTTGCGCGCCCCGGCGAGTTCCGGACGCGTCCCAGACCGGGGCACGTCCACCGGCATTCGTCGCCGGCGCGGGAGAGGAGCGGGTCATGGTGACTGGAAGCAAGCTCGAAGCGCTCCTCGGCCAGCTCCGGCGGGCGCTCGAGGAGAAGGTGGTTCCGGAGGTGGCGGAGGCGCTCTTCCGGCAGCTGATCGCGGAGGCCCAGCGGCTGGGAGTGACCTCCGCCTACGTGCACTACGTGCTGGCCGGAGTGCTGGACCGGCTGGGGAAGCTGGAGATGGCGTTCGACGAGTTCAAGAAGGCAGTGCAGGCCGACCCCCTCGCGCTCCCGGTGCGCCATGCGTTCCAGGACGTGGCGGGCCGGCTGCGGGCTGCGCTCGCCGATCCGGCGCGTCCGGCCGACGACGCCGACATCCCGCGCCTGTACACCCTGCTCGTGGAGGCGGGGGAGGCGGACCTGGACGCGCACCTGACCATGGTGCGGTTCGCGGTCGCCACCGCGCAGCTGGATCGGGCGCGGACGCTGGCCGAGGCGGCGACCACGCTGCACCCGGCGGCGCGCGAGGCCTGGGAGGCGCTTGCCCGGGTGGCACGCGCGCAGGGGGACCTGGCGCTGGCCGCGAAGGCCGATGCCGAGGCGGCGGGGGTGGAGGTGCAGGTGCCGCTGTTCGGCGTGGTCGGGAAGGCGACGGCGTGAGAGTGGGTGGCGGGGCGCGGTGCCGGCCCCGCCACCCGCGGCCCAGCGCTTACAGGACCACCTGCTCCTTGTGCTCCCCGAACACGTCGCGGATCGCGTCCGAGATCTCCCCCAGCGTCGCCAGCGACTTCACCGCATCGAGGATCAGCGGCATCAGGTTCTGACGCTCGTCACGCGCCGCCGCCCGCAGCGCATCCAGCCGCCGCTGCACCGAGGCCCCGTCGCGCTCTCGCCGAAGCGCCGCCAGCCGAGCCGACTGCGTCCGCTCCACCGCCTCGTTCACCCGGAGCAGCCCCTCCGGCGCCGACTCCTCCTCGCGGAACTCGTTGAGCCCCACCACCACCGACTCGTGCGTCTCCAGCGCGCGCTGCGCCCGGTACGCCGCATCCTGGATCTCCTGCTGCGGATACCCCTGCGCGATCGCCTCCACCATCCCCCCCATCGCATCCACCCGCGCCAGATACGCCTCGGCCCGCGCCTCCAGCTCGTCCGTCAGCCGCTCCAGCGTGTAGCTCCCCCCGAGCGGATCGATCACGTCCGCGACCCCCGTCTCGTGGGCGATGATCTGCTGCGTCCGCAGCGCCAGCTTCGCCGCCGCCTCCGAGGGCAACGCCAGCGCCTCGTCCTTGCTGTTGGTGTGCAGCGACTGGGCTCCCCCCAGCACGGCCGCCATCCCCTGCAGCGCCACCCGCACCACGTTGTTCTCCGGCTGCTGCGCGGTCAGCGTCGAGCCCGCCGTCTGCGCATGGAAGCGCAGCATCTGGCTCCGTGGGTCCTTCGCCCCGAAGCGCTCCTTCATCACCCGTCCCCACAGGCGCCGGGCCGCGCGGAACTTCGCGATCTCCTCGAGGAAGTTGTTGTGCACGTTGAAGAAGAACGACAGCCGCCCCGCGAACGCGTCCACCTCCAGACCCGCCCGGCGCGCTGCCTCCACGTAGGCGATGCCGTTCCCCAGCGTGAAGGCGATCTCCTGCGCCGCCGTCGAGCCGGCCTCCCGGATGTGGTACCCGCTGATGCTGATCGGATTCCAGCGCGGCACCCGCTTCGCGCAGAAGGCGAAGACGTCCGTCACCAGCCGCAGCGACTCGCGGGGCGGATACACGTACGTCCCGCGCGCGATGTACTCCTTCAGGATGTCGTTCTGGACGGTCCCCGACAGCTGCTCCAGCGGCACGCCCTGCTGCTCCCCCACCGCTGCATAGAGCGCGAGGAGGATGCTCGCCGTCGAGTTGATGGTCATCGACGTCGAGACCTCGCCCAGCGGAATCCCCTTGAGCAGCACCTCCATGTCCCGGAGCGAGCTGATCGAGACCCCGACCTTCCCCACCTCCCCCCGCGCCCTCGGGTGGTCCGCATCCCGCCCCATCTGCGTCGGCAGGTCGAACGCCACCGATAGCCCCGTCTGCCCCGACTTCAGGAGGTAGTGGTACCGGGCGTTCGCGTCCTCGGCGCTCCCGAACCCGGCGTACTGCCGCATCGTCCAGTACCGGCCCCGGTACATCGTCGGCTGGATGCCCCGGGTGAAGGGATGCTCGCCCGGGAACCCCAGCCGCTCGAGGTAGCGCGCGTCCGGGTCCGGAGGAGCATCCACCGGCCCCAGCTCGATGTCGCTCGTGGTCCGGAAGACGTCCTTCCGCTCGGGCGCCCGGGCCCGCGCCTTCGCCCAGACCTGATCCAGCCACCGTCGGCGCTCGTCGGACATGACCTACTCCACGCTGAGCAGCTTGGCGTTGGCCTCCACCGTGCTGCCCTCCTTCGCGAATACCTCGGTCACCGTGCCGGCCTTCGGGCTCTTCAGCTCGTTCTCCATCTTCATCGCCTCGACCACCACCAGCCCCTCGCCCTCGGCGACCTGGGCGCCGGGAGCCACCAGCACCCGCACCACCTTGCCCGGCATGGGCGCGGTGACGACCGCCTTCCCACTCACGCTGAACCCTGCCGCGCCGGCGCGCAAGCGCATCGCCCGCTCGTCGGCCACGTCCACCGTCAGGACCTCGAACTGCACCAGGACCTGGACCTCGTCCCCCGCCTCGTCGAGCTCGACGTCGTAGGAGCGCCCGTCCACCAGCATCGACACCGCCCCGTGCTCGAGCACCCGCGCGTCCACCGTGTGCGTGACACCGCGCAGCTTCAGCACGTACCGGCCCTCACCCAGATCCTCGATGTCCACCGGTACCGACTCGCGGGCACCGCGCACGCGCGTGAGGTAGCGCTTCGCTCCGTTCATCGCCGGCTTCCCCGCGCCCGCAGTCGCCACGGTGACGGCCCCGAGGCCAGGTCCGCCGCCGGAGCGAGCGTGCGCTGCCGCCGCGCGTCGCGCTGGTAGGCATCCACCACCGCCGCGAGCAGCGCCACCTCCTCCAGCTGGTGATCGTGCCGCCCCAGCAGCGCCGAGTGGGCCCGCGGCAGGAAGCCGGTGTCGTAGTTGCCCTCGACGAAGTCCGGGTGGGCGAGGATCGCGCGGAGGTAGCGGATGTTGGTGGTGATGCCCTTCACCACGTACTCCGCCAGAGCCCGCCGCATCCGCGCGATGGCCTCGGGCCGGCTCGGCGCCCAGACCGAGAGCTTGGAGATCATCGGGTCGTAGACCGTCGGCACCGTGTAGCCGGGGTACACCCCCGAGTCGTCGCGCACGTCCGGGCCCGCCGGCGTCCGGAGATAGGTGATCCGCCCCGGGCTGGGCATGAAGTTCTGGGCCGGATCCTCGGCGTAGACGCGCACCTCGATGCTGTGGCCGCGTGGTGCCTCGGTCTTGAAGCCCAGGGGCTCGCCCCGCGCCACCCGGATCTGCCAGGCGACCAGGTCCAGGCCGGTGACCCACTCGGTCACCGGGTGCTCAACCTGGAGCCGGGTGTTCATCTCCAGGAAGTAGAAGTTCCGGTGCCGGTCGACGAGGAACTCCACCGTGCCCGCGCCGACGTACCCCACTGCCCGGGCGGCCCGGACCGCGACCTCCCCCATCGCCGTGCGCATCTCGGGAGTCAGGATGGGGGAGGGCGTCTCCTCCACGACCTTCTGGTGTCTCCGCTGCGCCGAGCACTCGCGCTCGTTGAGGTGCACCGTGTTCCCCGCCTGGTCGGCGAAGACCTGGATCTCCACGTGGTGCGGCTCCTCCAGGTACTTCTCGAGGTAGACCGCGTCGTTTCCGAACGCGTTCAGCGCCTCGCTCTGCGCCGCCCGCCAGGCGGAGTCGAAGTCGGCCAGCCGCTCCACCCGCCGCATGCCCTTGCCGCCGCCGCCTCCGGCTGCCTTGAGCATCACCGGGAAGCCGACCTTCTCCGCGTAGGCGCGGGCCTCCTTCACCGAGGGGAAGGGGGCCGTGCTCCCCGGCACCACCGGAACCCCCGCCTTCTCCATGTTGGCCCGGGCGCGCGTCTTCTCGCCCATCGCGTCCATCGCCGAGGCCGGTGGGCCGATGAAGACGACGCCGGCGGCCTCGCACGCGCGGACGAACGCGGCGTTCTCGCTCAGGAACCCGTAGCCCGGATGGATGGCGTCCGCCCCCGCGGCCTTCGCTGCATCGAGGATGCGGGGCACGTTCAGGTACGACTCGCGCGACGGCGGGGGGCCGACGTGGAACGCCTCGTCCGCCATTCGCACGTGCAGCGCCGCCCGGTCGGCGTCCGAGTAGACGGCCACGGTCGGGATGCCGAGCTCCCGGCACGACCGGATGACCCGAACCGCGATCTCTCCGCGGTTGGCGATCAGGATCTTCCGGAGGGGCCTGCTTCCCGGGGACACCCCGCCCGCTTAGCACGGGCGAGCGAGCGTGGGCTGCAGACGGTGCGGGTCCCCGGGCCGGCGGGTCGGCCCTAGCTTCTCCCGAGAGGCGAGGGTCATGAACCGAACTGCATGGCGGTGGGTAGGAACGGGCGTGCTGGCGGGCGCTGCCGCGCTCTGGTCCGTGGTGGCGGTGGCGCAGTCCTCGGGCGGCTCGGCGGGCTCCACGGGGTCGGTCGGCGGCAACGCGGGTGCCCCGATGAGCACGGGGACCGCGGGCGCGGCGACCGGAACGGCGGGCTCCCCCGGACCGGGGACGGGAACGGCGGCCGACAGCACCGGGGCGTACTCGGGCACGGGAGGCGCCGGCACGACGGCCGGAAGCAACGGGACGTTGAACTCGCCGGCGCCGACGACCGGTCGCTCGAACGCCGTGAATCCCAATGCCGGCGGGTCGGCCACCCCGGGCACCGGGAACTCGGCAGGACCGTCGAGCCCGAGCGCTGGCGGAACGGCGTTCATCGGTCAGTCGCCCACCGGGAGCACGACCACCGGGACCGCCACGGGCACGACGAGCTCCGGAATGACCGGGACAGGCACCGGCACCGGTGGCGCGGGCACGCCGGGGGCCGATGCCTCCACCGGCTCGAGCTCGATGGGCCAGTACCAGCTGCCCCCCATCCAGGCCCCGAGCGTCGGTGCCGGAACCGGAGCCGGAATCCCGGGCAGCACGCCGCCCGGCGCCACCGGGACGTCCGGATCGGCCTCGACCCCCGGCACGGGGACCTCCCCGGGCTCGGGACGGTGAGCTCCGCCCAGCGCTGCTCCAGGCCAGCTGGGTGATCGCGAACGCCTGATCGAAGCCGACGTCGCGGAGCCGGTCGTACCGCCCCGAGGTGGCCGACCCGCTGGGGAGCTTCGTGAAGGCTGCGAAGGCCGCCCGGCTTGCACGCACCGTGCTGGCCCCGGGCGCCGCGCTCGACTGAGCGGTTACTCCCACACGGGCGGCGCCGGTAAGGTCGCCCCGGTTTGGCCGGACCGCACCACGTCGTCCTCGTTCCGGGGTTCTTCGGCTTCGCCAACCTCGGCGACTTCG
>Ga0335080_10009637_pt1 | contig 10103 bp, 6 predicted proteins | sample Lox_Sample_34_FD_206720 | JGI IMG/M metagenome (GOLD analysis project Ga0335080, IMG submission 206720) | Soil microbial communities from Loxahatchee National Wildlife Refuge, Florida, United States - Lox_Sample_3.4 | ecosystem: Environmental > Terrestrial > Soil > Wetlands | place: USA: Florida... | reverse complement strand
GATGCGGAAATTGAGGCGCTCAAGGCCGGCGTGCCCATGCCGTGGGAAGAAGGCGGCGTGGCCCCGGCAGCCGCTCCCAGCGCGCCGGCTGCGGCAGCTCCCGCGCCAACGCCAGCTGCTGCGCCTGCGGCGGCAGCTGCGCCCAGTACCGCGGGTGGCGCAATCAGCGAAGAAGTCGCCAAATGGGTGGCGCAAGGAAAAAAGTGGAGCAAGTCGTCCATCGCCGCCGAACAAGCCCGCCGCGGCCGCAAGAGTCTTGCGCCGCTGAATGACGCTGAAATCACTGCCTTACTGGGTGAACCCGCAGAGGCTGCAGCAGCGGCTCCCGCGCCAGCAGCAACAACGACCGCCCCTCCGGCTGCGCGTCCTGCAGCGCAAGCGGCAGCCGCTTCGCCCGCGGTTTCCACTGGAACGTCCGTCGCGCGCACAGGCGAATCCACCAGCTATGTCGGCACTCCGGCGGTGGGCACTTCCAAGGCTGCGAAGGCGGGAGGTGTTGCCTCGATCGGCCCCGAAGACAACGACATCAATCGCGCCCGCCGTCGCCTGGTGTGGTGTGCCGTGGCAGCGTTTCTCACCGCGTGGTTCCTGGCATTCCTCCGATTCTTTCTACCGCGCACGCTCTTCGAGCCCGCGACCTCGTTCAAGATCGGCTATCCCTCGGACTTCGGCCTGGGCGTCGACACCAAATTTCAGCAGAAGTACCGCATCTGGGTGGACCGCACGCCCGACCGCATCTTCGTGATCTATGCGCGCTGCACACACCTGGGCTGCACACCGGACTGGAAACCGAGCGAGAACAAATTCAAGTGTCCGTGCCATGGCAGCGGTTATGACAGTGAAGGCATAAATTTTGAAGGCCCGGCGCCGCGCCCCATGGATCGGGCACGGGTGGAGGTGGCGCCCGACGGACAGATTCTGGTGGATGTTTCGCATCTGTATCAGTGGCCGAAGGGCCAACCGAGCCAGTTCAATGATGATGGATCGTTCTTGTCGGCGTAGACATTCGATAAGACGAAAAGAGTCGAGCTGCGCTCGACGGACGGGTCAGAGACCCGTCCCCACGCGGGCCGTCCATACGATTAGAAGAGGTCAAAATGGCTGAAGAAACTGGGAACGGGAAGAACGGAAAAGATGTCGGCCTGCTGGAACGGATGAAGTCCGGCGTGAAGGATGACGTCGAGTCTCTCAAGACCGACATGCCGGCCAAGGTGAAGGACCAGATTGAAGGCCTCAAAGACCCGACTAAGACGCAGGTCTTCACTTCCATCTTCCGCCACAAGCACGACGATACCCCGCGAAACCGGGCCCTGGGCGTGCTCTCTAACGTCTTCCTGCATCTTCATCCGGCCAAGATCAATCGCGACGCGGTTCGCTACAGCTACACCTGGGGTATGGGCGGGATCACGTTTTATCTGTTTATCGTTCTCACCTTCACCGGCGTGCTGCTGATGTTTTATTACCATCCCAGCAAAGTGCAGGCGTTCCGCGACGTCCTCTATCTGGAACATGACGTTCCCTTCGGCAAGCTGTTGCGCAACATGCACCGCTGGGCGGCGCACTTGATGGTGATTGCGGTCTGGCTGCACATGTTCCGCGTTTTCCTCACTGGCTCGTACAAGAAACCACGCGAGTTCAACTGGAACATCGGCGTACTGCTGCTGGTTTTCACCCTGCTACTCTCGTTCACCGGCTACCTGCTTCCCGATGACCAGCTCGGTTTCTGGGCGGTCACCGTCGGCACCAACATGGCGCGCGCCACGCCGCTCCTGGGCCACGAAGGGCCATTCGGCAAAATGCTGGGCATGAGCCCGTATAACGACATTCGTTTCGGATTGCTTGGCGGCTCGATCGTCGATTCCAATGCGTTGCTGCGTTCTTACATCTGGCACTGCATCGGCATTCCGATCGTGGCTTCGGTTCTGATGATCGTGCACTTCTGGCGGGTAAGAAAAGATGGCGGCATCTCCGGCCCAGCGCCGGTCATGCTGGCGTCAGAAGTAAAAGAAGCAAGAAAGTAATCGCGTAGATGTAGGGACGGGTCTCTGACCCGTCTGGCCGGGCGAAGCCCGGCTTTGCTGGTAGCGGCAACGGTGTCGAGCTTCGCTCGACGGACGGGTCAGAGACCCGTCCCTACGTGAGCAGGGGAGATTTATGGACTGGCGTCAACTTTGGGATATCGCGTCCGCGCCCGACAATGTCCCCATTGTCGGCATGATTCCCTTGCTCGGCTTCTACATTTATCTGGCGTGGAAGCAGGCCCGGGCCAACGACAATCTGATCGGCGAACTCGAAACCAGCCCCGCGATGGCCAAGACGCACCACCGCAAAACCTGGCCGTTCCGCCCGGGCTGGCAGAAAGAAATTCATGTCTGGCCGTTCCTGCTGCGCATAGAATTTCTCGCCGCCATCATCGTCACCATCATCCTGATGGTCTGGTCGATCACGCTAAATGCGCCGCTCGAAGAGCCTTCCAATCCCAACCTGACCATGAATCCGGCAAAAGCGCCCTGGTATTTCCTCGGCTTGCAGGAAATGCTGGTGTACTTCGACCCGTGGATTGCCGGCGTCGTGATGCCCACGCTGATCATCGTTGGCCTGATGGTGATTCCATACATCGACACCAATCCGCTGGGCAGCGGCTATTACACGTGGAAGCAGCGCAAGTTTGCCATTGGCACGTTCATGTTTGGCTTCATCGTGCTGTGGGTGGCGATGATCATTATCGGGACGTTTATCCGCGGCCCCGGCTGGCAATGGTTCTGGCCCGGCCAGACCTGGGACCACAACCGGCTCATCTACGAGGTGAACCGGGATTTGCCTGATCTGTTCGGGATCACGTCGAATTTTGCGAAAGCAATCTTCGGCGCGGTCGTGGTGGGCGGCTATTACCTGGTGGGCGGATACATTTTGCATGCGTTCTTCCGCCGCTACAACCCGAAGGATTATCAGCGCATGAGCCTGCTGCAGTATTCCATCATGGCGTTCTTCATGCTGACCATGGTGGGGCTGCCGATCAAAATGCTGCTGCGGCTGGCGATGCATATCAAGTACGTGTGGATTACGCCCTGGTTCAACGTGTGAAGAAGTGGCCAGTGATTAGTGGTCAGTGATCAGCCATGAGCAATTTGCCGCAGTGATACAAGAGCAGTGCAACAAATTTGCCACTGGCCACTGGTCACTGACCACTAGCCACTGAGGTTTAAATGCCCGAACAACCTACTCCCGAGCAAGACCCGGTAGTGACAAAGTCGTATGCGTTGGCCTACGTCGTGGCCATGGCGCTCCTCATGGGGACTCTGTTCTGGGCGCTCTACGATGAAAATTGGGGGCAACGCCCGTGGAAAGCGTTCCAGCATGAATGGAAAGACCGTTACAGCGCATTCCTGAAAACGGAAAAATCAACATCAACCAAATCTGAACAGGACATTGAAAAAAGCGGCGATTATCTCCAGCTGCAACAGAATTACGAAAACGCGCGCAAGCAAGCCGATACTCGTACCAAGGAAATACGCGTAAAACTGGACGACCTCACTGCGAAGATTCTGGCGGTGCAGAACGTCTTCACCGACCGCCGGGCGTATGCGAACGCCCTGACCTATCAGATAGAAACCGAAACCAGCGCCTCGGGCAAAAAGAGCAAGCAACAGGATCTTGACGAATACAAGAAAGAGAAGACAACCGTAGAGTATCCCGACGGCCACAAGGAACAATACGACTATCCCAAGCTCGAAGAGACCTACAACGACTTGAAAGCCCAGCGGGCCGCGCTCAGCGCCGAACTGGGGCAAGTGACCAAGCCGGTTACCGAGTCCCGGGAAGCCATGAGTTCCTATGTGAGCGAGCACATGACCGATCTCACCCCCGCTCAGATCCGGGGCTTGCAGGAAAAAACCGCGGCGTGGGACCCCAAGATTCTGCAGATCAATGTCGCCGATGCGAATATCGTTGACCGCTGTGAGTCCTGCCATATGGGCGCGCGCGAGCCCATCAAAATCACTGCAGCAAACATGGCGCTACCCGGCAAGAAGCCGGACGAATACGCAGAAGCATTCGTAAGCCATCCCGACAAAGAATTGCTGGGCACTCACGATCCCGACAAGTTTGGTTGTACGTCATGCCATCAGGGCAACGGGCGCGCCACCAGCAGCGTGGAAAAAGCCCACGGCAACTACGAGCACTGGTTGTGGCCGCTGTTCCCCAAGCCAAACGTCGAGGCGGGATGCCAGATCTGCCACATGTCCGACATGCTGCTGGTGAGCGGCAACGTCGGCGGTACCATCAGCGCCGGCAAAGACCTCTTTCGCCAACGAGGTTGCATGGGTTGCCATCGCTACGAGGGCTACGATCGCGAGCCCGAAGACCTGGCCTCGGTTCAGCAGCAGGTCAAGCAGCTCGACTCTGACAAGAAAGCCAACGCCAAACAATCTGCCTACCTGATGGCGCAAGCCGACAAAGCTGCGACCAACGACGAAGCCAACCAGCTGAACCAGATGGCTGTCGGGTTGCGCGTCACCAACAGCCAGATTGATGGCCGCCTGCAGCAACTCGACTTTCAGTCTCACAACCTGATGCAGGATATGAAAAAAGTCGGCCCGAATCTGAAAGATATTCGGCTCAAGCTGAACAAGAACTGGATTCCGGTCTGGCTGAAGAAACCTACAGATTTTCGTCCGACCACGAAGATGCCGAACTTCCGCCTGACCGACCGGCAGATTCGCGCGATCTCGGCTTTCATCTGGCAATCGGCCTTGACTGATCCTCTGCCCAAAGGTCCTGCGGGCAACGCGCCCCACGGCAAAGAACTTTTCGAAGAGCGCGGATGCCTTGCCTGCCACTCCATAGGCGAAGCTGATCAGATGCTGGGCGGCACGTTTGCCGCGAATCTCACACGGGAAGGCGAAAAAGCCAATTTCGATTATCTGGTGCGATGGATCCACAACGCCCGCCAGCGCACCCGCCCGTACTGTCCGTACGAAAAGAAAGATATCGGCCCCGAAGACTACGCAAAAAAGGGCCTGCCTTACGTGTTCGACCTGGAACACAGCCAGTGCCCGAACGACGGCCATCAGCTCCAGGTGCAAAACATGACGGTCATGCCGAGCCTGCGGCTGAGCGAGCAGGATGCCGCCGACATCGCCTCGTACCTGATGACGCAGAAAAAACAGGACCCCGCCTCCTATCCTGACGCGTCATTCATGGACGATCCCAGCCTGAAAGAAGAAGGCAAAACCTGGGTGCGCCACTTCGGTTGCGCGGGATGCCATGAGATCGCCGGCTTTGAAGATGAAGGCCGCATCGGCACCGAGCTGACTTTTGAAGGAAGCAAGCCGATCGAGCGCCTCGATTTCGCTCTCTTCACCGAGACTGCGCAGCGTGGCGAAGGAGAGCCGATCACCAACAAAGAAGACCTCGCGCGCCTGCCCAGCGGTCCGGCAAAAGGCCAGTGGTACGACCTCAAGGGATTTTTCGAGCACAAGCTCGCCGAGCCCAACATTTACGACCAGGGCAAGATCAAGACCGAGACCGAAGCCCTCCGCATGCCGAACGTGCATCTCGATAAGGAGCAAATCCGTTCCCTGGTCACGCTGCTGCTCGGCAGCCAGGAGACTTCCCTTCCCGCCAGCTACATCTATAAGCCTGGCGACGCGCGCCACGACATCCAGGAAGGCTGGTGGGTCGTCAAGAAATACAACTGTATGGGCTGTCACCAGTTCATTCCCAGCCAGTCGACGATCCTGATGGGCCTGCCGGCGTATCGCGAAAACCCGGAGCAGTTACCGCCGAAGCTTCTCACCGAGGGCGCGCGAGTCGATCCCGAGTGGCTGCTGCGCTTCCTCTCGAATCCTTCGTTGAGTGAAACGGACACGAACCGCAACGGCGTGCGTCCGTACTTGAAAGTCCGCATGCCCACGTTTTCGTTCTCGGAGAATGAACTGCGCAAGCTGGTGCGCTTCTTCGAGGCGCTGTCGCAACAGCCCATGCCGTACATTCCGGAGCAGGTCCCGGTGCTCACGACCAAAGAAACCGACATGGCGCGCAGCTTGTTTTCGAGCACAGCCGCACCGTGCTTGAAGTGCCACGCCACCGGGGATCCGGCGCACGACAAGATTGCAACTGCGCCCAATTTCCTGCTGGCGCGGCAGCGCCTGAAACCGGATTGGGTACAGCGCTGGATTCTCGATCCCCAGGCCATCAGCCCGGGAACGTCGATGCCCTCGGGCCTGTTCCGCAGACAGGATAATCACTGGGTCTTTGCCGGGCCGACGCCGCCGTCGTTCCAGGGCTACGAGCAGGACCAATCCAAGCTGCTGGTGGATTACATCTTCCAGCTCACGCCGGAGGAGCAGCGCCGCGTCGCAGCGGCAATGGGACACACGCAGGCTTCGGTTAAGCCTGCGGCCAAACAGAAACTGGCCAGCTCGCAGCCGATAGCGGGCAGTGGCGGTTCGCGGTAAAATAATTGGCTTCCACAAATTGCGCATACAAACTCCTGATGAAAGGGCGAAATCATGAATCGTAAGACCTGTTTAGCAATGTTGGCGCTCAGCCTGCTCGGGCTGTGGCTGCTGGTGGGATGTAACAAGAAAGAGGAGCAGCCGGCCGCAACTTCAGAGGCTACACCGGCCGCGGCCCCGGCGGCTACGCCGATCGATCCCAGCACCGTGGCCAGCGTGAGCGGCACGGTAAAGTTTGACGGCGCGGCGCCGAAAGCCTCGAAGATTGACATGAGCCAGGATGCGGCCTGTAAGGGCACCAACACCGCCGAAACCCTGGTGGTCAACGGCGGCGACCTGGCTAACGTGTTCGTGTACGTGAAAGAGGGGCTTGGCGACCGCACATTCGACGTTCCCAAGGACGCGGTCACACTGGACCAGAAGGGCTGCCAGTATCATCCTCATGTGCTCGGGGTGATGGCCGGACAAAATATTGAAATTAAGAACGACGATATGACCACGCACAACATCCATCCCACGCCGGCGCAGAACCGCGAGTGGAATGAATCGCAGCCTCCCCAGGCAGCACCGCTCGAAAAGAGTTTCGCCCGTGAAGAGATCATGCTTCCGGTCAAGTGCAACCAGCATCCCTGGATGAAGATGTACATCAACGTGGTGAAGAGTCCGTTCTATGCGGTCACCGGACCGGACGGCAAGTATGAAATCAAAGGCCTGCCTCCGGGCGACTACACCATCGCTTTCGTGCAAGAGAAGCTGGGCGAGCAAACACAAAAAGTCACTCTGGCGGCCAAGGACAGCAAGACGGTCGATGCCAGCTTTAAACAGTAGGTTTTAACCACGAAGGACACTAAGGTACACGAAGGTTAAAACCTAAACCTTCGTGAGACTTAGTGTCCTTCGTGGTTGATCGGTTTTTCCTAGCCACATTCCGAGGAGTTCACTCTGGGCGTCCTTTCAACACCGTATAATCCAGCGCTTCACCGCTTCGCCATCTTCACGTCCGCGGTGACCCTGATCCTGATTGTGGCGGGCGCTCTGGTCACCAGCAATGACGCCGGCCTTTCCGTTCCCGACTGGCCGACTTCGTTCGGCTCTCTGTACAAGATACCGCGCATGGTAGGCGGAGTCCGCTTCGAGCATACCCATCGCATGATTGCGGAGTTTGTCGGCCTCTGTACCATCGTTCTGGCGGTCTGGACCTGGCGTGTGGAACGCCGCCGCTGGCTTCGTCTTCTCGCTATCGGTGCGCTGGGGACGGTAATCATTCAGGGCATTCTGGGCGGAATTACCGTTCTGCACTTTCTGCCGCCTGCGGTTTCGTCAGCGCATGCCGCCATAGCACAAACTTTCTTTTGCATTGCGGTCTGCATCGCGGTTTTCACCGGCCGGCAATGGGTCGAACCTGTTCCTCGCTTGGACGTCGACCTGCAAAATCCGACCCTGCAGACGCTCACTCTGCTCTCCATTCTGATTCTCTACGTCCAGCTGTTTTTTGGCGCGATGTTCCGCCATCACGGCATGAGTTGGTGGCCGCACGTGCTTAACGCCCCTGTGGTCGCCGTGGTCCTGACCTGGACTGCGATTCGCGTCCTTTCGCAGTTCTCGAAGATCGAGCCGGTCAGGCGGCTGGCAATTCTTTTGCTCTCACTACTCATCACCCAGCTATGTCTCGGCTTCCTCGCCTTCGTGACCCGCGTGGCGTGGGGGCATGATGCGGTGCAGCCCGAGCTGCCCATGGTGCTTTCCACCGTCGCGCACGTAGCCGTCGGGGCGTTACTATTGGCCACTGCGGTGGTGCTGGCCATCCAGATTTGGCGCTATGTTCCGGTCGAAATGGGAGAGCCGGTTCCCAGCGGCGAGCAAGATCCTGTGGCCGCATGAACGCTTCCGCCAACTATCGTCTAAAATAGACTGTGGTCTCAAACGCCCCCGAGTACGTCGCCTCCGAGTCTGAGAAAGCTGATCTCATTTCCGTGCCTCCCGTCATTTCGGTGCGCGACGTGGTCCACCGTTACGAAGGCCGGACGGCGCTGAACGGGGTCTCCTTCGATGTGCAGGCTGCCGAGCTGTTCGGGTTGCTCGGCCCCAACGGCAGCGGCAAAACTACTCTGTTTCGCATTCTCTCCACTCTGATGGTGCCCGTCGGCGGGCGCGCCGTGATCCTGGGACACGACGTCGCCAAAGAACCGACCCAATTGCGGCGCGAGATTGGAGTCGTGTTCCAGGCCCAAAGCATCGACATCAAGCTCACGGCGGCAGAAAATCTTTGGCATCAGGGACACTTGTACGGCCTGCGTGGTGCGGCCCTGAAATCGCGCATTGCTGAGATGCTGACCCGCGTGGGCCTTGCCGACCGCGCCCACGATAAAGCTGAAACGTTTTCCGGCGGAATGCAACGACGGCTCGAACTGGCCAAGGGCTTGCTGCACCATCCCGCGGTACTCCTGCTTGATGAACCGACTACCGGCCTCGATCCGGGCGCCCGCCGCGATCTGTGGCAATATTTGCAAGTGCTGCGGGAAGAGGAAAAAGTCACCGTGATCGTGACCACCCACTTGATGCAGGAAGCCGAACAATGCACTCGGCTCGCCATTCTGAACGAAGGTAATCTGGTGGCGCTGGGCACGCCCGCCGAACTCACCAGCGAGATTGGTGCCGATGTGATTCTGCTCGACTGCAAAGATCCCGAGTCGGTCGCCGAGGGAATTCGCGTACGTTTTCGCGGCGAGGCACAAGTGATGGACGGAAAAGTACGGCTGGAACGGCAGCAGGGGCACCGCTTCATCACCGAACTGGTTGAGGCTTTTCCCGGCGAAATCCAGGCGGTTTCGGTCAGCAAGCCGACCCTGGAAGATGTATTTATTCACCGCACGGGACACAAGTTCTGGACTGATCCTGAACTGAGAACCGCCGACTAGAAACTGGCTTTTATTGATCGACCGTCCCACGGGCCGGTAGAACGAAGGTTTCACAATGGCAACCCAAACGGCGACACTGCCGGCGCAACCACTCCCGATCACCGGCGTGGCACTGCCCGCGTTCACCTTATGGTGGCGCGAGGTGGTGCGCTTTTATCGGCAGCGTGCCCGCGTCGTCGGCGTGATCGCGTCCCCGGTGATTTTCTGGCTGGTCATTGGATCAGGCTTTGGCAGTTCGTTTCGCTCGGGCAACGCGGCAGGGTCGCAACACTATCTGGATTACTTTTATCCCGGCGCACTCATCATGATCGTGCTCTTTACTTCCATCTTCACCATGATGTCGGTAATCGAAGATCGTAAAGAGGGATTCCTGCTCTCGGTGCTGGTAGCTCCGGTGCCGCGGTCCGCGATTGTGCTGGGCAAAGTGCTGGGCGGGACGACTCTTGCTACCATCCAGGGTCTGATATTCCTCGCATTTGCGCCGTTCGTCGGCGTGCATATTGGCTTCTCCGATTTTCTGCTGGTGGTGTTGACTGTCTTTCTGGTTTCGTTCGCGCTTACGGCCTTGGGATTCGCCATCGCCTGGCCGATGGACTCCTCGCAGGCTTTCCACGCCATCATCAATCTTTTTCTGATTCCACTGTGGCTGCTTTCGGGGGCGCTATTTCCGCTCTCCGGCGCTTCGGGCTGGCTGCGCGCGCTCATGTGGGCAAACCCGCTGACTTAC
>Ga0335080_10009636_pt1 | contig 10103 bp, 4 predicted proteins | sample Lox_Sample_34_FD_206720 | JGI IMG/M metagenome (GOLD analysis project Ga0335080, IMG submission 206720) | Soil microbial communities from Loxahatchee National Wildlife Refuge, Florida, United States - Lox_Sample_3.4 | ecosystem: Environmental > Terrestrial > Soil > Wetlands | place: USA: Florida... | reverse complement strand
GCCGTTCGTTGAGCTGTGGCCGCACGGCAGATCCTGGGCCTTGGTCCTGACGCACGATGTGGAAACCGAGGCCGGGTACCGGGATATCGACCGGCTGCGGAATCTCGAACGCGAGCGCGGGTATAGGTCATCGTGGAACTTTGTGGCACTGCGCTACCGCGTCGGCGACCGTGTCGTCGGCGACCTTCAGGACTGCGGATTCGAGGTCGGGGTGCACGGCCTGCTGCACGATGGACGTGACCTCGGCTCGAGGCGCCTGGTGGAGAAGCGGCTTCCCGTGATGCGCAGTTATGCCTGGCGCTGGAATGCCGTCGGGTTCCGGTCGCCGGCCACGCAGCGGGCCTGGGAGCTGATGCCCCAGCTTGGCTTCGACTATGACTCGTCCTACACCGACACGGATCCGTACGAGCCACAGCCGGGTGGCTGCTGTACTTACCTGCCGTATCTCAACGAGGGCATGGTCGAGCTGCCAATAACCCTCCCGCAGGACCACACGTTGTTCGCGGTGCTACAGCACCGCGACGCGGAGGTATGGCTTCGCAAGGCACGTCATATCCGCGCACGGCACGGCCTCGTCCTTGTGCTCACGCACCCGGACTATGCGCGTGACGATCCGCGGATTACTGAGGGCTACCGGGCACTGCTCGACGAGTTCCGCGGCGACGACACCGTCTGGCACGCGCTGCCGCGGGATGTCGCTGCCTGGTGGCGCAGGCGCGCTGCGTCCAGCCTGCGGCAGGACGGCGGTGGCTGGGTCATCGAAGGGCCCGCTTCAACCGAGGGAAGAATAGGCCTTGCTACCGCCGAGGCAAGTGGTGCAGACCTTGGTACCGCGCAGCAGGCGCACAACAAAGGCCACGTGCTGTCGGGCCGGGGCAACGGCCACATCCTGATAGTTGTCGAGAATCTCCCGCTCGCTATAGACCAGCGGCTGCGCAAGCAAGTCACTGATCTGGTGAACGGCGGCTTTCGCGTATCCGTCGTGACCAGAAAGGATCCAGAGAACGCACGCTACTGCAACCTTCCCGGACTCAGGGTGCTCGATTATCCGGCGCCCGCCGAACCGACCACCATGTACGGATACGCCCGCGAGTACGGGGCGTCCTTCGCCTGGGCGGCACTGCGCTGTGCGGCCTTGCGGCTACGTGGCCGCATCGACGTGGTCCAGTTTTGCCTGCCGCCAGACATCTACTTCCCGATCGGGCGGGTGCTGGGCTGGCTGGGCGCCACGGTCGTGGCTGATTACCGGGATCTCATGCCCGAGCTCTTTGCCGCTAGGTATGACAATCCGCACCCAGCTATGCTATCCGTGCTTCGATGGCTGGAGCGCCGGACCCATCGCGTCGCCGATCACACCATCTGCACGAACGACTACGTCCGCGAGCGCCTCGTCAAGGCCGGCGCAGCGCCTGGGCAGGTGACCATTGTTGGGAACGGTCCGGTGCTAGCGCGCGTGGAGAGAACGGTCGCTGATCCCGCCTTGCGCGGGGAGCACAAGTTCCTCTGCTGCTGGATCGGCAGAATGGGGCGCCAGGACCGGGTGGATCTCCTGATCGATGGCATCGGACATGTGGTGCATGACCTGGGGCGCACGGAGTGCGGTTTCGCCATTCTCGGCGACGGCGAGTGTTTCGGCGAAATCAAGTCGCGGTCGGTCAACCTCGGGCTCGAGCCCTGGATCTACTTCCCCGGATGGCTATCGGAGGAGCAGGTGTTTAGCTACCTTGCCAGCGCTGACCTCGGGCTCGATACCTCCCTGCAGGCGGATGTCTCCCCGGTCAAAATCGCGGAGTATATGGCTTTCGGCGTTCCGGTGGTTGCCTTCGACGTCGAGGAGACGAGAGTCATGAGCGGCGGCGCCGCGGCGCTTGTCCCGCCCGCCGACGTGGAGGCCTTTGCGCGGGAGCTCATCGCGCTGCTCGATGACAGCCAGCGTCGCGCTCGGCTGGGTGAGGCCGGCCGGGAGCGGGTCCGGGCCGAGCTCGCGTGGGAGCAGCAGTCGACCGTCTACCTCGAGCTGATGCAGCGGCTTTGCCAGCGGACCCGGCAAGCGCAATGAGCGGTACTGGCGGGTGCCTGGACTGCCGGCAATGCTGACCGAGAAGGACGTGGTCGCGAGGCCCGCGCCGCCCCGCCAGAGCTCGAAGCCGGCTTCGACGTCAATGAGGTGACGCAATCGGGTGCGCGGGAATCAAACTCGTTTGGTCTGCACGATGTAGGTTCCGTGAGAAGCCGGTGCCGTGCCCTCCTGGCAGACCTTCGCCGCGGCGGCTTGGCCGCGCTCGCTGCTCGCAGCGGCCAGGCCGCCCTAGCTGAGCGCCGACGGCGCCGCGGCAGCCGGCCACAGCCACTGCGAGCACGGCCACGATGGCGAGAAACGATGTCCCTCCAGGACATCCCGGGCTTCTTTGCTTGCCAGACCTCCTTCTTGCTGTGTGGTCGTTCATTCAACGGCGCGTTCCGCGAGCTGCATGGCCTCTGCCGTTACCCGGAACCGTGTCACCGGTCCGTGCCGGGCGGCCGTGCGCCAGCTTTGACGATCAATGCAGCCGGCCTCCAGCAGCGTCAGGCGGAGCATGACGGCATGGGTGACCGCCGCGACTGACCCGCCCGGATGGCGCGATCCCATGAGCCGCAGCGCCTTGACCATCCGGCTGCGGGCGTCGGCGAGCCGCTCTCCCTGCGGACACGCCGCCAGGAACGGAGAACTTCGGTACAGCTCAAATGCCTCAGGATCGTTCATTGCTGCCTCGTCCGCTGTCATCCCTTCCCATAGGCCGTAGTCGAGGTTGGTGAGCCACGACAGGATGCGGACGTCCGGAATACCTGCCGCGTCCGCGACGATCTGGGCAGTGGCGATCGTGCGCCGGAGCGGACCCGTGTACACGGCGGCCAAGCCTGCGTGGCGTAGAAGCCGCGCCGTCTCGAGTGCGTCCTGGTAGCCCTGTGCGTCGAGCGGGATGTCCCGGCGGCCTCGGTACCGGTTCTCGCCGTTGACCGTGGTCGTACCGTGCCTGATGAGGTACAGCTGGCACGCATCGGCCCGCTGCCGATGTCCGGCCACCTCAATGATCAGGTTTTCGGTCATGGTTGGGTCAGCCTTGAGTCATCTGCGCCCTGGCCAGGGCGTCCGTTCAAGTCGGCTTGCCCCGCCGGCGGGGCAGCGCCATTGATCGAGTCATGGCTGGCTGACAGCCCACCGCGGGTCAGCCGCTGCAGGGTGGGCGGTCGCGTGTCATTGGTCAGCCGCGATGGGCTGCCGTGGCCCAGCCACCGAACACGCAGGTATTCCGGGAGGCGCCGCAGACGGGTGTTGATAAGCACGCAGCCGTCTAGCATGCCGTGAACTCGTCCTACCTCTTGTGCTGCGGCCCGGACCTGGCGACGGGTGGAGCGGCGGGCGTCGGCAACCAGTACCACCATGTCCGCCAGTTCCGCTAGGACACTGGTGTCCGGGCCTGCCAGAACGGGAGGGGCGTCGATGATGACGAAATCGGCCCGGCTGCGGATCGCATTGAGAGTGCCGGGCAGAGCCCGCGATTGCAGGACCGCGCCGGGGTCGCTCGGCGCCGGGCCTGCCGGAAGTATCTCGAGCCCTGGAACCTCGGTCGGCTGGATAGCGCTGGGCAGGTCGGCGCTGCCGTCCAGGATGTTGGTTAGGCCGACGCGGCCTCTCACGCTGGACAGCTGCTGGGTACCCGGCTGGCGGATGTCGGCGCACACTAGGATGACGCGGCGACCGGTCAGGGCGAGGGCAGCCGCGAGGTTAGCGGGAACGATCGCCTGTTCATGGGCCGTGCCTGCGATCAGGACCGTCTTTGCGCCCCGCCATGCTGCCGCCTGAATCACCCGCGTCCGGAGGGTCCGGAAGGCATCGGCTGACGCCGCGCCCGGGTGGCAGAGCACGACCAGGCCGCCGTCACGGTCGTGCCGGCCATGCCGGAAGGCAGGAACCACCGCCAGGACCCTGGTCCCGGACTGCGTCTCGACGTCCCCGGCACCGCGCAGGTGGTCATCCACCCGGTCCCGGATCAGTGCGAACCCGAGCCCGAGCGCGATGCCGAGGAGCAGGCCCGCCAGGACGTCGACCACGACGTTCGGACTGGACGGGGCCGTCGGGAGCGGCGCGGGCGTGATGATGGCGGCTTCCGGGGCGCCGGTAGACTGGGTGGCCGCGCCTTTGGCTTTCGCCGGCCGTGCCGGAGACCGATACGCCACGTAGGATTCTGCGATCCCCTGCGCGATCCACTGTGCCACGAGCGGGTTCGGATACCTGAAGGAGACATCAAGCAGGTAGGTGTTGGGCGGCGAGGAGACGGACTCGCCCGCCCGCAGAATCGTCACAGGAACGTTCAGCAAGCGCGACGTGGCCGCGAGGACGGCGTCGGATGAGGCAACTCCCTGCTCGGTCCCCATATCAGGTGTCTGGGCGGCCACGCCCGTTTCAGCCGGTGACGGGTACACAACCACGGCTGCGGTGGACCTGTACTCCGGCGTCTGCGACCGGGCCACCAGGGCCGCGCCTATGGTCACGGCCACTGCGATCCCCACTATGGAGGCCAGATGAGCCATCAGGAAACGCGGCACCTGCCCGGGCCCGCCCGCAGGACGCGGTTCCTCAGTGGCCCGGCCGGCCGGCGGCCGACCGTAAGGGCTGGGCCAAGACTGCTCGTATTCGCGAGGACCGCGCACCGTGCCGCTTGGCGGCATATCCGGTGCCGAGGCTATCTGCGCGTCGCTGCGATCGTGATCATTATTGGGCACCATCCTTGGACCTCCATCGCCATATGTCCTGGCCCGTTCCGGACGTCCCGTCGCACCCCGCTGCGCCCGCCGCGGTGCCGCCAACGCGATTAGGGCGAACAGGAGGTCCGCAGAGCCGCGATATGTCAGGTGCGGGTCGAAATTCATCAGCACAGCCGTGATGATCACCGCTACGAAGGCTGCGGTTCCCGCGGCGCTGGCAGCACCCCGGCTGTGACGTGCAGCCAGCCAGCCACGTCTCGCGGTCGCCAGCACGAAGTAGACATAGCTTGCAAGCAGGGGGATGCCGCCGCCCCACAGCAGCCACGTGTAGCCGCTCTCGATCCAGACATAGCTGTCTGCGGGCCGGGTCGACACGAGCACGCGCGCCGACGTGCGCACTCCCAGGAGGAAGTTCCAGTCAGAGAACACCCTCGGCCAGAAGTACGTTCGCAGGTTGTTGAGCCTGCCTGTCCAGCTGACCGGCAATCGGTACGGCGACTGGAATCCGCGCAGCCTGATCTGGATGACAGGCCACATGACGGCTGAGCCGATCAGGCCAAGCGGGATGAAGACACCGAGCAACCTCGGCGAATTCGTTACGACGGCAATGCAGACCAGTGTGACGACAAGTCCGATGGCACTGGAGAACTCGCCCGCCGCCAGCGCCGCGAAGATGAACAGGGCGGCAGCTGCGCCGAGGATGAGCCGGTGACGCCGGTCACGCCCCCACAAGCCGCTTACCACGGCCAAGTTGAAGATCATGAGGTCCGCCGTCGCGGCGGGCAGTCCGAGGGTTGAACTGGCCCGACCTCCCGCGGTCACCGGGCCGCTCGTTGAGTAGCTGAAGTAGGTATCGAGCAGCTGCGGTACCCCGAGCAGGTCCAGCGACTGGAGGACCGCGATCAGGCCCACGACAGACGCCACCGCCACCGAAAGCCACAAGCAGCGCAGGACCTGCCGGTCGGTGCTGACGCTCAGACGGACGATCGCGTACAGCCCGAGCAACTTCCACATGACCAGCGCATAGAGCAGATCGTCCTGGGTGGTGTGCACCTGCCGGACCGTCATCCACGTCAGCGGCAGGACGGAATTGCATACCGCCATGAGCACGATCGACCACTCGACCGCGTCCAGCCGGAGCCTCGGCAGCTGCCCAGTCCGCAGCCACCAGATGCCCCGCAGCGCGAGAGCTCCGCCTGCGAGCACATCGACTGCCTCGTTCGGCCGGATCAGGGGAACAACAGCACCTCTGCTGATGCCGACGGTTAGCGGCGTCACCGCGATGACGAGGTACGCGGCCAGCGCCGGCCACCTGCACACCGCGGCCACGAGCAGGATTGCAAGCAGGCCCGCCAGCGTGTAGGCCAGCCCGAGCGACGTGGCTGCGCCGACGCCCGCGACCACCACGATGACCGACCCGACGAGCCATCCGCCTGAAAGGCGGGTACTCGGCCACCAGTCCTGCTCAGCCGCCCAGGTCGCGAAGTGCCGCGGCGAGCTGCCGCTGACCATGGCCCCCCGCGTGATGGCGCGCCTCGCCTTGCCGCGCAGCAGCGCGAACCCCGCAGTGAGCCAGCCAAGCTCCTCCGCGTCCCACAGCGCCTGCACGCTCGCGTACACGCCGACCCCGACGAGGGCGGCGGCCACAACGCCGACGCGGGAGCCGAACGGCTGCCCGACCCAGCGCGGTATCACGCTGGCGGTGGCGTACGCCGGGCCGGCCATGACGGCGGCACCGGCCACGAACCTCGTCATCGGCGACCTCAGCTGGCGGCCGCCGCCAAAGAGATGCCACCGCATCCGGCTCGTGAGATACCAGGCGGCCGCTACCACCGACGCGGACAGGGCCAGCGACACGATGACAAGCACGGCCAGTCCGTGTACCACCAGGGTGATGGCTACCAGCCCGAGGGCAGTGACGATCTGCACCAGCGTCGCCTGCAGAGGTGACCGGGTGTCCTTCCTGGCGTAGCACGCGTACGTCGCAATCAGCAACGCGGTCTGGCCAACGATCGCAACGGACAGTGGAGCTAGCGAGATGACGATCATCGTGATGCCCGCTGACGAGCCCATCCGCCCGAATGACATGGCCCTGGCCAGCGGCACTGCCAGCACGAGACAGCCCACCGCCGCCGGAATCGTCACGAAAAACGCCAGGCGCCAGCCGCGGACGAGGGTGTCGCGGAAGGCGGCGGTATCGCCGTCAAGATGCATCCGCGCCAGCCGGGGCAGCAGGGACAGCGCCACCGGGCTGATGCCAATGGCGTTCGCCAGGGCGTAGAAGTTCAGCGCGATCTGTAGTGCCACGACGCCGCCCGGGAACTGGTTCGCGGCCCCCAGCAACGCCAGGTCCTCAACGGCGAGAAGCCCCGCCTGTGCGAGCGCAGGCAACGTCCGGCGGCCCACCGCCCGCACTTCTGGGTCACGCCAGCCGGCCCGCGGCACAAGCACCACGCCGGCCCGCCTGGCTCCCCACCATTGGGTCGCCGCGTGCAGCGCGACCGCGCCCGTCGAGCCGAGCCCGAGCAGCAGCGTCTCGCCGAGCGGCACATGGCCGAGGCTGGTGCCCGTACCGTAGATGACTGCCGCTGCCGCGAGGGTGGCGATCGTCCCGAGGTTCTCGATGGTAGGGGCGCCGGCGGCAAGCGCGAACCGCTTATGCGCGTTCATTACGGCGATGGCCGTCGTGACGATCCCATAACAGAAAATCTGCGGAACGAACATCACGATCAGCAGCCGTGCCATGCGCATCTGTACGGCGCCCGCCAGGTCCGGGCCGCCTCCCAGTGCGGCGAACCTCAGGACGAGCGGCCCGAGCATGATCATGAGGGGTGCCGCGAACAGCAACGCCGCCAGCGTCATGCCCAGGAACCCACCGGCGACGCGCTCCGAGGCCCGGCGGTTGCCGTCGTCGATGTGGCGGACCAGGGCCGGCACGAGCATAGAGCAAAGGAGCGTGCCGGCCATGAAACCGTAGTAGATGACGTTCGGCAGCGAGTTCGTGAACTGGTACGTGTTCCCGAAGAAGGTGGGGCCCAGGACCGCGCTGGTCACCACGATCCTGGCCAGGCCTGTGACGCGGCTCACAATTGTCCAGAGGGCAACCGTCAGGGAATCACCCGCAGCCGCGGCTGCATCACCGGCGACGGCCGCAGCGTCCTGGCCGGCGATCGGCGCAGCGTCCTGGCGCGCGCGTACCGTCATCCCGCTCCAGTCATGGACAGCACCATGGGCACCGTTTTGAGCAATATGACGAGATCGAGCACGAAACACTGCTTCTGGACGTACTCGACGTCCAGGTCGAGGGCCTGCCTCATCGTCAGCGTGTTGCGCCCGCTAACCTGCCAGAGGCCGGTTATCCCGGGCGGCACCAGGAAACGTTGCTGGTGGGCCTCGTCGAGCATCTGGGCTTCCCACGGGAGGGACGGCCGCGGGCCTACCAGCGACATGTCTCCCCGGATCACGTTCACCAGCTGAGGAAGCTCGTCGATGCTGGTGCGCCGGAGAAGCCGGCCGACCCTGGTGACCCGCGGGTCAGCGTGGAGCTTGTACACGCCCTTGGCGCCGCCGGCCCGGGGAGCGTCGCAGTTAAGGAGCTCCCACACGTACTGGCGGTGGGTCTCATCCGGACAGGCGTCATACATCGTCCGGAACTTGTAGAGCGCAAATGGCCGACCATTCAGGCCGACCCGCACCTGCCGGAACAGCGCTTTGCCCGGTGTCGTCATGCGCACAACAGCCCAAACCGCAACCAGAAGGGGCAGCAGAATCATCAGGCACGCGGTGGCCACGACGACATCGAACACACGCTTGCCTGGCCACCCCTCACGGTGGCCGACCGGAGACCCGGCAGGCGTCAGCGCACTACCCCGGGACATCATCGTTACGTCCGGGCGTGCGAGAGGTGTCCGTCGTCTCCGCAGAAAAGCGGTAACGGCTGGCAGAAGTCGGCACTGCGGCTATGCGGGACTCGATCGCTGGGAGGTCGCAGACACGTCCCCGCACCGTGGCGGGATTGCCGTAGGCCACCGTGCCACCGGGAATGTCCCGCGCGACAACTGCCCCCGCTCCGATGAGGCATCCCGGGCCGATGCGCACGTAGGGCAGGATTGTCACGTTGACGCCGATCTGCGCCCCCGCCCCAATGAAGGGGCCCGACATGACCCGCGCGGAGGCCGCCTGGCCCGGGTACAGGTCATTGGCCACCGTGACGCCGGGCGCCAGGAAGGCATCGGAACCGATATGCGTGAACTGCGCGACGTAGCAGTTCGAGTGGATCTTCACCCGGTCACCGATCCAGCAGCCGTAATCCACGACGGAGTTGCTCCACACGGCCACGTAATCACCGATCGTGCACCCCTCGCGGAGGATGACGTTATGCCCGGTCTGGAAGCCAGCGCCAATGTCCGATCCGAGGTAGAGAACGCTGCCGCTCCGGATGCGCGCGCGTGCGCCAAGGAGCAGGCCCTCGCAGCCGGTGCGCTGCAGCGCCGTGCCGTGTGGCGGGGGATATCCGAGAACGACGTTGGCGTCGACCTCCAGCCCTTCCCCCGCCGTCACGCCGGGCAACAATGTAATTCCCTCCATTTCAGGCAAGGCATGACTTGCTGGTGCGGCATGCCAGGTGAACCGCCTCACACACGCGGTCAACCTGGGCGTCTGTCATATGCGGGAAGATCGGCAGCGAGAGCACCTCAACCGCCGCCTGCTCCACGACCGGCAGCGGCTGTGCGGCATAGCGCCGGTACGGGGCCTGCATATGGCATGGCGTCGGATAGTGGATGCCGGTCTGGATCCCCATCTGCGTGAGGTGCTCCCGGACGCTTTCCCGGCGGCGGACCCGCACTACCGCAAGGTGATGCACCCCGCGCGCCGACGGCTGTTCATCCAGCAGTTGAACGGGGCCATCGGCGAACGCAGCCCGATACCTCGCAGCAATCCGGCGCCGCGCCGTGGTCCAGTCGGCCAGCCTGGCAAGCTTGGCCGTAAGCACGGCAGCCTGCAGGGCGTCCAGTCGGCTGTTCATCCCGATCAGTTCGTGCCGATGGTGCGAGCCCGGGGCCCGGCCATGGTCGCGGATGCATCTGATCCGCGCCGCGAGATCAGAATCTGAGGTCGCGATGGCGCCCGCATCGCCGAACGCGCCGAGGTTCTTGCCCGGGTAGAAGCTGAAGCATCCGGCACGGCCCAGGGCGCCGGCCCGCTGGTTCCGCCAGCTGGCGCCATGCGCCTGCGCGGCGTCCTCGATGATCGGCAGCCCGGCCTTCGCGGCGGCTCGCCCCAGCGCGTCCATATCCGGCATCTGACCGTAGAGATGGACCGCCAGCACGGCGCGGGTCCGGCCAGTAATCGCGGCC
>Ga0335080_10009634_pt1 | contig 10104 bp, 7 predicted proteins | sample Lox_Sample_34_FD_206720 | JGI IMG/M metagenome (GOLD analysis project Ga0335080, IMG submission 206720) | Soil microbial communities from Loxahatchee National Wildlife Refuge, Florida, United States - Lox_Sample_3.4 | ecosystem: Environmental > Terrestrial > Soil > Wetlands | place: USA: Florida... | reverse complement strand
GCGTCCCACTCGCGGTCCAGGGCCAGGCGCAGGCCCTCCTCCCCGTCCCTCGCCCGCTCGACCGCGTAGCCCGCTTCGCGCAGGCCGCCGCTCACGAACTCGGCGATCACGTCGTCGTCCTCGACCAGGAGGATCGTCATGTCTCGGCGACCTCATGTCTCGGCGATCGGATGTCCGGATTGTCCCGCCGTCGGGCGCTGCGCGTCGAGTCCTCCCTCCCGCCTCGACCAGCGGGAGATCGGGCGGACTAGAATCCCGGCGGAGGTCCTGCGATGCCCCTGCGCGCACGCGCCCTGCTCCTCGCTCTCCTCGTGTCTTCGGCCGCGCCGGCCGGCGCCGGCGAGGCGCGCTTCATGACCTACCCCGACGTCCGCGGGGACAGGATCGTCTTCGCGTGGGAGGGCGACCTCTACACGGTGGGCATCGAAGGAGGCACCGCGACCCGCCTCACGGGTCACCCGGCGAGCGAGCTCGCCCCGAAGTTCTCGCCGGACGGGACGTGGATCGCGTACAGCACGAGCCAGGACGGCCAGCTCGACGTGTGGGTGATGCCTTCGGAGGGCGGCGCGCCGACCCGGCTCACCTGGCCGCCGCTCGGGGGGCAGGTCGTGGCCTGGACGCCGGACAGCCGGCGCGTCGTCTTTCGGTCGCGCTTCGGCGTCCCGCCCGTCGCGCGCGACCAGAAGCTCTACGAGGTCGGCCTGGACGCCTCCCTGCCCGAGCCTCTGCCCATTGACCGCGGCCAGCGGTGCAGCTTCTCCCCGGACGGCTCGAAGATGCTCTACGTCCGCAAGGGCAACGAGGACTACTACTGGAAGCGTTACAAGGGCGGCCAGTACACCGACATCTGGACGTACGACTTCGGCGCGAGGACCTTCGCCGCGGTCACCGACTACGTGGGGCGCAACGCCTACCCGATGTGGATCGGCGACACGATGTACTTCAGCTCGGACCGATCGACCGACGGCGTCACGAACCTCTGGGCCCAGGACCTGAAGACAGGCGCCCTGCGCCAGGTGACGAGCTACTCCGACTTCGACCTGATGTCGCCGTCGAGCGACGGCCGGCGCATCGTCTTCGTCCAGAACGGCTACCTGAACGTTCTCGACACCGCGGGCGGCGCGCCCCGCCGGGTCCCGGTGCGCATCCCGTCCGACGACTGGAGGCTCCAGGACCGCTGGATCAACCCGTCGGACTACGTCCAGTTCGTGGACGTGGGCGGAGACGGGAAGACGGTCGTCCTCGCCGCCCGCGGGGACGTCTTCCACCTTGCGGTCTCCGAGAAGGAGACGCTGCCCAGGAACCTCACCCGGACCCCGGGCGTGCGCGAGGACACGCCGCGCCTCTCGCCGGACGGGAAGAAGATCGCGTACTTCTCGGACGCCACGGGCGAGTACCAGCTCTACGTGAGGGACGTGGCGACCGGCGAGACGGCCCAGCTGACGACCGACCTCGACCGCAAGGTCTACCACCCGCGCTGGTCCCCGGACGGGAAGAAGATCCTCTTCGGCGACAAGGACTTCTCGCTCTTCTTCGTCGACCTCGCCACGAAGAAGCGGACGAAGATCGACGAGTCGCGCTACCTCGACAACGACGAGTTCACCTGGGAGGTGAGCGACTATGCCTGGTCGCCCGACAGCCGCTTCGTCGCGTACTCGCTCCCCCGGGAGAACCGCAACAACGCGATCTTCCTCTACGACACCCTCCAGGGACGGAGGGTCCAGCTCACCGACGACTTCTTCGAGAACCTCAACCCCCGCTTCGACGCCGACGGCGGCTACCTCTACTTTCTTTCGTACCGGAACTTCCAGATCGGCATGGACCCGTTCGAGGACGACCACATCGTCGCGAACCCGGCCCGGGTGATGGTCGTCCAGCTCCGCAAGGGCGAGAAGCCGCCGTTCGTGAAGCGCGGCGCGACGGAGCCGGCCGCGCCCTCGGCCTCCTCGGCGGAGAAGGACGGAGAGAAGAAGGACGACCCGGCGCGTTTCCGACTCGACACCGACGGCATCCAGTCCCGCGTCTACGCGCTGCCCGTCGACGCCGGCAACGACTTCCACCTCCTCGCCGGCAAGGGCTACGTCGCCTGGTCCTCGGTGCCGCTCTTCACCGAGGACGAGTACGAGGAGATCTACGCGCCGGGCGGGAAGACGAAGTGGACGTTCCACGTCTTCTCGATGAAGGACGAGAAGGAGGTCTCACTCGACGACAAGATCGCGGAGGCGCAGGCCTCGGTGAACGGCGAGGCGCTCGTCTTCCGGAAGGACGCGGCGGTGTTCGTCTCCTCCTTCGCGAAGGCGTACGAGACGAAGAAGCTCGGGACCGAGGTCGACCTCTCGGGGATGACCTACCGGGTCTCGCCCCGCGAGGAGTGGCGGCAGATCTTCGCCGACGCCTGGCGCTGGTACCGCGACTTCTTCTACGACAAGGACATGCACGGCCGCGACTGGAAGGCGATCCGTGCGAAGTACGCCCCTTACGTCGAGGACGTCCGCACGCGGCAGCAGCTCAACTGGGTGCTGTCGGAGATGGTCGGCGAGCTGAGCGTCTCCCACACCTACATCAGCGGGGGCGACACGGGCCCGTCGGTCGCCCCTCCGGCCCCCGCCGTCTCGCCAGGTCTGCTCGGGGCGGACCTCGTGGCCGACCCCGCCACCGGCCTCTACCGCTTCGCCCGCGTGTACGGCCCCACCCCGTACTTCACCGAGGTCGAGGCTCCCCTCGCCCGGCCCGACGTGGACGTGAAGGAGGGCGACTCCCTCCTCGCCATCGACGGGCAGCCCGTGAAAGTGCCCGAGAACTACTTCCGCCGGCTGCAGGTGGGCAAGAGCGACGAGGTCGCCCTGACCGTCGGCCGCGGGCCGAAGGACCCCGCACCGCGCACCTACCGCGTGAAGCCAGCGAAGTCCGACCGGGACGCCCGCTACGCGCGCTGGGTCACCGACAACGTCCTGAAGGTGCTCCGCCTGTCGAACGGCGACGTCGGCTACATGCACGTCACCGCGATGGGCGGGGGCGGCGTGATGGAGTTCGACAAGTTCTGGCGGGCCTTCCGCTACAAGAAGGGCCTCGTCATCGACGTCCGCGGCAACAACGGCGGATGGACCGAGTACTTCCTGATCGACAAGCTCGAGCGCCGGCAGGTGGCCTTCAACGTCCTCAAGGGCATGGAGCCCTACCGCTACCCGAACCCCGCGTCGCGCGCCCACCTCGTGCTCCTGTCGAACGAGGACAACGGCTCCGACGGCGAGGCGTTCGTCGAGCACTTCAAGGCGCGCCAGCTCGGGACGGTGGTCGGGGTGCCCTCGTGGGGCGGCCTCGTCGGCATCGTGAACGGCCAGCGCACGATCGACAACGGGCGGGTCGAGCAGTCGAACAACGCCTTCTACGGGCGGGAGGGCAAGTGGCTCGTCGAGAACCACGGCGCCGACCCGGACGTCGTCCAGGACGACGACCCCGCGTCGGTCACGGCCGGCCGCGACCTGCAGCTCGAGAAGGCGGTGGAGGTGGCGCTCCGCAAGATACGCGAGCAGCCGTGGCAGTTCCCGCCCGTGCCGCCCTACCCGAGGAAGTAGCCGTTCGCCGCCTGCCCACCGCCTCGAGGCAGGCGTACACTCCGCGGCGGGGGAGGACTCAGGCCATGGCGCGAGCGTTCGAGCCGGGACGGCGAGAGGTGCTTCGAGGCGGCGCGCTCGCAGCGGCGGCCCTCGGCCTGGCCGGGCGAGGGGAAGGCGCGGACCCGGGCGCGGGACCCGCCGTCCGCGGCCGCCTGAAGCAGTCCGTCTCGCGCTGGTGCTTCGACAAGATGTCGCTCGACGAGCTCTGCCGCCACGCCGCCCGCATCGGCTACCGCGGGATCGACCTCCTCGGGCCTTCGGACTGGCCGGCGGTGAGGACGCACGGCCTCGTCTGCCCCCTCGCGATGCTCGGAGCGCCGGTCTCGATCGACAAGGGGCTGAACCGGATCGAGAACCACGGCGCGATACTGGACGCCCTCGGCAAGGGGATCGACCTCGCGGCCGAGGCGCAGGTCCCGAACATCGTCTGCTTCTCGGGCAATCGCGCCGGCCTGTCGGACGAGGAGGGGATCGAGAACTGCGCGCGCGGCCTGCGCCAGATCGCCCCTCACGCCGAGCAGAAGGGCGTCACCCTGTGCGTCGAGCTCCTGAACAGCAAGGTCGACCACAAGGACTACATGTGCGACCACACCGCGTGGGGCGTGGCGCTCGTGAAGAAGGTCGGCTCGCCGCGGGTGAAGCTCCTCTACGACATCTACCACATGCAGATCATGGAGGGCGACGTCATCCGCACGATCCGCGACAACGTCGGCTCGATCGCCCACTTCCACACCGCCGGGGTCCCCGGCCGGCACGAGATCGACGACGGCCAGGAGCTCCACTACCCGGCGATCTGCCGGGCGATCGTCGGCACCGGCTACACCGGCTTTCTCGCCCAGGAGTTCGTGCCGACCGGCGAGCCGCTGCGCGCCCTCGAGGAGGCGTTCCGCCTCTGCGACGTCTGAGCCAGGGCGATCGTCGGCCCGCGGTCCTGGCGGCGCCGGCTTGCGCCTCGGGACCCTCGCCCCGACACGGCCGCAGGACTCGGCCTATAATGGACGGGTCCTGCCTGTGTCGTGGCGGCTGCCTCCGTTCGATGGAGGCGGGTGAGGGCGCGAGACGGACCCGCCGGCCCTGAGCCCGCCAGCCCAGAGCCCCCGAAAAGAGAAGGAGTGTGATGGGCACGAAGGTCTTCGTCGGAAACATGAGCTTCGACACGACGCGCGAGGAGCTGCAGGAGCTGTTCGCCCAGGCGGGCGAGATCACCGAGGTCGTGCTGCCCACCGACCGCACGAGCGGCCGGCCGCGCGGCTTCGCTTTCGTCTCCTTCGCCACCGACGAGGGGGCGGCGGCGGCCATCCAGAAGCTCGACGGCCATCTCCTGGGCGGCCGCAACCTGCGCGTCAACGAGGCTTCCGACCGCCCCGCCCCGCGGCCCTTCGGCGGCGGAGGCGGCGGGGGCCGGCCCGGCGGCCCCGGCGGTGGGCGGCCCAAGGGCAGCCGGCGCAACGTCCGCGCACGCAAGCGCTCGATCTGGTAGGAGGACGTCCCTCCGCTCCGTTGACGCTCGATCGGCCTCCGGCCTAGGCTTCGCGCCATGCGCGCGAAGCCGGCCGTGGCTCTCTCCCTCCTCCTCGCCTTCCTCTCTCTGGCCGTCGTCTCTTCCGGAGACGAGGCCGACCCCCTCTACGCCTCCTTCCGGGAGCCCCCGCCGCGCCTCCGGCCGTTCGTGCGCTGGTGGTGGAACGGCTCGCGCGTGACCGAGGCGGAGATCCTTCGCGAGCTCGACGTGCTGGAGGCGGCCGGGATCGGCGGGGTCGAGATCAACACGATCGCCATGCGCGACGACGTGCCGAAGGAGAGCCTCGCCCGCTTCCCCGAGCGGCCCTGGCTCGGGCCCGCCTGGTGCGCGGCCGTGAAGGCGGCCGCGGAGGGCGCCCGCGAGCGGGGGATGACCGCCGATCTCATCGTTGGCTCGGGCTGGCCGTTCGGCGGGCGGTTCCTCCTTCCGGCGGAGCAGACGAAGCGCGTCCGGCTGGTGAAGAAGGAGCTCACCGGACCGACCGTCCTCGAGGCCTCCCTCGCCGACCTCGCCGCCTCGGGCCGGAAGGAACGCGAGGAGGTCGCGGCCGTGCCGCGCCTCGCCTTCCTGCGGCTCGTCCCGGCGGCCGGGACTGAGTTCGATCCGGGCCGGGAGCTCGCGCCGGGGGCGCTGCGGGGCGGGCGCCTGCGGGTGAGCGTCCCCGCCGGGACCCACGTCCTCCGCGTCGGAATCCTCGAGACCGGCTTCACGCACGTCAAGCTCGGCGCCCCCGGCGCCGACGGACCCGTCGTGGACCACTGGAGCGCGCCCGCGGTACGGCGCTACCTCGACCACATGTCCTCGGGCCTGGCTCCCGCCCTCGGCGGGCGTCTCGGCGAGAAGCTCGGCGGGCCGCTGCGGGCGAGCTTCGTGGACAGCCTCGAGCTGGACCACGCGAACTGGACGGACGACCTGCCGGCCGAGTTCGAGAGGCGCCGCGGCTACGACCTCGCGCCGTACCTCCCGTTCGTCCTCGACGTCGACGAGCCGGCCGACGAGTCCCCCCGCGCCGACGCCGTGCGCCGCGCCCGCTACGACTTCCACCGCACCGTGGTCGAGCTGTTCCAGGAGCGCTTTCTGGAGACCTACGTCGCCTGGGCTCACGAGAACGGCCTTCTCGCCCGGATGCAGGCGTACGGCCGGGAGACCCACCTGCTCGAGGGCAGCCTGCTGGTGGACCTGCCCGAGGGGGAGAGCTGGCTCTGGTCGGGCCACGACCGCATCGTGGTCTCGCCGACCGTGGCCGACAAGTACGTCTCGTCGGCGGCCCACCTCGCGGGGCGCGGGCCGGTGAGCTTCGAGGCGATGACGAACGCGGTGCCCGTCTTCCGGGAGATGCCGGAGGACTTCAAGCTCGGGATGGACGCGAGCGCCCTCGCCGGCGTCCACCAGCCCGTCCTCCACGGCTTCAACTACTCGCCGCCCGAGGCCGGCTTCCCGGGCTGGGTGCGCTTCGGCTCGTGGTTCAACGAGCAGAATCCCTGGTGGCCGCACGTCCGGCGCTTCACGGACTACGCGGCCCGGCTCGCGAGCGTGCTCTCGCAGACCGACTTCCAGGCGAGCGTGGCCCTGCTCGGCCCGCGCGCCGACGAGTGGGCGCGGGACGGCTTCCTCTACCAGCCCTTCCCCGAGGTCCAGCGGCCCTGGTACCACTACCACCTCTGGCAGGCGTTGCAGCAGGCGGGCTACGGGACCGACTTCGTGAGCGAGGGCGTCCTGCGCGGGGCGCGGCTCGAGGACGGCCGCCTGCGCTACGGTCCGCGCGCCTACGACACGCTGCTGATGATGGACGTCGTCTCCCTCGAGCCGGAGACTGCCGAAGCGATCGCCCGCTTCGGCGAGGCGGGAGGCCGGGTCGTGGTCGTGGGCCGGAAGCCGGAGCGGGCGCCGGGGCTGAAGGACGCGGCGGCGGCCGATCGCCGCGTGAAGGAGGCGATCGCGCGGCTCCTGGCGACGGCGCGAGCGGCCGTCGTGCAGGCGCCCTCCCGGGGCCTCCTCCGCGCGGGCGACTACACGCGGGACGCCCTCCCCGACGGCGCGCGGCGCGAGCTGCTCTCGTGGGTCCTCTCCACGACGGCGCGGCTGGGCCTCGAGCCCGACGTACGCGTCGACGCGCCCCATCCCGACATCGGCCTCGTGCACCACCGCGCAGGCGAGAGAGACGTCTTCTTCTTCGCCAACACCAGCCGTACCGAGGCGGTCGACCTCGAGGCCCGCTTCCCGACCGGCGACCGCAGGCCGTGGCGCTGGGACCTCGAGACGGGGACTCGCGCCGCCGTGCCGGTGTCCGGCCGCCCCGACACCCTCGCCCTCCATCTCGAGCCGGTCGAATCGCTCCTCCTCGTCTACGAGCCCGCCCCGGCGACGGGCGCCGTCCCGACTCCTCGGGGCGACCGGCCTCGCCCCGGACGCGAAGGGCTGCCCGTCGTCGCGCCCTGGGAGGTGGATCTGCGCCCCGCGCACGGGACGCCCTTCCACCGGCGCTTCCCGCAGCTCTTCGACCTCAGCCTCGCCGCGGGCGACCCGGAGGTGGCCGGGTTCGGCGGCGTGGCGCTCTACCACGCCGAGTTCGACTGGGCGGACGAGTCGCGGGCGATCCTCGACCTCGGAACGGTTCACGGCGTCTCGTCGGTGAGGCTCAACGGCAAGGACCTCGGCACGCGCTGGTGGGGCCGGCACGTCTACGACGCGGCGGGCGCTTTGGCGAAGGGGCGCAACACGCTCGAGGTCGAGGTCACGACGACGCTCGGCAACCGCATGCGCTCGCTGAAGGACAACCCGGTGGCCCGGAGCTGGGCCTCCTGGTTCCCACCCATCCCGATGGGCCTCGAGGGGCCCGTGCAGCTCGCGAAGGCCTCGGACTGAACCCGCCCGCGGCCGGCGGTGTCTGGCTGTGGTAGGACAGCCATGCATGGGCCGGTCGCGATCCCGCTGGCAGGTGCGGTGACACGGGCGGTCGGCCTCCCCCTCGACGCAGAGAGCGAGGAGGACCTCGTCGAGGGCTCGCGACTGGCCTTCCGGGTTGCCTGGTCGGTCTTGCGCCAGCGCGAAGACGCAGAGGACGTGGCTCAGGAGGCGCTGTCTCGGGCGTGCCGGAACCTGGCCTCCCTGCGCGACCGAGGAAGCTTCCGGCCGTGGCTGGTTCGGATCGCGTGGCGCCTGGCACTCAATCATCGTCGGGCGAGCCGGAGGCGCGAGCGGCGCGAGCTCGTCCTCGCCGACCCCGCCCGGCCGCGCGGCGTCGAGGAACTCGCGGCGGCCAGCGAGTCCCGCGCCCGGCTTTGGGCCGCGATCGACAGGCTGCCCGAGAAGCTGCGCCTCGTGACCGTGCTGGCCGGCATCGAGGGCCACGACGTCCGCGCCGTGGCGGCTCTCGCGGGCGTGCCCGTGGGGACGGTGAAGTCGCGGCTGCACGCAGCGCGCAGGCGGCTGATGGAGGCGCTCTCATGAGCTGCGAACGGAATCGGTCGGGTATCCGGCGCGTCGCCCTCGGGACGGCCCCGTCGAGGCGACTCGAGGCTCACCTGGTCTCCTGTTCGGCGTGCCGCGGCATCCTGGACGACGACCGCCGGTGGCTCGCCGAGATGGACGAGGAACTCAGGAAGGCGCTCGCCGTCGAGCCGTCGGCCTCGCTTCTCCCCCGCGTCCGGGAGGTCGCGTCGCGCCGGTTGGCCGAGGAGCCGCGGAGCCGTCTTCTGTGGCTGCTCCCCGTGGCGGCGTCAATCGTCGCGCTCGCGATGCTGCTGCCTTTCGCGAGACGGATCCCCCTGGCTCCGGGAAGCACACCGGCGCCGCCGTCGCCGACGGGCGCAACGATCGAGCCGGCGCCGTCTCAGCTGCAGATCCCCGCGACGATCGCCCGTCCCCAGGCGCGCAAGGGCTCGCCGGGACAGCAGGCTCGGGGCCGGTCCATGCGCCACAGAGCGCCGGCGCGCACGGCGCTGGTTGCGGTCGAGCCGGAGGTCATCGTGCCGCCTGGAGGCGAGGCGGCCCTGCTGCGGTACGTCCGGGCCATCCGCCACACCCTCGTGGTCGACGAGGTCGTGCTCGGGCCGGGTCCCGATCCGATCAACTGGACGGAGCCGGCGTCAATGCGTCAACAGCCCCGAGCCGTCGAACGCTTCCCCGAAGAGATGGAGCCGCCGACGACCGACGCGGAGGCGCACACGCTCGGGGACTGAGCCGGGTCAGTAGAGGGAGGTCGAGAATGAAGAAGACGATACCGATGGCGGTGCTGGTCGTGCTTCTGGCCGGCGCCGGGGCCTGGGCACAGGACGCCCAGGAGAAGGCCCCGAAGCCGCAGGGCCCGGTGGTCCCGCTCCAGGTGCAGGTGGTCTTCAACCGGTACCAGGGCGAGAAGAAGGTGGCGAGCGTCCACTACACCCTGCCCGTGAACGCGGACAACTCCTACTCGCGCGTGCACATGGGGTTCCAGGTCCCGCTCCGCTACGAGTCAAAGGAGAATTCCGGCAACGTCGTGTTCAAGGACGTCGGGAACTCCGTCGGCTGCCGGGCCCAGCCAGCCGACGCGGGCCGTTTCAAGCTCGACTGTGGCTTCGACCAGTCCTCCGTCCACTCCAACGGCGACAAGCCCGCCGAGGCCACCCTGCTCCCTCCCGTCCTACGGGACTTCCGGTCGGACGTCTCCTTCTTCCTCCGCGACGGCCAGAGCTCGCAGATCACGGCGGCCACCGACCCCGTGAGCGGTGACGTGGTCAAGGTCGATGTGACTCTCAACGTGGTGAAGTAGGCCCTCGGCGGCGAGTCGGCGGCGGGTCGTATAGAATCTCGGGGCGACCGTGGGAACGGCCACGGTCGCCCCGAGGTCCATCGCCATGTCCCCCAGAACCGTCGGCGTCGCGCTCGCCGCGCTCGCCGGAGCCGCGCTCGCCCTTCCCGGCGTCCGCGGCGCGGCCCCGCCGCACGTGCCGCGTCCCCTGCCGCCCGTCGCCGGGAAGGACGCCC
>Ga0335080_10009632_pt1 | contig 10105 bp, 4 predicted proteins | sample Lox_Sample_34_FD_206720 | JGI IMG/M metagenome (GOLD analysis project Ga0335080, IMG submission 206720) | Soil microbial communities from Loxahatchee National Wildlife Refuge, Florida, United States - Lox_Sample_3.4 | ecosystem: Environmental > Terrestrial > Soil > Wetlands | place: USA: Florida... | reverse complement strand
CTCGGCGCCAAAATGGCGGCGAAAGTGCCGCACGGCGGAGGCGGTCCAGGCGTCATCGCCGTAGCCTACCGCATGGCCGCGGTTGACAGCGGCCATGGCTTCCAGAATCTCAGCATGGACGCCGGCATTGTTGTCGCTGGCAAAACTGCGTGCAGGTTTCATTGGCGGACTGAGCAACAATGTAGCAGAGTGAAAGAACTTGCGTGCACTTGCGCTGCGCGGTAGCGGGTCAGTTTCGCGGTGGACCGGCGCAACCATCGAACCACGGCGGCTGCAGAAAGATTCCTCCGTGATGCCTTCGTGCCCTTTGTGGTGAAAGTTGTCAAACGCCACGGTGGTTTGCCTGGGGTTGCCCCGGTCGCATCAGGTACAATTTATTTTTGGAGTCGCGCCGGGCCTCTTAGCTATCCAATCTAACTTAACTGCGTCCATTGCCATTTTAGGGCCGTGGCGCAGGCACGCGCGACCAATCAAAACGACTCCATGACAGGTTACCTGCGGATGTTCTGTTTGCCTTCCCTTCGCCAGAGAGTGCGCCTTCCCCAGCGCCCGATCAGCCATGCCCTGCCGCTGCTGGTGCTGCTGGCGGTGCTGCAGGTGGCCTGCGGCAAAGACGAGGCTCAGGCCGGCCAGCCGCATGGGCCTGCCGGTGTGCCGGTAAAAGTGGAGGAGGCGCGCTCAGTCCCCATCAGCGACACCACGGAATATGTGGCTACGCTGAAATCGCGGGATTCCGCCGTCATCATGCCTGAAGTCGAGGGCCGGATCACGCAAATCTATGTGCACTCCGGCGACCACGTGATCCCGGGGCGGCCGCTCATGCAGATTGATCCTGCTAAGCAGCAAGCCACGGTGCACAACCTTGAAAGCAGCAAGGCCGCGCAGCTGGCCAACCTGCAATGGGCGCAGGAACAATACCGCAGAACCAGCGGGCTCTATGCTGCCGGCGTGGTCAGCAAGCAGGACCTTGATCAGGCGAAGACCGCGCTGGATTCCGCCGAGGCACAAGTTCACTCGCTCGATGCCCAGGTGCAGGAGCAGGAAGTCCAGCTGCATTACTACAACGTCAAGGCCACAACCAGCGGCATCGTAGGCGATATTCCCGTGCGCGTGGGCGACCGGGTGACGACCTCGACCACGCTCACCACGGTCGATAAACCCGGCAGCCTGGAGGTTTACGTCTATGTGCCGGTGGACCGCGCCCCCGGCCTGCACATGGGCCTGCCCGTGCAGATCGTGGATGGAGCCGACAAAGTAGTGGCGGAAAGCAAGGTGGATTTCATTTCGCCGCAGGTGGATAACAGCACCCAGACCGTGCTGGTGAAAGCGCGGATCGCAAACCGGCAGGACAAGTTGCGCACATTGCAATTTATTCGCGCCCGCGTCGTGTGGGGCACCGAGGACCGTCCGGTGGTTCCGGTGCTGGCCGTCTCTAACATCGGCGGCCAGTACTTCGCTTTCGTCGCCGAGGGCGAGAACGGCAAATTTGTGGCCCATCAGAAAGTTCTGCAGCTGGGTGAGATGGTGGGCAACAACTACGTGGTGCAGGAAGGGATCAAGCCGGGAGATAAAGTGATCGTCTCCGGAACACAGTTCCTGGTGGATGGAGCGCCGGTGATTCCGCAGGGCGGCTAAGGCTGCATTCCAGGATTCTTCTTTTCAACACGAAACCAGGCGCCGTTCGCTCAGGTGAGCGCCGGCAAAGACTTCGGATTCTGCGTTACGAATTAGACCTTCATGTTCGTTGACTTCTTCATCCGGCGGCCGGTCTTCGCCACGGTTTGCGCCCTGCTGATCATCCTAGCGGGCGCGGTGGTGATTCCCACCCTGCCCATCGCGCAGTTCCCCACTCTGGCGCCACCGCAGATTTCGGTGAACAGCACCTATATCGGGGCCAGCGCGCAGACGGTGGAATCTGCCGTGACCATTCCGCTCGAAGAACAGATCAACGGCGCCGAGGGCATGAAGTACATGACCTCGAGCAGCGGCAATGATGGCTCGAGCTCGATCCTGGCGACCTTTGACCTGAATCGCGACCCTGACCTGGCAGCCGTGGACATTCAGAACCGGGTGAACACGGCGCAGGGGCAGCTGCCCAACGCGGTCAAGTCCATCGGCGTGACCGTGGCCAAGACCTCCAATAACTTCGTCTTCGGCTCGGCGGTTTACTCGAACGGCCGTTACAGCCCGCTCTTTATGAGCAACTATCTGGATGTTTACGTCCGTGACGCGCTGAAGCGCGTGCCTGGCGTAGCCGACGTCCAGATCTTCGGCGAGCGCAAATACTCCATGCGGCTGTGGCTCGACCCCGACAAGATGGCCGGCCGCGGCCTTACCGCCGATGACGTGGTCAGCGCCCTGCAGGAGCAGAACGTGGAAGTGGCCGCCGGGCAGGTGGGCCAGCCGCCCATCCAGGCAGGCCAGCAGTTTCAGATCAGCGTCCGCGCCATCGGCCGGCTCAGTCAACCCGAGCAGTTTGACAATATCATCCTCAAGACCAACGCCGATGGCACTCTGGTGCGGCTCAAAGACGTGGGCCGCGCCGAATTGGGCGCGGAAAACTATGGCTCGGCTCTCGAGTTCGATGGGCAGGAGGCGGTGGGAATGGGCATCACCCAGCTCTCCAACGCCAACGCGCTCGAAGTGGACCGTCTGGCCATCGCCGAGCTCGACCGGCTCTCCAAGCGCTTCCCGCCGGGAATGAAATACCACCTGGCGTTCGACAGCACCGACGCGGTGGGCGAATCCATCCGCGACGTTCTCAGCACCCTGATCGAAGCCATCATCCTGGTGATTCTCGTTATTTTTCTCTTTCTCGAAGATTGGCGCAGCACGGTGATTCCCTCGGTCACCATTCCGGTCTCGCTGATCGGGACTTTCGCCTTCGTCAAGCTGCTGGGCTTCTCCATCAATACCCTGACTCTATTCGGCATCACGCTGGCCACTGGCCTGGTGGTGGATGATGCCATCGTGGTGATCGAGAACATCGAGCGCCACATTCAGGAAGGCGAGCGCGACGCGCGCAAAGCCTCCTCGGCGGCGATGCGGGAAGTGGCGGGCGCCGTGATCGCGACTTCTCTGGTGCTGGTGGCGGTGTTCGTGCCGGTTGCCTTTTTTCCCGGAACCACGGGAATTCTGTTCCGGCAGTTCGCCTTGACCATCGCCTTCTCGATTTCGATCTCCGCTTTCAACGCGCTGACCCTCACGCCGGCGCTTTCCGCCCTGCTGCTCGGCCGCGAGCACGGCGAAAAGGGATGGTTCTTCCGCGGCGTGGACCGCGTCATTGGTGCAGTGACCGGCGGCTATCAGGCGGCGCTGCGCGGTTTTCTGCGCATCCGCTGGGTGGCCGTGCTGCTGTTTGTGGCCGGTCTCGGCCTCACTTACCTGGTCTTTTCGCGCGTGCCCACTGGTTTCGTGCCGAATGAAGATCAGGGATATTTCATGGTCATTGTGCAGGCGCCCGCCGGCGCCTCGCTCGATTACACTCGCCACATTGGCGAGCAGATCAATGCGATTTTGCGGCAGCAGCCGGAGGTGGAGAGCGTTTTCGCCATCTCCGGCTTCAGCTTTAGCGGCGCCGCCGCCAACCGCGGCATCGTCTTCGCCACTTTGAAGCCTTACGGCAAGCGCAAGGGCGATGAACACACGGCGGAAGCTGTGGTCGGCCGTATTCGCGGTCCGTTGTTCGGCATCTCGGGCGCCATTGTTCTGCCCTTTCTCCCCCCAGCAGTGCAGGGACTGGGACAATTCGGCGGCTTCCAATATGAGCTGCAGGACCAGGGCGGGCACACGCTGCAGGATCTCGCCAGCGTGGCGCAACAACTGGTGCGCCAGGGAAATGCGCGCAAGGATTTGACCGGCCTCTTCACCAGCTACACGGCCAACGATCCGCAATTTCTGGTGACCATTGACCGCGAAAAGGCCAAGAGCCTGCACGTGCCCTTGCAGCAGATCACCGACACGCTGGGCGTCTATATGGGTTCGGCCTATGTGAATGACTTCGACTTCAACAATCGCTCTTATCGCGTGTATGTGCAGGCCGATAAGCAATTTCGCGCGCAACCCAGCGACATCAAGCAGTATTATGTGCGCTCCGATAGCGGCGCCATGATTCCGCTCGACAGCCTTCTCACCATCACGCGCACGACCACTCCGCAGGTCATCAGCCACTACAATCTTTTCCGTTCGGCGGAGTTGGATGGCTCGGCCGCGTCCGGTTTCAGTTCCGGCCAGGCCATCACCGCCATGGAAGATTTGAGCCACAAGGTTCTGCCGCAGGGCTACAGCTTCGAGTGGACCGGGCTTTCACTGGAAGAGCTTTCCTCGGGAAGGACCACGATATTTCTGTTCGCGCTGGGCACGCTGGTGGTTTACCTCACGCTTTCCGCCCAATACGAGAGCTTCGTGCTGCCCTTCATCGTGCTGTTGGCCGTTCCCATGGCCATGCTGGGGGCGCTTTCGGCGCAGTGGCTCCGCGGCCTGCAGAACGACGTCTATTGCCAGATCGGGCTGGTGATGCTGGTTGGCCTGGCCAGCAAGAATGCCATTCTGATCGTAGAGTTCGCCGAACAGTTGCGCGGGCGCGGTATGCCGCTGCTCGAGGCTACGGTGGAGGCGGCACGCATTCGGCTGCGCCCCATTCTGATGACTTCGTTCGCTTTCATTCTTGGAGTCGTTCCCCTGATGCTGGCCAGCGGCGCCGGCGAAAATGGCCGCCACTCGGTGGGCACCACCGTCTTCGGCGGCATGATCATGTCCACCGTTCTCAATCTTTTCTTTATTCCCGTTCTTTACATGATCATCGAGGGCTGGCGCGAGTCGCGCGGCGCCGCCGTCCGCGAATAAGCATGCTTTTGTTCTTGACCCCCGGCGTGCCCGGGCGCGACAATCTTTTCCCGTTAGCCCCGGCCCCGAGTTCTGTGCGCCAATTTCCCGTGGCGGGTGGTTCTAATCCTCTTCCCCGTAATGCCTCCCGTCCTGGCCCCGCCGGAGGATGAAATGAAATCTCGCATTCATCTCGCGCTGGCCGCTCTGCCGTTGCTTGCCGCCCTCGCCATCTCTTTGGGTTGCAACTGCCTGTGCGGAGACGTCAGTGCTCCGCCTCCGTTGGCGAAACCCGCGAAGCCTGCGGCTTTTCAGCCCGGCCAGCCCTGGCATTTCGTCGTCTCCGGGGACTCGCGAAACTGCGGCGATGTAGTGATGCCCGCCATCGCTCAGGGCGCTGCCCAGAACCAGGCGCAGTTCTACTGGCACCTGGGCGATCTGCGCGCCATCTACGACTTTGACCAGGACATGCAGAAGATCGCCGAGCGGCAGGACAAGAAGCTCACCATCAGCGACTACGAAAGCCAGGCCTGGCCCGACTTCCGCCAGAACCAGATCGTTCCCTTTGGCGGCATTCCGTTTTTCCTCGGCATCGGCAACCACGAGACCATCGGGCCCTTCAAGACTCGCGCTGACTTCATTACCGAGTTCGCCGATTATCTCGACATGCCCGAAATCAAGCGACAGCGCCTGAAAGACAATCCCAAAGACACGCAGCCGCACACCTATTACCACTGGATCATGGATGGCGCCGATTTCATCTACCTCGACAACGCCTCCCACGATCAATTCGACGCCGCTCAAATGACCTGGCTGGAAGGCACCGTGTTCAAGCACGACGCTGCCGATAGCTCCATCCGCGCGCTGGTCGTCGGCATGCACGCCGCCCTGCCCAACAGCATCTCCGCGGGACACAGCATGAACGAGTGGCCGGACGGCATCAAAACCGGCGCCCAGGTTTACCAGGACCTACTGAAGCTGCAGAATGACCAACACAAGAAAGTTTACGTGCTCGCCAGCCATTCGCACTATGTGATGGAAAACACTTACAACACGCAGTATTGGCGGTCGCACGGCGGCGTTCTTCCCGGCTGGATCGTGGGCACGGCCGGCGCCGTCCGCTATCCGCTGCCGGAGCCGAACAACGCAGCCCTGGCCAAGACCAATGTCTATGGATATCTGCTGGCGACCGTGAATCCCTCCAGCCAGCCGGTGGGAACCATCAGCTTCGAGTTCAAGGAACTGAAAGAGAGAGACGTGCCGCCGGCCATCATCCACGGCTACACCCGGGAGTTCGTGCACTGGTGCTTTGCGCAGAATTCTCAGGCGAAGGGCGAGTAACCGGCGCCGCGCTTCGCTATTTCGGCGGCGAGGTCATTTCCAGCGCCCAGATCGCCGCCGGCCTCATGTACATTCCGGCGCGGTAGTGGCCGGTGATGTCCCAGGCCTCCGGCGTGCGGAACCAGTATCCTTCGGTCTCGTAATTGGTGTGATAGACGCCCCAGGCCGTGCGGAAGGCTTCGTCTTTCAGGCCGTCAGCCAGCATCAGAGCGGCCACGCTGAAGGTCGCGCCCAGCCAGACCTCCTGCACCTGCTGGTTCGCCTGCATCAGGCTGCCATCGGGCGCGATGCCGTTGACCGCGCCCATCTGGCCGTTGGCAAACTTCATCACGTTGAAGTCGTAGATCTTCTGCAGCGCTTTCAGCTGCATCTCGCGTGGAACCACATCCCCCAGCCCGGTCATGCTGGCATACCACTGCCCCGCCAACTGATCGGCCTGGATATCGTCGCCATACTGGCTGCGGGTGTCATAGCGGAAGTACTCTCCGTTCCACAGCTTCCTGATGTAGCTGGCCTGGCTGCGGGCAAAGAGTGCATGATAGCTGCCGGCCGGCTTGGCGTCGCCCAGCGTGCGGGCTATCTCCTCGGCGGCGCGCAGGGCCGCCAGCCACAGCCCCCCGGAGTATGCGCTCTCGCCACGCGCTACCCATTCGTCGTAAGTCTGGTCGGGATAGCCGTCATCTTCGGGAACACCGTCGCCGTCGCGGTCATACTGGCGCAGGTGTTGCAGCGCTTCCTGTACCGCGGGCCAGGTGTCGCGCAAAAACTGCACATCCCGCCGCCCGGAAAATACGTAGTCGCGATACACCATGAGCACGAATTTCGTATTCAGATCCTTCCAGCCGCTGGTGTTCTGCCAGCTGAACTGGTTGACCTGAAAAAACGGATCCTCCTGAGGCACGCCCAGATCATGCGGCACGGCGCCCTTCGCCTTGCGCAGGCGGAACTGCTCGGAGTGCATTTGCTGCGACTTCCAGATCCAAAGATATTGATCCCTCAGGTCTTCCGGAACGGTCAGCGCAAATTCGCGCAGCGTTTGCTTGTCAATCTCGGGCCAGAACTTCACCAGCGGCATGGAGCCATAGAAGAGCACATCGAGGGTGCCATAAAACGGATAGTCGAAGCACTCCAGGAAGGCGAATGACTCGGGTGTTCTGGCCGGGGAATCTACCGGGCGCCCCCACACCGAGCCGCCATCGGCGAGGATGTACATCTCGTTGAACAGCTCGCCGCGCAGCCACAGAGGCTTGCTCTCATCATTCACGTACGGCGCCTGCCAGGCGTCTATGGCGTCGCTCCACCGGGCGGCATTCAGCAATCCGTCGCGGGCAATCTTCCAGGCGTTCGTGCCCGTGGTTCCATAAAAATCGGTGTAGTGGCGATACCATTTGCGTCCTGAGCCGAACTGAACTGCGGGAAAGTCCCACGCAATCACCATAGGAATTTCGCGCTTCTCCCCCGGCTGCAGCGTGAAGCGCACCGCAATGGCGCCGGCGATGTGTTCTCCGCTGCTGATCCATGATTGACCGCTGTCGGCCAGGCGCCCGTCGGCCGCAAAGGGCTTCCACACCTCTTCGCCCGTGCTCTCGATCGGGTTGCTGCCCTTGGAATCCGCCGGAAACGTGGTCTGGTAGCTCACTTCGACGCCGGGAGTTTCCAGCGTAGCGATCGCCATCTGCCCGTCCCATTCCTCTTTGGCCGGCGCCGTCCGCTTGCGGTCGAACACAATTCCCTTCATGCGGCCGGCGTTGCCTTCGGGCTCACTCACAAAGCGGTCGTAATCGCCCATGCTCAGGCCGCCATCCAGATTCGAGGAAAAATCGCGAAACCACCCCACCATGTTGGTCCAGGAAAACAGAATCGAAACCGTGACCGCATGGCTGGTGGGATTTTCCGCATGCCAGCGATAGACCGCAACCGGATAGCTGCTCTCGCGGTAGTTATCGGGAAGAATGGGCGAGAATTGCTCCAGAGTCACATGCGCGGGAAAGTTCTCCCAGCGGTAGTCGTACCAGGATTTGGGATAAAGCGCATAGTAATCGCCGGCACCAACCGGGTAATCCCATTTCCAGGTACATAAGTCCGGGCCATCGGGATGCGCCGCGGTCAGCACCTGGGCAATGCCTTCGGCGGCGCCCTCCGATTTCTGGTACATGGCGAACTGGTTGGCCCACACCGTCTCGTACTTGTGAACTCCGGCCTTCATGTGCCAGCGGGCAAAATCGCCACGATAAGTGCGCGAGAAAGTTCCCGCCCCGAAGCCGCCCACGGGCGCGCCCTGCCAATAGCCGTCGTCAATCATGGTGGTGAGGTTTGGCTTCTTGCCGCCCGCATGCTCCAGAGGTTCGCCGATGGGGCGCTTCCAGGCGGCTTTGGGAATGGCCTCACCCGCCCAGGCAAAGGACGTTGCGCACAACAGGACAAGAAGACGAACCAGGCACCCGCGAACGGCCACGCTCATGCATTCTCCGTAAGATATTGGGGGCGAATCGTCCAATCAATCCCGGGCGGCCGCCGCTCCCGCTAAGAAAATCGTTATTGTACACGAGTCCGGCCGCTGCCAGAGAACATCTTGCGCCCTTAATTCCGCGGCCCACTACGGCTTATAATTTGGAGTTTCGACATGCGGGTATCTCCTCTCTTCGCAGTGGGCCTGGCAATTTCGCTCTTCGCGCAAGCTGGGCCGCCTGCTCAGCCGCGCTTCGAAGATGTCGCCCGCCAGGCGGGCCTGACGGTCTCGCACATTTCGTCTCCCGAGAAGAAATATATCGTCGAATCCATGAGCGGGGGTGCCGGCCTGCTCGATTGCGATGGCGACGGCAAGCTCGATCTGGTGGTGGTGAACGGCTCGAATGTAGAGAACTTTCGCCACGGCGGCGACCCCCTGATCACTCTCTACCATCAGGAGGCGAACTTCCAATTTCGCGACATTACCCAGGCGGCCGGCCTCACACGCAGAGGCTGGGGCATGGGCGTCGCCATTGCCGACTACGACAACGACGGCCGGCCCGACATTTATGTGACCGGCTACGGCGGCAATGCGCTGTATCGCGGTCTGGGCAACTGCAAATTCGAGGACGTGACCGATAAAGCCGGCGTCGCCGCCGGCGGCTTTAGCACCGGCGCAGCCTGGGCGGATTATGACCGCGATGGCCGCGTGGATCTTTTCGTCTCGCGCTACGTGCATTTCGACCTGGAGCATCTGCCCGTCTTCGGCAGCGACCAGAAGAATTGCCACTTCAAGGGAATCGAGGTGCAGTGCGGTCCCTGGGGCATGCCGGGAGAATCCGATCTCCTCTTTCACAACCGCGGCGATGGCACCTTCGAGGAAGTTTCCAAAAAGGCCGGCGTGGACGATCCCTCGCACTACTACGGCCTGGGCGCCGTCTGGGCCGACTATGACAACGACGGCTGGCCCGACCTTTACGTTGCCAATGACGCTGGGCCCAACTACCTCTACCACAACCAGCACGACGGCACCTTCGAAGAGCTGGGCATGCTTTCCGGCGTGGCCATGAGCGGCGACGGCTTACAGCAAGGCTCCATGGGCGTGGATTGGGGCGACTATCTTAACCAGGGCCGCTTTTCCATCTTCGTCACCAACTTCACCGAGCAAACCGATACTCTCTACCGCAACCAGGGAGCGGAGGGATTCACCGATGTCAGCTGGGAGGCCAAGCTGGTTAAGCCGAGCTATCTCTCGGTGGGATGGGGTACCGCGTTCTTCGACATGGATAACGACGGCTGGCTCGATCTTTTGGCCGTCAACGGCCACGTATATCCGCAAATGGACCAGGTCCCTGACGCGGCCCGCTACCGCGAGCCGATTCTGCTCTTCCGCAATAAGCGCGACGGCACCTTCGAAGATGTCTCGCAAAACCTGGCTAATCTTCCAGTGGCCTCCATGCGCGGCGCCGCCTTCGGTGACATCAACAACGAT
>Ga0335080_10009631_pt1 | contig 10105 bp, 10 predicted proteins | sample Lox_Sample_34_FD_206720 | JGI IMG/M metagenome (GOLD analysis project Ga0335080, IMG submission 206720) | Soil microbial communities from Loxahatchee National Wildlife Refuge, Florida, United States - Lox_Sample_3.4 | ecosystem: Environmental > Terrestrial > Soil > Wetlands | place: USA... | reverse complement strand
GACTTGTCGACCTGGTACTGGAGCACTCGCGCCTGGTCGGAAAGCACGATCTTGTGCCGACGCAGTTCCAGCAGGTTGGCGCAGCGCGCTCGCGTTTCATGTTCGTCGAGCGGTTTGATCAGGAAGTCTGTGGCGCCCGCCTCGAGCGCCTGATAGCGCACACGGCGGTCGTCGACCACCGTGATCACCACGATCGGCACATCGACACAGTGCGGCAGTGCCCGTAGCTGTCGCACGAGCTGCACGCCATCGAACTCGGGCAGCTTGTAGTCGGTGAGGATCATGTCGACCCGGTTGCTGCGCGCGTATTCGAGCGCGCGGCTCGGTGTGTCGAACAGTTCCAGGTTGAGCTTGCCGTCGATCTGCCGGACGATCTCGGCCAGCAGCAGTCGGCTGCTGAACAGGTCATCGATGATGACGACGGTGTTGCGCTGGGCCCTGGCGAGCGCCAGTTCCGAAATAACGCCCGGCTTGCCGGGGGCACGCTGCTGTGCCGTGCTCATGTTGAAAGTCCTTGCAAAACAATGCGTGGGCCTGCGCCGAAGCAACTATTATGCCGTGCACGATACACTGTCTCGCTTCGGAGGGCCGGCCGGAGAAGGCTAGGCGCGGCCGATTGCGGGAGCGCCGCCGTTGCCGCGACGGCAGTCGCGTCGCGAGAATCCGCCCGGCGTGCGGCCTTTTCGGCCGCCCGCAGAGGGGGGAAGTGGTCGGGGCGATGTGATTCGAACACACGACCCCCTGCACCCCATGCAGGTGCGCTACCAGGCTGCGCTACGCCCCGACGGTTGGTCATGGATTGTACCGTCATTCAGCTATTGGGACCGAGGAGCTCCCGGATCTCCTCGATCGCCTGCCGAAGCTGGGCAGGAGAGAGTGACGCCGCCCGGCCGTCGGACGCGCGGGAGCTGCGCTGTTCCGCGTCCCGGAAAAGAGGCTGGCCCAGCGTCTCCGACTCGAGGCGGTGCCGCGCCCCGTTGATCGTAAAACCCTGTTCGTAGAGGAGGTCGCGGATGCGTCGAATGAGGAGCACCTCGTGGTGCTGGTAATAGCGGCGATTGCCGCGGCGCTTGACCGGCTTGAGTTGCGTGAATTCCTGCTCCCAGTAGCGGAGCACGTGCGGTTTGACTGCGCACAGGTCGCTGACCTCGCCGATGGTGAAGTATCGCTTGGCGGGGATCGGCGGCAGCTCGGCCTTAGTCAGCCTGTGTTCGGCCATGGTTGGCGGCGGCCTCGACCATCGCCTTGAGCTTCTGGCTCGCGTGGAAGGTAACGACGCGCCTCGCGGTGATCGGAATCTCTTCGCCGGTCTTCGGGTTCCGCCCTGGGCGCTGAGGTTTCTCGCGCAGCTGGAAGTTGCCGAAGCCGGAGAGCTTCACGCTGTCACCCGACTCGAGCGCGGTGCGCACTTCCTCGAAGAATCGCTCGACCATGTCCTTTGCTTCGCGTTTGTTCAAGCCAAGCTGCTCGAAGAGCAGATCGGCGAGTTCGGCTTTTGTTAGCGTCATTGGCGATCCCCGGAATCCCTACTGGCGCAACGAGCCACCGAATCGATCTTCGATAATTCGCAACAGATCCGCTACAGCGGCGTCGATTTCGGCGTCCGTTAAAGTACGTGCAGTATCTTGCATAAGCACCAGAATTGCAAGGCTTTTTTTATCTGGGCTAACAGTTTGGCCCCGATACAGGTCGAAAAGGGCCACTTTGTCGACCGGCGGCCGCTTAGCGGCGATGAGCGCGTCGAGCACCGCCTGCACCGGGATGTCCTTGTCGATGACTACCGCGAGATCCCGCCGGGCGACCGGCAGCTTGGGCACGGGCCGCGCCCGAGGTAACGGCAGCATGGCGAGGCACTCCAGGCTGAGCTCGAAGGCAATTGGCGCTGTCGGCAGCTCGAATGCCGGCAGGAGGCGCGGATGCAACTCGCCGATCCAGCCGGCCGCCTCGCCTTCGACTAGCACGCGCGCGGATCGGCCGGGCCGGAGCGCCGGGTGGGGCGCCGCCCCCGTGGTCACCCGCAGCGGCAGCGCCAGCGCTTCGATATCCCCCTTGACGTCGAAGAAATCGACGGCGCGCTTCGCTTCTCCCCACTGCTCCGGCGCGGCCGGGCCGTACGCGAGCCCGCCGATGCGCAGCGGTTGCTCGTAACCATCGGCGGAACGGGTGAAGCAGCGTCCGATCTCGAAGATGCGGATGCGGTCGAGCTTCCGGCTGACGTTCGTGCGCAGCGTGTCGAGCAATCCGCCGAGCAGCGTTGTGCGCATCACGTCGAGGTGACTCGCCATCGGATTGAGCACCTTGACGGGAGGCGGGTCGCTGCCGAGCGCCGTCTCCCAAACGGAGCTCACGAAGCTGAAGGTGATGACCTCCTGATAGTCGCGGTCGACGAGCCGAGCACGCAGCGCTGCGGCCGGGCGAAGCTCCTCGGGCTCGGGCAGAAATTCCTGCGGACGAGAGGGTCGCGCGGCGGGAATGCTCTCGTAGCCGTAGATGCGCGCTACCTCTTCGATGAAATCCTCTTCGATCGCGAGATCGAAGCGGAAAGAAGGGGGCGTGCAGACGAAGTTCGCGCCGGTCTGCTTCGGTTTGAGACCGAGGCGAGTGAAGATCTTCTTTATGGTCGCCGCCGGAATGCGCACGCCGAGCAGCCGTTCGACGCGGCTCGCGCGAACGCGCACCGGCTTGGGCGCGGGGAGCTTGCCGTGCACGTCGACGGGCGGGCCGGCGCGGCCTCCGCAGATCTCGACGATCAGCTGCGAAGCGCGCTCCACCGCGGTCGGCGCATTCGCGAAATCGACGCCTCGCTCGAAGCGATAGCCTGCGTCTGTGACGAAGCCAAGCCGGCGCGCCTTGCCTTGGATAACGGCGGGATTCCAGAACGCGCCCTCGAGGAACACGGTGGTCGTCGTGTCCGCGATGCCGCTGTGCTCGCCGCCCATGATTCCGGCCAGCCCCAGCGGCTTCCTCTCGTCCGCGACGAGCAGGAGATCTGGATCGAGGGTCAGAGTCTGACCGTTGAGCAGCGTGAGCTTCTCGCCCTTGTGCGGAAAACGCACGACGATGTCGCCCTCGAGGCGCGCATCGTCGTACGCGTGGAGCGGTTGTCCCAATTCGAGCATCACGTAGTTGGTCGCGTCGACCACCGCCGAGATGCAGCGAATGCCTGACCGTTCGATGCGCCGGCGCATCCACTCCGGTGTTGGCGCCTGCGGGTCGATGCCCTCGATCACGCGGGCGCAGAAGCGCGGGCAGGCCGTGCTGTCCTCCACGCGCACGCGCCGCAGGCGTTTGCTCGTTGTCGGCACCCTCGCAAGCGGCGGAGGCGTGAGCTTCGCGCCCGTGACCGCGGCGACCTCGCGCGCCACTCCAAGGATCGACAAGCAGTCCGCGCGGTTGGGCGTGAGCTTCAGCGTGAGCAGGGCGTCGTCGAGGTCGAGCGCCGCGCGCAGCTCCTTGCCGGGCTTGAGTGCCGAGTCCAGTGCGAGCAGCCCCGATGCATCCTCCGAGAGCCCGAGCTCCTTCGCCGAGCAAAGCATCCCCTGCGAAGCGACGCCGCGTACGCTCGCCGCCTTGATCTCGACTGCGTCGGGAAGCTTCGCGCCCACGAGAGCGCAGGCGGTGGTCATGCCGGCAACGACGTTGGGCGCCCCGCAGACGACAGCGAGCGGAGATCGCTGACCGGCGTCGACGGTGCACACGGTGAGCCGGTCGGCGTTCGGGTGACGTGCGACCTCGAGCACACGTGCAACGACCACACCCGAGAACGGCGGGGCGGCCGGCGTGCGCTCCTCGACTTCGAGACCAGCCATAGTGAGACGGTGCGCGAGCGCAGCGCTGTCGAGCGGCGGGTCGACAAGCGTGCGCAGCCAGTGCTCGGAGAATTTCATTCCTAGGCGAACTGGCGCAGGAAGCGCAGATCGTTTTCGAAGAACAGGCGCAGGTCGTCCACGCCGTAGCGAAGCATCGCCAGACGGTCGATTCCCGTGCCAAAGGCGAAGCCCTGGTAGCGCTCGGGATCGATGCCCACTGCGCGCAGCACGTTCGGGTGCACCTGGCCGGCACCCGAGATCTCTAGCCAGCCGTCGCCGAAGCCCATGTCGATCTCGGCCGACGGCTCCGTGAACGGGAAGAACGAAGGCCGGAAGCGCACCTGGAGATCGTCGCGCTCGAAGAAGCGGCGCAGGAAGTCGGTGAACACGCCCTTGAGGTCGGCGAAGCTCACCCGCTCGTCGATCCACAAGCCTTCAACCTGGTGAAACATGGGCGAGTGCGTCGCATCGCTGTCGACGCGATAGACACGTCCCGGCGCGATGATCTTGATCGGCGGCGTGTGCGTTTCCATGTAGCGCACCTGGATCGGAGAGGTGTGGGTGCGCAGGACCATTCCGCCGTCCACGTAGAACGTGTCGTGCATCGAGCGTGCGGGATGGTCTTCCGGCGTGTTCAGGGCCGTGAAATTGTGGAAATCGTCCTCGATCTCAGGGCCGTCGGCCACGGCGAACCCCATCGAGTGAAAGATCGCCTCTATCCGCTGCTGCGTGCGCGTGATCGGATGCAAACCTCCCACGGCGCTGCCGCGACCCGGCAGCGACACGTCGAGTGCGTCCGCCGCGAGCTGTTGCTCGAGCTTCGCGGCAGCGACCTCGCCCCGCCGCCGCTCGAGCGCGGCCTCGAGTCGCGCCTTGGCTTCGTTGATCCGTGCCCCGGCGGCCGGGCGCTCGGCCGCCGGAAGCCGCCCCAGCGACTTCAGCAGCTCGCCGAGGCTCCCGCTCTTCCCGAGGTATCTCGCTTTGGCGTTCTCGAGAGCCGCCGCGTCAGGGCACGCGTTGAACTCGGCGATCGCTGTGGACACGATGGAGTCGAGCTGTTCCATGAGGCGGGCAGCTAGAGTGACGGACAAAGAAAAAAGGGAGGCGCTAATGGCCTCCCTCGTTGCTTTCCCCAGCTCAGGCCAGAGAGGCTTTGGCCTGCTCTGCGATCTTGCTAAACGCCGGCTTGTCGTTGACGGCCAGGTCCGCCAGCACCTTGCGATCGATGTCGATCGATGCCTTCTTCAGGCCGTTCATGAAGGCGCTGTAGCTCATTCCCATCTCGCGCACCGCGGCGTTGATGCGTGCAATCCACAGCGCGCGGAACTCGCGCTTCTTGGTGCGGCGGTCGCGATACTGGTACTGGCCCGCCTTCATCACCGCCTGTTTGGCAATCTTGTAGACGTTGCGACGCCGGCCGCGATATCCCTTCGACTTGGCGAGAACCTTCTTGTGTCGCGCCCTGGCGGTCACGCCTCGTTTTACTCTCGGCATGGCGATTCCCCGTCAGGCGTACGGCAGCATGGCCTTGACCGAGTCCGCATTGGTGCGGTGAACGCCGGTCGCGCCGCGCAGCTGTCGCTTGTTCTTGGTGGTCTTCTTGGTGAGGATGTGGCGCTTGAACGCCTGCGAGCGCTTGACGCTGCCGCTTCCGCGTACGCGGAAGCGCTTCTTCGCGCCGCTCTTGGTTTTCATCTTCGGCATGACTTCCCGTTTCCTATTTGCTGCCCACGGTGGTGCTCTCTGGAGGAGAGGCTTTCTGCGCCTTCTTGGCTGACGCCTGACCGGCCTCGGGCTTGTTCGGGTGATGCTTCCCTGCAACCTTCTTCGGGGCAAGCAGCATCACCATTTGCCGGCCCTCGAGTTTCGGAAACTGTTCGACGATGCTGTGAGGCTCGAGATCACCGCGAATGCGTTCGAGCAGCCTGACGCCGAATTCCTGGTGCGCCATCTCGCGGCCCCGAAAGCGTAGCGTGACCTTTGCCTTGTCTCCCTCGCCGAGGAAGCGGATCAGGTTCCGCAGCTTGATCTTGTAGTCACCCTCGTCGGTTCCCGGGCGAAACTTCACTTCCTTGACCTGAATCTGCTTCAGCTTGAGCTTCGCTTCGTGCGCGCGCTTCGCTTCCCGGTATTTGAACTTGCCGAAATCCATGATCCGGCAAACCGGCGGCTTCGCGAGCGGCGCGATTTCTACTAGATCCAGCTCCGCCGCTTCCGCGCGCGCCAGCGCGTCCGCAATCGACACGATGCCAAGCTGCTCACCTTCCTGACCAACCAGGCGAACCTCCGGAGAGTTGATCTCGCCGTTGATTCGCTGCGCTCGTTCCTGGGCTATTGTGCTCTCCTGCAGTTGAGAAAAAACCGGCCGTGCCCCGCCGCTCTCGCCGGGGCGCTGACACTCGTCAGCGCTTCGCTGCCACCTCGGAACGGAGGCGGGAAACGAAAGCATCCAGGGGCATCGCCCCCAGATCCTCGCCGGTGCGGGTACGCACGGCCACCTGTCGCGCCTGCAGTTCCTTGTCGCCCAGAATCAGCTGGTACGGCAGCTTCTGCAGGCTATGTTCTCGAATCTTATAGGTTATTTTCTCGTTGCGCAAATCGGTCACGACCCGAAATCCCGCCTGTCGGAGCTGTAGCGCCACGCCTTCCGCGTAGGCTGCCTGCCTGTCGGTGATCGTCAGCACGGCGACCTGGAGCGGGGATAGCCAAAGCGGCAGCGCGCCCGCGTAGTGCTCGATCAGGATGCCGATGAAGCGTTCCAGCGATCCGACGATCGCCCGATGGAGCATCACAGGAATCTTCCGCGTGTTGTCCTCGGCGACGTACTCGGCGCCCAGTCGCTCCGGCATCATGAAGTCGACCTGCATGGTGCCGCAGGTCCAGACACGCCCGAGCGAGTCCTTGAAGTTGTAGTCGATCTTCGGTCCGTAGAAGGCCCCGTCGCCCGGCAGTTCGGTCCAATCCTTGCCGGAGGCCCTGAGCGCGCCGCGCAGCGCTGCCTCGGCCCGGTCCCAGACCTCGTCCGAGCCTATCCGCTTCTTGGGCCGCAGTGCGAGCCGCAGCGATATGTCCTCGAAGCCGAAGTCCTTGTAGACCGACAGCGCGAGCTTGTTGAACGCGGTGACTTCGGACTCGATCTGCTCTGGCGTGCAGAAAATGTGTCCGTCGTCCTGCACGAAGGCGCGCACGCGCATGATCCCGTGCAGTGCGCCGGAGGCTTCATTGCGATGGCAGAAGCCGAATTCGCCATAGCGCAGCGGCAGGTCTCGGTAGCTGCGCAGGTCCGAGTTGAATATCTGGACGTGCCCCGGGCAGTTCATCGGCTTGACCGCGTAGAGGCGCTTCTCCGACTCGGTCGTGAACATGTTCTCTTTGTAGTTCTCCCAGTGACCGGAGCGCTCCCACAGCGAACGGTCGAGGATCATCGGGCCGCGCACTTCCTGGTAGCCGTTGTTTTGGTAGACCCTGCGCATGTACTGCTCGACCTGCTGCCAGAGCGTCCAGCCCTTCGGGTGCCAGAAGATCATCCCGGGCGCCTCGTCTTGCTGGTGGAAGAGGTCGAGCTGGCGTCCCAGCTTGCGGTGGTCGCGCTTCTCGGCTTCCTCGAGGCGATGCAGGTACTGCTCGAGGTCTTCCTTCTTCGCCCAGGCGGTGCCGTAGATCCGCTGCAGCATCTCGTTGCGGGAATCGCCGCGCCAGTAGGCGCCGGCGAGCTTGGTGAGCTTGAACACCTTGAGCTTGCCGGTCGAGGGGACGTGCGGACCGCGGCAGAGATCGGTGAACTTGCCCTCGCTGTAGAGCGAGATCGACTCGTTCGCGGGAATCGACGCGATGATCTCGGCCTTGTAGTGCTCGCCGATCGATTCGAAGTATTTCACCGCGTCGTCGCGTGCCATGAGCTTGCGCAGGACTGGCTCATCGAGCTTTGCGAGCTCGGCCATCTTCTGCTCGATCGCGGCGAGGTCCTCGGGCGTGAACGGCCGCTTGTACGAGAAGTCGTAATAGAAGCCGTCCTCGATCACCGGGCCGATGGTGACCTGGGTTTCGGGGAAAAGCTCCTTCACCGCGTAGGCGAGCAGGTGCGCCGTCGAGTGGCGCAGGACGTCGAGCCCCTCGGGACTCTTGTCGGTGACGATCGCGACCTCGGCGTCGTGATCGACAGTGTATGACGTATCGACGAGCTTGCCGTCGACCTTTCCGGCAAGCGCAGCCTTGGCGAGACCGGGGCCGATCGCGGAGGCGATCGCGGCCACGGAGACCGGCGCGTCGAAGTGCTTGACGGCGCCGTCGGGCAAACGAATATCGGGCATGACGGGCTCCTGAAACAAAAAAGTGCGGACGAGCCGCACTTTTCCGCTAAGACAGCGTGCGCGCTCGCGCTCCGATCAGTCGGTGCCCCTACGCGTTCGCGGTGTCATAACGCTGCCTTTCCCTGCCGACCGTTGCGCCTTCGTGTCGCTGGTAGGCGCGATTGGACTCGAACCAACGACCCCCACCATGTCAAGGTGGTGCTCTAACCAGCTGAGCTACGCGCCTTTCGAAGCTAACTGTGCGGGCCGGCTGCTTCGCGTCCTCGCTCGGCGCTCGCCGTACCTCATCGGCGCCTCGCTGCGGGACGCCACGCAGCTGATCCTGCTCGCGACTGTTCTCATTATAACCCAGCGACCTTCTAGACGACCACGCGGAGAATGCCGACGAGCACGGGTTGATGCACCATGTACACCAGCAAGCTGTGGCGCCCTAGCCAGGCGAGCCAGCCTGGGGCGCGCTGTCCAAGCCATCCCAATGGTGCGCGGTCGCGCGCGGTCAGCCAGGCGCCGAGGCCCACACCCACGAGGACGACGCCGAGCCACGGAAAAAGTGGGACGTAGTCCTCTGTCGGCGGCCGGTGCGTCATCATGCCGACCCAGTTCAAGAGCGGCAAGTCGAAGACAGGGAAACGCAGCGTGGCTCCCGCCGCGATGATCGCAGCGCCAAGAGCGAAGGAGGCGCGTGGTAAGCCGACGAGCGGTCGCGCGAGCACCGAGGCGACGGCGATGCTGTGCAGGACCCCGAAAGTGATGAAGGTCTTCGGAAAGATCACGTAGCTCGCGGCGGTAACCAGCGCCGCGCAGCCAACGATCAGCCCGATGCGGCGCCAGAACGCACGCGCGCTCTGGCCGGCACGCTGCGCGAGCACGAGGCTCACTCCGACGAGGAGAAGGAACGAGCTCAAGATGATCGCGCGCGCCGTGAGCCAGAATGGATCGTTGTTGAAGTCGACGCTGACCACGCGGAAATAGCCGAGGTCGAAGACGAAGTGGTAGGCCATCATGAGGCAGAGCGCGAAACCGCGCAGCGCGTCGATCCCCGCGAGGCGTCTTGGTTGCATGCGCATATGGGCGGGCTCGACTGACTGCGCCGAGCCGCGGCGGCGGCGCCGGCTCATCGGGTGCGGCCCGACCAGACAACGCGATAGCCGCCCTGTCCGTCGGGGACCCCCACAGCGGCGAGCGCTTTGGCTATCGCATCCGAATGCGCCTTGTCGATACCGGGCCGTGGCCGGATGTCGGCTTCCAGACGTGTGCTGCCGCTTGCGCTTGCAGTTGCCTTGCCGGAGAGCTCGACTTCGCCGCCGCGGTTGGTGATGGGACCGCTCACCTCGGCACCGCGCCCCGACAGCTCGGCCTGGATGTCGCCGAGCGCCATGCGCGGAACGATGCCAGGGGCGGCGACGCTGGCGTCGCTCCACTGCAGCGCGAGTTGAACATCGAGCGCATCCGTGTCACGAACGAGGCGATCGATGCGGATCGATACATCGCCGCCAGCGGTCGCGAGCAGCGAGCTCACCCCCGCTGCCCGAAGCAACGCAGCAACCGGCATCGCCAGCGAAACGCCGTCGAGCTCGACTCGGTCGCGACCTAGGGCGAAGCGCGCACCGGGCGCCGCGCCGTCGCCCGACAGCGTGCCGCGCACCTCGCCGCGCAACGCTGCCCACGGGTCGAGGCGCCAGGCGACGCGCCGCCGGACCCCGTCGTCGAGGACCAGCTCGCCGGCGCCTTGCCACAGCGTCCCGCTTGCGCTCGAGATTTGCGCTCGGCCGCCGGAGATCTTGGCGAGGCGCCCCTCGAGCAAGCTCGCCGGCGCGCTGATGATCAGCGCGAGAACGATGAGGATTGCACCGCAGACGATGGCGAGCCACGGACGCATTGCCGATCAACGATGTCCGTGAGCGGCGCGGCGCGGCATGCGAGCGCCTTCAGCTCCGCGCCAGCGTTGCTTCAGCGCGCACCTGGCCGGGTTCGACCCGCGCCGTT
>Ga0335080_10009630_pt1 | contig 10106 bp, 8 predicted proteins | sample Lox_Sample_34_FD_206720 | JGI IMG/M metagenome (GOLD analysis project Ga0335080, IMG submission 206720) | Soil microbial communities from Loxahatchee National Wildlife Refuge, Florida, United States - Lox_Sample_3.4 | ecosystem: Environmental > Terrestrial > Soil > Wetlands | place: USA: Florida... | reverse complement strand
GCGATCGAGCCGGTTCCGACGATCACCGGCGCCAAGGCCGAGCATCGTCTTCCGCTCAAATCGCGCGACGTGCTGTCGTTCGCGGCGGCGCTGGCCGGCGCGGTGGGCGTCGCGGGGGCGGGCGCCGGCGCGGCGCTTCCGGGTGACGCGCCGAAGTGGGTCCAGGCGATTGCCGCCGATCTTCAGGCGCATCGCGGCCGCTCGGTGGTTGTCGCCGGCGATCGCCAGCCGGCGGTCGTGCACGCGCTGGCGCGGCAAATCAACGAATCGCTCGGCAACAGCGGCGCCACCGTGTCGTACATTGCGCCGATCGTCGCCACCACTCAGGACGGCGCCGCGTCGCTCGCCGAGCTGGTCGGCGACATGAACGCGAAGAAGGTCGACACGCTCATCATCCTGGGCGGCAACCCGGTCTTCACTGCGCCGGCCGATCTCAACTTCGCGAAGGCGCTCGACAACGTCACGTCCCGCTTCCATCTCGGCCTCTACAACGACGAGACCGCGGACCTCTGCCACTGGCACGCGTGCGAAGCGCACTACCTCGAATCCTGGGGCGATGCGCGCTCGTTCGACGGGACGGTGTCGATGATTCAGCCGCTCATCGCGCCGATCTACGACGGCCATCAGGCGATCGAGCTCCTGTCGGCGCTCAACGGCAAGCCGGGCGTGAAGGCGGTCGATCTCGTCAAGGACTACTGGACGCGCGCGCTCGACAACAAGACCAAGACCGCGTGGACGCTGCACGACGCCGAAGGCAAGCCGTTCGCGTCGTTCGATCATTTCTGGCGGCACGCGCTGCACGACGGGTTCCTTGCCGGCACGTCGCAGCTCGCGACGCCTGGTCCGGCCGCGCCCGCGGCGCCGGCCGCGCCGCCCGCCGCGACGCCCGCCGCGGGGATGGAGATCATCTTCCGTCCGGATCCGACGATTCTCGACGGCCGCTACGCGAACAACGCGTGGCTCCAGGAGCTGCCGAAGCCGCTCTCGAAAGTCACGTGGGACAACGTCGCCTACATCGGCGTGAACACGGCGGAGAAGCTCGGCGTCCGGATCGACCGTCCCGGCAATCAGGACAACGACCTGCTCGAAATCACGATCGACGGCCGCACCGCGCAGCTCCCCGTGTGGGTCCTGCCCGGCACGGCTGACGATGTGGTCGTCGTGCATTTCGGGTACGGACGCCGGAGGGCCGGCCGCGTCGGCACCAACGTCGGCCACGACGTCTTCGGCCTGCGCGCCTCGAGCGCGCCGTGGTTTGCGCCCGGCGCGTCGGTCACGCGCACCGGCGAAGGCTACATGGTCACCTCCACGCAGAATCACTTCTCGATGGAGGGACGCGGCCTCGTGCGGGTGGTCGACGCCGAGGAGTACCGCAGGAATCCGAAGGCGGTCGAAGAGCAGGGCCCGGAAAAGCCGCCGCAGACGCTCTCCCTCTTCCCGCCGCGCGAGTACAAGGGCAACAAGTGGGGCATGGCGATCGATCTGAACGCCTGCACGGGGTGCGGCGTGTGCGTCGCGGCGTGCGTGTCCGAGAACAACATTCCGGTCGTCGGCAAGTCGCAGGTCTACCGCCAGCGCGAGATGCACTGGATTCGCGTCGACACCTACTACGAGGGCAGCCTCGATCAGCCGAAGACGTACAACCAGCCGATCCCGTGCCAGCAGTGCGAGGACGCGCCTTGCGAGCTGGTGTGCCCGGTCGCGGCCACGTCGCACAACGACGAAGGCCTCAACGACATGGTCTACAACCGCTGCGTCGGCACGCGGTACTGCTCGAACAACTGCCCGTACAAGGTGCGTCGCTTCAACTTCCTGCTCTACTCCGATTTCACGACGCCCGAGCTCTTCGCGCAGCGCAATCCGGACGTGACGATTCGGAGCCGCGGCGTCATGGAGAAGTGCACGTACTGCGTGCAGCGCATCAATCACGCGCGCATCGACGCGAAGACCGAAGAGCATCCGATCAAGGACGGCGCGGTCCAGACGGCGTGCCAGCAGGCGTGCCCGGCCGACGCGATTACGTTCGGCAACTTGAACGATCCGGAGAGCAAGGTCGCGAAGATCGTCAAGCAGGATCGCAATTACGGGCTGATGGAAGACCTCGGCACGCGTCCGCGCACCAGTTATCTCGCGGTCGTGCGTAACCCGAATCCGGCGCTCGAGCCCAAGGCGCCGACCGCCAAGGGAGAGTAACGCGTGGCCTCTACGGAATACCCGGCAGGGGACGTCAGGATTCCGGCGCCGGTCATCGGCCCGGGGCACAGCTTCCGGTCGATCACCGACAAGCTCACGGCGCTCGTTCTCACGAAGAACACGCCGCTCGCCTGGTTCATCACGACGGCCATCGGCTTCACGTTCATCATGGGCTTCATGGTGGCGGTGACGTACCTGCTCTTCAAGGGCGTCGGCATCTGGGGCACGAACATCCCGGTCGGCTGGGCGTTTCCGATCATCAACTTCGTCTGGTGGATCGGCATCGGCCACGCGGGCACGCTGATTTCGGCGATCCTCCTGCTCTTCAAGCAGGACTGGCGCACGTCGATCAACCGCTTCGCCGAAGCGATGACGCTGTTCGCCGTGCTCTGCGCGGCGATCTTCCCCGTCATCCACACGGGCCGTCCGTGGCTCGCGGCCTACTGGCTGTTCCCGTATCCGAACGCGATGACGATCTGGCCGAACTTCCGCAGCCCGCTCATCTGGGACGTCTTCGCGGTCTCGACCTACGGGTTGGTCTCGCTCATCTTCTGGTTCACGGGGCTCATTCCCGACCTCGCGACGTTCCGCGACAAGGCCACGCACCCGCTGCTCAAGAAGATCTACGGCATCGGCGCGATGGGCTGGCGCGGATCGGCGCGGCACTGGGCGCGCTACGAGAACGCGTATCTGATTCTCGCCGGTCTCTCGACGCCGCTGGTCCTCTCGGTCCACACGGTTGTGAGCTTCGACTTCGCGTCGGCGATCATTCCGGGCTGGCACGCGACGATCTTTCCGCCCTACTTCGTGGCGGGCGCCATCTACGCGGGCTTCGCGATGGTGCTGACGCTCACGATCCCGCTGCGCGCGCTCTACAACCTCAAAGACTTCATCACGATGCGCCACATCGAGAACATGGCCAAGGTGATGCTGGTGACGGGACTCGTCGTCGTCTACGGCTACATGTCGGAGGCGTTCTTCGGCTGGTACAGCGGCAACGAGCTCGAGCGGTTCATGTTGAAGAACCGGATGTACTACGGGCCGTATGCGTGGTCGTACTGGCTGCTCCTGCTCTGCAACTTCATCGTGCCGCAGCTCATGTGGTCGAAGCGGCTGCGCAACCGCACGGGCGTCGTCTTCCTGGTCTGCATGTTCATCAACGTCGGCATGTGGCTCGAGCGCTTCGTGATCATCGTCACGAGCCTGCACCGCGACTTTCTGCCCTCGTCGTGGGAGATGTACTACCCGACGATCTGGGACTTCCTGACGCTGTTTGGCACGATCGGCATCTTCGTCACGCTGATTTTCATCTTCGTGCGCGTGCTGCCGCTCATCTCGATCTTCGAAATGCGCACGCTCTTGCCTGAGGCCACGCCGAAGCACGAGGGAGGGTCGCACTGATGGCGACGGCATCCTCCTCGGTCGAGCTGCACGGCCTGATGGCCGAATTCGATTCGGCGGACACGCTGCTTGCCGCCGCCACCGCGGTCGGCAAGGCCGGCTACACGAAGACGGACGCGTACTCGCCTTTCCCGATTCACGGGCTGGCCGAAGCGATCGGCTTCAAGGAAAAGATCGTCCCGAAGATCATCCTCGCGGGCGGTCTCACGGGTCTGCTGGCCGGCGCCGGGCTCGAGTACTGGACGCAAGTCATTGCGTACCCGATGAACATCGCCGGCCGGCCGTTCTGGGCGTGGGGCGCGTACATCCCGCCGGCGTTCGAAACGACGATCCTGTTCGGCTCGTTCGCGGCCGTGATCGGCATGCTCGCGTTGAACGGTCTGCCGCGTCCGTACCACCCGGTCTTCAACGCGCCGCGTTTCAGCATGGCCAGCCAGGACAAATTCTTCCTCGTCATCGAGGCCGCCGACCCGAAGTTCAGTCTCGACGCGACGCGCGCCTTCCTCGCGGGTCTTCATCCGAGAGAGGTGGTGGACGTTGCGGAATAAGAGCGGGCTCGGTTCCAAGCTCTTGGTTCTCGGCTTACTGGTCTCTTTGTCCGCCTGCCGCCAGGACATGCACCAGGCGCCGCGGTACGATCCGTACGACGAGAGCGCGATCTTCCCGAAGGGCATGTCGGCGCAGCAGTTGGTCGAGGGCACGGTGGCGCGGGGCCACTTGAATGAAGACGAGCTGCTCTACACGGGCAAGGTCAACGGCCAGCTCGCCGACGAGTTTCCGTTTCCCATCACGGCCGCCGATCTCGATCGCGGCGAGCAGCGCTTCAATATCTACTGCTCGCCCTGCCACGGCCGCACCGGCGAGGGCAACGGCATGGTCGTCCAGCGCGGCTTCAAGCAGGCCGCGTCGTACCACGTGGATCGGCTCCGCAACATGCCGGTCGGCTACTTCTTCCAGGTGATGACCAACGGGTTCGGCTCGATGCCCGACTATCGCGCGCAGGTCGCCGTACCCGATCGCTGGCGCATCGTCGCGTACATTCGCGCCCTCCAGCTGAGCCATCACGCGACGACGTCGGACGTGCCGGCGGATCAGTTGCCACAGTTGAATCAGCCGGGACGGGCGGGCGGAGGACACGAATGACGGCGAACAACGAAGCGTTGCTGGCCGAGCGGCCGACGGCCGACCTCGCGCGGCTGCGCGCCCGCTGGCTCGTGCTCTGCGGTATCGGGCTCGTCGGCTTGCTCATCGGGTTCTTCACGGTCGATCGGCAGACGTTCATGCAGTCATACCTCATCGGCTTCATGTTCTGGTCGGCCATCTCGATCGGTTCGATGGCGATGCTGATGGTGCAGTACCTCAGCGGCGGCGGATGGGGACTGTTCGCGCGACGTGTCTTCGAAGCGTCGGCGCGCTCGCTGCCACTGCTGGCGATTCTGTTCGTGCCGATTGCGCTGTCGCTGCCGGTCCTCTATCCCTGGGCGCGGCCCGACGCGCTAGCCGATCCAAAGATCGCGTCCAAGGCGCTGTACCTGAACCCGACGTTCTTCTACATCCGCGCGGCGATCTATTTCGCGATCTGGATGGGACTCACGTTCACGCTGACGCGCTGGTCGAAGGAGCAGGACGACAATCCGGTGCGCCTGCCCGGACCGAAGGACGGCCGCATGCGCGTGCTTTCGGGTCCCGGACTCGTGCTCTACATGCTCACGATCACGTTCATGAGCGTGGACTGGGTGATGTCGCTCGAGCCGCACTTCACGTCGACAATCTGGGGAATCCTTACGCTCGGCGGACAGGGGCTCTCGACGCTGGCGTTCACGATCCTCGTGCTCGCGGCGCTCTCGCGGTTCAAGCCGGTGTCCGAGCTCGCGTCGGAAGGCAACTTCCACGACCTGGGCAAGCTGATGCTCGCGTTCGTCATGCTGTGGGCGTACTTCAACGTCTCGCAGTTCATCATCATTTATCAGGGCAACCTGCCCGAAGAGATTCCCTGGTACCTCGCCCGCATCACGGGCCCGTGGGCGCCGGTCGCCGTGCTCGTGCTCGTCGGCCACTTCGCGCTGCCCTTCTCGCTCCTGCTCTCGCGCAACTGGAAGCGCAAGGGCACGACGCTCGCGCGCATCGCGATGTTCATGCTCGTGATGCGCGTCGTCGACATGATCTGGACGATCGGACCGATCTTCCGTCGCACGGGCGCGACGCTGAGCTGGCTCGATTTCGCCGCCGTGCTCGGACTGGGCGCGCTGTGGCTGCTGGTCTTCTTCCGCAACCTGGGCGCGCGCGCGCTCGTTCCGGCGCACGACCCGTATTTCAAGGACGCGTTGGCCAATGTCGGACACTAAGTCTCTGCACGTGACGACGCCGAGCGGGTCGACCGAAGGCGACGGCGTCAGCTACAAAGGCCTCGCCTGGTTCGGCATCATCCTCGCCGGCACGACGCTCGTCTGTCAGGTCCTGGTCTGGGGCATGTTCGGCTTGTTCGAGGGTCAGGCGAAGAAAGACGACCCCGGCCGGGCGCCGCTCGCCGCGCCCATCGGCGCGCTGGCGCCGCCGCCGAATCTCCTGACGGACGAGCCGGCGAATCTCGCCCGGTTCCATGCCGAGGAAGATCAAGTGCTGACGAGCTACGGCTGGATGGACAGGAATGCCGGCGTCGTGCGGATTCCGATCGCGCGTGCGAAGGCGCTCCTGCTCGAGCGCGGACTTCCGGTCAGGGACAGCGCCACCGAGCCGAAGAAGGTCGAGAAGTCGGAAGGTCGGAAAGTCGGGAAGTAAAGGAAGCAGAGGACGTCATGAAGTACCACCCGTTCGCCTTGCGTGTGTTGAGCGCGACGTTCGCTGTCGCCGCGCTGGCGTACGCCTCGGCCGTCTCGGCGCAGCCGGGCGCGATCATGTCCGTGCCGCCGCCCGGCACGGCGTCGCAGACGCAGCTGCCGATCCTGAAGGAAGTGGGGCTCGATCAGAAACTGAACGCGCAGGTTCCGCTCGATCTCACGTTCACCGACGAGAACGGTCACGACGTCACGCTCGGCAGCCTGATGGGCACGCGGCCCGTCGTCCTTGCGCTCGTGTACTACGAGTGCCCGATGCTGTGCACCGAGGTGCTCAACGGCCTGGTCGCGTCGGCCGAGACGCTGAGCTTCGACGCGGGCAAGCAGTTCGACATCATCGCGGTCAGCTTCGATCCGGGCGAGACGGCCTCGCTCGCGGCGCAGAAGAAGGCCATGTACGTGAAGCGGTACGGCCGGCCGGGCGCCGAGGCGGGCATGCACTTCCTGACGGGGCGTCAGCAGGCGATTGAAGCGCTCACGTCGGCCGTCGGATTCCGGTACAAGTACGATCCGACGACCGATCAATTCGCGCACGTCGCGACGCTGACGATTCTCACGCCCCAGGGACGCGTCTCGCGCTACCTCGAGGGCATCGAGTACGCCCCGCGCGATTTGAAGCTCGCGCTGGTCGAGGCGACCAACGGGCAGATTGGGACCGCCGTCGATCGGGCGCTGCTGTTCTGCTACCACTACGATCCGGAAACCGGGAAATACGGCCTGGCCATCATGAACCTGGTGCGGCTCGGCGGCATTGCGGTCGTCGCCGGCGTGGCCTCGTTCATCCTGTTCAACCTGCGGCGCCGGCCGCAGACACCCGCGGTCATAACGGCCGCAACGGACAAACGGTAGATGTCGAGCTCGTTGCCCCTGTTCCCGCCCAGCGCCTCCTCGGTCGCGACCGAGATGGACCTGCTGTACCTGTTCATCACGGGCATTTGCGCGTTCTTCACGGTCCTGGTCACGCTGATGGTCGTGTACTTCACGATCAAGTACAAGCGCCAGCGGCCGAGCGACGTCGGCGCGGACATCCACGGATCGCTCGTGCTCGAGCTGACGTGGACGATCATCCCGTTCATCCTGTCGATGGTCATGTTCGGCTGGGGCGCGTCGCTCTTCTACCGGATGTCGAAGCCGCCGAGCGACGCGATGGAGATCACCGTCGTCGGCAAGCAGTGGATGTGGAAGGTGCAGCATCCCGAGGGCGTGCGCGAGATCAACGAGCTCCACGTGCCGCTCGGCGTGAACGTGCGGCTCACGATGGGATCGGAAGACGTCATCCACGACTTCGCGATTCCCGCCTTCCGCACCAAGATGGACGTCGTCCCCGGCAAGTTCACGACGCTGTGGTTCAAGGCGACGCAGATCGGGCAGTTCACGATCTTCTGCGACCAGTACTGCGGCACGCGGCACTCCGGCATGATCGGCATGGTGACCGTCATGGCGCCGCAGGACTATCAAGCGTGGCTCGCGGGCGGCCGATCGACGGGCACCGCGCTGCAGAACGGCGAGCGGCTCTTCACCGAGCTGTCCTGCATCACGTGCCACAAAGCCGGCTCGACGGGGCGCGGACCGACGCTCATCGGCCTCTACGGCAGCACCGTCACGCTCAACGACGGCCGCAAGATCGAGGCCGACGAGAACTACATCCGCGAGTCGATCATGAATTCGCAGGCAAAGATCGTGCAGGGCTACCAGCCGATCATGCCGCTGTACCAGACGCAGATCGGCGAGGAGAACCTGCTGCAGCTCATCGCCTACATCAAGGCGCTCACGCCGGCGCCCAAGACGCCGTCGGCCTCGAAGGAAACGCCTTCGGAGAAATGAGTGAACGAGGCCGTGGGGCAACGCGTGAATGCCGGGAATGCATATGACCGAACCAACTGAACGTCACAGTTATCTCGACGCGCCGTACGGCCTGAAGGCGTGGCTGCTCACGCGGGACCACAAGCGCATCGCGATGCTCTACCTGATGTCCATCACGTTCTTCTTCATGATGGGCGGGCTGTTCGCCGCGGGCATCCGGCTCGAGCTGCTGACGCCAAAGGGCGACATCTGGACGGCGGACACCTACAACAAGCTGTTCTCGATGCACGGCGTGATCATGGTGTTCTTCTTCCTGGTCCCGTCGATTCCGGCGACGCTCGGCAACTTCTTCATGCCGATCATGGTCGGCGCGAAGGACCTCGCGTTTCCGCGCATCAACTTGTTGAGCTGGTACCTGTACGTGATCGGCGGCGTCATCGCACTCGTCGTGCTCGCGATGGGCGGGATCGACACGGGCTGGACGTTCTACACGCCGTACAGCTCGTTCTCGTCGAACACGAACGTCACGCTGGCGATTGTCGGCGTCTTCGTCGCGGGCTTCTCGTCGATCCTCACCGGCTTCAACTTCATCGTCACCGTCCACCGGATGCGCGCGCCGGGCATGACGTGGTTCCGGCTGCCGCTGTTCGTGTGGGCGCAGTACGCGACGAGCCTGGTGATGATTCTCGGAACGCCGGTCGTCGCGATCACGCTGACGCTCGTCGCCGCCGAGCGCACGCTGCACCTCGGCATCTTCGACCCGAAGATCGGCGGCGACCCGGTGCTCTTCCAGCACCTGTTCTGGTTCTACTCGCACCCGGCCGTCTACATCATGATCCTGCCGGGCATGGGCGTGATCTCCGAGCTCGTGGCCGCGATGTCGCGCAAGCAGATCTTCGGCTACAGCTTCGTCGCGGCGTCGAGCCTCGCGATCGCGATCCTCGGCTTCCTCGTCTGGGGCCATCACCTCTTCGTGAGCAGCCAGTCGATCTACGCCGGCATGGTCTTCTCGATCATCACGATGCTCGTCGCGGTGCCGTCGGCCGTGAAGACCTTCAACTGGGCCGCGACGATGTACAAGGGCGCGGTGTCGTGGGAGTCGCCGACGTTCTTCGTCGTCGGCTTCATGGGACTCTTCCTGATCGGCGGCTTGACGGGACTTTATCTCGCGACGATGGGCATGGACATCGCGCTGCACGACACGTACTTCGTCGTCGCGCACTTCCACTACATCATGGTCGGCGGCGCCATCATGGCGTTCCTCGGCGGGCTCCACTTCTGGTGGCCGAAGATGACGGGCCGGATGTACAACGAGGCGCTCGCCAAGACGTCCGCCGTGCTCGTGTTCGTCGGCTTCAATTTCACGTTCTTCCCGCAGTTCATCCTCGGCTACCTCGGGATGCCGCGCCGCTACTACGCGTATCCGGATGAGTTCCAGGTGTGGAACGTGCTGTCGTCGGCCGGTGCGTCGGTGCTGGGGATGGGCTACACGCTCGTCTTCTGCTACCTGGTGTACTCGCTGTTCCGCGGCGAGCTCGCGCCCGCCAATCCGTGGGGCGCCAAGGGCCTCGAGTGGACGATTCCCTCGCCGCCGCCGACCTTCAACTTCGATGAGGATCCGATCGTCACCGAGCCGGCGTACGACTACAAGCCGGCCGGCACGGAGGTGACCGTTGGCTAGCGCAGGACAGACCGCGGGCCACGCGCCGCACGCGGCGCACCACCCGAAGCAGCAGCACCATTTCTACTCGATGGAACAGCAGCTCGAGGCGTCGATCCTCGGGATGTGGGTGTTCCTCGTCACAGAGGTCATGTTCTTCGGTGGCCTCTTCATGGCCTACATCGTCTACCGCCACATGTATCCGCTGGCGTGGG
>Ga0335080_10009629_pt1 | contig 10107 bp, 8 predicted proteins | sample Lox_Sample_34_FD_206720 | JGI IMG/M metagenome (GOLD analysis project Ga0335080, IMG submission 206720) | Soil microbial communities from Loxahatchee National Wildlife Refuge, Florida, United States - Lox_Sample_3.4 | ecosystem: Environmental > Terrestrial > Soil > Wetlands | place: USA: Florida... | reverse complement strand
GGCGTTGTCGCCCGGCAGACTTGCGCCGACCAGCGCGCATGGCACCTTCATGCCAGGCGCGACGTTTGGCGCTCCGCACACGATGGTGAGCGGCGTTTCGAGCCCGGCATCCACCTGGCAGACGGTGAGCCGGTCCGCGTTCGGGTGTTTCGAGACGGTGCGTACATGCCCGACGACTACTTTGGAAAACGCAGGCGCAACCGGATCGCAGGACTCCACCTCGAATCCCGCCATGGTCAGCAGATGTGCGAGCTCCTGCGTGGTCAACGCCGGATCGACCATCGAACGCAGCCAGCTCTCTGGGAATTGCATCGGTTGACAACCCGCGCGTGTAGTCGCTCAGGCGAACTGCTTGAGAAAACGCAGGTCGCCCTCGAAGAACAGGCGCAGATCGTCGATGCCATAGCGCAGCATCGTCAATCGCTCCAGCCCGCTGCCAAAAGCAAAGCCCATCCAGCGCTCCGGATCCAGACCGAAGTTACGTATGACCTGCGGGTGCACTTGTCCTGCACCGGAGAGCTCCAGCCAGCGTCCCTGCAGAGGACCGCTCGGAAAGGCCATATCGATCTCTGCGGATGGTTCCGTAAAAGGAAAGAAAGAAGGTCGGAAACGCACCTGGAGTGCATCGGTCTCGAAGAAGCGCCGCAGGAAATCGGTATACACGCCTTTCAGGTCAGCGAAGCTGATGTGCTTGTCGATCCACAACCCCTCGACCTGATGGAACATGGGGGAGTGCGTGGCATCGCTGTCCACTCGATAGGTGCGCCCTGGACAAATGACTCTGGTCGGTGGTGCGTGCTGCTGCGCGTAGCGCACCTGCATCGGACTCGTGTGGGTGCGCAGGAGCAAACCGCCTTCCACGTAGAAGGTGTCATGCATCGAGCGGGCTGGATGATTGTCGGGCTGATTGAGCGCGGTGAAGTTGTACCAGTCGGTCTCGATCTCGGGTCCATCCGCGACATCGAAACCGATAGAGCGAAAAATCTCCTCGACTCGTTGCCACGTGCGGATAATCGGATGGATCCCGCCGTGGCCGCGGCGGCGGCCGGGCAGCGTGACGTCCAATGCCTCTTTGGCCAGCCGAGCGTCGACGCCGGCCTGAGCCAGCGCAGCGCGTCGATCCGCCAGCGCGTTTTCGATGCGGACCTTTGCCTCATTGATCCATGCCCCTGCCTGCGGGCGCTGCTCAGGAGACAACTTGCGGAGACCTTTGAGCTGTTCGGTGAGTGCACCGGATTTACCCAGGTAGCTGGCTTTTTCCTGTTCCAGCTCCGCGCTGGAGGAAGCTCGCTCGAACGCCGCAAGGGCTTCGCTCACAATCTTTTCCAGCGCTGCGTCGTCCATCGTCGTCGTGTCCGCAGTCGGGCGTATCCGATGCAGTTCGTTCAGGATTGCTGCAAACAAAAAAGGAGGCCGATCAGCCTCCTTCCTGTTGCTGTCCCGGGCTCAGGCGCCGAGGCTGGCTTTGGCCTGGCTCGCGATCTTGGCAAACGCGGCCTTGTCGAACACGGCGAGATCAGCCAGGACCTTGCGGTCGAGCTCGATGGCCGACTTCTTCAGGCCGTTCATGAAAGCCGAATAGCTCATTCCGCATTCGCGGGCGGCGGCATTGATACGCGCGATCCACAATGCACGGAATTCCCGTTTGCGCACGCGGCGATCCCGGTAGGCATATTGCCCCGCCTTCATTACCGCTTGCTTGGCTATGCGGAAGACATTCTTGCGGCGGCCGCGAAATCCCTTGGCTTGATCCAGGACCTTCTTGTGACGGGCTCGTGCCGTCACCCCACGCTTGACTCTTGGCATATCGCTCTCCTCAGGCGTAGGGCAGCATCGCCTTCACGGCGTGCTTATTGGAAGCACTGACTTGCGTCGTTCCACGCAGATGCCGTTTGCGCTTGGTGCTTTTCTTGGTGAGGATGTGACGCAGGAATGCTCTGCTGCGCTTGATGCCACCACTACCTTGGACGCGGAAACGCTTTGCCGCGCCGCTCTTGGTCTTCATCTTCGGCATGCTCACTGCTCCTTACGATTTTTCGTGACGCCGGGTGGCCGCCTTGGGCGACGCTTCGAACCGCGGTATCACTTGTTTTCAAACCCCGTAGCTCAGGGTACCTACATCAATGGGCTGGCTTCTTCTTCGGGGACAGCACCATGATCATCTGCCGGCCTTCCAGCTTCGGCCATTGCTCCACGACTGCATAGGGATCGAGATCCGTTCGCACGCGCTCGAGCAGCTTCACCCCGAATTCCTGATGCGCCATCTCGCGTCCCCGGAATCGCAGCGTGACCTTGGTCTTATCGCCCTCCTCCAGAAAGCGAATCAGATTTCGCACCTTGATCTGATAGTCGCCGTCATCCGTCCCCGGTCGGAACTTGACTTCCTTTACCTGGATCTGCTTCTGCTTCAACTTGGCTTCATGCCGCTTTTTTGCCTCGGCATATTTGTACTTGCCGTAGTCCATGATGCGGCACACGGGAGGCTTCGCCGTTGGCGCGATCTCTACCAGATCCACACCAGCCTCCTCGGCCATCTTGTTGGCCGTGGCAAGAATCACGATTCCGAGCGGCTCGCCGTCTACCCCGATGAGTCGAACTTCCGGCGCGCTGATCTCCTCGTTGATCCGCGTGTCTCTATCTCGTTCCTGAGCGATAAGCTGCACCTCCAGAAAAATTAAGCCGCCGCTGCGGGACCATGCTCCTCCTGTAGGCGGAGCACGAGAACGTCCAGAGGCATTTGCCCCAAGTCGACGCCCGCCCGCGTGCGTACGGCAACGGTCTTCGAAGCCACCTCCTTGTCCCCCACGATCACCTGGTAAGGCAGCTTCTGCAGACTATGTTCGCGAATCTTATAGGTAATTTTCTCGTTTCTCAAGTCCGCCTCGGCCCGGAAGCCGGCGACGCGCAGGACATCGGCAACCTCGGAGGCATATTCGGCTTGATGCTCCGAGATGTTGAGTACGGCAACCTGGACAGGCGCAAGCCAAAGCGGGAACGCCCCCGCGTGATGCTCGACGAGGATGCCGATAAAGCGCTCCATCGAGCCGAGGATGGCTCGATGCAACATCACCGGCACCTTGCGCGTATTGTCTTCGGCCACGTACTCGGCGCCGAACCGTCCCGGCATCGAGAAGTCGACCTGGAGCGTGCCGCATTGCCAAACCCGCCCGATGCTGTCCTTCAGTGAGAACTCGATCTTCGGCCCATAAAACGCACCCTCGCCCGGCGATTCGACGTAGGGCAAGCCCTTGCCGTCAAGCGCAGACGAGAGCGCCTGCTCCGCCTTGTTCCAGACTTCTTCCGCGCCGATGCGCTTGGCCGGGCGGGTCGCCAGCTTGATCAGAATCTCGTCGAAGCCGAAGTCCTTATAGACCCTGCGCAACAGATCGATGAAGGCCGATGCCTCCGAGCTGACCTGATCCTCGGAGCAGAAGATGTGCGCATCGTCCTGTACGAACCCGCGGACGCGCATGATCCCGTGCAAGGCACCAGAGGGTTCATTGCGGTGGCACGAGCCGAACTCGGCAAGGCGCAGCGGCAGATCCCTGTAGCTGCGCAGGCCCTGGTTATAGACCAGGATGTGGCCCGGGCAATTCATGGGCTTCACCGCGTAGTCTCGATTTTCGGAACTGGTGAAGAACATGTTCTCGCGAAAATGCTCCCAGTGACCCGAGCGCTCCCACAAAGTGAGGTCCATCACGAGAGGCGTGCGCACCTCCCGGTAGCCGGACGCGCCGAGCACGCGGCGCAGGTACTGCTCGACCTGCTGCCAGACGATCCACCCTTTGGGATGCCAGAACACCATTCCAGGCGCTTCGTCCTGCAGGTGAAACAGGTCCAATTGCTTTCCGAGCTTGCGATGATCGCGGCGCTCGGCTTCCTCGAGGCGGTGCAGGTAGCTGTCCAGATCCTCCTTCTTCGCCCAGGCGGTCCCGTAGATCCGCTGCAGCATCTCGTTGCGTGAATCGCCGCGCCAGTAGGCGCCGGCCAGCTTCATCAACTTGAACACCTTGAGCTTGCCGGTGGAGGGTACGTGCGGCCCCCGGCACAGGTCGGTGAAGTTGTCTTGCCTGTATAAGGTGATCGCTTCATCGCCCGGGATGCTCTCGATGATTTGCGCCTTGTAGTGCTCGCCCTGCTCCCTGAAGAAGGAGATGGCCTTGGAACGATCCCAGACCTCGCGCTGCACCCCGATATCCCGCTTTGCGATTTCCCCCATGCGCTTCTCGATCGCAGCGAGATCTTCGGGCGTGAACGGCCGTTTATAGGAAAAGTCGTAGTAGAAGCCGTCCTCGATCACGGGCCCAATCGTGACCTGCGCATCTGGGAACAGTTCCTTGACGGCATGCGCCAGCAGGTGGGCCGTCGAGTGACGCAGGACGTCTACCCCATCGGCATCCTTGTCAGTGATGATAGCAACCTGGCTGTCGCGATCGATCACGTGGCTGAGGTCTACGAGTCTGCCGTCGACCTTGCCAGCCAGCGCGGCGCGAGCGAGCCCTGGCCCGATGGCTGCAGCCACCTCCGCCACGCTTACTGGCGTATCGAAACGCTTCTCAGCCCCGTCGGGCAGCCGGACTACGGGCATGGGTACTCGAAAATTGAGGAGGACTCCAGAAACGACAAGAGCCAGCGCATTGGAGCGTCGCTGACTCCTGTCTCCCAAATTCCTGAAGTGGTAGGCGCGATTGGACTCGAACCAACGACCCCCACCATGTCAAGGTGATGCTCTAACCAGCTGAGCTACGCGCCTGTGGGGCGAGATTCTAGCCGAAACCTCCTCACCGCTCAAATCTGTCGCTTCGATCGTCGTACCGCCGGAGTTGTTCCTTGGCTTCCGCAGGTTCCGAGTTCCGGCAGAGCGCGGACAAGGTAATCGAAGGCCTGGGCGCGATGACGCAGCTGGTCGAGCAGATCCGGCGCCACTTGCGGCAGTCGCCGCTCGACATCGGGATCCGCAATGCCTTCCAGCACATCGCTGGCGAGATCGCTTACCTCCGCGATGAGTTGCGCAACGCCGTCGGTCACCCGACGGAGTTCGGACAGGGTGTCGGGATCCAGCGTTGCCCCTCCTGCCAAAAGGCGGCCGCGCATTTGCTGGCTGAACCGGGTCGCGCGAATCGAAAGCTCCCCCACTGCGTCCGCCAACTGGGCCGTGCTCCGTTGGCCAGCGGAGGTCCCCTCAAGGGCCATATTCAAGGCCAGCAGGCTGGTGTCGCGGGTTGCGGCTTCTACGGCCCACAGCAGCTGGGTCAGGTCTTCTGCTGAGTTCGAGCTGCTTTCCGGGTGTTTCGCGCTGAGTCCTGTCATCGCTCCTCGTGCCGGACGGTGGCAGTATGGCCGCCAGAGCCCCAATAACGGCGGGCCAAGAACGGGCTTTAGAGACGACGCGCCATGCTCACTGCGGGGACCTCCCGGAGCACGCCGAGCAGCCTGCGTACTTGATCTGCGCCGGTTACTTCGAGCGTGAAGAACATGCGGACATCCGGATCTTGCGTATTCGAAGTCGCGGTAGCCACTCTGACCTTTTCTCGCGTGAAGACATCCAGAAGATCCCGCATCAGATTGGGATGGCTGGTGCCATCGACCTCCACGTCGACGAGAAAGCGCCCTTGCGTGGCATCGCTCCCCCACTGCGCCCCAATCAACCGCTCCGATGGCAGGCGTGCCACGTTCGGGCAGGCTTGCCGGTGCACGCTGACGCCGCGGCCGCGTGTCACGAAGCCGATGATCGCGTCGGGCGGCACGGGTTTGCAGCACTTGGCCAGAACCGTGAGCAGCTTGTCCACCCCAACTATGAGAATATCGCCGCGCCGGCGCAGATCTTCCTCGGGACGCACCGTGCCGATCGAAGGTGCCGGCACGGCCTCCTCGGCCTCGGTCCTCGACACCGCGGGATCATCCGCACGCATCGCAGTTTGCAGTTGCCGGGTGGTTATTTCGCCTCGGCCGACCAGCGCCAACAACTCCTCGGGCTTCTCGAAGCCCAGTCTGCGGGCAAGTTCGTCGAGACTTAGTTCGGTTCGCCCCGCGCGCTGAAGTACTTTCTCGGCCACCTGACGGCCTTGGCCCACAGCGATCTCGAGGTTCTGGTTATGGAACCATTGACGCACCTTCGCCTTGGCCCGCGAGCTGTGCAGGAAACCGAGCTCAGTGTTGAGCCAATCCCGGCTCGGACCGCCGCTCTTGGCTGCGACGATCTCGACCACTTGTCCATTCGAAAGCGTGTAGTCGAGCGGCACCATTTCTCCGTCGACGCGCGCGCCGCGGCACCGATGTCCGATGTCGGAGTGGATGTGGTAAGCAAAATCGACCGGAGTGGACCCTTTGGCCAGATCGATCACCCGACCTTGCGGCGTGAGCACGAAGACGCTGTCCTCCAGCAGACCGCTGTGGAAATGCTCGGCGAGATGCGCGGCGCTGGATAGACCATCTTTCCACTCCAGAATCTGCCGCAACCACGCAATCCGCTCGTCGAATCCCGCATCCATCCGAACGCCTTCCTTGTAGCGCCAGTGTGCCGCCACGCCGAACTCGCAGTGCTGATGCATCTCGTAGGTACGGATCTGCACTTCCAGAATTTTGTGATCCGGTCCCATCACCGCCGTGTGCAGCGAACGGTATCCGTTCGCCTTGGGTTTGGCGATGTAGTCGTCGAACTCCCGTGGCAGGGGCGTCCACAGGTTGTGCACCAGCCCGAGGACCGAATAGCAGTCCTTCACGTCATTGACCAGAATTCGCACGCCGCGAATGTCGAACACCTCGTCCAGCCCGCGATCCTTCCGAGCGAGTTTCTTGTAGATGCTGTAGATGTGCTTCGGACGGCCGCTCACGCTGCCGTCGAGGTTTGCCCTGGCGAGTTCGTCACGCAGGGCCCTGGTGACGGAGCCGATGTAGGCCTCGCGGTCGATCCGCTTCTCGTCGAGCTCCCGTGCTAGCTGCTTGTATGCCTCGGGATCGCTGCAGCGGAATGCGAGGTCCTCCAGCTCCCATTTCAGCTGCCATACGCCGAGCCGGTTGGCCAGAGGTGCGAACAGCTCGAACGTGTCGCGTGCAGCGCCGCGACGGGTCGCTTCATCGCCGTGGCCGGCGAGAAAGCGCAGCGTCTGCACCTGATCGGCGAGCTTGATCAGGACCACGCGCACGTCCTGCACCATCGCCAGGAGCATCTTACGCAGGGCTTCGAGCTGCGCGCTGCGGTCGCTCGTTTTCCTCGAATCGGGATCGCGCATGCGCAGGGCCTGGATCTGCCCCATGCGCGCGAACCCTTCCACGCGCGCGGCCACCTGCGGTCCGACGCTCTCCCGAAGTCGCAGCACCGCCGCTTGATCGATCGCGGGGAGCGCACTCAGCAAACCAGCTGCGAGGGTCTCGGCATCCAGCCGAAGTGCGCCAAGAATCCCTGCGAGCTCGCGGCAATGGTTGAGTAAGGGCTCGCCCATCGCATTGGTGCGGACCGCGTAAGACTCCGCGGCGAGCGCGAGCGCGCGCGACAGCAATGCCTGGTCGGCATCGCCCAGGCGCTGCGCCTGCGTCGTCAGCCAGACGCTCGGATCAGCATCGGCAGTCGCTTCTCTCACCTGAATCGTCATCGCAGATCGGATTTCCCGCCTTGGTAGCTCACCCCATTCGAATTGAAAAGTCAGCGGTCCTGCCAGTAACGCCGGTAGCTCGCTCGATAACCTTCCGCGAGAAACCCTTGGGCGCCGAATCTCAGCATTACGGCCCCGTCGCGATCGCTGCGCAAGACGCGGCTTCCGATCGCCTCGTAGCGCGCCAAGACTTCCGGCTTGGGATGTCCGAAACGATTGCGGTAGCCGACCGGGATCACGATCAGACTCGGGGCAACTCGCGCAAGGAACGGAATGCTGGACGAGGTACCGCTGCCATGGTGCGGGGCCACCAGAACATCCGCATGCAGCGCTTCGGGGTGCATCCGCAGCAACTCCATCTCCGATCCTTGCTCGATATCGGCGGGGAGCAGCAGACTACCAAATGCTGAATCGATCTTGAGAACGCAACTGCGCGCGTTATCCTTCGACGCAGGAGAATTATAGCTCTCCCAGGCGGGGTGAAGCATCGTGAATCGAACTCCGTCCCAGTCCCAGCTCTGGCCCGAGAAACAGCGGATCCGGCGTGCGGCGAGTGCGACCGATGGCGCGTCTGAAGGCAGGGAGGTCGCTACCCATCCGACCGGCATCGCCTCCAGAACCGAGTTTGCCCCGCCGAAGTGATCGCTGTCGTCATGAGTCACCACGAATCCATCGAGCTGTTTCACCCCCTGCGCACGCAGAAACGGGACGACAACGCGGCTGCCTGCGTCGGTGTCGCTGGAGAAGGCAGGGCCCGCGTCGTAGAGCAGCGTATGCCCGTGCGTGCGGACCACCGCACTGAGCCCTTGCCCCACGTCGAGGACGTCCAGCCAGAACTCGCCCGGCGCCGGTACCGATGCCCTGACCAGCAGCAACGGCAAAAACGCAACGACACCTAGCCAGCGCCCCGGCAACCCGCGCGGCGCAAGCAGCCAAAGCGCGCCGAGCAGTGCGAGCGGCACCGACCACCAGGGCGGTGCATGCTGCTGCCACACTGCTGCGGGCAGGGTGCTCATCCATTCCAGCATCGCCGTGCACAGGGACATCAGCCAGGCCGCCAGCCTCAGCAGCCAGTCCACCGGCAGCAGGACGCCAATCAGCGTCAACGGGACCACGCCGAGGCTCACCAGCGGAATCGCGACGGCGTTGGCCAGCGGCGAAACCACCGAAACCTGCTGGAACATGGCCAGCAGCAGTGGCGTCAGGCCGATGGTCACGGCCCATTGCACTTTCCCCCAATTGACGAACCATGCCGGCTGCCCTATGCGTCCCAACGTCACGTACATGATCAACGCCACCGCACCAAACGAGAGCCAGAAACCCGGCGCTAGGACGCACATGGGGTCGGCGAGCGTAGCGACAAGCAGCGCAAGGGCCAGGACGGCCAGCGGGCGACTCGCCAACCCCAGCCACAGACCGGCGGCAACAGCCGCGAGCATATAGACCGTCCTTTGCGCTGGAACCGCAAACCCGGTCAGCAGAGCGTAACCACATGCCACCAGCAAACCGCCCGCGGCGGCGGCTTTTACTGCCGCAACCCGAGCGACCAGCGCGGGGAAACGACGCCAGAACCACAGAACGATCGCGAACGCCACGCCGGACACCATCGTGATGTGGAGGCCCGAAATGCTCATCAGGTGATTCACTCCGGTCCGGGTAAAGACCGTCCACTCTCCGCGCGAGATCGCCTGCTGGTCACCGATTGCTAGCGCGATCAGCACCCCCGCGCTCGGTTCATCGGCTAACGCCGAAACGATTCGGTCGCGGAGCCATTCACGCGTCCGCTCGACCAGATAGGCCGGACGCCACACCGTCGATTTCAGCTGACGGTTGGAAGTGTCGGGGCGTACGTAGCCGGTGGCACGGATGCCGCGCTCCAGCAGCCATGCCTCGAAGTCGAAGCCATTGGGGTTGGCAAGACCGTGCGGTCGCCGCAGGCGGACGCTGAGATCCCAGCGCTCGCCCGCATGCAGAGACACCGGCAAGGCGCCGCTTCCCTCGGCGTACCAGACCACGGTGATGCGAGCTGGCACCTTGGCTAGCGGCGTGCGGACCTGCTCCACGTCGAATTCGAAGCGGGCGCCGCGATCAGTCAGCTGTGGCAGGTCTGCGACCACACCGCGCACGCTCACGTCCCGGCCCTCCCACTCCGCCGGCAGGGAGTCGGCGAGCTTCACGTGCGCGACAATTGCGGCCCACAGAAATCCACCGGCGAACCACAATGACGCTGTTCCCACCCGCCGAAACACCCAACGAGATCGACCGACAGCGGCGGGGAGCAGCGACCATCCGAGGACTGCCGCGGCGAAGAGGTAAGCCCACAAAACACTCGGCAGCTCAGCCTGCTGCTGTAACCAGGCCGAACCGAGCACGAACAAAGCTACGTTCAGGAGCATGGGGCCAAAAATTGAGCTGCCCCGCCGCGTCGCCGGACAAGCCGGTTAGAATCCACGCCGACGGACTAAGCGCACACAATGCCGAGAAAATATTTTAGAAAATACCTGCCCAGTCACGA
>Ga0335080_10009628_pt1 | contig 10107 bp, 3 predicted proteins | sample Lox_Sample_34_FD_206720 | JGI IMG/M metagenome (GOLD analysis project Ga0335080, IMG submission 206720) | Soil microbial communities from Loxahatchee National Wildlife Refuge, Florida, United States - Lox_Sample_3.4 | ecosystem: Environmental > Terrestrial > Soil > Wetlands | place: USA: Florida... | reverse complement strand
GCTCGCGACCTTGCGGCCTTCGGGCACCCTCACTCTCACCTTGACATTTTCCACCGGCAGAAACTCCTCACGAATGCGCAGCTTCTTGGTCTTGTTCCCGGTGTCCGCCAGCAGGTGGAGGAGGAGCGTGTCTTGCGACGCGGTCAAGTGTGCCACGACGCCGCTGCGGTATTCCACCTCGTACGTGCGATGCGGGCGCAGCATGGGATCGATCAGGGTTCCCAGGTATTCACGGAGCCGCCTCATGCGGGTCTCCGCATAGATCGCCTCCAGGCCGCTGCCGATAAAGATGACACGTTTGTTCTGCACGATCGCCGGCCCCAGGTTCGCGCGATGCCCCAGGTCGAGGGTCTCCGCCAGCACCGTGCCGGCGCCCGTGTTGGCGAACCGCATGGCTTGCGGATCCTGCGGAATCAGCTCGCCCGACGGCAGCTTCAGATACAGGTCCGGAATCTCGACGGGCTCGACGTTGGCGAGCGTCACGCCGAACAGGTCCGCCAGCCCGTAGCCGGCGCGCATTTTCCCGTGGTCATCGGCCACGCTCGTCAGGTGCGTGGCCACGAGAGATCCGCCTGCATTCACATAGTCGCGCAGCATGGCGCACTGAGCGTCGCTCAGGCACGCCGTGTTGGCCAGCCATACCAGCCTGTAGCGCGCCAGCTGCCCGGGGGTCGCCAGGTAATCGAGGAACGGCTCGGCGTCGTAGCCGAGATCCTTCATCACCTGCCAGGCGCCGTGGTAGTAGTTCTCGTATCCCTTCCCCACGAAGTGCTTGCCGGCGAACCAGTCGATGGTCTGGTCGCCTACCATCACGCCGGCCACGGGCCGCGCCGCCGCATCGGCGAGCAGTTCGCGATGCCTGGCGGAAAAATCGAAAATCTCCTTCACGTAGCGGCCGCTCTCGTATGCCAGCGGACCCTGGGGCATGTAGAAGAAGCGGCTCAGCCCCCAGTAGACGATCCCCGCGCCGCCCGCGATCGCCGTGGCGCCGTCGAGAAGCAGCTCCTGGCTCTCCACCGGGTAACTGAACCATCCGCGCGTACGGTCGCTCTTCATGTGCTCGCGGTTGTATTGGGTGTGGGAGCTCACATAAGTCCAGATGGTCTTGCCCGTCGAGTGACCCAACTGTAGATTGAAAAGCTTGTCCTCGGGCGTCTCGGCGGCCTCGAACATGAACCCGTCCACCACCGGGATCGCCCGGTTGCGCCACTCGCGCTTGCTCAGGAGGGACGTATCGTTGAACAGCACCGGGACATTGCGCGTCGCGCGGATCATCTCCCGAATCTCGCGCAGGAACGCGATCACCACCTGGTTGGCCATCCACTCGACGTACTCGACGTCATCCTGTGTCGTGGGTACCGCTTTGCCGAAGCGCTTCCGGTAGGCCGCCTGGCAGTAGCTGCACTGGCAGGGCTCTTTGGCGTTCATCATGCCCTGGTAAGGTCCGTCGAAATACATCACGTCTACGGGATATTCAGTGAGGACCTCGCGCACCAGGGCGCGGATCACGTCGCGCACCGGCGAATTGAGGCAGCCTTCGAAATATTTCGCGAAGCCGTAGTGCTCGGTGGTCATCGGCGAGCCGTCGGCGAACTTCTTCGACCAATGCTGGTAGCGCGGGTCTTTCGACGCCGCGTCCATGAACGGATGGTTCAGCGGCACATAAGCCACGACTTTCAACCCCGCCGCCCGGCAGAGATCCACGGTCTCGCGCATCGGATCGCCCTTCAGCTCGGGATGCACCGGGTAGCCCGATTTGGTCGGGAAGTACGCGTAATAGGATGCCGCCGGATACCGCAGCGAATCCGCGTTCAACCCGGTGGCGATCTTGACCGCCTGATCCGCCCGAAAATCGAACGAGGGGTAAAACGGCGGATTGTACGCCTCGCAAATCAGCGCGCGGCAGGTCTTCAACCAGTCCGGCGGACCGACGTCCGCCCGTCCCGGCCGTGCTACAGCGAGCGCGCCTGCCCCGATCAACAACTCCCGGCGAGTGATCACCCCGCCACTATAAATGGGAGTGCCGGGGTTCGCAAAGGCCTAATCATTCCGGCTCCGCGGGCCGATATGTATAGTGCTTGCTCCGCACACTGGCTCGCATTGTCGGTCTGCTGGCGGCCATGGCTTTGATGGCCTTGGCCCAGCGCTACAGCTTTAAGCAATACGGGCAGGATCAGGGCCTGAACAACCTGGATGTCTCCTGCATGATGCAGGATCGGGCCGGTTTTCTATGGGTTGCCACCGAGGGAGGCCTGTTTCGATACGACGGCCATCAGTTCCGGGCCTACAGTACCGCGCAGGGCCTGCCTTCCGCGCAGGTCATGGCTCTCCATCAGACCGCCGACGGCGTGATCTGGGCGGGCACCTCGGAGGGCCTGGCGCGCCTTTTGGGAGAGACCTTTGAAAGAGTCCCCATCGAAGCCCGCAGGGTGGGCTCGATCCTGTCCGATGCCCGCGGCAATCTCTATGCGGGATCGGCCGCGGGGCTTTGGGTTGCCCCGGCCGCGCCGGGCGGCCGCCATCAGTTCGTGCTGCACACGAATCCCGCCGGCCAGGGCTCAATCGTCGGCGGCATGGCCCTGGATGCCTCCGGCCGCCTCTGGTACGGATGTGGGACCAGCCTGTGCACCTTCGAGGCGGGACGCGTTTCCGCGGTCAATACCCCGGGCGTGCCGAGGGCGCTCTACCGCGGGCTGCTCTTCGATGCCAGAGGCAGTCTGTGGGCACGCAGTATCGAATACCTGATCGAGCTTCCCCGCGGCGAGTCCGGATTCCAAAGGCGGGATGACGGTCTGCCGCTCGGCGGCCGCAACCCGGGCGCCTTCATGGACCGCGATGGCGAAGTCTACGTGCCTACCAGCCAGGGCCTTGCGCGCCGGGCGGGGAATGGCTGGGCCATGATCCGGAGAATCAACGGCCTTCCGAGGAGCGCCGTGGATTATTTTCTCCAGGATCGCGAGGGCTCAGTCTGGATCGCTCTCGACGGAGGAGGGCTGGTCCGCTGGCTCGGATACAAGAACTGGGAAACCTGGACGGAATCCGAGGGCCTGTCCAACGACGTGGTCTGGAGGCTGGCGCGGGACACCGGCGGCACTCTTTGGGCCGCGACCCAGGCCGGGATCAGCACGCTGCCGCGCGGCGCGGCGCGTTGGGAAGCTCTCGCCCATCCTCTTCTGAACCTTCGCCGCAACCTTGACCTTGCGGCCGATGCGGATGGAACCATCTGGGTCGCGCAATCGCCGGGCGGGTTGATGCACCTCGACCCCCGCAGCGGGCGCATCGAGCATTTCGGCGCGGCGGCTTTAAAGACCGACTGGGCTCAGAGCCTCGCCTGGGATTCTCATGGCCGCCTCGTGGTGGGCACGAATCTGGGTGTTCTCATCGGCGACCGCGCGGGAGGCCGGCTGGGTTTTTCGCCACTCGAACTGCCTTCCGGTCCCGCACCGGTTTTCTCCCTGCTCGCCGACAGCCGGGGGCGCCTGTGGGTCGCCACCTCGCGCGGCCTCTGTTATTTCGAGAACGGCCGGCCGAGGACTCTCGGCGCGCGCGACGGTTTGCGCCACGATATCGTGCATTACGTGGCCGAAGCGCCGGATCGCTCCATCTGGCTCGCGTACCGCGATCCGATCGGCGTCACCCGCCTCAGCTTCGAGGGCGGGCGCTGGACGCCGCGCCACTTTGACGCAAAGGACGGCGTGCTCCCGGCCCGGCCCTATTTCCTGAAATTCGATCGCCGCGGCTGGCTATGGTTGGGCACCGACCAGGGCGTCGTACGATTCGACGGGCGCTCCTGGGCCCATTACGACAAGGCCGACGGCCTGGCGCTCAGCGACTGCGACCACAACGCGTTTTTCGACGACGACGACGGCACCGCCTGGATCGGGACCTCGAGCGGCCTCTCGCACCTGCTCAACCCCCATGCCTCGCCTCGGCCGCAAAACACGCCAACCGTGGTTACGTCGCTCCAACTCGGCGGGTCCCCGGTTTCCCTACAGGGTCCGGTCCGGGTACCGTTCGTCCGGCGCTCCCTCGACGTGGAGTTCGCCGCCCTGACCTTCCTGAACGAAGACTCGGTACACTTCCGCCATCGGCTGCTGGGGCTCGACGACACCTGGAACGAGACCCAACAGGCCGAAGCACACTATCCCGGCCTGCCGCCTGGCAGTTACCGTCTGCAGGTGCAGGCCGCTGTCGAGGGGGCCACCTGGCAGGGCGGCGCCGCGGAGGCATTCGTCACCATCGAGCCCCCGTGGTGGCGGCGGTGGTGGTCCGTGTCCGCCGCGGTCCTGCTCCTCGCTCTCGGCGTCCGGCAGATGTGGCGATGGCGGGTGCACGCGATTCTCAAGCGGCAACAGGACCTCGAACGCGCCGTCGCCGACCGCACGCGCAAACTGGCCCGGGAGCACCACCGCGCCATCGAGGAGAAGGCGCGTGCCGAGTGCGAAAAAGCCGTGGTCGAGCAACAGAAGATCGAGATCGAGCGGCTGCTCTGGGAATCACGAAAGGCCGAACGCGTACGCAGTGAGTTTGTGGCCAACATGAGCCACGAGGTCCGTACTCCGCTGAACGGCATCATGGGCCTGACAGAACTGGTGCTGGACTCCGGCGTCACTCCGGATCAGGCCGAATGCCTGCGCCTGGTCAGGCACTCGTCCGATTCCCTGCTCGCCCTGATCAACGGGGTCCTGGACTTCTCCAGGCTGGACGCCGGCAAGGTGGAGCTCGATCGCGGCGAATTCGATATGCGGTCGCTTGTGGAAGATACCCTGAAGTCTCTGGAGGGCCTCGCGCGTCCCAAGGGCCTGGAATTGAGGACTTGCGTGGCTTCGGATGTGCCCGCCCGCCTGGTGGGCGATCGGGCCCGTGTACAACAGGTGCTGCTCAATCTCGAGGGAAACGCGGTTAAGTTTACGGAGGCGGGGTACATCGAGGTTGTGACCGGATTGGAGTCCGCCGATGTCCTTCACATTCAGGTTCGCGATACCGGCATCGGGATTCCCGCCACCCAGCATGCGCTGATTTTCGAGCCTTTCCGCCAGGCCGATGGCACTACCTCGCGCCGCTACGGAGGCACGGGTCTGGGGCTGTCCATCGCCGCGCGCCTAGTGTCGCTGATGGGCGGCCGAATCTGGGTGGAAAGCGAGCCTGGCACCGGCAGCACGTTCCACTTCACCTTCCGGTTTGAGCCCGCGTTCGAATCCGCGCCCCCCGCGTCTCCGGCATCCGCTATCGAGCCGGCCCGGCTTTCCGCCCTCAGCATTCTGCTGGCCGAAGACAACCCGATCAACCGCAAGGTCGCCTGCGCCATCCTGGAGAACCGCGGCCACCAGGTCGCCTGTGCCGTGGACGGCCGCGAGGTCCTGGATGTGTGCCGTGACCGAACCTTCGACGTGATCCTGATGGACGTACAAATGCCGGTCATGGATGGTTTCGAAGCGGCCGCCGGGCTGCGCCAGCTCGAAGAGCGGTCCGGCGGGCGCACGCCCATCCTTGCCCTCACCGCGAACGCCATGGAAGGCGATCGCGCGCGCTGCCTGGCCGCGGGCATGGACGGCTATCTCGCCAAGCCCTTCAAAGCGGCAGAACTGCTCCAGGCAATCGCCACAGTCCTGGAAGCCTCCGCTCAATTCCCGGGAAAGTCGTAGATGTACAGACAGTGCCCCACGATCGCGCGCGGCGAAAAGCGCGTCATCCACTCGTCCCCCCGGGCATAGTTACGCCGCACCAGCGCGCTGTCGTGCGCCACCATGTGCGCGCTCACGGCGTACAACCCCGGTGGTGGGTGGAACCAGACTTGCGAATCGGCCATCTGTTCCACCGGCATATCGTACGCGCCCGGCGGGAAGCTGCCGAAATAGGCGAGCCGTACGGTGCGCCCTTTCGCGTTGCGGCCGAGCCACGTCTGAAGCTGCTTCAGTCCCTGGCCCCAATCCACGTTGCTGTCGTCCAGCCAGGCGATCCCACAGCGGCTCCCGCCGTCCAGCCCCACTTTACCCGGATCGTCCAACAGGCATGCCGACTCGTTGAAGTAGCTCAAGCCGTCGGGATAAATGCCGGCCGCCGCCACCGCCGCCCACATCGCCAGGATCGCTCCCGCGATGCGCCTCCCCTTCGCCGGCGCGCGCAGCAGCGAAGCCAGCGCGATTCCGCCCAGCAGGTGCGCGAACGGCAGGCACGGAATGATGTAACGGATCCCCAGGTTGTCCGCTTTCCAGACGTGCAGCAGAAAGATCGCCGCCGGAGGCGCCAGCAGGAACAGCTTCTCGCGCAGCGCGAACTCTTTCCCGCGCAGCACGAGGATCAGCCCGGCCGCTGCCAGCGCGATCGCGGCCAGCGGCTCTTTCAGCAGGTACGCCACTGCGAAGTAGCTGGTGAAGTTCGACGCCAGGTCGCCCGCCATGTAGACCAGGTAATTCGCCGCGTGGTCCGCGTTGACCTTAGTGACACCCGCAAGGTACGCGCCGGGACCCTGAAACCGGTAGATGGCCAGTACCACCACGGTTGCGATGCCGTAGATCCAGAGCAGCGCCACGGCCGCGGCGCGGGCGCCCTTTCGCCGGCGATCGATCAGCACCAGCCCCGCCGCGAGCGGCACCAGAACCACGGACGAAAACTTGGTGCAGAGCGCCAGCCCGAGGGTGATCCCGCAGACCGCCATCCACGCCCGGCCAGGCGCCCGCACCCAGTTCCACAGGCAAAACAGAAAGAGCAACGAGAAAGCTCCGAGCCCCACATCCAGGGTTACCAGAATCGAGTGCCCGACGATGGTCGGGTCCAGCACATACAGCCCCAGCGCGCACAGCGCCGCCAGCTCGCCCGCGATCTGCCGTCCCCAAAGGTACAGCACCAGCCCGCCCATCAAGCCCACCAGCATCATCGGCAGACGCGCCCACAGCAGCGCTTCCTCCAGCCCGCTCTTGATCAGGATGAGGCTGCCGATATCCCACTGCCACTGCTCGGCCCCGCGCAGCAGGTCGCGCGCCTGCGGAACGTCCTGCCACTTCCCGCCGCCGAGTGTGAGCCCGGCCCCGCTCAGCGCCTTGAGCAGCGGCGGATGCTGCGGATTCACCGACAGGGAACCGAGCTGGACGTACGCCACGCCCGCCGCGATGTGCCCCGGCTCGTCCCAGGCCGGCGATTTGGCGCGGCTGGCAAAGAACACCTCGCCGAAGAAAATCGCCAGCAGCGCCGCTGCGACGGCAAACGTCCAGGGCGCGCGCGGGGTGGGTTTCATGAAACCCGCATCGTAGCATAGAGGCGGGAACCGCCCGCCGGCGGACGGTGTCCAACTGGCATGCTCGAAGTCCGGCAATTGACCAAGCTGTACACCGGAATCCCTGCGGTGGATCACGTCAGCTTCACGATCCATCCCGGTGAAATTCTCGGCTATCTCGGCCCGAACGGAGCGGGCAAGAGCACCACCGTCAAGATGTTGATCGGCCTGCTGGAGCCCACTTCCGGGCACATCGAGTTTCATGGCCAGGACATCCGCCGCGACCTCAAGGCCTACCAGCGCCGTGTCGGGTACGTGCCCGAGGAGCCGCACCTCTACCCGCACCTGAGCGGAAGGGAGTATCTCCAACTGGTCGGCCGCCTGCGCGGCATGCCACGCCACGCCCTCGAGCCCAAAATGGACGAGCTTTTGCGCCTTGTCGGGCTCTGGGAGGACCGCCACTCGCCGCTGGCGTCGTATTCCAAGGGCATGCGCCAGAAGATTCTGCTGATGGCGTCTCTCCTACACGATCCCGAGCTGCTCATTCTCGACGAGCCATTCTCCGGCCTCGACGTCAACGCATCGATGATCCTCCGCGGCCTGCTGGACGCGCTGGCGGCCCGCGGAAGAATGGTGCTCTACAGCTCGCACGTGCTCGAAGTGGTCGAGAAGGTCTGCAACACGGTCCTCATCCTTCGAAAGGGCCAGGTGGTGGCGCACGATTCCGTCGCCCACCTTCGCGACATGATGGAGAAATCCTCTCTTGAAGGCGTCTTCGCCCAGTTGACGCAGCCCGAGGACACGAATGCCGTGGCGCGCCGCATCCTCGATGTGGTGACCGCATGAAGCGACGGCTCCGCGAGTGGCTGGACGAGACCCACGGCTCCGCCTGGGAGCTGGTGCGGCATTTCCTGCTGCGCTTCTTCGACAACGACATGATCACCATTCCCGGCGAATGGCAGAAGGTCGCGGTCGGCATCTTCGCGTCACTCGTGTCGGTAGCGCTCGCTCTCCTTTCCGTCTACCGCGACCGCTATAAGCACTTCGACTCGGCGCCGTTCGCCGAATATCACCAGGGCGTACGCGACGACCTGATTTCCTTCATCGCGATCACCATGGCGGTGACCGCGCTGCTCACCATCCTGCAATGGCAGAGCCTGTTCCCCAGCCTGCGCGACTGCCTGGCGCTCGCCGGGCTCCCGGCGCGCCCGCGCGAGATCTTTCTCGCCAAGTTCGCCGCTCTGATGGTGGTCTTCTCCGCGTTCGTCACCTCCATGACCGGAATGCCTGCGATCCTGTTCACCTACCTGGTGACCGGACGGTGGCAGGAGAACCCGGGCATCTTCATCTACGTGGCCGCGAGCTTCGTCGCGTTGGCGGGCGGATGTGCTTTCGTTTTCTTCACCCTGGTCGCGATCCAGGGCATTCTGCTGCATCTCTTCCGGCCGCACACGTTCGGGCGGATCTCTCTCGCCGTCCAGGCCGTGCTCTTCGTGGCGACGGTCGGAGCCGTCCCCCTCATGGGCCGCCAGCCCGCGACGGCCTACTGGTGGCCACCGCTGTGGTTCGTCCATCTCTGGGAATCCATGATCACCGGCCCCGCGCCGCTGGCCCGCAACGCCCTGCTGGCCATCGCGATTCCCGCCGCGGTCTCGATTCTGGCCTACCTGCTCAGCTACCATCGCTACCGCCGGATGCTGCTCGAGGCGCGCGTCAGCCCGCCGTCGGCGCGCAGGGCGGGACTCGGCCCGCGCCTGCTCGAGCGCTGGATCGCGGACCCCAGGGAACAGGCCGCGTTCGCTTTCATCTGGAAGACGCTCTTCCGCAGCCGCAGTCACCGCCTCTTTCTCCTGGCCTACGCCGGCGCTGCGCTCGGCTGGATTACCAAGGGCCTGCTCGATACTCCGCCCGTTAACCTGCGCGATGAAGGCCTCTATGGATTCACGGTCGTGGTCGCCCCTGTCGCGGTCTCCATCCTCATCACGCTCGGTCTGCGCTATCTTTTCACGCTGCCCGTGATGCTGCGCGCCAACTGGGTCTTCCAGGCGGTCGAATCGGAGGACCGCCCCGCCTGGAATGCGGCCATCGAGCGCTTCGTAATCTGCACCGGGATCCTGCCCGTGTTCGCCGCGGGGCTGCCCGCCGCGGTCGCGGTACTCGGTCCGGTGCGGGGCCCGGCCGCCACGGGGCTCGGTCTCGCTGCCGCGGTGATCTTCTTCGAGCGCTATTTCCGCGACTGGCGCAAGCTGCCCTTCACCTGCTCCTACCTGCCCGGCAAGCAGCCGGTGTGGCTTCTGATCACGCGTTTCGCTGTTGGCTCCACATTCCTCGTTCCGATCGCGCAGCTTCTACTCTGGGCTTCCGCCGACGTGACCTCCTTTATTGCGCTCTCCACCGGACTCGCCGCACTCTGGTGGCGATGGCGCCTCAGGCGCCGCCGTCTTTGGTCTGCGGCAACTACGCTCTGGGACGAACAGCCCGCGCCCGCTGTCGAGGCTATCGACCTCCAGCGTGCCAAGGATGACGATGGGCCGCTTTCGCTCGGCTCTGTCCGCCCGAGTGTTCCGGAATTCGGCAGCTCTCTCATCGCCTCTCGCGGGCTCCTACCTCAATCCTGGCGAGAGGAGATCGATGAAGACCGGCGCAGCCGCGCCCTTTGGGAGACCTTCTGGGAAGACGTCCGCTACGGCGCTCGTCTCATCCGCCGCAATCCGCTGCTGTCGGCCGTCGTCGTGGTTACTCTCACCGTCGGCATCGGGATCAACGCCAGCGTCTTCACGGTGGTGGACCGCGTCGCCCTGAAGCCGCTGGTCCACCGCGATCCCGAGAGCTTCCTTCGCCTCTTCCCCGAAAACCAGCGCACCGGGCACGACCGGCCGGTATCCTACTCCGAG
>Ga0335080_10009627_pt1 | contig 10107 bp, 7 predicted proteins | sample Lox_Sample_34_FD_206720 | JGI IMG/M metagenome (GOLD analysis project Ga0335080, IMG submission 206720) | Soil microbial communities from Loxahatchee National Wildlife Refuge, Florida, United States - Lox_Sample_3.4 | ecosystem: Environmental > Terrestrial > Soil > Wetlands | place: USA: Florida... | reverse complement strand
GCATCAGGCGCGCAAGACCTCCAAGCTGGTCCAGATCGCGCGTGCCGGTTGAGGCTTCGACCGATCCCGTGCCTACGAAAAGCAGCGCCTTGTAAACCGAGTGGTTGATGAGGTGATAAAGCGCGGCGATCAGTGCGATACCCGCGATCAGGTCGTGGCCGCTGGTTTGGAAGGTCATTGCAGCGCCGATGCCAGCCGCAACGATTCCCATGTTCTCGATCGTGCTGTGCGCAAGCAGCCGCTTCATCTCGGCCTGCACAGTGGCGTAAAGAATCCCGATCAGGGCGGAGATGCTGCCAACGACGAGGATGATGAGCCCTGGCCCGATTCCAGCCACCGGTCGCAAGTCGAGATTGAACCTCACGATGCCATAGATACCGAGATTGACGATTACGGCCGACAGCAAGGCCGACACATTGGTAGGCGCAACTGGATGCGCGAGCGGAAGCCAGCTGTTGACCGGCACTAGGCCCGCCTTCACGCCAAACCCGAAAAACGACAATAAGAAAACGGCCCAACCGATCCCTTCGGTTAGCCGGCCGGCAGACCGAATCTGGTCGAAATCCAGACTCCCTGCACTCCCTGCCGCAAGGATGAAGGCGACGACGATCGCGATCGTGCCCGCCTCGCTCATTGCGAGCATCACGAACCCGGCATGTGAGCTGTCGTCCCGTTGGTATTCGTAATTCACGAGCAGATAGCTCGCGATCGACATGAATTCCCAGGAGATGAGAAAGGAGATCGCATCGCCCGCGATCAAAATCAGAACAATTGACGCCAGGAGCAGGTGATACAGCACACCGAAATAGCGCAGATCGTAATGCTTCCGGTATTTCGGCAGATAGACTCCAGAGAAAATTGAAACCGGCAGAAATACGAGCCCCGCGGCCAACAGGAACAACGCCGAGAGCTGGTCTGCCGAAAATGCAAGTCGTCCCAATCCAAGCACGTACCACAACTCGAATCGGAAAGTACCATTCCCCACGAGTAGCAGCGAACTCGCAGCGAGAATGAGCAAAGCGGACACAGAGCCGATCGCTGCAAGCATAAACGAATTCCGCCGCAACGGAACTGCTACCGCGCACACGGCTCCGATGGCGCTGGATACAAAGAACAAGCCAAGGAGTTGTGGAGTGACGCTCATGACTGCCCCATCACTTTGTCGGACGGCAGCGAAACCAGTTTTGCCGGTGGCTTGCGCCCCACCAGAACCAGGAGACCATGCAGGATGGCTAACGGCGGTGGTGGGCAGCCGGGCACCACCACGTCGACCGGCAGCGCTTCCGAAACTCCTCCGGCCGCGGCAAAGCTTGGTCCGAAGACGCCCCCGGAAATCGCGCACGCACCAATGGCCAAGACACGCTTTGGCTCAGGCATCGCGTCATACGTCTTCCTCAGCGGAAGCCTCATCGCGTCGGACATTGGTCCGGAGACCAACAGCACGTCTGCATTCCGCGGGGTTGGCGTCATGAAGAAGCCGAGGCGGTGCATGTTGTAATAGGGGTTGTTGAGCTGGCGGGCTTCGCTGATGCAGGCACTACAGGCTCCGGCATCGACGAAACGAATATGCAGCGAGCGGCCGAATGTTCTATTCAGCCGGCTGACCGCCGCCGGGATATCTGGAGCATCAGCTGCCCATTCGTAATTCTGATCCCAGGACGCAGCGGCGCCCTCGTTCGTTTGGGAGCAACGCATGCAATGGACGCAGCGGCCGTGTTCAACGGCAACTCCGCCATTTTGCGCCAGAATGGCGCCAGTCGGACATCGCTGAACCAGGTCTTCCACCTCAGCGCGGGAGCCAAGCTCGGCTGAGCTAGGCCGACCTGGCGAGATACCTGGAGAGGAATCGGGCCGGTTTGGATAAGTGCTCGTTTTGATGCCTGTCCTTAGACCCTGCAGAACCCAATTTGCCATGCTGTGCCCCTATCGATCGCATTCCGCATTCGAAACGCCGAAGCTTGCGAGAATGATCGGGAAGTCCTGGAAGGCGAAATTCTCCGCAGCCAGATGAAACCCGTGCCAGTTGGTGAAAGCGGGCGAAGTAATTCGGTAGCGCGCGACCATGCCGTCGTCGCCAATCCGGAGCCAATGGAACGCTGCGCCTTGGGGAGCTTCGATCGCGCCGAGCGCCGCTCCCGGTCTTACTGTAAAGCCTGCCGTGGAGATGGCTCCCGGCGGCAGCGCGGACAGGATCGCTTGAATAGTGGAGACCGACTGCTGCGCCTCGAAGAAGAAGACACGAAGGCGGGCATAGCCATCGCCCTCCTCTGCAGTCGGCACTTCGAAGTCGACCGACTCGTAGGCGGCATATGGGAATAACTTGCGAAGGTCCGAAGGCACTCCCGAGGCGCGAGCGATCGGTCCGACGAGACCATAGGACCGGGCGCGCTCAGTGCTGATGATCCCGACTTCCTCCAGCCGATCCAGAAAGCTGCTCGAATAGCGCAACGAGGCGTGTAGCTGATCCAGCCTCGCCGCAATGCCGTCGAGCGCTTTCTCGAGCCTTTCCTGCATTTGCACAGACAAATCACGATAGAGGCCCCCGGGCCTGACCAGTCCAAACAAATAGCGGTGGCCCGCCGCCTCACAGGTCAGGCGCAGGAGCTCTTCTTCGATCAACGCAGCCTGACTGGTCGCGATCGCCAACGCAGTCGAATTGCAGATGCCAGTGACGACAGCTGTGTGATGCCGCAGACGCTCGAGTTCAGCGAAGAGACTCCGCAACGCTCTTGCGCGCGGCGGGACCTCTACGCCGGAAATGTTTTCAACGACTTGGCAAAATGCCAGGCCGTGCGCGAATGCCGACGTTCCGGAGAACCTTTCCGCCAGCAGCAAAGCTCGATCGACAGGCTGCCGCTCGGCAATTTTCTCGACACCGCGATATTTATAGAAGAGCCGAGGGATCGTGCGGATGACATCCTCGCCAACGGTCTCAAGTAGAAAATGCGCTGATTCGGCAAAGTCGGAGAACACGGGACCGATCGGCATCGCGAAGGCTCCGGCAGCTTCCACCACCGTCGGCGGCTGCCAGGACGGATCGGGGTCGCGATGAACAGGTGGATGTCGGGCATCGAAGCTCCGCCGCATTGGATTTGCGCCTTCGGGCCAATCTTCGTGGAGAATGAACTCGCCGAGGCGAGGATGCGCCTCGAAGGTTACTCCAAACAAATCCTCGACTTCGCGCTCGTGCCAGTCTGCCGCAGGTCCCTTGTGCAGCCCGACCACGGATGGCACAACAGCGTGCGGCGCCTCCAGCGGGAATTCGAGGTAAACCCATGGCGAAGACTCCCGATAAAAAAGGTAGCTGAACGACCACCGGCCATCCGCGATCTCGTCCACGACCAGCGTGGCAAAGGAAAAATCGAGATCACGAGTCAGCCATTGCCAGATTTCGGGAAGCTCGCGCGGACTGCACGAGAGCCGACAGATCCGTGCCCCCGCGGTTTGACTCACCAAGACACGCCGATCCCAGGTGCGCCGACAAAGGTCAAAAAAGCTCTCGCCTTCCAGCCTATGCTCGACCACCTGCTCAAGCATCACCATCGTCGCCTCCTAGCCGCCCATGGCAGCGGCCGCTGCGCGAAGCAACTCCTGCAGAGGCTGCGGAACGTACAGGCCAACAGCCAGCAAGGGGACCGCGGCCAGAGCGAGCGTGGCTTTACACGACCTGGGGACCACGGCCATGGTGACCTTTGATCCGGGTTTATCGGTCGCAGGCGTGCCAAATACCATGCTGTTGACGTGATACATCACGGCACAGAACGCCACGACGACGAAGAGGGTCAGCAGGCCGATAACGGCGAACTGACCGCTTGTGAGCCCCGCCTTCACGATGACCAGTTCGCTCACGAAGATCGCGAACGGCGGTGCGCCGGCAATCGCAAATCCTCCCGCCACCAACGCCAGTGCTGCTATCGGAGATGACCGGATGAGGCCGCGGACGCTAGCTATTTCCTGGGTGCCAAGCGCCGTTGCCATGAGTCCTGCCGCGAAGAAGCAGAAGGACTTCGCAAGCGCGTGTCCGGTCATCTGGTAGGCCGCGCCGAGATGCGCTTCCGCTCCTCCCAATCCAGCGGCAACAAGGATGATTCCCATGTGCTCGACGGTCGAGAATGCGAACATCCGCTTGAAGTCGCGGACGTAGATCAGGAGCAACGTAGCGACGCCAACCGATAGAAGTCCAAACCCGATGAACCAGGGCCGTGCGTCGAGACCCGGGGCTCCACTGACGACAGGAAACAGCCGCAGGACCACATAGAGCACTGTCGTGGTCTCTACGCCGGAGAGCAATGCGCAAATCGATGCCGGCGCCTGGCTGTGCGCGTCCGGCAGCCAGGTGTGCATGGGCACCAGTCCGACCTTTGTGCCGAAGCCTACCAGGATGAGAAGGAATGCAGGCCACAGCAGCGCAGGCGGCATGTGCGGAGCCGCATCAACGAGCCCAACCCAGGTGAACGGCGCAAGCCCCGCTGTCCGGGATCCCCAATAGAGAATCAAGAACCCCAGCAGAGCAAGAACGGCCCCCAGCGTGGTCAACACCACATATTTCCAGGCTGCCTCAAGTGCCTCGGGCGTATCCTCGTAGCCAACCAGGAATGCCGAAAGCAGTGTCGTCAACTCGACTGCTATCCACATCAACGCGACGTTCGCCAACAGTGGAACGGCGAGCATCGAGAGCAAAAATAGATTATAAAGGCTGTAGTAGCGCTGCACATCCGGCAACGAATGGCGGCCGCCTGTTGCAATGTAGCCCCAAGAATACAAGGCGGCGGTAAAGCCGACCAGCGCGACGAGAACAAGTACAAGGGCTCCGAGCGCATCACAGGTGAGCAAGTCGGCCGCGGCGCTGAAGGGGCCGCGCATAGCATTCGCAGCTGCGGAGATAGCCAACACCAGCACGATGGCACTCGTGATGACCGTGATCGGCGCGGCGAAGCGCCGTCCGAGCGGCAGCAGTGAGAAACAGCTTGCAATCGCGGGGATGATCAAAATGGCCGCAAGCTGCATGACGCTCTCCTCAATGCTCACGCAAAGCCGATAGATGCCCGACCGAGGTCGTCCCCAGGCGCCGGTGAATTTGGCGGGTTAACAAGCCAGCCACTAAGGCGACAACGGGCACGTCCACAGCGGCAGCAAGCTCGGCGATGACAGGAAGATTCGGCACTATCGCCACACCGGCAAAGAACACGCCGTTTTCCACGGCAAGCAAGCCCAGCAGTTGCGGCACGGCTTCGCGCCTGACGGCAACCGTGAATGCGCCAAGGAATATGGCGGCCAAGCCTAGCGGGAGATTGATGCGTGCAAATGGCACTTCAACCGCGTTCAGGATCGGGTTGGTGACCGCGTATGCAACGACCACAAGGACCGCAGAAAGAAGCAGCGAAATCGGAATGTTCAGAACGCGTCCGACCTCGCGCGTCCGGTACACCTCGTCGCTGACCGTATAACGCAATAGCCACGGGATCAGCAGCGTCTTGGTTGCGATCGTAATGCCCGCGACCGCAAAGAGGTGGATCGACCTCGTTGCGATACCGAGGAGAAACGCAGACGTCGACAACAGCAGCGACTGCAGGATGAAGAGTTGCAGTGATGCCAGCACTTGACGGGTCGCCACGACGCCAAGTGCGGTCAAAAGGAAAAGCGCTCCCGTCAGGGCGTCAAGTGCTGCGATGACTGGAAATTCCGGGCTGCCCATGGATTCCCCCTAGATTTCCGAAAGCCGGGTAATCATCGCGACAACCGACGTCACGAACGCAGCTCCTAGAAACTCGGTAATGCGAAAGAGCCGCAGCTTGGCAAGCGAGGATTCGATGAACACCAGGACAAGAATGAACGCGAAAACCTTGAGGAGGACGAGGGGTATCGCGATCGCGATGCCAAGAGGACCGCTGCCCTCGGGAGCGAGGCCCCACGGCGTGACAAGCACATTGAGAAAGATCGTGATCAGCACGAAGAACTTCATCGCGCCCGCCCATTTCATCAGCGCGGCGCCACGGCCCGAGTATTCGAGAGATTTCGAACGATCGATCATGGCAAGCTCGAATTGACCGGAAGGGCTGTCGACGGGTATGCGTCCATCTTCAGCCAGAATGAGCATCAAGAACGCGATCATCAGCAAGACGTGGGAGGGCTCGAAAAAATTCGAGATCGGTGCGATCCATTTCGTTTGCACGATGTATGGGATCGTGGATCCAGCAACGAATGACACAGTGAGAAAGACAACAATGAACACCGGCTCGGCCAAGAACCCGACCATGCGGGTTCGGCTCGCCCCCATCGGCCCATAAGGGTTGGCGGTGTCTACAGCGGCCAACGTGGCGAAAAAGCCGCCGAGCGCGAGGACGAAGCCGCCTCCGAGCATGTCTCCCATGAACGCGAAAAAGAGCGGATAGCGGGTCAGAACCGGAATCAGCAGCGCGACAAACACCGGCGCGGCGAAGGCAACATAAGGCGCGGCGCGGAAGACCCAGGAGCTCCGGTCCGAGACGATCTCGTCCTTGTGCAACAGCTTCCAGATGTCGCGGTACGGCTGGAAGATATTAGGCCCAGCCTTCGATTGAAGGTTTTCCTTCAGTCGATTGACCACGCCCTCGACCAGCGGCGCAAAGCCGACCACGACCAGGACCTGTATCAGGTTGTAGACGATCCGCTCCAGCATCGACGCCTCACTGTGTTGCAACCAACACGGTCGCTCACGTGGCCTCGGCCACGAGGCGGCGCGGAATGATCGGGGGTGGATAGCGGGCTAACACGCCAGCCAGTCACCTGCTCTTCATGTCCTACGTCGCACACGCAGCCCTCGCCGCATGCAGCAACCGTAGGAGTCATCAGCCGGTGAAGGCGGTTTGGGCGGACTCCATCGCCCCGCTAGCAAATAGTCTATCACGTTCGAGTTCGAACCACCAACGCCATCATTGAGCACTGGTTCCGGAGGGTATTGATCGGTTATGCTGATAAACGTCGCCTCTGATCCGATTGCCGCCGGGCATTAGAACCCGACGCGATCTGGCCCCTGGACGTTGCCTGAGGCCTGCCATGGCTTTGGCATTAAATGGGAGGAAACCATGGGCGCCGTGAAAGTTGACCCAGGCTCGAGCGCCACGACGCGGCACGTGCCGAAGGAGCTAACCCGTATCCGGCTTCATCACGGCGAAGCCGTGTGGGTGATGTCGCGTCTCGGCTTCCAGGGCACGGCCAGCCACAGTACGTTCTATGAATACGTCAAGTCGTTGCGAAAATTCGGTATTCCATTCGGAAGGATCGGTCTCGGACGCCGCGGTCTCGCCAACTATTCCTACTGCCACTTGATGGAGCTCGCGCTGGTGCTAACTGCCCGCGTCTATTATTTCGTTCCCGATTCCGTGCTCGCCGAAATTATCCGGCACAGACGACTTCTCTACAGGCACTATCGCCGCGCCTATCTGGACCGTCAGTCCGGTATAGGAGCGCCCATCAGATTTTCGGCGCCGCACCATTCACCCATCATCGCAAGAGGCGCTTTCCTCGATCTCCAGATCGACTTTTCGGGCGGTGTTATGACACGGTTCGGTCCGCCGACACTGCTATCGCCCGACCAGGCGCTCGCATCGTTTGTCGAGCACGACATTGCTTCCAGGTCGCTCCTGCCGATCAATCTATCGTTGCTGGCGGAGCGGCTGGTTGCCGCGGTCGCGCAAGCGCCCGCTATTCGAAAGGGACCGAAACCGGCAAACAAGGAGCATGACGCGCCATCACGTTCGCGACTGGAAGCAGTTTCCTGATTCTTGGCTGTGACACATGCCGGCTTTTTCCTTCGGAATAGGAGACTTGAGCGTGACCAAGATTTTGCTGGTTCGCCATGGACATGTTGAAGGTATTCGCCCTGCGCGCTTTCGGGGCCGAGAGGATCTGCCGCTGACCAAGCGCGGAAGCACGGAAGCTCTCGCGGTTGCGCAGCGTATTGCTTCAAAATGGCGACCGGAGCGCGTCTATACGAGCCCGCTGTCGCGATGCGTCGCCACAGGCGCCGCCATCGCCAAGGCATGTGGCGTCGAGGCGCAGGGCATCGAAGAGCTCAACGATATCGATTACGGCACATGGCGGATGAAGAGCCATGAAGAAATGGCAGTGGCCGAACCTGCGCTCTCCACGGCATGGTTCAACACCCCACACTTGATGCGTTTCCCCGGAGGCGACTCGCTGCAAGATCTGGTCGCTCGATCCGCCGACGCGGTGCGTCTCGTGCTTGACACCCACCCAGATAGAACCGTCGTACTGGTTTCACACGACAGCGTGAACCGTGCACTTCTCCTGCAGCTCGCCGATCTTCCTCTTTCCTCTTATTGGAGACTGGTGCAGACGCCATGCTGTATCAATGAAATAGAGGTAGCGGACAATCAGGTCAGAATACTCGCCATCAATGAAACCAGCCATCTCGACGGACTAGGTTCCGCGTAACTTAATGGAAGCCGGCGACCAAATCAGGACCATCCAAGGCTTGTCCGTTACCGCACAAGGGCGATCTTCTGGCTCTCAGACTTCTCCGCTTCTTCCTGGCCAAAGACTTGGCGATAGAGGTCTTCTCCGTAGCTCGTCTGTAGCGGACCTGCTTCTATGAGCTTGAATGTGCGACTACCGTCCGGACGACGCTCCGCACGCAGGAAGGCAACATTCGGCAGGCTTTTCCGATGGAGACGATGCGCAAAGTGATAGAGATGGGTGACATAGCAAATCTTGATACCCTTCTCCATCAAGGCTGTTGTGATCTGCGTTGCGATCTCGGATCCTTCCCGCTCATTAGTGGCCGCAAATGATTCATTCATGAGCAGCATTGAACCCGGTTGCAGGCGCTCGACGATTTCGTTCATCCTGGAGAGCTCCTCGTCGAGCTTGCCGCTCTCCATTGTGGCATCCTCCTCCCGCTTGTAGTGGGTCACCAGCGCGCTGCGCACCTCGGCCGAGAAGTCGTTGGCCGGCACGAACATCCCGGCCTGCATCATGAGCTGGGCCTGGCCCAGGCTGCGCATGAAGGTCGATTTCCCGCCGGTATTTGCGCCGGTCACGACAATGAAGTTCTTGCCATCACCATTTAGGTCATTGCCAACGACCGTGGCATTCTTGCTGATCGCCAGGGCGACATCGTACAGGCCGGCAAACGATAGGACGTCTTGCCCCAGGTTTGTCGGATCGGGAAAGCAGACGGGCGCGCCGAGCTTTTGCAGGTGCTCGTGAAGGTTCAGGCAGGCGATATAGAAGGCCAGCTCCGTTCGCAGCATCTGGAAAAAGCTGGAAATGTGGTCCATTGACTGCGCCATCGCGTTCGCGACCAGGTTGACGCCGCGATCCCTCAGGGTGCCCAAGGCTTGCGCGCCGGCTTCGTCGCGGGGGTGCAGGTGGAACGTGTACCCTTCGCTCTGCGGCAGCAGCCGTGCGAGCCAGCCCCGTTTGTGGTGAGGTCGGCGCAAGACGTAGTTCGTGCCCTTATTGCCTCTCCCGAGTTGCGCGCTCACCAGGATGCCGCTGTTGAACTTCAATCTCTTGAGGTGTTGATCGATAAGGGCGAAATAGTCATCGCTAAGCTCGGCTTGCAGCATCGCAAACAGCCTGGAGAATCCCCGCGATTTGAAGCTGTCGATGTTCTGGTCGGCGACCGCCCGCAGTCTCTTCAAGCTCGCGACGAATACCCCAAGTACATCCACCGCCTGGTGAAGCGTACCCTCCGGATAGCGCGACATGATCGACCAGTGGCGCTCCCTCTGACCCTTGAGGGCTTGAATGGCAATTTCGTAAATCTGCCTCACCACAGCGGCGAATTTCAGGCAGTCGCGCATGACCTCCTGACGATAGGCGATGACGCCGGGATCAGTTACTCCCTTCAATAGCCCGACCATGGCTGCCTCTAGAAGGAAGCCGTTGTCCCTGGCCATCGTGTTCAACAGAACTTTCAGCTCCAGGTCTTGGCAAAGTGCCACGTAGTTCCAGGGCAGCAACTGCTCCAGCTCCCGCGCGAGCTCCTTCTCTTGATTACGCAGCCCTCGCTCGCGACGCGACAGAAGCAGCGTTGGATCAAAGTCCCGATCGGGATAGAGGAGGAACGCCTTCATGCGGAGACGCGCTCCTTGATGCGCT